>Ga0208564_1000173_pt1 | contig 62104 bp, 47 predicted proteins | sample AD_UKC073_MetaG_FD_184439 | JGI IMG/M metagenome (GOLD analysis project Ga0208564, IMG submission 184439) | Active sludge microbial communities of municipal wastewater-treating anaerobic digesters from USA - AD_UKC073_MetaG (SPAdes) (version 2) | ecosystem: Engineered > Bioreactor > Anaerobic >... | reverse complement strand
CGTGCCGGCGATCGCCATCGCGATCGACACGTCCCAGCGGGTGGCGCGCAGCAGGCGCGCGGTGCCGATGCCGCGCAGCTCGGCCAGGTCACCGGCCGGGGCGGCGCGTCGCGCCTGAGCCTGAGTCTGTGCCTGTCCCCGTGCCCGCGTCGGTGTCGGTGTCGGTGTGCTGGGCGCCAGCGCTCCGGTCGCCGGTTCGGGCGCTGCTTCCGCCGGCCCTGCGTGGGCCAGCGCCTCCCCCGTGCGCGGCGCGAAGCGATCGCGCGCGAGCGCGGAGTGTGCATATATCGCATGCGGCATGATCGTCGCACCGAGGATGGAGGCCGCGAGCAGCACCGAACCCGTGTCTTCGAAGCGGGGCACGAGGCCGCCGATGACGCCGCCGGGATCGGGCGGTGCGATGAACACGCCCACCGTGAAGCCGATCGTGATGATCGCGAGCAGCCCGATCACGACGGTCTCGAAGGTGCGGGGCCCGCGCCGCGTCTGCAGCATGAGCAGCAGGAGGGAGACGACGCCGGTGATCACGCCGCCCCAGATCAGCGGCACACCGAACAGGAGGTTGAGGGCGACCGCCCCGCCGATCACCTCGGCGAGGTCGGTGGCCATCGCCACGAGCTCGGCCTGCACCCAGTAGGCCCGCCGCGCCCAGCGACGTGCGATGCGCTGCCCAAGGATCTCGGGCAGGCTCTGCCCGGTCACGACCCCGAGCTTGGCCGAGAGGTACTGGATCAGCCAGGCCATCACGTTGCCGAGCACGACGATCCACACGAGCAGATATCCGTACTGGGCGCCCGCGGTCATGTTGCTCGCCACGTTGCCCGGGTCGAGATACGCGACGCCCGCGACCAGGGCGGGCCCGATCAGCCAGGCGACGCGGGGGGTGGAGACCGCGGCCCCGGGCGCTCGCCGGGTTCGCGGCAGCAGGGAAGATTTAGGCATGCCGAAATCATAGCAATCTTTCGGTGTGCCGAAACCAGGCAAGCCGAATGCGGCGCCGTCGCGCGCGGACTACCCTTGCGGGGTGGACCAGACAGCCGACGCAGCCCAGCCAGCCCAGCCAGCCGAGCCCGCAGCGACCCCGGAGCACACCACGCACGGCGTCGGCCCGTGGCCGGGCGGCGAGGCCGAGTGGCCCGCGGAGCCGTGGTTCGACCCCGAGCTGCTCGCCGCCGGCGACACCCGCAACGTCATCGACCGCTACCGCTACTGGCGCATGGACGCGATCGTCGCCGACCTCGACACCAAGCGGCATCCCTTCCACGTCGCCATCGAGAACTGGCAGCACGACATGAACATCGGCTCGATCGTGCGCAGCGCCAACGCGTTCCTCGCCGACACCGTGCACATCATCGGCCGCCGCCGCTGGAACAAGCGCGGCGCCATGGTCACCGACCGCTACCAGCACGTCGTGCACCACGAGGACGTCGCCGCCTTCACCGCGTGGGCCCAGGGCGAGGGCGTGCCGATCGTCGCGGTCGACAACGTCCGGGGCGCGGTGCCGGTGGATGCCGCGACCCTGCCGGAGCGCTGCGTGCTGCTGTTCGGCCAGGAGGGCCCGGGGCTGAGCGCGGAGGCCGTCGCCGCGGCATCCGGCATCGTCGAGATCACGCAGTACGGATCGACCCGCTCGATCAACGCCTCGGCCGCGGCCGCGGTCGTGATGTACGAGTGGTGCCGCCGCTACGCGGGCGCGCACGCCTGAGCCGGACCGAGCGCAGGGTCAGCACTGCCGGAGCGACGTCCACGCTCGCGACCAGATCCGAAGACGACAAAACCGCGCGTCCCGCCCGAGGGCGGGGCCGCGCGGCTTCGTCGATGGCTGCTTCGACGGTGGCTGCTTAGTCGGTGCCGCTGTCGAAGGCCGAGGCCTCGTTGGCGGCGTCGAGGGCGCCGGCTGCGGCATCCATCGGCGTGCCCGAATCGAGGATCTCGTCGGCGCCGCCTGCGGTGACCTTGCCGACGAGCTCGCCCGTGGCGCCGCCGATCATGCCCATGGCCGCGTACTGCTCGAGGCGCGAGCGCGAGTCGGCGATGTCGAGGTTGCGCATGGTGAGCTGGCCGATGCGGTCGGTCGGGCCGAATGCGGCGTCGCCGACGCGCTCCATCGAGAGCTTCTCGGCGGCGTACGAGAGGGTGGGGCCGGTGGTGTCGAGGATCGTGTAGTCCTCGCCGCGGCGCAGGCGCAGCGTGACCGTGCCCGTGATGGTGGATCCGACCCACTTCTGGATCGACTCACGCAGCATCAGCGACTGCGGCTCGAGCCAGCGGCCCTCGTACATGAGGCGGCCGAGGCGGCGCCCCTGCTCGTGGTAGGTCGCGAGGGTGTCTTCGTTCAGGATGCCGTTGACCAGGCGCTCGTACGCGGTGAACAGCAGCGCCATGCCCGGCGCCTCGTAGATGCCGCGGCTCTTCGCCTCGATGATGCGGTTTTCGATCTGGTCGCTCATCCCGAGGCCGTGGCGCCCACCGATGCGGTTGGCTTCGAGCACGAGCGCGACCGGGTCGGTGTACTCCACGCCGTTCAGGGCCACGGGGCGGCCCGCGTCGAACGTGACGGTGACGTCTTCCGTGTCGATCCGCACCGCGGGGTCCCAGAAGCGCACGCCCATGATCGGCTCGACGATCTCGAGCGAGACGTCGAGGTCTTCGAGGGTCTTCGCCTCGTGGGTGGCGCCCCAGATGTTCGCGTCGGTCGAGTACGCCTTCTCGGCGGAGTCGCGGTAGGGGAAGCCGTGGTCGAGGAGCCACTCGCTCATCTCCTGGCGGCCGCCGAGCTCGCTGACGAAGTCGGCGTCGAGCCACGGCTTGTAGATGCGAAGCGCCGGGTTGGCGAGCAGGCCGTAGCGGTAGAACCGCTCGATGTCGTTGCCCTTGTAGGTCGAGCCGTCGCCCCAGATGTCGACGCCGTCTTCTTTCATGGCGCGCACGAGCATGGTGCCGGTGACGGCGCGGCCGAGCGGGGTGGTGTTGAAGTAGGTGCGACCGCCCGAGCGGATGTGGAAGGCGCCGCAGGCGAGGGCGACGAGGCCCTCCTCAACCAGGGGCGTCTTGCAATCGATCAGGCGCGAGAGCTCGGCGCCGTACTCGAGCGCGCGACCGGGGATCGCATCGATGTCGTCCTCGTCAGGCTGGCCGAGATCACCGGTGTAGGTGCAGGGCACGGCGCCCTTGTCGCGCATCCACGCGACGGCGACGGAGGTGTCAAGGCCCCCGGAGAAAGCGATGCCGACGCGTTCGCCGACGGGCAGAGATGTGAGGACCTTTGACATGCCCTCCAGCTTAGTGCCGCGGCATCCGCTCGTGAGTTCGATGCCGGATGGCGGCGGGACGGCTACCGTTGAGGGTGCGCAGCGCCAGATTTGCGCCGCCCGCGGTGCCCGCGCCGGGGCCCACGACGTCCACCCCCATACAGGGAGCACCATGTTCGCAACAGCCGCATCCATCCTCGCGCAGGCCGTCGACGACACCGCGGCGGGCGGCTTCAACCCCCTGCCGACGATCATCGCCGTCACCGTCGCCGTCGTGATCATCGCCGCCGGCGCGATCTACGTGTTGATGGCGCGCGAGCGCGCTCGTCGCGACCACCTGCGTGATGCGCAGCGCTCGCAGCAGCGTGCGCGCCAGCGCGAGCAGGACGGCCGCCCCGAGTAGCGGGCTCAGCGCGCAGGGGCTCAGCGCGCAGGGGCGCAGTGCAGAGACGCAGCGCAGGCGCTCAGCGCGCGGGGCTCAGCGCAGAGATTCAGTGCAGGCGCTCAGCGCAGGCGCTCAGCGCCCGAGCAGCGCCGTGACCCCGGCGACGAGCTCATCCATCAGCTCGCCGGCGCCCTGCTCGCGCGCCAGCCCCGCGGCCTGCCCCGCCCAGAGCGAGAGCAGCTCCGGGTCATCGCGCTCGCCGGCCAGGGCACGAAATTGTGCGGTCAGCCAGTTCTGCACCGGGAACGGCGCCGGATCGGTGATCTGCGCGAAGGCGCGGTTGGGGATGCCGCGTGCCAGCCGGCCGCTCATGGCCCGGGTCAGCTCGGTGTGCCGTGCCCGCGCGCTGTGCAGCACGGCCCGGTAGGCGGGCGCGATGCCCGATTCGCGGGTGGCGAGAAATGCGGTGCCGAGCATCGCACCGGAGGCGCCCAGCATGAGCGCCGCGGCGACCCCGCGCGCATCGCCGATCCCGCCGGCGGCGATCACCGGCACGTCGACGGCGTCGACGAGCTGCGGGACGAGTGCCATGGTCCCGACGAGCGAGTGTTCGGCCGGACGCAGAAACGAGACGCGGTGCCCGCCGGCCTCCATGCCGCTGGCCACGACGGCATCGACGCCCGCCTCGGCAATGGCGACCCCCTCCTCGACCGTGGTGGCGGTGGCGATCACGCGGATGCCGCGAACCCGGCACCGCTCGATGAGCGCGGCGTCCGGCACGCCGTAGACGAGGCTGAGTGCGGCGGGCGCCGCCGCGAGCACCGCATCGAGCTGCGCATCGAAGTCGGGCAGGAAGGCGGCGGGCGGGGCATCGGGAACCGGCGCTCCGACCGCGTCGAACAGCGGGCGCAGGCGTTCGGCTGCCGCGCGGAAGGCGGCGCCATCCGGATCCGGGGCGCCCTCGCCGGGGTCGACGTGCGGCAGCCACAGGTTGAGTGCGAACGGGCGGTCACTGGCGGCGCGCAGTGCGCGCGCGGTGTCGAGGATGCGCGCGGCAGAGTAGCCATACAGCCCGTACGAGCCGAGCCCGCCGGCGTTGCTGACGGCGGCGGTCAGGGCCACGCTGGACGCCCCACCGAACGCGCCCAGCACGATCGGCACCTCGATGCCCAGGGCTCGAGTGAGCGTGGTGTTCGTCCAGGCGGGGGCGTGCATGCCCTCATCGTTGCAGGACGCGCGCGCGGCGGGAAGGGCGGTGCTCGCTGCCGGGAGCATGACGCCGGGAGTATGACGCCGCAGGCCGGGGCGCTTCCTAACATACCGCCGAATGTGATGAATCTGCATAGGATGACCGAGGCTTTGCCTGTCTTCGGGGTGCGCGGAGCCGTTGCCAAGGGGGATGCATGAGAAAACGGACGTTTGCCGCGCTTACGGCGATCATGGCTATCGTGCTCGGGGGGCTGGTCGCGCCGACTGCGGCGCTGGCCGACAACCACGAGGCCGCGCTCAACCTCAGCAAGTCGGTCGTCGGCACGCAGACGCAGTTCGCGCCCGGTGACCGCTTCGACTACGAGATCCAGGTCGGCTGCTCCTCGCCCACGACCCCCGGCTGTGTCGACGCGTTCCTCGTCGACACGCTGCCGGCCCCGCTCGTGCTCGATCCCGCGATGACAAACCCCGTCGTCGCCTCGATCGCGGGCGGCGGCAACGCGAACATTTCGACCTCCACCGATGCGAATGGGCGCGAGACGATCCGCGTCGAGCCCGAGCAGGCGTTCGCGACCGGCACCGGTCTCAAGGCCGGTGACAGCATGCTCGTCACCGTCAGCGTCTTCGTCCCCACGACCACCAGCGGCGAGTTCAACGGCGCCACCGTCACGAACACCGCCGTCGTCGATGCGAGCAACGCCGACGAGGTGCCCGCGAGCGCCGATGTGACGCTCGCCGTGCAGACCACGCTGGCGCCCTCGCTGACCAAGACGGTCGCACCGACATCGACCCTCCCGGCGGTCCCCGGCCGCGCGATCGACTGGACCCTGACCCCGGGCAACGCCTCGAATCAGAGCGTCGACACCATCGTCGTCCAAGACCCGGCGACCCCGCCGCTCGCGAGCCTCGGCTACCTCGACATCACGGGCATCGAAGTCGTCGCCCCGGCGGGAGCGACCGACACGCGCATCGAGTACTACATCGACTCGGCCTGGACCACCACGCTCCTGGGCGACGCCGACGGCGTCCGTGTGACCTTCACCGGCGCCTTCGCGCCCGGCGCGTCAGGCACCGTCGTCGTGCGCTCCGAGACCAACGACAAGGTCACCGAGATCGCGAAGGATGCGCAGGTCGCGATCACGAACGACGCCCTCACGACCGTCAGCAAGAACGGCACCTCGAGCGCGCCGGTGAAGGCCGATGCCTCGGTGACGGTCGCGAACCAGGACCCCGACGTCACGGTCACGAAGCGTTTTGACCGCTCGGACCTCGTCAGCGGGCAGTCCACCATCGCGAACATCCTCGCCACGGTCGTCGCGCAGAACGTCAAGGAGCTGCGGCTCACCGAGCCCTCGGCCGGCCAGCCGAACTTCACCGCGCAGGGACTGCGCTTCGACGGCTTCGGCGACGAGCTCGAGTGGCCTGAAGGCGCGACGAGCGCCAAGATCGACTACGTCTACGCCGATTGCGCTCCCTCGAGCGCGACGACAACGACCGCGCACACCCTCGGGGCACCGACGCCGAACTGCGTCGTCGAGGGCTTCACGGTCACCTTCCGCGCCGACGGTGATGACATTCCCGCCAGCGCATATGCCGTGCTGCCCCTGAAGGTCACGGCGTTGCCCGTCACGACCACCACGGTGCGCACCGGGACCAACCACGTCGACGTGCGCGTCGAGAACGCCGATGGCGCGAGCGGCACCGACGCGGCCGACGCGAGCGTCACGGTCGCGCCCCTGCTCGTCGACACAGAGGTCTCGAAGGCGATCACGCCGGGCCAAGTCTTCGGCGTCCCGGGCACCGACGCCCGGGTCACCCTCACCGGCAAGGTGCACGACGATTCGACGATCGGATCGGAGAGCCTGATCATCTCCGACCCGGCCGACCCCGCCGCCGCACCCGAGTTCTGGGACGCCTTCGCGCCGACCGCCATCGACAACACCGATATCGCGGTGTGCACCTCGCTCACCGTGCGCTACTGGTCGAAGCAGGATGCCGCGTGGACGACCTTCCCCGGTGCGGAAGCCATCGCGGGACCGGTCGCGAAGTGGGGCCTCGACATCCCGGCGAATCTGCGTGCCGACATCGGCGGCATCCAATATGAGGTGCTGCCCACCTGCGGCGGGCTGCTCCCGCCGGGCTTCGTGATGCACAGCTACATGCAGATCGAGGTCACCGAGCACCACTCCACGCAGGCGACGTACACCAACGTCGCCCAGTCCGCGGTACACAACCCGGACGCGATCGTCCCCGACGCCACCGACGACGCGCAGGATGACATCACCGTCGTCCCGGTCACCGGTGGCGGCGGGCCCGGCGCCGACCTGATCGACAAGGCCTGGCTCGACACGAGCGTGCCGGCGCTGTCGAAGGAGCGCCGCGAGCTGCGTCTCGGCTGGCGCACACAGGGCCTGAACCTCACGAGCGTCGCCATCAGCGACCCCGGTTCCGAGGGGGAGCGCACGAACGTGGGGACCTCCGTCTACGACGCGTTCAACCTCGTCGAGATCCGCCCGGTCACCCCCGCGACCGACCCGCTCATTGTGAACGATCGGGTCACCAAGGTCGAGCTGTACACGGGCGCCGCCGGCGACCCGTGGCAGGACATCACCGCAGCGGCGTGCGCGAACGGCTGCGACGGCCGCTTCGGCGGCTACACGCTGAGCGCGGAGGAGCAGCAGAGCGCCCTCGGCGTGCGGATCACCTTCACCGAGCGCACCGCCGGCGCGGGGGTGGGCAGCTCGTATGAGCATCGCCCCCTCAACCTCGTCTTCGAGCTGCGCGACAAGCCTCGCAGCAACCCGAGCGGCTGGGTGCTCGGCAACCTGCACAGCACCCACACCTACAACACCGGCGAACCCGGCTGGGTGAACAACACCGTCAGCGCGCGCGGCGTGAACGCCGCCACCGGCGTCGACGTCACCTCCCGCGCGAACGATGAGATCCAGATCATCGACAGCCCGCTCAACGTGACGATGACGAAGACCTTCGACCAGGAGCAGCTGGGGATCCCCCAGGTGGGCACCGACCAGGCGGATTTCCCCCTGATCTCCTCCACGATTCGCGCGGTCAACACCTCCGCGACGCGCATCGCGAGCATGGTGATCACCGACCCGGACCCCGCTCAGGCCGCTCCCGTGTTTGACGTGCTGAACCTGTACGCGATCGGGCACATCGGCATCCCCACCGGCCTCACGGCCGACGAGGTGAACGTCAAGCTGACCCGCGCGGGTGGCGGCACGAGCGAGCACGACATCACGCAGGCGCAGGCGCTCACGCCGGCCAGCCTCGCCGATGTCACTGCCATCTCGCTCAGCTTCGCTCGCGCCGACGGGCTCCCGGTGATCGCCGCGGGCGCCGCGGGCGAGCTGCAGCTCACCTGGCAGCTGCGGGCGACACACCGCACAACGGGCGACCCGGTCACGACGCCGCAGATCACCTATACGAACATCGCGAGCACCCAGATCGACAGCCCCGGTCGCGTGCCGTGCGACGCGGACGGCTGCAGTACGGGTTTCACGACGGCGAACGACTCCTTCCAGCTCGTCGAGGCCGAGTACTCGGTCGTCGCCAGCAAGAGCATCGATCCCGCCACCGTCGCCGAAAACGGCTCGAAGCAGTACACGAGCACGCTCGCCGCGCGGCCCGCCGGCAACGCCCGAACCACCCTGCTGCAGGTGACGGATTTCGAGCCGACCTTCTGGAACACGATGGACTACGTGTCGTCGTCGCTGCGCCTGCCGGCGCCGGTGAACCAGGTCAAGATGGATGTCTTGGTCGATGCTGCGGGCGACGTGGAGTATCTCCTCACCCCTGAGGGCAAGCTGCAGGCCACCTGCGACGGCAACCCGGTCGATCCCGCCTCAGCGTGCATCGTGGAGGGCGAGTGGGTGGCCGGCACGAGTGGCAGCACCGTGGCGCTGCCCCTGCCGACGGGCGTCGACCCGGCGACCGTGGTCGGCGTGCGCTACAGCGTGCGCCGCGTCGTCGACGGGCAGGCCGTGCAGTGGGAGCGCCCGCACAACCCGCAGCTCAACTTCAAGTTGCAGACGACCCGGCGCGACACGCTGCGCAGCGACCCCGCCACGGGCGTGTCGACGACGCGACCCGGCCTCGCGCCCAACCCGGGCGAGACCGTCGCGGGCACGATCACCAACGCGCTGCGCGCCAACGGTGTGGCGCAGTTCGGCGCGGGCCAGCAGTTCACCGACCAGGCGGATGTGTCCGCGACGACCCGGGTCACGCATCTGACGAACGCGATCAAGGTGACCAAGACCCGCGGATCGACAAACACGGTCAACCCCGCCGGGCCCGTGAACTTCGTGATGGAGATCACGAACACCGGGCAGTGGGACATGACCGGATTCGCGCTCACCGACCAGATCGGACTCATCGACGGCGTGTCTCCCCTCGTGGAGCCGATGCCGAGCGCGTACGGCTTTGCGATCACTGGCCCGGGTGCGCCCACGGGCAACGCCGGATTCTCGGCGTCGCTGAACACGACGACGGGTGCACTGTCGATCGTGAACGCCGACCCGGCGTTCGTGTTCAAGGCCGGCTGGAAGCTGACGATCAGCGCGCCCCTGCGCTTCCGTCCGGGGCTCTCCCCGGACGAGACGGTGACGAACCGCATCACCGCCACCGCCGACCGCGCGTTCGAGCGCTGCGAGTCGACCACCACCGATCTCGTGCCCAAGGCCGTGACGACTGGTGTCGCCGAGTGCACCGCCGACACCGCGGTCGTGCCGCGCGCGAGCGCCACGGTCGCGATGAAGAAGTGGGTCAAGGGCGACGGCGCGGGCGACCCCGCCACCACCCGCGACGATCTCGGTGTGCTGAACGTCATCGGCGACGGTGACGACTGCAACCCGAGCACCCCGGGGCTCACGAGCGACGGCTTCACCTCCTACCCGTGCGCGCCGATCACTCGGCCCGGCGGCGAGGCGTCGTGGCGACTCGACTTCCAAAACACCGGCAACACCGCGGCCAAGGTGGTCGCGGCGGTCGACGTGCTGCCCGCCCCGGGAGACCGCGGCGTGCTCGTGGGCTCGGCCCGCGGCTCACAGTTCGCGGTGGCGCTGCTCGGCAAGCTGGGCGACAACCTCGACCAACTCACCGATGGTGCCCTCGGTACGGTGCGCGCGTACTACTCGCCGGCCGTACTGAGCGCCTCGTGCAACACGAACGCGGTGCAGGTGCACACGGCGAACGCGACCCCGAACGCGGGCTGCGCGTTCAACTGGGTCGAGTTCACGGCGGCGACGCCCGAGTCCGAGCTCGCGGCGGCACGGAGCATCAAGTTCGTGACCGAGTTCTCGAACCTCGCGGACGCGAAGCCAGGCCCGGGCCTGCAGCCCGGTGAGACCCTCAGCCTCACCTTCAACACCCGCACCCCGTACCTGCTCCCGGCCGAAGGGGCCGATGCGGAGGGCACCCCGGTCGCCTACAACTCGTTCGCGGGCTCATCGCGCACGGTCGCCACGCTCACCCAGCCCGAGCGGGCCGAGCTCGTGCTCGAGCCGCAGCGCGTGGGCATCGCGACGGCGACCGGACAGCTGAATCTGAAGAAGGTCGTCGAGTCGCCGACGTTCAGCGGCAGCATCCAGTTGCCTGCGAGCTACCAGTTCCTCGTCACCTGTGATTCGGGCGGCCAGCGCGCCACGCTCCTGAACGCCGCGGGCGCCGACGCGAGCCGGCCCTCTGTGGCGGGCGATGGCACCGTGCTGCTCTACAACGCGCAGACCGGACCGGTGAACCTGCCCCTGTTCGCGAACTGCAACATCACCGAGCCCAACCCGCCCGCGGGTGTCACGGTGACGACGCCCACGGCCACGGTGGTCGCTGAGCGTGACCTCAGCGAGGACCCGGCGGTGTGGTCGCCGTACATCGGTGCCACCCAGACCGCGAACCTACAGATCACGAACGAGTTCCACGCCGGTGGCTTCTCGGTCAGCAAGGCCGTGGATGCCGGTGGGGCGGTCGATCAGGACGGCACCGCCATCGTGTACGACCAGGAGTTCGACTTCACCGCGAGCTGCATGTACCTCGGGCAGGAGACCATCGCGGTCGCCGACCGGGCGTTCTCACTCGCCGATGACGAGACGAAGCGCTTCGCGGGTCTGCCCACAGGCGCCGAGTGCACGATCACCGAGGTCGATCGCGGGCTGGCCGGCACGACCACGGTGACGATCGTCGAAGACACCGTCACCGAGGTCAGCGGCGGCGTGACCATCGCCGAGTTTGTCATCGGCGATGAGACCGCCGTGACCAGCGTGCTGTTCACGAACGCGATGACCGTCGGATCGCTCGCGATCGACAAGGTCGTCACCGGGGCCGGTGCCGCCGACTTCGGGCAGGGCCCGTTCACGATGCACGTGGTGTGCACGCTCGAAACCGCGGCGCCCAACACGGTCTACGACGGCGAGCTGATTCTCGGCGGCAGCGAGCCGCTGACGAAGCAGATCGCCAACCTGCCCACCGGCGCCGAGTGCGTGGTCACCGAGACCGATGCCGCCGGCGCGCAGGACGTCGCCATCGCGCCGTCGCCTGCGGTGATCGGGGTCGCGAACGTGGTGACCGTCACGGTGACGAACACGTTCACGATCGGCTCGCTGCAGATTGAGAAGCGCATCGAGGGCCCCGGCGCGGCGCTGTACGGTGCCGGTCCGTTCGAGGTCACCCTGGAGTGCGTCTTGGGCGGCAGCGCCGTCACGATCCCCGGTGGCGCGAGCCGCGTGCTCGACGCACAGGGCGGCTACACCGCGCGCTACGACTCGCTGCCCGTCGGCGCGGTCTGTGGCATCGAGGAGACCGAGACCGGCGGCGCGAGCGCGGTCGCGATCCAGGACGACGCGGGCAACCCGATCACCGAGGTCACCATCACCGCGGCGGTCACGCCGACCGAGGTCGTGCTGGTGAACACCTTCGACCTCGGCGCCATCGAGGTCTCGAAGCTCGTCTCGGGCGACCCGACGGGCGATCACGCGCAGCGCGTGTTCGAGATCGAGCTGCGCTGTGAGCTGGGCGGCAACGCGATCGCGATCCCCGGCGGCGAGACCCGCGCGCTCACCGTCGCAGACGGCGTGCTCTACACCGATCTGCCGATCGGCGCCGAGTGCACCCTCGTCGAGACCGACAACGGCGGCGCCGTGCGCACCACGATGACCCCCGCGAATGGTGCCGACGACTCGACCGCCCGCGTGATCGTCACGGCCGGGGCCGCGGCATCCATCACCGTCGAGAACACGTACGAGGTCGGGCTCCCGCTCACCGGTGGCGAGCGGGCGATGTGGATGCTGCCGCTCGGCGCGCTGCTGCTGGCCGGTGGTGCCGGGTTCGTGCTCGTGAGCGCGATCCGTCGCCGTCGCACGGCCGAGTAGTCGCCGCTCGCGCCTGATCGCGAAACGGCCCGCACCGCTTCACCGGCGGTGCGGGCCGTTTCGCGTGTGCCGGTAGACTGGGAGGCGGCCGTTCGAGCCGTACGGCGCCATTCGGGCGTTCGTTCCTCAGGGGGTACATCCAATGCCAGGAATCGTGATCGTTGGCGTCCAGTGGGGCGACGAGGGCAAGGGCAAGGCGACAGACCTGCTCGGCAGTCGTATCGACTGGGTCGTCAAGTTCAACGGCGGCAACAACGCGGGGCACACCGTCGTCATCGGCGACGAGAAGTACGCGCTGCACCTGCTGCCCTCGGGCATCCTCACGCCTGGCGTGACGCCGGTGATCGGCAACGGCGTGGTCGTCGACCTGGAGGTGCTGTTCCACGAGATCGAGGCGCTGAACGCCCGCGGTCTCGACACGTCCAACCTCAAGGTCAGCGCCAACGCGCATGTGATCACGCAGTACCACCGCACCCTCGACAAAGTCACCGAGCGCTTCCTCGGCAAGCGCATGATCGGCACCACCGGGCGCGGCATCGGCCCGGCATACGCCGACAAGATCAACCGCGTCGGCATCCGCATGCAGGACCTCTTCGACGAGAACATCCTGCGCCAGAAGGTCGAGGGTGCCCTCGATCAGAAGAACCACCTGCTGGTGAAGGTCTTCAACCGCCGCGCGATCGCCGTCGACGAGATCGTCGACGATCTGCTCTCGTACGCCGAGCGGCTGCGCCCGATGGTCGCCGACACAGGGCTCCTGCTGAGCGAGGCGATGGATCGCGGCGAGACCGTGCTGTTCGAGGGCGGGCAGGCCACCATGCTCGACATCGACCACGGCACCTACCCGTTCGTGACCTCCTCCTCGGCGACCGCCGGCGGCGCGGCGACCGGCTCGGGCGTCGCCCCCAACAAGCTCGACCGCATCGTCGGCATCGTCAAGGCGTACACGACGCGCGTCGGCTCGGGCCCGTTCCCGACCGAGCTGTTCGACGCCTCCGGTGAGTTCCTCCGCTCGCGCGGCTTCGAGTTCGGCACCACCACCGGGCGCCCGCGCCGCGTCGGCTGGTACGACGCGCCGATCACCCGCTACGCCACCCGGATCAACGGGCTGACCGACATCGTGCTCACAAAACTCGACATCCTCACCGGCCTCGCGACGATCCCGGTCTGCGTCGCCTATGACGTCGACGGCGTGCGGTTCGACGAGGTGCCGGTGAATCAGAGCGACTTCCACCACGCCGTGCCGATCTACGAAGAGTTCCCGGGCTGGCAGGAAGACATCACGGGGGTGCGCCGCTTCGAGGACCTCCCGATCCGGGCGCAGGAGTATGTGCTCGCCCTGGAGGCGATGAGCGGCAGCCGCATCTCGGTGATCGGCGTCGGCGCCGACCGCGAGGCGGTCATCGTGCGCCACGACCTCGTCGACTGATGCTGTTCTGGGTCGGCGGCTACGGTGCCGACCTGTCGGAGATGGGCGGCCGGAGCGAGGGCATCGGCACGCTGACGGCAGGGGCGATGGATGCCGCGTGGGCATCCGGATCGCTCTCGTACGGGCGACTCGCCACGCGCAATCCGTCGCCCTCGCCGTCGTGGCTCGCCGCGCACCCGAGCCTCGATGTCGTCTACGCCGCCCATGAGGGGGCCGGCGCGATCGCAGCCTACGAGCGGGTCGGGGAGCGCCGGCTGCGCCCCCTCTGCCGTTCGCTGCGCGTGGGCGAGAGCCCGTGCCACATCGCGGTCGCCCAAGATGGCGCCTATCTCGTCGTCAGCTGTTACGGCGATGGGCGCGTGGTGCGGGTCTCGCTCGGCGCGCACGGTGAGCTGGGGGCCGCACTCGTGGTCACCCCGGAGCGCATCCGCGACCCGCATGGACCCGACGCGCCGCCCGAAGAGCGCGACGAGTTCACGCTCGCCGGGCTGCGCGATCTTCGCGCCATGGCCGCGGCGCTCGGCGAAGATGCGCGCGCCGATGCCGAAGCGGCGGCGGAACGCGCGCGTGATGGTGCGCCCACCGACGCGCCGGTGCCTGCCTCGCACCGCGCGGGCGCACCCGTACCTGGCCCCACCGCCGCACCAGCGCTCGCGGCCGGCGTGGAGGGCGCGCACGCACCCGGCGATGCCGCCCCACCGCGGGCCTCGCATGCGCACGCCGCCGCCTTCCTGCCCGATGGCCGGATCGCGACCACCGACCTGGGCTTTGACGCGGTGCGCATCTGGCGCGCAGGGCCGGGCACGCTGGTGGCGGACCACGTCGTCGCGCTGCCGCGTGGCAGCGGGCCGCGCCACATGGTCGTCCATCCGAGCGGCCACCTGCACGTGGTCACCGAGTACTCCTGCGAGGTGTTCACGCTCGCCCCGCGCGCGGATGGGCGCTGGGGTGTGGTCGCCGGGGTGCCCGTCTCGCCGGATGTGCGCATCGGCGTCGACTTCCCGTCCGAGCTCAGCGCCGGTCGCCGGGGGGAGTTCCTCTACGGCGGGGTGCGCGGCAGCGATGCGATCGCGACGCTCCGGGTGCGCGGTGCCGGCGAACGTGTCGAAGCGATCGGCCTGGAGGAGAGCGGCGGCCAGTGGCCCCGCCACCACCTCGTCGCACACGACACCCTGCTCGTTGCCAACCAGCGCTCGGGCGAGATCACCTCACTGCCGATCTCGGAGCGCACGGGCGTGCCCGGCCGCGTGCGCCACCGCACGGAAGCCGGCTCGCCGTCGTGCATCCTGCCCGCGCGGACAGCGGGACTCAGCCCGGCGTGAGCTTGGCGTCCTGCTTCGGGATGAAGACCTGCTTCACGAGCAGCAGGATCGATGCGGTCACGGGGATCGCCACCAACGCGCCGACCAGCCCGAGCAGCGTGCCACCGACGAGGGCGCCGATCACCACGAGCGAACCCGGAATCGAGATCGTCTTGTTCATCACCTTCGGCGTGAGGAAGTATGCCTCGAGCTGCATGTAGGCCAGGTACACCAGGGCGAAGATGAGCGCGAGCAGCGGGCTCGTGAACAGCGCGACGCTGCTCGCGAGCGCCCAGTAGAGCACCGAACCGATGAGCGGGATCAGGGTGATCAAGAACGCGAGCAGTGCCATCAGTGCGGGGAACGGCAGGCCGAGGAAGAAGTGCAGGAAGAAGGCGAGTACCGAGTTGCACGCGGCCAGGATGACCATGCCGATCAGGTAGCCGCCGACGGAGTCGGTGATCTGGTCGGTGAGCCCGGAGACCTGCGCGCGCGAGTGGGCGGGCACCAGGCGGTAGAAGGCCCGCTTCATCGTGCCGAGCGAGGCGAGGAAGTAGAGCGTGAGCACGACGACGATGAACGAGCCCGAGACTGCCCCGACGACGCCCGCACCGAACTGCAGCGCCCCGCCCCCGATCGCCAGCAGGTTCGAGGGGTTCGAGATGAACGACTTGGCCTGGTCGACGAGGTCGGCGAGATTCGCACCGAAGGTCGCGGTGACGCTCTTGAAGAAGTCGGATTGTTGAAACTCGGTCAGCGCGGTTGGAATGGACGACGCGAATTGCACGACCTGTTGGATCACCGGGGGCAGGATGATCAGCACCACGCCGGTCATCACCACCAAGAACCCGGTGAAGACGATGAGGATGCCCCAGCCGCGCGCGATGTTGTGGCGCTCAAGGCGGCGCACGATCGGGTCGAGCCCCAGCGCGACGAACAGCGCGAGGACGATGTAGATCAGCACCGTCGACAGCGAGCGCAGCGCGATGCCGAGCAGAATGGCGGCGAGGACTCCCAGGGTCACGACGAATCCCGTGGCGAAGGGATGCGCGAACCGGGTTGCCACCTCGCGTCCCCCCGCGGGGTTCGCGCCGTGCACGTGCGGCGTCGCGTCGCGGATCGGATCGGCGAGTGGGGATGCTGCACGCTGCTGCTTGCGGGATGCGCGGAGGCTCATGGTCACACTCTATTGCCATCGCATCACGCCGCCATCGCGCGCGATAGTCTCGTGGTGATCTTGCGTGCGATGGAGGGACCCACACATGGCTGAAGCGAACGAGACGCCCCAGGAGCAGTTGCTGCGCCTGCGCGCGAGCATCGACAACATCGATGCCGCGCTTGTCTACATGCTCGCCGAACGTTTTCGCTGCACCAAGCAGGTCGGTCAGCTCAAAGCGGTCAACGACATGCCGCCCAGCGATCCCGCGCGCGAGGCTCGTCAGACGGAGCGGCTGCGGGCGCTCGCGATCGACGCCGACCTCGACCCGGACTTCGCGGAGAAGTGGTTGAACTTCGTCGTCGCCGAGGTCATCCACCACCACGTGCGCATCGCCAGCGAGCGCTGAGTCGGTGCCGGCCCGGGATTCGGGCCGATCCGGCATGCATGCTACCGTCGATGAAGGCCTTCCGGGGCCACACGACCAGTCCGCGCTCGATGTTCGCCGCCCCGCCGGGGCGAACACCGAACGTATGGTGCATGGAATATCGCTGAAGACCCGATGTGTTCAGCTGGAGCACACGCCGCCAGTCGGCGAGTGCCGATAGCCATAACCCGGGCGTGACCGATGCAGCCAGATGCAACGGGCTGCCGAGGTATCCAGCAGTGCCAACCGAACACGCACTCGAGGCCAGAAACCTGTTCAAGGTGTTCGGCCGCAACCCAAAACAGGCCATCGCGAGGCTGCGAGCCGGACAGTCACGGGCGGACGTTGCCGATGCCGGCACCGCGGCAGTGATCGACGCGAGCTTCACGGTCGAGCGTGGCGAGATCTTCGTGATCATGGGGCTCTCCGGGTCGGGAAAATCCACCATCATCCGCATGCTCAACGGCCTGCTCGCGCCGAGTGCGGGCGAGGTCATCGTGGGGGGCCAGAACGTCACGGCGGCCTCGGCGACCGAGCTGCGCGCGATTCGCCGGACCTCCATCTCCATGGTCTTCCAGCACTTCGCCCTGCTGCCCCACCGGACGGTCATCGACAACGCGGCCTACGCCCTCGAGATTCAGGGGGTGGCCAAGGCGGAGCGCTTCGAGCGCGCACGAGCGGTCCTCGAGAAGGTCGGGCTCGGCGACCGGCCCGATGCCTTCCCCGATGAGCTCTCCGGCGGTATGCGCCAGCGGGTCGGCCTTGCCCGCGCGCTGACCGCAGGCACCGATATCCTGCTCATGGACGAGGCCTTCTCGGCGCTCGATCCCTTGATTCGTCGCGAGATGCAGGAGCAGCTGGTCGAGCTGCAGCAGGAGCTCGGCCGGACGATCGTGTTCATCACCCACGACCTGAACGAGGCGATGTTTCTCGGCGATCGCATCGCCGTGATGCGGGATGGCCGCATCGTGCAGCTGGGTACGCCGGAGGAGATCCTCACCGACCCGGCCAACGACTACGTCGCCCAGTTCGTGCAGGACGTGGACCGGGCCCGCGTGCTCACCGCGAGCGCGGTGATGGAGCCGCCGGCGTTGACGACCCCGCTGAGTGCAGGTGTGCGCGGCGCGCTTCGTGCCCTGCGCGAAATGCAGGCCAGCAACGTGTTCGCCATCGAGAACCGCCGGCTTGTCGGGGTGGTCAGCGACCGCGCGGTGATCCGCGCGGTGAAGGCGGGCCAGAGCGATCTTCGCAGCATCATCGACCCCGCAGTGCTGACCGTCGGTCCGGATGATCTGCTCACCGACATCGTGGAGCGGGCGGTGGAGACCCCCGTGCCGCTGGCGGTCGTCGACGCGCAGCGCCGCCTGATCGGCGTCATCCCGCGCGTCACACTGCTCGCTGCCCTCGGCAACGTGCCCGCGACGACGCGCGAGATCGCCGTCATCCAGAGCCCCCTCGAGATGGTGGCCGAGTTCACGTCGCTCGTGGATGCCCCGCCCGCGACGCCTGGCGGAGGTGCATCCGCATGAACGACTTCCGCATCCCGATCGGCTCGTGGGTCAACGACGCCATCGACTTCGTCATCGAGCACTTCGGCTGGCTGTTCGACTTCATCGCCGTGATCTTCGCCAGCCTGTACTCCGGCGCGGAATGGGTGTTCACGACACCGCCGTTCTGGGTGATCATCGCCGCCATCGCCGCGCTCGGCTGGCTCGCCAAGGGGTGGAAGCTCGCGATCGGCTCGGTCATCGGGCTGCTGCTGGTGGTCAGCGTCGGACAGTGGAACAACACGATGCAGACCCTCGCGCTGACCACCGTTGCGGTGATCATCGCGATCCTCATCGCGGTGCCGCTCGGGATCTGGGCGGCCCGCTCGCAGCTGGTGTCGACCATCGTGCGTCCGGTGCTCGATTTTCTGCAGACGATGCCCGCCTTCGTCTACCTGATCCCCGCCATCTTCCTCTTCGGGGTCGGCGTGGTTCCCGGGATGGTCGCGACCGTGCTGTTCGCGATCGCGCCGGGCGTGCGACTGACCGAGCTCGGCATTCGTGGCGTTGACAACGAGGTCGTGGAGGCGGGCCACGCCTTCGGCGCGACCCCCGGACGCATTCTGCGCCAGATCCAGCTCCCGCTCGCGATGCCATCGATCATGGCGGGTGTGAACCAGGTCATCATGCTCTCGCTCTCGATGGCCGTGATCGCCAGCATGGTCGGCGCCCCCGGGCTCGGTAAAGACATCATCCAGGCGCTCAGCCGCACGGCGATCGCCCTCGGCTTCGAGGCGGGGCTCGCGGTCGTGATCATCGCGATGATCCTGGATCGCATCACCGGCGGATTCGGGTTGCGCGCCCGGCCGACCGGTTCGCGCCGGGTGCGGGCTGGCCGCGGTGCCGAGGCGGCTTCGGCCTGAGCCACACAGACCACGGCGCAATGATCGCGTCGTTTCCCGCGAGTTCGCTCGCGGGCATCCCAATCCCCGTGCCACAGCGCACGGGAAGAAAGGAACACCAATGAAGAGGCGACACCTGCTGAGCGCGCTCGCGCTCGGCACAGCAGCAGCCCTCGCACTCACCGGATGCGCCAGCGCAGAAAACGGCGATGGCGACGCGGCACCTTCCAAGGACCTCACGATCGGCGTGTTCAACGGCTGGCCCGAAGGCGAGGCCGTCTCGTACATCTGGAAGCTCGCGCTCGAGGAGCAGGGGTACAACGTCACCCTCGAATACGCCGATGCGGGCCCCGTCTTCGCGGGCGTGGCGCGCGGCGACTACGATTTCGCGCTGGATGGCTGGCTGCCGCTCACGCACGCGGACTACTTCACGCAGTACGGCGACAAGATCGTCGATCTGGGCTCGTGGAACGACGATGCCAAGCTCACGATCGCGGTGAACGAGGACGCGCCGGTCGATTCCCTCGCGGACCTCGCGGCGAACGCCGACGCGTTCGGCGGTCGCCTCATCGGCATCGAGCCGGGCGCGGGCCTCACCGCTGCGACCGAGGACAACGTGATCCCCACCTACGGTCTTGAGGGGATGGATTTCATCACCTCGTCGACGCCGGCGATGCTCGCGGAGCTGTCGAAGGCGCTCGGCAAGGGCGAGAACATCGCGGTGACGCTGTGGCGTCCGCACTGGGCCTACAACGCCTATGACATCCGCGACCTGGCCGACCCCGAGGGCACCCTCGGCGACGCCGAGTCGATCCACACGTTCACCCGCACGGGCTTTGCCGAGGACTACCCGGAGGTCAACGCGTGGCTGGACGGCTTCACGATGGAGTCGGATCTGCTCTTCTCGCTCGAAGACGTGATGTACAACCATGATGGTGAAGTCACCGACTACACCGAGATCGTCAAGACGTGGATGGCGGAGAACCAGAGCTGGGTCGAGGCACTGACCTCGTAACGGCAATCACACAACGGGGCGCCGCGGCATCTGCCGCGGCGCCCCGTTGCGTGCGCGCCCCGTTGCGGCGACGGACGATGCCACGAAGGGGTCAGGGTCTCAGGGAAGGGCCCAGTGGGCCCAGCGGGCTCAGCGAAGGGCTCAGCGAAGGGCTGCGGGAACGGCTCAGACGTCGCGCGGCGGGCCGCCCGGGCGCGGATCGCGTGCCGGGATGGGCCAGACGGGCGACGGCTCCGCGTTCGAGACCGCACCGCCGGCGGGGGCATCCCCACGCGTGAGCTCCTGCGACACCTTCGACTCGAGCACCTCGATCGCCTCGTCCGAGAGGGCGATGAGCCCGTCGAGCTCCTGCCGCACGCGGCGATACGCGAGCTGCCGTTCGGCCGGCGTGGCGGCCGAGTCCACGGCGACGCTCAGCAGTTGCTGCGCGGTCTCGAGCCGCTTGCGCTCGGCGGGCTCGAAGCCCGTGTCGCGGCGTCGCCTGGCATCCTGCTCGGCGATCTCGAATGCCACCTCGTAGTCGTGCACCGCGTCGCGGTATTCGTTCAGCGCCGCCGGATCCAGCCGAACGCGCGCCGATTCCGGCCGGAGGCCGTCGGCGACCTTCTTCGCGCGCAGGAACGCCGCCGTCAGCGGCTCGCGGCCGTCGCTCATCGTGGGGAACGCGATGATCCGGGCCACATCGAGCTCGTACTCGAGCCAGCGCCGGTTGATGTCATCGTGGGCGGCCAACAGGCGCACGAGGCGCCCGGGTTCGGTGCCGGCCTGCGCGGGCGGTGCCGTCGCGGCAGCCGGTGCGCTCCGCCGCGCCGCGCCCTGCTCCTTCGCGGCGAGCTGCGCCGCGCGCAACTCACCCTTGACGCGGAGCACTTCCAACCGTCGGGTGTGCCGCCGTTCCAAGCCCTTCTGCCATGCGCGCCCGGTGCCCGCCAGCGCGCCAATCAGCGGGAAGGCCAGCCACCAGTATGCGGAGAGGAATTCGAACAGGTTCACGTGGCAATGCTAGTCCGGCGCGCAGGTGCCGTCAGCGCCGCGGCGGGGTGCGCGGGCGTCAGCCGAACAGCAGGGCGAACACCGTCGCGCCGCCGCCACCGAGGATCAGCGCGATGATGACCACCCATGCGGTGATGCGCACGCGGCGCTGGCGCGCCTCGTTCATCGTGCTGAGATCGTCGTCGTGCGTCATGCGCTCGCTCCGTCTTCGCTGACGACGGGGCCGAAGTTCGCCGGCAGTGTGCCGCGCGAGAGCTGCCGCAGCTCGTCGATCGGCAGCGAGAACAGGTCCTGGATGTCGAGGGCTGCACCCTCACCCGCCGCGGCGTCGGTCACCCCGATGCGCAGCACGGGGTAGCCGCGACCCTCGCACAGGCCCTGGAAGCGGACGTCGTCCTCGCGCGGCACCGACACCAGCACACGGCCGGTCGACTCCGAGAACAGCGCGGTCGCGGCATCCACGCCGTCGCGCTCCATGATCTCGCGCAGCCAGACGCGGGCGCCGACGCCGAAGCGCAGCACGGCCTCGGCGAGGGCCTGCGCCAGGCCGCCGTCCGAGAGGTCGTGGGCGCTCGAGAGCAGCGACTGCTGCGCGCCGGCCTGGAGCAGCTCGGCGAGGCGCTTCTCCTGCTCGAGGTCGAGCTTCGGGGGCAGGCCGCCCAGGTGGTCGTGCACGGTGCCCGCCCACGCCGAGCCGCTGAGCTCGGTCGCGGTGGTGCCGAGCAGGTAGATGTTCTCACCCGCATCCTGCCAGCCGGACGGGATGCGCCGGGCGACGTCGTCGATGACGCCGAGCACGCCCACGACGGGGGTGGGGAAGATCGGGGTGTCGCCCGTCTGGTTGTAGAACGAGACGTTGCCGCCCGTGATCGGGATCTCGAGCCCGAGGCAGCCGTCCGAGAGGCCCTCGACGCTGCGCCCGAACTGCCACATCACCTCGGGGTTCTCGGGGCTGCCGAAGTTCAGGCAGTCGGTCACCGCGGCGGGCACGGCGCCGGTCACGGCGACGTTGCGGTACGCCTCCGCGAGGGCGAGCTGCGCGCCGGCGTACGGGTCGAGCTCGCAGTAGCGAGCGTTGGCGTCGGTCGCGACGGCGAAGCCGAGGCCCGACTCCTCGTCCACGCGCACCATGCCGGCGTCATCGGGGAACGAGAGCGCGGTGTTGCCGCCGACGTAGTAGTCGTACTGGTTGGTCACCCACGACTTGTCGGCCTGGTTCGGGCTCGACACGAGCGCCGCAAACTGCTCGCGCAGCGCGGCCGGCTCGTTGGTGCGGGGGAGTGCCTCCGCGGTGTCGGCCTGCAGCGCGTCGATCCAGCTCGGGTACGCGACGGGGCGGTCGTAGACCGGGCCGTCGACCGCGACGGTCGAGGGGTCGACGTCGACGATGCGCTCGCCGTACCAGTCGATCGTGAGGCGGCCGTCGCCGGTCACCTCGCCGAGCACGCTGGTCTCGACCTCCCACTTCTGCGTGACCGCGAGGAACGCCTCGAGCTTCTCGGGCGCCACGATCGCCATCATGCGCTCCTGCGATTCCGACATCAGGATCTCCTCGGGCGTGAGCGACGGGTCGCGCAGCAGCACGTTCTCGAGGTCGACCTTCATGCCGCTGCCGCCGTTGGCGGCCAGTTCGCTGGTCGCGCACGAGATGCCGGCGGCCCCCAGGTCTTGGATCGCCTCGACGAGGTCGTCGCGGTACAGCTCGAGGCAGCACTCGATGAGCACCTTCTCGGCGAAGGGGTCACCCACCTGCACCGCGGGGCGCTTGGTGGGGCCCTCGGCGTCGAACGACGCGCTCGAGAGGATGGATGCGCCGCCGATGCCGTCGCCGCCGGTGCGAGCACCGAACAGCACGACCTTGTTGCCCGCGCCCGTGGCGTTGGCGAGCTTGATGTCTTCGTGGCGCAGCACGCCGACGGCGAGCACGTTCACGAGGGGGTTGCCCTGGTACACCGGGTCGAAGTACGTCTCGCCGCCGATGTTGGGCAGGCCGAGGCAGTTCGCATAGAACGAGATGCCGCTGACGGCGCCGTGCACGACGCGGGCCGTGTCGGGGTGCTCGATGGCGCCGAAGCGCAGCTGGTCCATGACCGCCACGGGGCGGGCGCCCATCGAGATGATGTCGCGCACGATGCCGCCGACGCCCGTGGCCGCGCCCTGGAAGGGCTCGATGAAGCTCGGGCTGTTGTGGCTCTCCACCTTGAAGGTGACGGCCCAGCCCTCGCCCACGTCGACGACGCCGGCGTTCTGGCCGATGCCGACCATCATCTTCTCGCGCATCTTCTCGGTGATCTTGTCGCCGAACTGGCGGAGATACACCTTCGACGACTTGTAGGAGCAGTGCTCCGACCACATCACGGAGTACATGGCCAGCTCGCCGCTGGTGGGGCGGCGGCCGAGGATCTCGCGGATGCGCTCGTACTCGCCGGCCGTCAGACCCAGCGCCTCGTAGGGCTGGTCGAGCTCGGGGGTCGCCTCGGCGTTGGCGACGGTATCGGCGATCTTGACGGATGCCGCGGAGGTGTGGGTTTCGTTCGATGCAGACACGCGGCTGAGCTCCAGAAATCGAGGGGGTGCCGGACGCGTCCTATCCTACCGGGGGTTCGCCGTCGCGGTGGCGGCGCGAGGGCACGGCGGGCGCGGGGACCCCGGAGCGATCCTGGCCGAGGAGCGGCCTGGAGCGGCGGCTGGAGATGAGGTCGGACGAATCGAGCAGCCATGGCACGAGGGTGATCGTCAGGCCGTGCACCAGCATGAGCTGCCCGGCGATGCGACGGGCGCGGCGGTTGTGCAGCAGCTTCTCCCACCAGTGGCCCACGATGTACTGCGGCAGGTAGACGGTGACCACGCTGGCGCCGTGCTCGTCGCGGTAGCGGCGGATGAACTGCGCGACCGGCGCGGCGAAGGTGCGGTACGGCGAGTCGATCACGACCAGCGGGACGGGGATCTCGTGCTCGGCCCACTGCTCGCGCAGCCGATCGCTGCTGGCGGGATCGGTGGCGACGTGCACGGCGAGGGTCTGGTCGTGCCGGGCGGCGAGGGCGTAGTCGATCGCCTTCACCACGGGCTTCTGCAGATGGCCGACGAGGATCAGGGCGACGTCGCCCGCGGCGCCGAAGTGCGTGGTGTCGTCGACCCGGATCTCGCGCTCCACGTTGCCGTAGTAGCGGTGCACGGCGAGCATCCCGACGGCGAGGATCGGGATCGCGACGAACACCATCCAGGCGCCGTGCGTGAATTTCGTGATGGTCACGACCACGAGCACGATCGCCGTGAGCGCGGCGCCCGAGGCGTTGATCGCCAGGCCGACCCTGGCCTCGTGCCGGCCCTCGCGGGCCTTCTCGCCGTGCCCGTGCATCCCGCGCATGATGCGCTGCCAGTGCCGGACCATGCCGATCTGCCCGAGCGAGAACGAGATGAACACGCCGATGATGTAGAGCTGGATCAGCTGCGTGAGGCTCGCGCGGAAGATGAGGAGGACCCCGATCGCCCCGAGGCCGAGCAGCACCATGCCGTTCGAGAACACGAGGCGGTCGCCGCGGGTGTTCAGGGCCTTCGGCGCGTAGCCGTCGCGTGCGAGCACCGAGCCGAGCAGGGGGAAGCCGTTGAAGGCGGTGTTGGCGGCGAGCAGCAGCACCGCCGCGGTGGCGGTCTGGATGACGTAGAACGGGATGGATCCCGCGCCGAACGTCGCCGCCGCGACCTGCGCCATCAGGCTGGGCTGCGGCTGGCTCGTGCAGTCGAAGCCGATCAGGTTGCACGGGTTCTCGGCGTAGTGCACTCCCGAGATGAGCGCGACCGCGGTGAGCCCGGCGAACAGGGCCACCGCGATGCCGCCCATGAGCGTCAGCGTCGCCTGCGCGTTGCCGATCTTCGGCAGCCGGAACGCCGGGACGCCGTTCGAGACGGCCTCGACGCCGGTGAGGGCGGAGCATCCGCTCGAGAACGCGCGCAGCACGAGCAGGAGCACGGCCGCCTGCGAGAGATCCTCGGCTCGCACGCCGAACTCGGCGCTCGAGGCGATGGGCGGGTCGCCGAGCGCCGTGCGGGCGAGGCCGACGATCACCATCAGGCCCACCGAGCCGATGAACAGGTAGGTCGGGATGGCGAAGGCGCGGCTCGCCTCGCGCACCCCGCGCAGGTTCATCGCCATGATCAGCAGGACGAAGCCCACCGCGAGCTCGACCCGCCAGTCCTGGATCTCGGGGATCGCCGAGATGATGTTGTCGACGCCCGAGGCCACCGACACGGCGACGGTCAGCACGTAGTCGACCAGCAGGGCCGCGGCGACGATGACGCCGGCCTTGCTGCCGAGATTCTTCTGCGCGACCTCGTAGTCGCCGCCGCCCGAGGGGTACGCCTTGATGAGCTGTCGATAGCTGATCACCACGACGATCAGGAGCACGACGACCGCCGCCGCCACCCAGGGGGCGAATGCGAGGAACGCGAGCCCGCCGGTGAGCAGGATCATCAGCAGCTCCTGCGGGGCGTACGCCACCGACGAGAGCGCGTCGGATGCGAAGATCGGCAGGGCGAGCCCCTTGGGCAGCAGCTGGCCGTGGGCCTGCTCGCTGCGCAGCGGCTCGCCGATCAGCCAGCGCTTCGCCGCGGTCGCGGCGTCGCCGCCGGCATCGCCCCGCTCGGGATCGTGCGTCATGAGCCCGGACGCTACGCGCGTGCCATGCCTGGCACAAGAGGCATCCGTCGCCGCCCGCTCGCGCCGCCGTCGCGCTTGGGGTCTGTCGCCGCGCGCAGGCCCTCGCCCGCGCGGTCGCGGATCAGGCCGCGGCGCCGACGACCGAGCGGATCGCGCTCGTGAAGAAGGTCAGCCCGTCGACGCCGGAGCGCATGGCGGCCGAGGTGTTCGGCCCGAAGCCGGCCTCGACGGCGTGCTCGGGGTGCGGCATGAGCCCCACGACGTTGCCCGCCTCGTTGGTCAGGCCCGCGATGTCGTCGAGCGAGCCGTTCGGGTTGACGCCCGCGTAGCGGAACGCCACGAGGCGCTCGCCATTGATGCGCTTGAGGGTCTCGGCGTCGGCGATGTAGCCGCCGTCGCCGTTCTTCAGCGGCACGACGATCTCCTGACCGTTCGAGAAGCCGCTGGTCCACGCCGTGTCGGAGTTCTCGACGGTGAGGCGCTGGTCGCGGCGGATGAACTGCTGGTTCGCGTTGCGGATCAGGCCGCCGGGCAGCAGGTGCGCCTCGACGAGCACCTGGAAGCCGTTGCAGATGCCCAGCACGGGCATGCCCTTGGCCGCGGCGTCCTTCACCTCGCGCATGATCGGCGCGATCGCGGCGATCGCGCCCGGGCGGAGGTAGTCGCCGTAGCTGAAGCCGCCGGGGAGCACGATCGCGTCGACGCCCTGCAGGTCGTGAGCGCCGTGCCACAGCGCGACGGCCTCCGCGCCGGCAAGGCGCACGGCGCGGATCGCGTCGCGGTCATCGAGCGAGCCGGGGAAGCTGACGACCCCGATGCGGGGAGCCATCAGTCGACGACCTTGACGCCGACGACATCCTCGATCACCGAGTTCGACAGCATGTGCTCGGCGATCTCGCGCGCGCTGGCGAGCACCTCGTCGGTGACCTCGCCATCGACGGTGAGCTCGAAGCGCTTGCCGATGCGGACCGCGCTGAACTGGGTGTGGCCGAGGCGCTCGAACGCTCCGCTGACCGCCTTGCCCTGCGGGTCAAGAAGTTCGGCCTTGGGCATGACGTCGACGACGATGGTGGGCACGTGAGACTCCGAAATGTCGAGGGGTGGGTGCCCGCCCAGTCTACCTGGCGTCGCGGGCTGTCGCGGTGGCGTGCAGGGTGTTGCCCCAGGGGTCGTCGAAGCTGAGGGCGCTGCCGTCGTCGCGCACCGCGAAACCGTGGTGCGCGACGCGCTCCGCCACCTCGCCGAGCGCGTCGGCGCCCGGCAGCACGAGGGCGATCCGGCCGAGGCCGAGCGTCGGCATCCGCGGGCCCGCGCCGCGCGAGTTCCACACGTTCATCGCCATGTGGTGGTGGTAGCCGCCCGCGCTGACGAACAGGGCCTGATTGCCGAGGGTCGCCGTCGCGTCGAAGCCGAGCGCGTCGACGTAGAACGCGCGCGCGGTGGCGATGTCGCCCACCGAGAGATGCACGTGGCCGATGGATGCCGCATCCCGCGCCGTCGCCCCGCCCGCGGCCGGCTCGGTGAGGTGCTCGGCGATGAACGCGTTCGGGTCGAGCGCGAGTGTCGCCATCTCGACCTGCCCGTGCGCCCACGACCATTCGGTGCGATCACGGTCCCAGTACAGCTCGATGCCGTTGCCTTCGGGGTCGGTGGCGTAGAAGGCCTGGCTGACCAGGTGGTCGGCGCTGCCGGTGAACGTGCCGGGCGCGCGCCGGGCGAGCGAGTACAGCGCCGCGGCGAGGGCGGTCTGCGACTCGAACAGGATCGCGGTGTGGAACAGGCCCGCCGATCCGGCCGCCGCGTGGCGCAGCGCGGGCTCGTGGCGGAGGATCACGAGCGGGCGCCCAGCGCGGCCGAGCGTGACGGTGTCGCCCGCGGCGTCGATGACGGCGAGGGTGACGACATCGCGGTAGTAGCGGGTCATCGCGTCGAGGTCGCCGACCAGCAGCGTCACCGCGCCCATCGAGGTGGCGGCGTCGATGCGGGTGGTGTCGACGCGCGCGCGGCTGATTTCATCCATATGCATAGGAACGGGCGCCGGTCGGGATTTGTTCCCGCGCCGGCGCCCGTTCTGGGTGCGCTTCGAACGTGCGCCAGGGCCTGCTACTCGACCTGGAAGTCGCCGCCCATCTGGCCGACCGCGGGGATCGGGCCGCCGTCGTCGGCGCCGGTGCGGCGCCAGCGCGCGATGGCATTGCCGAGGTGGTAGATCAGCAGCGCGGCGGCGGATCCGATCACGATGCCGCCGAGCTCGAAGCCCTCGATCCTGATGTTGAAGCCCGCGATCGCGATGACGAGGGCGACGGCGCCCGTGTACTGATTGACCGGGCGCGAGAAGTCGACGCGGTTGTCGACCCAGATCTTGATGCCGATGATGCCGATCAGGCCGTAGAGCGCGGTGGTCACGCCGCCGAGCACGCCCGGGGGCACCGAGTTGAACACGGCGCCGACCTTGGGCGACATGGCGAGCAGGATCGCCACGAACGCCGCCACCCAGTACGCGGCCGTCGAGTACACGCGGGTGGCGGCCATCACGCCGATGTTCTCGCCGTACGTCGTGGTGCCGACGCCGCCGAAGGCGCCGGCGACCGTGGTGGCGACGCCGTCGGCGATGAGCGCGCGGCCGGTGTACTTGTTGACCGAGGCATCCGTCATCGTGGCGACGCCGCGCACGTGGCCGACGTTCTCGGCGATGAGCACGAGCACGACCGGCAGGAACATCGCGATGACGCTCCAGGTGCCGGGGCTGGCGAAGTCGGCGATCTGAAACTGCGGGAAGCCGAACCACGCGGCGGCCTCGACCTGCGAGTAGTCGATCTCGCCGCGAATCACGGCGACGACGTAGCCGATCACCACACCGAGGAAGATCGAGATGCGGCCGAGGAAGCCGCGGAAGACGACGCTGCAGATGATCACCGCGCACAGCGTGATGGTCGCGGTGACGGGCGCCTTCTCGAAGCTGCCCCAGGCGACGGGCGCGAGGTTGAAGCCGATGAGCGCGACGATGGCGCCGGCCACCACGGGCGGCATGAGCCGGTCGACCCAGCCGATCCCCGCGAACTGCACGATGAAGCCGACGATCGCCAGCAGCACACCCACGGCGACGATGCCGGCCAGCGCCGAGCCGGTGCCGGCGGTGGTCGTCGCCGCCGTCATCGGCGCGATGAACGCGAACGACGAGCCGAGGTAGCTCGGCAGCTTGTTCTTGGTGATCAGCAGGAACAGGATCGTGCCGATGCCCGAGAACAGCAGGGTCGTCGGGACGGGGAACCCGGTGAGCACGGGCACCAGGAAGGTCGCGCCGAACATCGCGACCACGTGCTGCACGCCGAGGGCGATCGTGGCGCCCCAGCTCAGGCGCTCGTCGGGGCGCACCACCGTGTCGGGCGCGACGGTGCGGCCGTTTCCGTGCAGTTTCCAGGCGGGCATGGGGCTCCTTCGTGGTGGGCGACATCTGCGATGGCGCGATCGTGTTGCGCGCGCCGTCGCGGCGCAGGCGTGTCTTCGGCGCCCGTGCGGGCGCCGCGGGGTCCGGGGCGTGCCGGGGCGACCGCCGGCTAGCGGCCGGTCAGGCGCTCGAGCAGCTCGCGATAGCGCGCGGTCGTGCGCTCGCGGATCTCGGCGGGCAGCGCGGGGGGCGTGCCCTGCTTGTCCCAGTTCGCCGCGAGCCAGTCGCGCACGATCTGCTTGTCGAAGCTCGCCATGCGCTCGGCCGGGGTCGTGCCCGCGGCCCAGGCCTGCGCGTCCCAGTACCGCGACGAGTCGCTCGTGAGCACCTCGTCGGCGATGTGGATGACGCCGGCCTCATCGGTGCCGAACTCGAACTTGGTGTCGGCGAGGATCAGCCCGCGCGCCTCGGCCAGCGCGGCGGCGCGACCGTAGATCTCGAGCGAGAGCTCGCGCAGCGCCTCGGCGGCCTCCGCGCCGACCAGCGCCACCGTGCGCTCGAAGCTGATGTTCTCGTCGTGCTCGCCCATGGGCGCCTTGAAGGCCGGGGTGAACAGCGGCTCGGGCAGGCGGTCGCCGTCGCTCAGGCCGGCGGGCAGCGGAATGCCGCAGACGGTGCCGGACTCCTGGTACTCGAGCCAGCCGCTGCCGGTCAGGTAGCCGCGCACGACGCACTCGACGGGGAACATCGTGAGGGCCTGCACGAGCATCGCGCGGCCGGCGACCTCTCCGGGGATCAGCGGGTGCGGGCGGCCGTCGGCGCCGGGCGCCTCGTCGGCGATGAGCTGATTCGGGATGCTGCGGCCGCCGTCGGCGCCCGCGAGCTGGTCGAACCACCACATGCTCAGGCGCGTGAGCAGCTCGCCCTTGCCCTCGATCCCGGGCTCGAGCACGTGGTCGAAGGCGCTGACCCGGTCGCTGGCGACCACGAGCATCTGCTCGGCGCGGGTGTCGGCGGGCAGGGCTTCGGGCACGTAGAGGTCGCGCACCTTGCCCGAGTAGATGTGTCGCCAGCCGGGCAGGTTCATGGGTTCGCTCACCCGCCCATTATTGCGGGTTCGCGCTCGCCGCGGTTGCGGGCCCGTTCGCCCCCTCGTCAGCGCGCGCCCGCGAGCGTAGAGTCGCGGCACGGAGTCGAGAGGCAGCAACAGGCGGAGCGCAGCGATGAATCCTCGGAGTCCCTGGCCCGCGCTGTGGGCGCTGGTGATCGGGTTCTTCATGATCCTGATCGACACCACGATCGTGTCGGTGGCGAACCCGGCCATCAAGGCCGCGCTCGACCCGCACACCGCCAACCTCGACAACGTGGTGTGGGTCACCAGCTCGTACCTGCTCGCCTACGCGGTGCCGCTGCTGATCACGGGCCGGCTCGGCGACCGGTTCGGCCCCCGGCGCGTGTACCTCGTCGGGCTGGTCGTGTTCACCCTCGCCTCCGTCGGGAGCGGGCTCTCGGGCACGCTCGACGCGCTGGTGGCGACGCGCGCGGTGCAGGGGCTCGGCGCGGCGCTCATGACGCCGCAGACGATGGCGGTGATCACGCGGACGTTCCCGCGCGAGCGGCGCGGCGCGGCGATGGGCCTGTGGGGCGGCACCGCCGGGGTCGCGACCCTGGTCGGCCCGCTGCTCGGCGGCGTGCTCGTGGACGCGTGGGGGTGGGAGTGGATCTTCTTCATCAACGTCCCGGTGGGGGTGGTCGCGTTCGTGCTGGCGTGGATGCTGGTGCCCGACCTCGAGACGCACCGGCACCGCTTCGACATGGTGGGCGTGGCGCTCAGCGCGCTCGGGCTGTTTCTCATCGTGTTCGGGCTGCAGGAGGCGGCCACGTATGACTGGGGCATCATCGTCGGGCCGATCAGCGTGTGGGGCCTCATCGGCGCCGGGGTCGTGGTCATGGTCGCCTTCGTCTGGTGGCAGGGGCGCACCAGGCGCGAGCCGCTCGTGCCGCTCGCGCTGTTTCGCGACCGCAACTTCGGCCTCGCCAACGCGGGCGCGTCGGCCGTAGGCTTCACGGTGACCAGCATGAGCCTGCCCTACATGTTCTTCCTGCAGGCCTCGCGGGGGCTCACCCCCACGCAGGCGGCGCTGCTGCCGATGGCGCTGCTCTCGGGCATCCTCTCGCCGTTCGCCGGGCGCCTGCTCGATCGCATCGACGCGCGCCTGATGGTGGTGCCGGCGCTGCTGATCGTCGCGAGCGCGCTGGGCTGGTACATCGGGCTCATCCTCGCCGACGCGCCGATCCTGATGTTCCTGCTGCCGAGCGCGCTGATGGGGCTCGGCAACGCCGGCATGTGGGGGCCGCTCGCGACCACCGCGACGCGCAGCATGGACCCGCGGCAGGCGGGGGCCGGCGCCAGCATCTACAACACCACGCGCACGGTCGGCTCGGTCGTGGGCAGCGCCGCGATCGCCGCGCTCATGCAGTCGCGCCTGGTCGCGAACCTGCCCGGCGCGGCGGGTGCGGCGGGCGGCGGCGCGGGGTTCGGGCAGGGGCAGCTGCCGGCGGGGGTGGCCGGCCCGTTCGGGCAGGCCATGGCGCAGTCCCTCATCCTGCCCGCCGTCGTCGCGGTGCTCGCGGCGGTGCTGATGCTGTTTCTGCTGCCGAGCGATCGCTCGCCGCTGCCGGCCGGCTGAGGGGCGGCGTCACGGTGGTCGGCCGTGGCATAGGGTCTTGTGGATGACCACCCGCAATCCCTGGCCCGCGCTCTGGGCGATCGTGATCGGGTTCTTCATGATCCTCGTCGACACGACGATCGTCTCGGTCGCGAACCCCGCGATCAAGGCCGCGCTCGATCCCGACAGCAGCAACCTCGACAACGTCGTCTGGGTCACGAGCGCGTACCTGCTCGCGTACGCCGCGCCGCTGCTGGTCACGGGGCGCCTCGGCGACCGCTTCGGCCCGAAGCGCGTCTACCTGCTCGGGCTCGTGATCTTCACCCTCGGCTCGCTCGGCAGCGGGCTGTCGGGCTCGCTCGAGCTGCTGATCGTCACTCGCTCGGTGCAGGGCCTCGGCGCGGCGCTCATGACGCCGCAGACGATGGCGATCATCACCCGCACCTTCCCGCCCGCGATCCGCGGCGCCGCGATGGGGCTCTGGGGCTCGACCGCCGGCGTCGCGATGCTCGTCGGCCCGCTGCTGGGCGGCGTGCTGGTCGACACCCTGGGCTGGCAGTGGGTCTTCTTCATCAACCTGCCGGTGGGCGTCGTCGCGTTCGTGCTCGCCGCCGTCCTGGTGCCGCGACTCGAGACGCACCCGCACCGCTTCGACATCGGGGGCGTGCTGCTGAGCGCGCTCGGCGTCTTCCTGCTCGCCTTCGGCCTGCAGCAGGCCGCGCACTACGACTGGGGGCTGATCTGGGGCCCCATCAGCGTCTGGAGCCTGATCGGGGCCGGCGTCGTCCTGCTCGCGGTCTTCGTGTGGTGGCAGTCGCGCACCCGGCGCGAGGCGCTCGTGCCGCTCGAGCTGTTCCGCGATCGCAACTTCTCGCTCTCCAACATCGGCATCTTCGCCGGCGGCTTCGCGATCACGGCGCTCATGCTGCCCTTCATGTTCTTCCTGCAGCTCGCGCGGGGGCTGACCCCCACGCAGTCGGCGCTGATCATGGTGCCGCTCGCCGTGGTCTCGGCGGTGTTCTCGCCGGTGACCGGCCGCCTCCTGGATCGCGTCGACCCGCGCTGGATCATCGTGCCGGCCACGCTCACCATCGGGGCGGGGCTGCTCTTCTACATCCTGCTGATGACGCCCGACTCGAACATCCTCTGGTATCTCGTGCCGAGCGTGATGATGGGCTTCGGCAACGCGGGCATGTGGGGCCCCCTCGCCGCGACCGCGACCCGCAACCTCGCGCCCCGCATGGCGGGCGCGGGCTCGGGCGTCTACAACACCACGCGCACGATCGGCTCGGTGCTCGGCAGCGCGGGGATCGCCGCCATCATGCAGTCGCGCATCGACGCGAACCTGCCCGTGACGGCCGACGGCGCCACGCCGAACATCGGCGGCGGCCCGCTCCCGGAGTCGCTCATCGCGCCCTTCTCGGCCGCGATGGCCGAGTCGCTGCTGCTGCCGCTGGTCGTCATCGTGCTGGGCGGCCTCGCGCTGCTGTTCCTGCAGCGGCCCCCGCGCCCCGGCGGGGACGGCCAAGGCGAGGGCTCGCAGTGGGCCGCGTCGAAGCTCGCGGATCGCGATATCGACGCGGACGCGGACGCGAGCGCGGATGCCGCTGCGGACAAGGAGCCCGCGGCCGAGGCCTCCTGACATGCGCTCGCGGCCGGGTCGGCGCGTGCACTAGCGTGTGCGTGAGCCTGCGCACGCGGGTGCATGAGTCGAAGGAGACCGCATGACGCCTCGCAGTCCCTGGCCCGCGCTCTGGGCGCTGCTGATCGGGCTGTTCATGACCCTGATCGACGTGACCATCGTGTCGCTGGCGAACCCCGCGATCAAGGCCGCGTTCGACCCGGCGTCCGACAACCTCGACAACGTCGTCTGGGTCACGAGCGCCTACCTGCTCGGCCTCGCCGTGCCCCTGCTAGTCACGGGGCGCCTCGGCGATCGCTTCGGCCCGAAGCGCATCTACCTGCTCGGGCTCGTGATCTTCACCCTCGGCTCGCTCACGAGCGGCATGTCGATCAGCCTCGAGATGCTGATCGCCGCGCGGGCCGTGCAGGGCGTCGGCGCGGCGCTCATGACGCCGCAGACGATGGCAGTGATCACGCGCACGTTCCCTCCGGCGATCCGCGGCGCGGCCATGGGGCTGTGGGGCGCGACCTCGGGCGTCGCCATGGTCGTGGGCCCGCTGCTGGGCGGCGTGCTCGTGGGCGGCCTCGGCTGGCAGTGGGTCTTCTTCATCAACGTGCCGCTCGGCGTCGTCGGGTTCATCCTCGCCTCGATCTTCGTGCCGAACCTCGAGACCCACCCGCACCGCTTCGACCTCGGCGGCGTGGCGCTGAGCGCGCTGGGCCTGTTCCTGGTGGCGTTCGGCCTGCAGGAGGCCGTGCACTTCGACTGGGGCGTGATCTGGGGCCCGATCAGCGTGTGGAGCCTCATCATCGCCGGCGCGGTCGTGATGGCGCTGTTCCTGTGGTGGCAGTCGCGCACCCGGAGCGAGCCGCTCGTGCCGCTCGTGCTCTTCCGCGATCGCAACTTCACGCTCGCGAGCCTCGGCATCGCCGCCGGCAGCTTCACCATGACGAGCATGCTGCTGCCCTACATGTTCTTCCTGCAGCTCTCACGCGGGGTCGCGCCCATCGGGTGCGCGCTGCTGATGATGCCCATGGCCGTCATCGTGATCTTCTGCTCGCCGCTGGTGGGGCGTCTCCTCGATCGCGTCGACCCGCGCTGGGTGATCGTGCCCGCCTTCTTCGCCTTCGCGCTCGGCATGGGGTGGTACGTGCTGCTCATCGCCACGGGCGCGCCGATCCTGATGTTCCTGCTTCCGAACGTGCTGCTCGGCCTCGGCAACGCCGGCCTGTGGGGTCCGCTCGCGGCGACCGCGACCCGCAACCTCGCGCCGCGCCTGGCGGGTGCGGGCTCGGGCGTCTACAACACGACGCGCACGATCGGCTCGGTGCTCGGCAGCGCGAGCATCGCGGCGATCATGCAGGCGAACATCGTCGCGAACCTGCCGGAGGCGGCGGGCGGCGGGGCGCCCAGCGTGGGCTTCGGGCAGGGCCAGCTTCCGCCGGGCATCGCCGAGCCCTTCGCGACGGCGATGGGGCAGTCGCTGATCGTGCCCGCGATCGTGGTGGGGCTCGGGGGCGTGCTCACGCTGTTCCTGCGCAGCCCGCGGCACGCCGCGGACGCGCCGGACGCGCCCGCGTGGGAGGCGGCGAAGCTCTCCGCGCCGCAGGCGGGCGCCGCGCCGGCGGCAGCACCTCCCGCGGCGGCAGCTCCTGTGGCGGCGCAGACACCTGCGCTGGTCGACGCCGAGCCGGTCGACGCCGAGCCGTCGGGGCGTCTAGTCAGCGATCACGCGGGCGGCGATGTCGCTGCGGAAGTGTGACCCCTCGAGGGTGATCTCGGCCATCGCCTCGTAGGCGCGGCGGGTCGACTCGGCGAACGTGGCGCCGGTCGCGACGACGTTGAGCACGCGCCCGCCCGTCGCCACGAGCGCGCCATCCGCGCCGCGGCGGGTGGCCGCGTGCGCGATGTGCACGCCGTCGACGGCGGCCGCGGCATCCACGCCGGTGATGATGCGACCGGTCTTGGGCGACTCGGGGTAGCCCTCGCTTGCGAGCACGACGGTGACCGCGGTGCCCGGCGCGAAGCGGGGCGCGTCGGCCTCGTCGAGGGTGCCGGAGGCCGCGGCGAACAGCAGGGTGCTCAGCGGCGTGGTGAGGCGGGGGAGCACCACCTGCGTCTCGGGGTCGCCGAAGCGCGCGTTGAACTCGATCACGCGGATGCCCGCGTCGGTGAGGATGAGCCCGGCGTAGAGCAGGCCGATGAACGGGGTCTGCTCGTTCGCGAGCTCGCGGACGACGGGCTCGGCGACGGTGCGCTGCACCTCGGCGACGAACGCCTCCTCGCCGCCGAAGCGCTCGGCGAGCCACGGCAGGGGCGAGTAGGCGCCCATGCCGCCGGTGTTGGGGCCCTCGTCGCCGTCGAGCGCGCGCTTGTAGTCCTGGGCGGGGCTCAGCGGCACGACGGTGTGGCCGTCGCTGACGAAGAACAGCGAGACCTCGGGGCCGCTGAGGAACTCCTCGATCAGGAGCGAGCCCTGGGGGAGGAACTCGGCGGCGTGGGCGAGGGCCGCGGCGCGGTCTTCGGTGACGATGACGCCCTTGCCGGCGGCGAGGCCGTCGGCCTTGACGACGAAGGGAGCGCCGAGCTCGTCGAGCGCGGCCTCGACCTCGCTCAGCGAGGCGGCGCGCACGGCCCGGCCGGTGGGCACGTTCGCGGCCTGCATGATGCGCTTGGCGAACGACTTCGAGCCCTCGAGCTGGGCGGCCGCGCGGCCGGGGCCGAACACGGGCACGCCGTTCTCGCGCAGGCGGTCGGCGACCCCCGCGACGAGCGGGGCCTCGGGGCCGATGATCACGAGGTTGATGCTCGCGTCGTCGGCAAAGTTCGTGACCGCGACCGGGTCGTTCGGGTCGAGGTCGACGAGCGTCGCGACCTCGCCGATGCCGGCATTCCCGGGCGCCGCGACCACCTCATGACCGGCGTTCTCCGCGAGCAGCGCGACGATGATGGCGTGCTCCCGCGCGCCCGAGCCGAGGACCAGAATCTTCACCCCCACAGCCTACCGGCGGTACCGTGAACGCATGGCTCGCACAATCACCATCGACGAGGGGCGCGCGGCGCTGCGCGCGGTGGATGCCGCGGCCGAGGCATCCACCGCCCCCGCGCGCGCCGAGCTCGCGACGGCGGTGCGCTACCTGCTGCAGCTGCTCGTCGAGCGCGCACCGGGTGGCACGCTCGAGGTGCGCGTGCCCCCGTTCGGCGCGGTGCAGTGCGTGCCCGGGCCGCGACACACGCGCGGCACGCCCCCGAACGTGGTCGAGATGGACGCCGCGACCTGGCTCGCCCTCGCGCGCGGCACGCTCGGCTGGCCCGAGGCCCTGGCGGCCGGGCGGGTGCAGGCCTCCGGCATGCGCGCCGATCTCAGTGGGCTGGTGCCCCTGCGCTGAGTCGCGCTGCAGCGCCGTGCACCGAGCGGCGCGGCACGATGATCGACGCGCCGGTGATCGGGTGCTCGAGCACGTCGACGGCCTGGCCGTAGACCTCCTCGATGCGCTCGGCGGTGAGCACCTCGTGGGCCGGCCCCTGCGCCACGACGCGGCCTCGCGCCAGCAGCGTGACGTGGTCGGCGATCGCGAGCGCGGCGTCGAGGTCGTGCAGCACGACGGCGACGGCCGAGCCCGCGTCGGCCTCGGCGCGCGCGATGCGCAGCACGTCCTCGTGGTGCCGGAGGTCGAGCGCGGCCGTGGGCTCGTCGAGCAGCAGCAGCCGGGTGCGCTGCGCGAGCACGCGGGCCAGGGCGACGCGGGCGCGCTCGCCGCCGGAGAGCGACGTGACGGTGCGGTCGGCGAGCGCGGTCACGTCCGTCTTCGCCATCGCCTCGGCGATCGCGTCCTCGTCTTGGTCCTCCTGCGGCGTGCGCGACCACGGGACGCGGCCCATCGCGACGACCTCGCGGGCCGTGAACGAGAAGGTCACGGCATTCTGCTGCAGCAGCACGCCGCGCAGGCGCGCGAGCTCCTTCGCCCGGTGCCGCGCGAGCGGCTCGCCGTGCAGGAGCACCTCGCCCGAGGTCGGGGCGATGTCGCCCGCGAGCACGCCGAACAGGGTCGACTTGCCGGCGCCGTTCGGGCCGAGCAGGGCGTGCAGCTCTCCCGGGTGGATGCTGATCGAGGCATCCGCGAGAATCGGCGCCTTCGCGCGATCGGGGACGACGGTGACGCCGCGTGCCTCCAGCATCAGCCCCACCCGCCCGAGGTGCGGCGCGTGCGGATCAGCAGCCACAGGAAGAAGGGGCCGCCCACGATCGCCGTGATGGTGCCGATGGGCAGGTCGGCCATGGGCACCGCGGTGCGGGCGATCAGGTCGGCGCCGGCCAGCAGCAGCGCGCCGCCCAGGATGCTCGTGATCATCAGGGGCAGGTGCGCCGGCCCGATGATCATGCGCATCAGGTGCGGGATGATCAGGCCGACGAAGCCGATGATCCCCGCGAACGCCACGGCCGCGCACACCAGCAGCGCGACGGTGACGATCACCACGATGCGCAGGGCCTCCACGCGCACGCCGAGGTGCCGGGCGGTGCGCTCGCCGAGGGCGAACAGGTCGAGCCGCCTGGCGACCAGGAGGGCGGCGACGAGGCCGGCGAGCACGAGCGGGGCGATCAGGGCGATGTTCTGCCAGAGCGCGCCGTTGAGGCTGCCGAGCTGCCAGAACACGATCTGCTCGCGCGACGCGCTCGATCCGAGGAAGGTCATGAACCCCAGCGCGGCGCCCGCGATCGCGTTCACGGCGATGCCGGTCAGCAGCAGCGTGACCACCTCGGTGCGCCCGCCGGAGCGGCTGATCCAATAGACGGTGAACACCGCGACGAGCCCGCCGATGAACGCCCACACGGGCGTCGTCCACATGCCGAAGGTCGCCAGGCCGAGGCTCAGGCTGGTCGCCGCGCCGAGCGCCGCGCCCGACGAGACGCCCACCACGGCGGCGTCGGCGAGCGGGTTGCCGAAGATCGCCTGCATCAGCACGCCGGCCGCCGCGAGGGCCGCGCCGACGATCAGCCCCAGCACGATGCGGGGGAGTCGGATGTCGAGGATCACGCCGTGGGCGGTGGATGCCTCGGGCGCCCACGCCGTGTCGATCCCGACGGCCTGCAGCAGCACGCCGGCGACCTCGCCGGGGCTCAGCGCGTACTGGCCGACGCCCAGCGAGCACACCACGGTGGCGACGAGCGCGATCGTGAGCGCCGCGATCAGCGCCACGACGCGGCCGGTGTGCCGTGGCGTCCCGGCCCGCGCGGAGCGCGGGGCACGGGTGCCTGGGGCCGCCGGGGCGGTCGGGGCCGCCGGGGTGGCAGAGGTGGTCGGGAGTCCGCTGCGCGCTGGTGCCGCGCTCTGGGGCGGCGGGGCGGCCTGGGCCGCGGGTCCGCTGTGCGGTGGCGCCGTCGGGGCCGCGAGCTCGGTGCTCAACCGAGGCCCCCGGATCCGGCGGCAGCATCCTGCGCGGAGCCCCCGTCGGGCGCCGCGTACAGCGCCCGCGCCAGGGCCCGCACGACGTCGGCGCTGCGCGGCCCGAAGCCGAAGATCGCGTCGTCGGCCATGTCGATTACGCGGCCGTGCTGGCCGGCCGGTGTCTGCGCGAGCGCCGGGATCCGCTGCAGCAGGCCCTCGACGCCGCCCGCCGACGCGAGCCCATCGGTCATCATGATCAGCGCGTCGGGCTGCGCTGCCACGAGCGCCTCGGCGGTCATCGGCTTCATGCCGTTCCAGCCGATCTCGCTCGCGACGTCGACGGCCCCGAGGGCGTCGATCAGCGAGTCGGCGCCCGAGTCGGCCCCGAAGAGGTAGTAGACGTTCGCGGCGCCGCGGGCGTAGAGAAACGCGACGCGCACGCGATCGGATGCCTCGGCCGGCGCGATCACGGAGACCTCGCGCCTCGCCGCCTCGATCTCGTCGTGCAGGCGCGTGGCCAGGGCCTCGCCGCGCGGCGCGACGCCCAGCGCGGCGGCGACCTCGGTCACCAGGGCGCCCGCGGTCTCGAGCCGCCGCTCGGACGAGATCATCACGACCGCGATCCCCGCGTCGCGCAGCTGCTGGCGCACCTCCTTGGGTCCGATGGTCGTGTCGGTGAGGATGACGGTCGGCTCGAGGGCGAGGATCGCCTCCACCGCGAGGGTGTGGCCGGCGCCGGTGACGAGCGGGAGGTGGTCCGCGCCGTCGAAGCCGGTGGCGGCGTCGCGCCCGATCACGTTGGGCCCGAGCCCGAGGCCGAAGACCGTCGCGGCGATCGTGCCCGAGACGTCGAGGGCGAGGATGCGGTCGACGCTGCGCACGGTGACCTCGCGGTCCTCCGCGTCGACGACGGTCGCGGGCAGCGCGGGGGCCGTCTCGTCGTCGATCACGCGGATGGCGTCGTTCGCCAGGCACGCGGTCGCGCGGCCGCTCGCGGTGCGGGGCGTCTCCAGCAGCGGGAGCGATGCGAGTGGCGCGCCGGCCTCGGCGCAGAAGCGGGCGTCGTCGCCGCCCTCCGCGGCGGGCCCTGGCGTCGGCGCGCTCCCGGACGTCGAGGCCGAGGTGGTGGTGCAGCCGCCGAGCAGCATGGTCAGGCCCATGAGCGCGGCGAGGGCGACGAGCGTGCCGCGTGCCGGCCGGAGCGTTCGTTTCATCGGGAATCCAAGGGGGAGTCGGGGGGCCGTCGGGGTGGGCGCCATTGCAACAATTTAGGAAAGGCTAACCTACTAATTGACACCGCGACAGTCCGCGACCTACTGTCATGGTGGCTCGACTTAGCTGAGCCTAACCTCAATTCACAACAATCAGGTGTCCGTTCTGAACGCATGTCGCTGTGCGTCCTCCCGCGACGGGCCGACCTCCCGGAGAACCCATCGTGACTGCCCTTCCCCGCGTCGATTCCTCGCGCGCAGCACTGCCAGACATCCACCGGCTTCGCGCCGCGCTCGCCGCGCTGCTCGCCTTCGCCCTCATCGCCGCCGCCTCGATCGTGGGCGCGCTCCCCGCGCGCGCCATCGGCGGTGCGGTCGTCGCGAACGTGACCGCGGCGAGCACCGACGGCCTCGCCGTGCAGGCGTCCGCCAGCGGCCTCGACGGCGTCGCCGGCGCCTACGTGGCGCTGATCCCCCGGGGCGGCGAGGGCGCCGTGACCGGCACCTCCGGCGTCGCGGCGCAGGAGTGGGTGCGCGCGGTGGTCGACGGGCAGCTCTCCGTGACGCTGACCGCGCCCGCGGCAGCGCTCGATCGCGCGACCGACTACGAGGTGATCGTGTGGCAGCAGCACTCGGCGCCGAGCGCCGAGAACATCTACGCCCGCGGCGACCTCGTGATCGGCGACGCGCAGTGGAACGCGGTGTTCCCCCCGGTCGAGCCGGAGCCGGAGCCGGAGCCGGAGCCCGAGCTGCCCACCCCGACGGTCACCGTGTCGAAGACGACGGGGATCGATCCCGAGGGCGAGACGGTGACGGTCACGGGCACGGGCTTCGTGGCCGCGCCTCCGGCGACGACGGGCGCGCGTCCGCCGCTCGCGGGCAAGTTCACGGGCACGTACATCGCGTTCGGATCGTTCCTTGAGGCGTGGCAGCCTTCGTCGGGTGCGCCGGCGTCGGCTCGCAAGGCGCTCGACACCAAGTGGGGCGTGCTCGCGGCCGACATGGCGATCATCGGCGGTGCGAAGGCGGGAGCGATCGAGCTCGCCGAGGATGGCTCGTTCTCGACGACGCTGACCCTGACGCGTGACGACGCGGCGGCCCTCGAGGGCGGCCGCTGGGGCGTCTACACCTACCCGGGCGGCGGCGCGAAGCACGCCCCGTTCGAGACCTACACGCCCATCGCCTTCGCCGAAGCGACGACGCCCGAGCCCACGCCCGAGCCGACCCCGCCGACCACACCGCCGACCGGCTCGCTCGATGCCGGCTCGCTGCGCTGGGGCATCTCGGCGCCGTTTGCCGCGTACATCACCGGGCCCATCGCCCAGGGCGCGATCAGCGTCTCGCAGGGCGCGACCCGCGCGGGCGGCGTGTTCCAGTTCGGCCAGGCGGCGGGCTCGACCTTCGACCCGGCCACGGGCCTCGGCGCCGTCGCGTTCACGGGCGCCGTCCGGTACACCGGCCACGGCGGGCTGCTCGATGTCTCGCTCGCCAACCCGACCCTGCAGATCAGCGCGCCGGGCAGCGCGGCGCTCACCGTGTCGCACGGCGGCGCGCGCGTGCATGTCGCGAATGTCGCGCTCTCGGCCGGCACGACGACCCGCAGCGGCGACACCGTCACGATCGCCGGCGCCCCGACCACCCTCACCGCAAGCGGCGTGGGCATCTTCCAGAACAACTACCCGGCCGGCACTGCGCTCGAGCCGCTGACCGTCACGATCGGCGCCCCCGCCGCCGCGCCGGCCGGCGCCACCGGCACGGTCGCCTCCGCGCCCGCCCCGGCGGCTCTGCGGGCGATCCCCGCCGCGCCCCCGGCGACGACGGGCATCGAGCTCGACGACGCCACCCGGGCCGCGCTTGAGGCGGGCGAGCAGGTGACCCTGCGCGCAGCGGGCTTCGGCGCCGGTGAGCGCGACATCTTCGCCGTGGTGTACTCCACCCCGACGGTGCTCGACCGCGAGCTCGTCGCCGACGCCGACGGGGTGGTCAGCTGGACCGGCGCCCTGCCGGCGACCCTCGCGAACGGCGAGCACACCTTCACGTTCCAGGGCTCGGTGGCCCGGGGCATCCCGTTCACCCTCGAGCGCGCCGCCGCAGCGGCCATCGGCAGCTGCGCCGTCACCGAGGCGAGCCTCAGCTGGGGGTTCATGACGACCTTCCGCAACTACATCGAGGGCATCGGCGGCGGTGGCTGGGAGCTCGAGGGCGTCGAGTACCGCTACCCGCACTACGTCTGGCCGACGGGCACGGGCGCGATCGACGCGGCGAAGGGAGCCGGCCTGGTCGACTTCGGCGGCGCGATCCGCTTCACCGGCCACGACGGCGCGCTCGACACGACGCTCGCGAACACGCGCATCGAGCTCGCGGGCGAGACGGGATACCTCGTCATCGACGTCAGCGGCACGACCCAGTCGGGCAGCGCCGTCGATGCGGCGGCCGTGCGCTTCGCCACGTTCGCGGTGCCGGAGGGCGCATGGGATGCCGAGACCGGGGTGCTCACGCTCAGCGATGTGCCCACGAGCCTCACGGCCGACGGCGCCGCCGCGTTCGGGAGCTACCCCGAGGGCACCGCGCTCGACCCGCTGTCGGCGACGATCGCCGTGGACGCCGACTGCCTCGCGCCGCGCGAGGAGACCGTCGACATCGCGGTCGCCGCATCCGAGACGCCCGAGGCGGCCGCCGAGGCCGGCGCCCCGGTGTGGCCGTGGGTCGCGGGCGGCATCGCGCTGCTCGTGATCGTCGCCGGAGCCTGGGTGTTCGCCGTGCGTCGCCGCGCAGGGGCGGTGCGAGAATAGGCGCATGACCTCCGAGCAGCGCCCCCCGGTGGAGCACATCGAAATCCAGCCGTCCGTCGACGTATCCATTCGCCGATCGCCGCGGTACGGACGATTCCTCCTCCTGGGGGCGGCGCTCGGCGTCGTCGCCGCGCTGCTGGTCGCCACCTTCTCGCAGCCGGCCGAGACCGAGCTGCCCGAGCAGGCGATGACCTACTCGTTCAGCACGGTCTTCGGCTTCTCGGTGCTCGTGTTCGGGTCGATCGGGGCGCTGCTGTTCGGTCTGCTCGCGCTGCTGCTCGACCGCACGGTCGGCCGTCGCACGCGCGCCTACACGGCAGAGCACGAGCACGTCGCCTACGACGAGCCCGAGGACGAGCCGGTGGGCGAGCCCGTGGATGCGGCGGCTGTCGCGCCGGAGCGCCCCCTCGACCCCGACGCGACCGCGCCGACGCGGGCCTAGGCGCACGTGTCCGCGCCCGCCGGCAAGCGCCGATAGACTGCTCACGTGGCTACTGTCTCCCACAATCCCTATTCCGAAGCCGGCGTCGATACCGCAGCGGGTGACCTCGCTGTCGAATTGATGAAGTCGGCGGTTCGCCGCACCCATGGCCCCGAGGTCATCGGCGGGGTCGGCGGCTTCGCCGGCATGTTCGACGCCAGCGCGCTGCTGGGCTACGAGCGTCCGCTGCTGGCCAGCAGCACGGACGGCGTGGGCACCAAGGTGGCCATCGCGCAGGCGATCGACAAGCACGACACGATCGGCCTCGACCTGGTCGGCATGGTGATCGACGACATCGTCGTCGTGGGCGCCAAGCCCCTGTTCATGACCGACTACATCGCCTGCGGCAAGGTTGTGCCCGAGCGCATCGCCGACATCGTCGCGGGCATCGCGCGCGGCTGCACCGAGACCGGCACCGCGCTGGTCGGCGGCGAGACCGCGGAGCACCCAGGCCTGCTCGGCCCGAACGACTACGACGTCGCCGGCGCCGCAACCGGCGTGGTCGAGGCATCCCGCATGCTCGGCGCCGATCGCGTGCAGGCGGGCGACGTCGTCCTCGCGCTCGCCTCGAGCGGCCTGCACTCCAACGGCTACTCGCTGGTGCGCCACATCATCGCGGGCGCCGGCATCCGCTACGGCGATCGCGCGGTCGACCTCGGCGCGCACGGCGAGAGCTGGGGCGAGGCCCTGCTCGAGCCGACCCGCCTGTACACCTCGCCGCTGCTGCGCCTGATCGACGGGGTCGACGGCGGCGTGCACGCGCTCAGCCATGTCACCGGCGGCGGCATCGCCGCCAACCTTGCGCGCGTGCTGCCGCAGGGCACCTGGGTCGACGTGGATCGCTCGACGTGGGCCCCGCCCGCGGTGTTCCAGGTGCTCGCCGAGGTCGGCGGGCTCGAGCTCACGGCGACCGAGGGCACCTGGAACCTCGGCATCGGCTTCCTCGCCATCGTGTCTGCCGACACCGCGGTCGCCGCCATCGCGGCGCTCGAGGCCGAGGGCATCGCGACCTGGCAGGTCGGCACCGTGCACGATACCCCGCTGCCCACCGGCGGTGTCGCGTTCGAGCAGGGCGCGAAGGGCGTGGACGGCGGCGCGGTGCGCCTCGTCGGCGCATATGGCAACGGCGGCGCCGGCATCGGCAGCGCGTCCCAGACCAGCGGCAACTAGTCGCAGACGGAGCAGAGTAACACCACATGTGCGGAATCGTCGGAATGGTCGGGCAGGGTCCCGTCAACCAGGACATCTACGACTCACTCCTGCTTCTCCAGCACCGCGGCCAGGATTCCACCGGCATCGCGACGGCCGGCGAGGGCGGCGTCTTCCACATCGCCAAGGCGCGCGGCCAGGTGCGCGAGGCGTTCCGAACCCGTGACATGCGCTCGCTGCTGGGCAACTACGGCCTCGGCCACGTGCGCTACGCGACCTCGGGCGCGGCCGCGAACAGCGAGGAGGAGGCGCAGCCGTTCTACGTGAACGCCCCGTACGGCATCGTGCTGGTGCACAACGGCAACCTCACCAACACCCGCGAGCTCAGCCGCGAGCTGTTCCACACCGACCGCCGGCACCTGAACACCAGCTCCGACACCGAGCTGCTGCTGAACGTGCTGGCGAACGAGCTGCAGCAGTCCATCAACGGCGTCGACCTCGACCCGGGGCAGATCTTCCAAGCCGTCACCCGCGTGCACGAGCGCGTCGAGGGCTCGTATGCCGCCGTCGCTCTCATCGCGGGCTACGGCCTCGTCGCCTTCCGCGATCCCTTCGGCATCCGCCCGCTGATCCTCGGCCGCCGCACCTGCCCGAGCGGGCGCGACGAGTGGGTCGTGGCGTCCGAGTCGCTGGTGCTCGAGAACGCCGGCTTCGAGATCGTGCGCGACATCGAGCCCGGCGAGGCCGTCTTCATCGACCTCGAAGGAACGCTGTTCACGCAGCCGTGCGCCCCGGCCGCCAGGCTGACCCCCTGCGCGTTCGAGTACGTCTACCTCGCCCGCCCCGATACCGTGATGAACGGCATCTCGGTCTACGAGTCGCGGCTGCGGATGGGCGAGCGCCTGGCCGACACGATCGCCAAGCACGTGCCGGTCGAGACGATCGACGTCGTGATGCCGATCCCGGATTCCTCGCGCCCGGCCGCCATGCAGGTGGCCCGCAAGCTCGGCATCGAGTACCGCGAGGGGTTCTACAAGAACCACTACGTCGGCCGCACCTTCATCATGCCCGGACAGGCCGTGCGCAAGCGGAGCGTGCGCCAGAAGCTCAACGCGATGTCGAGCGAGTTCAAGGGCAAGCACGTGCTGCTCATCGACGACTCGATCGTGCGGGGCACCACGAGCAAGGAGATCATCCAGATGGCTCGGGATGCCGGCGCCACCTCGGTGAGCTTCGCCTCGGCCGCGCCGCCCGTGCGGTACCCGCACGTGTACGGCATCAACATGCCCTCGCGGCAGGAGCTCGTCGCCCACGGGCGTACCATCCCCGAGATCGCCGAGGTGCTCGGCGCCGATCACCTCGTGTTCCAGGAGATCGACGACCTGAAGGCCGCCATCGTCGAGGGCACCGCGATCGACGACCTCGACCTGTGCTGCTTCGACGGACGCTACGTGACCGGCACGGTCACCGAGGAGTACCTGCGCTGGGTCGAGGGCACGCACGTCTCGTAGCCGCGGCGTGCGCCAGTGTGCGGGTGGCGTCGGAACGCCCGGGCCGCGGCGTTGCGCGGCCGTGTGGCGGCGCATGCCCGCGTGAGGGTGCTTCTCGCGCGGCGCTGCCTCCCGCTGCGGCGCTGCCCGCCGGTGCGCTGGCACGCAAAATCGCCACCCGGGCGATGCCCGAGCGGCGAATGCGAGTGTCGTTCAGGATGGTGCCCGCAAGGCAGGCGTCATCCACGACGGGAGGACTACATGCCCTTGGCGGGCTCGCTCTCGTCTTCGTCGGCGTAGTCCGCCCACTTGTCGACGTAGAGATCGCCATCGTCCTGGGGCTGTCCGAGCTCACGCTCGAGTGCCGAAAGATTCACCTCGGGGCTGTACGACTTGAGCTCCCGAGCGATCTTCGTGTGTTTAGCCTTCTGACGGCCACGCCCCATGCGAGACCCCCTCACGATAAGAGCTTCGGAACTGGCAGGCCCGAAGCATCACCAACCCGGCCAATCGCCGGTAAGAGTAACATTCAGAATAGCATGCACCCGCGCGCGGCGGCCGCTCAGACGCCAGCGCGACGGGACACAATTGAAGGAGGCGCGCCATGTCAGACACCGCGAACGAGTTCGTTCCAGGGCCGGAGCTGAAGGGTGCCGTGATCATCGGACTCGTGCCGGACTCTCCGGCGCGGGTGATGAACGAGGCCGCGCTGAACGCGCGGCTGCGCGGGGTGGGCATCGTGGTCGTGCACGTCGACGTGACGCGTTTCGTGACCTTCGATGACCCGGACGGCTACGCGAGCTCGGCGCCCGCCGACGTCGACATGGTCGCGCGCGCCCGCGAGAGCGAGTTCGTGCAGGCGCTCGCGGCGTCGCAGCTGGAGGATGCCGGCGTGGATTGGAGCTTTCAGCAGCTGGTGGGCGACCCGGCCCTGGCGATCAAGGAGCTCGCCGAGAAGATCGATGCGTCGCTGATCGTCGTCGGCACGCGCGACCGCGGCATCGGCGAGTCCATCCGCGAGTTCTTCACGGGCTCGGTGGCTGCGCGCCTCGCGCACCGCCAGCGACGCCCCGTCCTGGTCGTGCCCCGCGATCACGAGGGCAAGGACGACGCCGAGCGCGCGGCGGACGACCCCAGCGCGAGCTGACGCCCGCAGACGGGCGAGGCAGCTCAGCGGATGCGCGCCTGCAGGGCGGCGGCCGCGGCGTCCAGCCCCGAGACGAACTCGTCGACGGCGGCGGGATCGAGCGCGCCGCCGCGGGCGACGTGGGTGCGCAGCTCGACACGCACGCGCGCCCGGATCTCGTTCAGCGCCGCGTCGGCCCGGTGCAGCTGGGCGCGGGCGATCGAGCGCGCGTCGGCCCGCGAGTCGCCGGCGGGGGCGCGCACGCCGGCGGCCTGCGCGTCGCGCGAAGCCGCGGCGAGGTCGGCGTGCAGGCTGCGCATCGCGTCCTTGACGCCGGCGCGCACCTCGTCGGCGATCAGCCGAACCGAGTCGGTGATCCCGGCCTCGATCCCCGCCATGTCGTCGGCTCGCGCGAGCACCTCGGCGCGACCAGCCGCGGTGATCGCGTACACGGTCTTGCGCCCGTCGACGGTCTTGGTGACCAGGCCCTCCTCCTCGAGCTTCGCCAGGCGCGGATAGATCGTGCCGGCGCTCGGGGTGTAGGTGCCGCCCGTGCGGTCGGAGAGGGCCTGCATGATGTCGTAGCCGTGGCGCGGGCCCTCGCTCAGCAGGTTCAGGAGGTAGAGCCGCAGATCGCCGTGCGAGAAGACGGGGGTCACGAGCGGGCCTCGTCGGCGTCGGTGTCGCCCGCGCCGCCCGCGCCGCCCGCGCCCCCAGCGCCGCCGACCCCGGTCTCGCTGCGCAGCAGCGTCAGGTCGCCCGAGACGCTGTTCACGCGCACGTCGACGAACTGGCCGCTGAGGGTGCCGGTCGAGCCGGTGAAGTTGGTCATGCCGCTGCTGGAGTGCACCGTGCTGTCGAGCGTGATCTTGCCGCTCACGCTGCGCACGACGTAGTTCGCGGGGTAGCCCTCGTCGATGCGGATCGTCGAGTTGCCGCTGACGGTGTTGATGTCGATCTGCGAGATCGGCCCCGCGCTGTCGAACAGCACGCTGCCTGAGACCGTGTCCGCGCTCGCGCGGCGGATAGTGCCGGTCGCTGCGATGTCGCCCGAGACGCTGTTCGCGTTGAAGGCGCCGCGCAGCCCGCGCACCTGCACGTCGCCGTTCACGGCGTTGATGTCGACGTCGCCGGTGAGGTCGTCGACGAGCAGGTCGCCCGAGACGGTGTTGAGCTTCGCGTCGGTCGCGAGGCCCGAGATGAGCGCGCTCGCCGACACGACGCCGAGGGTGAGGGCCACGGTGCGCGGGACGACGATGCTGATGTCGGCCTTGGCGCCACCGGCCCCGAACTGCCCGAACACGCTGAGGAAGTTGTCCCAGCGCAGCTGCGGGTGGTCGATCTCGAGCGCGTCGCCCGTGATCTCGATGCGAAGGTCCTTCTGGGTGACCGAGTGCACCTCGATCCGGGCGCCGGGCTCGTCGTGGGCGATCACGTCGATCTGCCCGCCGATGAGGCCGACCTTCAGCGAGCGCACGTGCTCGATGTCGATCACACGCGTCTCGCCGGGGTGGATGAGCCACTTCTCGAGGGTCATGCGGTGCTCCTTGGGTCTGGTTCCGAGAACGCGATGTATCGCGTCACGAAGACAATAACACGATATATCGCGAGCTCAAGGGGTGGGCGGGCGAGGGGTGCCGCGACACAGCGAATGCACAGCGGCGCTAGCGTGGTGCCGTGACCGCCGCTCCTGCCCTCTCCTGGCGCACCGCCGGGCTCGTCGCGCTGGGCGGCGCGGTCGGGGCGGCCGCGCGCGCGGCGCTGCTGTGGCCCGGGGTGCTCGACGATGGCCTCGCGATCCCGGCGACCGTCGCCGTGAATGTCGTCGGCGCGGCCCTGCTCGGCGTGCTCGTCGGCGTGCTCGGGGCGCGGCATCCCGCGCTTCGCTCGCTCCTCGGGACCGGCGTGCTCGGCGGCTTCACGACCTTCTCGGCGTTCGCGCTGCAGGTGGCCACGAGCGCGCCCTGGGCCGCGGCGCTGCTCGCGCTCGCCACGATGGTGCTCGGCGTGCTCGCCGCGGGGGCGGGCCTGCGCGGCGGGCGTGCGCTCGCGCATCGCCGCGGCGGCGCCGACGCGCCGGAGCTGGCCGAATGAGCCCGCTGCTGCTCGCCGCGGTCGCGCTCGGGGGCGGGCTCGGCGCCGGGGCGCGCTACCTCGTCGACGTCGGCGTGGGGCGCCTGCTCGGCGGGGTGCTTCCCTGGGGGATCCTCGTCGTCAACGTCACGGGGTCGCTGCTCATCGGCGTGCTGACCGGGGCCGTGGCGAACGCCGAGCTGGTGTGGATGCTGGGGGTCGGGCTGCTCGGAGGCTACACGACGTTCTCGACCGTCGCGGTCGAGACGTGGCTGCTCGCCGAGGCCGGCGATCGGCGGGCCGCATGGGGCAACGCGCTCGGCTCGGTGCTGGGATGCGTCGCCGCGGCCGCGGCGGGGCTGCTGCTCGGCGCCTGGATCGCTGGCGCGTTCGCGTGAGGCGTCGGCCGCGTCGTCCCCAGCGGGCGCGGGCGCGCGCGGGCCGCGTGCGATACTGAAGCGGTCGAAGACGGCTTCGTTTCGACAGCTTCGTTTCGACGGTGCCGGCGCGATGGCGTGCCGGATGACCACCAACCCGACTGAAGGCAGCCCGTGTCGAATCTCGCCGTTCTGAGCCTGCGCAACCGCGCGCTCATCGCCCTCATCACCATCGTCGCGGCGGTCTTCGGCGGCCTCGCGCTGACCAGCCTCAAGCAGGAGCTCATCCCCTCGATCGAGTTCCCGCAGCTGACGATCGTCGCCACCTACCCGGGCGCCTCGCCCGACGTCGTCAACAACGACGTGTCGACGCCGATCGAGACGGCGATCCAGGGCGTGCCCGGCCTCGAGTCGACGACCGCCACGAGCACCACGAACGCCTCGGTGATCTCGGCCTCCTTCACGTACGGCACCAACCTCGCCACCGCCGAGCAGAAGCTCATGCAGGCGATCAACCGCATCAAGGGCCAGCTTCCCGAGGGCATCGACCCGCAGGTGCTCGCCCTCTCGATCGATGACTTCCCCGTGATCCAGCTCGCGGTCACCGGCTTCGACGACCAGGAGGCGATCCAGGCGCAGCTCGAGGCATCCGTGATTCCCGAGCTCGAAGACGTCAAGGGCGTGAATGCGGCCGCAATCGTGGGTGGCGTGACGCAGCGCATCACGATCACCCCAGACCCGGAGAGGCTTGCGGCGACGGGCTTCAGCAGCGCGGCGATCCGCGACGCGCTCGACCAGAACGGCGTGCTCTTCCCCGGCGGGCAGATCACCGAGGGCAGCAACTCCCTGACGGTGCAGACCGGCGCGAAGATCGAGTCACTCGACGCGATCCGGCAGCTGCCGCTCGTGCCCTCCAGCGCCGCCCAGTTCGAGGCGGGCCTCGTCACGATCGCCGACGTCGCCGCCGTCGAGCAGACCCTCGCGCCCGTCACGAGCATCTCGCGCGTCGACGGCAAGCCCGCCGTGACGATCGCCATCACGAAGCTTCCCGCCGCGAACACGGTCGACGTCTCGAAGGGGGTGCTCGCGGTGCTGCCCGAGCTCGAGACGGCGGTCCCCGGGGTGAGCTTCACGGTCGTGTTCGACCAGGCGCCCTTCATCCAGCAGTCGATCGACGCGCTCGCCCAGGAGGGCCTGCTCGGCCTGCTCTTCGCCGTCATCGTCATCCTGATCTTCCTGATGTCGGTGCGCTCGACGCTGGTCACGGCCATCTCGATCCCGACCAGCGTGCTGATCACCTTCATCGGCATCCAGGCCTTCGGCTACACGCTCAACATCCTGACCCTGGGCGCGCTCACGATCGCGATCGGCCGCGTCGTCGACGACTCGATCGTCGTGATCGAGAACATCAAGCGGCACTACGTGGGCGACGCCGACAAGCTTCGCGCCATCCTGCTCTCGGTGCGCGAGGTCGCCGCGGCGATCACCGCGTCGACGATCACCACGGTGGCGGTCTTCCTCCCGCTCGCCTTCGTCAGCGACGTGACCGGCGAGCTGTTCCGCCCGTTCGCGCTGACCGTGACGATCGCGATGGTCGCCTCGCTGTTCGTGGCGCTGACGATCGTGCCCGTGCTCGCATACTGGTTCCTCAAGCCCGGCACGCCGGTGGTGGATGCCGAGGGCAGGGCCATCGACCCGCAGGATCCCGCCGCGCCGCCCACGCGCCTGCAGAAGGCGTACCTGCCCATGCTGCGCTGGACCCTGAAGCACTCCGGGGTCACGCTGGTGCTGGCGGTGCTCGTGCTCGGCGGCACGCTGGCGCTCGCGCCCCTCATGAAGACGAACTTCCTCGGCGACTCGGGGCAGAACACGTTCACGATGACGCAGAGCCTTGGGCCCGCGGCCAGCCTCGAGAGCGAGGATGCTGCGGCCACGCAGGTGGAGGAGCTCCTCCTGCAGATCGACGGCATCGAGACGGTGCAGGTGTCGATCGGCTCGTCGGGCTCGGCGCTTCGCGACGCCTTCAGCGGCGGGGGCGGCGGGGTGACGTACTCGGTCACCACGGCGGCCGGCGCCGACCAGCTCGCGCTGCGCGACGAGGTCACCGCCCAGGTGGCGAAGCTGGGCGATGTGGGCGAGATCTCCATCGGCGGCGCGGGCGGCGGCTTCGGCTCGAGCGACATCGAGATCGACATCTCGGCCCCCGACCGGGCCACCCTCGAGGAGGCGACCCAGGCGGTCGTCGACACCATGAGCGACAGGTCGGGCATCGGCCAGGTCACCAGCAACCTCAGCAACGCGCTGCCCTACATCGGGGTCGTGGTCGATCGCGACGCGGCCGCTCGCCTCGGCCTCAGCGAGGTCGCCGTCGGCGCCCTCGTCTCAAGCTCGATGCAGCCCCAGCGCGTCGGCACCGTCGAGATCGACTCGCGCTCGCTCACGATCTATCTCGCCGCGAGCCAGTCGCCGGCGACGCTCGACGAGCTGCGCCAGCTGACGATCCCGAGCGCGCTGGGCCCGATCCCCCTCGAGCAGGTCGCCACCGTCGCCGAGACCGTCGGCCCGACCTCGGTGACCACCGAGCGGGGCGTGCGCACCTCCACCGTCACCGTGACGCCCTCGACTGACGACCTCAGCGCGGCCTCCACCGCAGTGCGCACGGCCCTCGACACCGTGGAGCTGCCGGCGGGCGCGAAGGCGGCCGTGGGCGGCGTCGTCTCGCAGCAGAACGAGGCGTTCGCGCAGCTCGGACTCGCTCTGCTCGCGGCGATCCTCATCGTCTACATCGTCATGGTCGCGACGTTCAAGTCGCTGCGCCAGCCGCTGCTGCTGCTCATCTCGGTGCCGTTCGCGGCGACCGGCGCCATCCTGCTGCAGATCGTCTCGGGCGTGCCGCTGGGCGTCGCCTCGCTCATCGGCGTGCTGATGCTCATCGGCATCGTCGTGACGAACGCGATCGTGCTCGTCGACCTGGTCAACCAGTACCGCGAGCACGGGCTCAAGGCGCACGATGCCGTCGAGGCTGGCGCCGCGAGGCGTCTGCGCCCGATCCTGATGACCGCGCTCGCCACGATCTTCGCGCTCCTGCCGATGGCGCTCGGCATCACCGGGCATGGCGGCTTCATCTCGCAGCCGCTCGCGATCGTCGTGATCGGCGGCCTCGTCTCTTCCACGGTGCTGACCCTGATCGTGCTGCCGACGCTCTACAACCTCGTGGAGGGCGCGCGCGAGCGCCGGGTCGACCGGCGCCGGGCGAAGGCGGCGGCGGCGGGCGAGGGCGACGAGGGCATGGATGCGGCGGCCGACGCTCCGGACGGCGACGGCTCGGCGCCCGGCGACGCCGCGCCGCGCAGCCGCCGCGACCTGCGAGCGCAGACCGAGGGCTGAGCCGCACGCCGCGGCGAGGGCCGCGGCGCGACTCTCAGCTTCGAGCCGGCCGCATCCGCTACACTCGTGGGGTCGGCTCTGGGCACCGCGCGTCGCGCGCGGATGGGTTTGTGAGTCCAAGGGGCCGATGGTGGGCGCGAATCCGCGCCGACGACCATCAGATTGAATGGCCCCCGGCCGACGACAGTCCGGGTTGCTCCGCGCCGCGCTCGCGGCGCCCTGTGGAGCGCTGTTCTCGCACGAAGAGAAACCCAGAAGGACACAGTCATGCCCAAGCACAAGAAGCCTGCCGGCGCGAGCCGAGGCAAGAACTTCGAGCCGCGCTACGGCGAGAAGAAGACGTCGTTCCACGAGCGCACCGGCCGCGGACGCGCGGGCGAGACCCGCGGCTCGAAGCCGGGCAGCCGCAGCGCCGGCCACCGCGGCTACCGCCCCGAGGGCGACGAGGGCTCGGCGCCCAAGGCGCGCTGGACGAACGAGCAGCGCGCCGGCCGCGACGAGTCGCGCACCCGCAGCGGCCGCGGCTCGCAGCCGTCGTACGGCGAGCGCGGCGCATACGGCGACCGCCCCGCACGCGGCTCCTACGCTGACCGTCCCGCACGCGGCTCGTACGGCGATCGCCCGGCACGCGGGTCGCACAGTGACCGTCCCGAGCGCGGCTCGTACGGCGACCGCCAGACCCGTGGATCGTATGGCGATCGCCCGGTCCGCGGCGCCTCCGGCGACCGCCCCACGTACGGCGACCGGCCCACGTACGACCACCGCCCCGCGCGCGGTGGTCGTCCCGACGTCAACGGCGATCGCCCGACGCGTTCGTTCGACGGCGAGCGGGGCTCGCGCCACGGCGGCGACCGCCCGTCGTACGGGGGCGATCGCGCTGAGCGCTCCTCGTACGGCGAGCGTCGCTCCTTCGACCGGGACGGCTCGCGCGGCGAGCGTCCCTCGTACGGCGAGCGTCCCGCCTACGGCGAGCGAGGCGCACGCGGTGGCCGCCCCGACTTCGCGGGCGACCGCGGTCAGCGCGGCGCACACGACGGCGGCCGCAACGACCGCCCCCGCTACAGCAGCGACCGCCTGGCGCGCGCATACGACGGCGAGCGCTCCGGCCGCCCCGCACGCTCGTTCGACGGCGACCGCCGCGAGCGCGGCTCGTACGAGCGCCCTGGCTTCGGCGAGCGCTCCTCGTACGGCGAGCGCGCCTCGCGCGGCGGCCGCCCCGACTTCAACCCCGAGCGCCCCGAGCGTCGCGAGCGGCCCCGCTTCGAGCGCGCCGAGCGACCCGACCGCGACCGCCGGCCCGCGGCATCCCGCAGCGACTGGAACGCGAAGCCCGAGCGCTCGGCGAAGCACGACGAGCACGTCGACGTCGTGCACGAGCGGCTGCAGGCGCAGGCGATCCAGGCGGTGGAGCTCGAGGGCGTGAGCTTCGGCGACCTCGGCCTCGGCGGCAACATCGTGAACACGCTCGCCGAGCTCGGCGCGCCGACCCCGTTCCCGATCCAGGCCGCGACGATCCCCGAGATCCTCGGCGGTCGCGACGTGCTCGGCCGCGGCCGCACCGGCTCGGGCAAGACGATCGCCTTCGGCGCGCCGCTGGTCGAGACCATCCTGCGCTCGCAGGCCGGCCAGCGCCGTGAGTTCGGCCGCAGCCCGCGCGCGCTCATCCTCGCCCCCACCCGCGAGCTCGCGCTGCAGATCGACCGCACCGTGCAGCCGATCGCCCGCAGCGTCGGCCTGTTCACCACGCAGATCTACGGCGGCGTGCCGCAGGCGCGCCAGGTGGGCGCGCTGCGCAAGGGCGTCGACATCATCATCGGCACCCCCGGCCGCATCGAGGACCTGATCGAGCAGGGCAAGCTCGACCTGAGCGAGGTGCGCGTCGCGGTGCTCGACGAGGCCGACCACATGTGCGAGCTCGGCTTCCTCGAGCCCGTGCAGCGCATCCTCCGCAAGACCGCGGAGGGCTCGCAGAAGCTGCTGTTCTCGGCGACCCTCGACCGCGAGGTCTCTGCGCTGGTCGACGAGTTCCTCGTCGAGCCCGCCGTCTACGAGGTCGCCGGCGAAGACCAGGCCTCGAGCACCATCGACCACCAGGTGCTCGTGATCGAGCACCGCTCCAAGGACGAGGTGCTCGAGCAGCTCGTCGACCGCGAGGGCAAGACGCTCGTGTTCGCCCGCACCCGCGCCTACGCGGAGCGTCTGGCCGAGCAGTTCGACGAGGCGGGCATCCCCTCGGTCTCGCTGCACGGCGACCTCAACCAGGCCCGCCGCACACGCAACCTGCAGCGCATGACCTCCGGCAAGGTCCGCGTGCTGGTGGCGACGGATGTCGCAGCCCGCGGCATCCACGTCGACGACATCGATCTCGTGATCCAGGCCGACGCGCCCGACGAGTACAAGACGTACCTGCACCGCGCCGGCCGCACCGGCCGCGCCGGCGCCGAGGGACGCGTGGTCACGCTGATCACGCGCCAGCGCCGCCGCCGCATGAGCGAGATGCTCGAGCGTGCTGAGATCACGGCGCCGTTCACCGACGCCGGGCCCGGCGACGAGGTGCTCGAGGAGCTCTCGGGCCGGGTCGCGACGGTGGCCGAGCTGACCACCGCCTCGCGCGACGCCTAGCCTCGCCTGACGATGCCCCCGCTCTTCGGAGCGGGGGCATCGTGGTTCGCGGGGTGGACCGTTGCGCGCATCGCCGAACCCGAACCTCGGAGGCCTTGCGACGCGGTGTCATGCCCTGCCTAGACTGGGCGTGCATGGGCGGCAATGGGGCCGGTTCGCATGCCGAGCGAGGGAGCATCACCATGGATCGCATTCTGTATGGCGAGGATCACGAAGCGTTCCGCGAGGTCGTCAAGGCCTTCGCGAGGAAGTACGTCACGACCGAGCGGCGAGAGGCGTGGGATGCCGCGGGCGAGATCGACCGCGAGACCATGCTGGCGGCGGGGGAGTCGGGGCTGATCGGCCTCTCGGTGCCGGAGGAGTTCGGCGGCGCCGGCATGCTGCACGACTTCCGCTACCGCGCGATCGTCAACGAGGAGATCATCGGCGCGGGCTCCGGCTCGCTCGCGAGCGCGTTCGGCATCCAGGACGACCTCGCGGTGCCGTACCTCGTGCACTTCGGCACCGACGAGCAGAAGGCGAGGTGGCTGCCCGGGATGGCCACGGGCGAGATCATCGGCGCCCTCGCGATGACCGAGCCGGGCGCGGGCAGCGACCTGCGCGGCGCGACCACGACGGCCAAGAAGGTCGAGGGCGGCTATCTCGTCAACGGCGCCAAGACGTTCATCTCGAGCGGCAAGACCGCCGACGTGATCGTCACCTTCGTGAAGACGGGCGAGGGCAATCGTCCCGACGCGTTCAGCCTCATCCTCGTCGAGAACGGCATGCCGGGCTTCGAGCACGGCAAGACGCTCAGCAAGATGGGATTCCACGGGCATGACACGGCCGAGCTGTCGTTCGCCGATGTCTTCGTGCCAGACGCCAACCTGCTCGGCGCGGCCGAGGGGCACGGCTTCGTGCAGCTGATGAAGAACCTGCCCCTCGAGCGCCTCACGATCGGCGTGGCCGCGGCATCGGCCGCGCAGGCCGCGTTCGGCTGGACGCTCGCCTACGTCAAAGACCGTGAGGCGTTCGGCGAGCGCGTCGCCGACTTCCAGAACACCCGATTCCGCCTCGCCGACATCGCGGTGACGGTCGACGTGATCTGGGCCTACATCGACCGCGCGATCGCGCTGTACGGCGAAGGCGCGCTCACGGCGGAGGAGGCGGCGAAGGTGAAGTTCTGGACCACCGAGCGCGAGTGGGAGGTGCTCGACACCTGCGTCCAGCTGCACGGCGGCTACGGGTACATCACCGAGTACCCGATCGCGCGGGCATTCCTCGACGCGCGCGTGCACCGCATCTACGGCGGCACGAACGAGATCATGCGCGAGATCGTGGGGCGCCAGCTCGCGGGTCGCCGCTAGCCGCCGGGTGCGGCAGGCCCCGGCGCGGCGGGGCGTCGGGTCCCGCCGACGAGAACGCCGACGAGAACGGCGATGAGAACGCTGCCTAGAACGGCGACCAGAACCAGAACACCAGCGCGGTGAGCGCCCAGAAGCCGATCATGAACACCCAGTCTCGCGCCCGGAACGGCACCAGGTGGCGCTCGGTGCGCGTGGGGTAGGCGCCGAACGCCCGGGAGTCCATCGCGAGGGCGACGTGCTCGGCGTGCCGAATCGCGCTCGCCAGCAGCGGCACGATCGTGCCGGTGGTGCGGCGCAGCCAGGCGATCGGGCCGCGCCCGCCGCCGAGCCCGCGCACGCGGTGCGCGGCGCGGATCACCTCGAGCTCGTAGCCGAAGCGGGGCACGAAGCGGTAGGCGGCCAGCGCCGTGTAGCCGATGCGGTAGGGCACCTTGAGCTGCTGCACCAGGGCCCGCACGAGGTCGGGCCCCGTGGTCGTGAGTCCGCCGATCAGGGCGAGGGAGAACACGGCGCCGAGGCGCAGCGCGGTCGCCGCGCCGACGAGCAGGGCGCCGGCGTAGAAGGTCCAGTCGCCGATGCGCAGCAGCGGGACCGACTGGTCGACGCTGCCGGTGTCGGCCCAGAGGGCGAAGCTGAGGGTGATGATGCCCATCGCCACCGGCGCGCCGACGAGGAGCACCAGCAGCATCGTGCGGCTCAGGCGCGCGCCGATGAGCAGGAGCGCGTACGCGATCACGATCAGCGTGATCGGCGTCGCCAGGTCGCGCGCGAAGATCACCAGGAGCATGGCCGGGATCGGCCCGGCGATCTTCGCGAGGGGGTTGAGGTGGCCGAGTAGTCCGCGCGTCCCGCGCGCGGCATAGGGGTCGAAGCGGCGCGGCGTGCGGGCGGCGACGTCGACGGCCGAGGGGGCCACCGCGCCCAGCTCGCCGCTCACGGCGCTCACGCCGCGGTCCCCGGCAGCTCGGAGAGCCGCACGAGGCCGCGCAGCTCGGGGTGGCCCTGCGTGCCGCGAAGCGCGGTCACGAGCGGCGGCACCTGCAGTCCCACCTGGGTGATCCAGTCCGGGTCGGCGAAGATCTCGGCGGTCGGGGCGTGGGCGAGCAGGCGCCCGCCGCGCATCACGGCCGTGCGGGTGGCGTACTCGGCGACGAGCTGCATGTCGTGGGTCACGACGATCACCGTGGTGCCCGCGGCGTTGAGCTCCTTCAGCAGGCCGAGCAGCTCGTCCGCGCGGGCGCGGTCCTGCCCGAACGTGGGCTCGTCGAGCGCGAGCACGGGCGCGCCTGCGATGAGCGCGGTGCCCACCGAGAGTCGCCGCTTCTCGCCGCCCGAGAGCAGGAAGGGGTGGGTGTCGGCCTTGTCGGCGAGGCCGAATCGATCGAGCATGTCGCCGACGCGCTGCTCGATCTCGTCGCGGTGCACGCGGCCTACGCGCAGCCCGTGCGCGAGCTCGTCGAACACGGTGCCGGTGATGAACTGGTGCTCGGGGTTCTGGAAGACGAAGCCGATCTGGGCGGCGAGGGCGCGCACATCCGAGCGCGCCGGGTCGAGGGTGCCGACCCGGATCCTGCCCTTCGGCGGCGGGATCACGCCGGCGATCGCCTGCACCAGCGTGGTCTTGCCGGCGCCGTTCTCGCCGACGACCGCGAGGAACTCGCCGGCGTGCACCTCGAGGTCGATCTCGGCGAGCACCGGGGTTCGCCCGCGCTGCAGGCTCAGCCCGCGCACCTCGATGAGGGGGGTGGATGCCGCAGCCGCCGCGTCATCCTCACGCGCCGGCATCCAGCCGGTCAGCGCGGCCGGGGCCGGCGCTGCGTCGAGGGCGTACCGCAGCTCGGCGGCCGTGAGCGGAAGCGGCTCGAGCGCGTATCCGGCGGTGCGCAGGCGCAGGGCCGCGAGCGTCGCGGTGGGAAGCCAGACGCCCATGGCGACGAGCTCCTCGGCGTGCGCGCGCAGCACCGTCTCGACGGGACCGTCGAACGCGAGCCGGCCCGCGCGGTCGATCACGACGACGCGGTCGACGAGCGCGATCGCCGCGTCGAGGTTGTGCTCGATGAGCACGATCGAATGGTCACCGGCCGCGACGAGCTCCGACAGCGCCTCGTAGACGTCGTCGATGCCCTGCGGGTCGAGGTTGGCGGTGGGCTCGTCGAGCACGAGGATGGGGGCGCCGATCGCGAGCGCGCACGCGATGGCGAGGCGCTGCCTCCCTCCGCCTGAGAGGGTGTCGGGGTTTGCCGCGCGATGCTCCCACAGGCCGACGCGGCGCAGGCCGGCCTCGGCGCGGGCGAGCACCTCCTCCACCGGCATCCGCAGGTTCTCGGGGCCGAAGGCCACCTCGTCGAGCACCGTGCCGGTGACGATCTGCGAGTCGGGGTCTTGGAAGACCATCGAGACGTGGGTGCTCAGCTCGGCGACGGTGGTGTCGGCGGTGTCGAGGCCGGCGACGGTGACGGTGCCGGCCAGCTCGGCCGGAAGCGCGTGGGGGATGAGTCCGTTCAGCGAGAGCGCCAGCGTCGACTTGCCCGAGCCGCTGGGGCCGAGCAGCAGCACGACCTCGCCGCGGCGCACGTCGAAGGTGATCGCCTCGGGCGTTGCGCGGGTCGCGCCCTCGTGGGTGATCCCGACCTGCTGCACGCGAAGCGTCGCCGCGACATCGCCGTCATTGGCGGGCTGTCGGAGGGCAGACTCAATTGTCACGGGCGTCTTCTCGCAAAGGATAGGGTTACCTAAACTTAGCCGAGCCTTGTCGGTGTTGCAAAGGTGTGTCGGCGGCATCCGCGCACCCGAACGGTGCGGGTTTTCGGGGCACGGCCCGCTGCGTCGCCGCGCTCGAGGGCCGGCGCCGCCCGCCCGGGGCTAGCGGCCGCGCGTCGTGCCGCCCGAGACGCCCGCCCGCGTGAGCGCCGCCGCCACACCGCGCCCGATCAGCGTGAAGCCGAGCGGCGAGATGAAGAACAGCGAGAGGTAGATGATCTGCGTGGCGAGGGCGAAGCGCTCGGCGTCGAAGGTCGTCCACACGAGCAGGCCGAAGGCGAGCCCGCCGACCACCGGGGGGATGTAGTAGAGCCAGGTGTCCCAGCGGCGGTAGCGGAAGATCACGAAGACGAGCTCCTGCAGGATGCCGATCAGCAGCGCGGTGCCGAGGAACGCGGCCGCGAGGTGCGGCGCGAACGCGAGACCGACGAGCGCCGAGAGCATGTTGGTGATCAGCGCGACCAGGGGCATCCGCAGCAGCGACTGCGCGATCACACCGGGCAGGAAGTACACGCCGATCATCGCGCCGTACAGCAGCGGCACGGTCGCCGAGATCAGGAAGCTCGCGTAGGCGAGCCCCGCCGACACGAGCCCTGCTGCGACGCCGATGGCGGCGCAGGTGAGCAGTACGCGGGTCGAGAGCAGGGATGATTTACGGGCCACGGTGTCAGCGTACCGCTCGGGCGCGAGCGCGCCGAAAAGATTGCCGCCGGGGTGGATGCCGCCGCCCGGCGCGGTGCGCGTCGAGCCCGCCGTCAGCCTCGCCGGCCCAAGCGGCGCTGGCGGGTCGTGAGCCGCACGCCCGGCATGGGCGGCGCCGGGATGCGCTCGCCGCCGTGCCCGGGCACGTGCCCGAAGCGAGGGGCGTCATTCTCCCAGTCCGCGCGCGCCGCCACGATCTCCTCGTGGGTGCGGCCCACGAAGTTCCACCACATGATGATCTGCTCGGAGAAGGGCTCGCCGCCCAGCAGGAACACGATCGCGCCCTCGGCGCTGTGCACGTCGATGTGGTCGCGGTCGATGCCGAGGTAGAGCATCGCCTTGTCGTCGACGCGGATGCGCTCGGAACCGGCCGGGTCCGTCGCGGCGTCGACCTCGATCGCGCCCTCGACGCCCAGCAGGGCATGCTCCCACTGCGCGTTGAGGGGCAGACGCACGGTCGCGCCGGGTGCGATGCGCAGCTCGGCGCCCACGATGGGTGTGTGTGCGGTCGCCGGCGAGGTCACGCCGCCGAACTCGCCCATCACGACGAGCACCTCGAGGCCCGGCAGGCTCAGGTGGGGCAGCTCGGTGTGCTGCTCGAAGGCGGGGGCCATGTGCCGGGCCGATTCCGGCAGCGCGACCCAGAACTGGAGCGCGTCGAGGGGGATCTCCTCCTCGCCAAGCGAGTACTCGGAGTGCGCGATGCCGTGGCCGCTGGTCATCAGGTTGAGCGCGCCGCGGGTCACGACCACGTCGCTGCCGATGGTGTCGCGGTGGCGCACCTCGCCCAGCAGCGGCCACGTGACGGTCTGCAGGCCGATGTGCGGGTGCGGCTCCACGCGCATGCGGGTCGGCTGTGGGCCGAAGCGGTCGAGGAAGCACCAGGCGCCCACCATCGGAAGGTCGCGCTGGGGCAGCGTGCGTCGCACGTGCATGTTGCGCACGCCGCCGAGCGGCACCTCCCGGGCCTCGAGGAGCACCGCCATCGGACCGGTGCACTCGGCGGCGGTGGCGAGGTCTTCGGTGCCGACGTCGAGCCGGCTCATGCCTGGGCGCTCGTCTTGGCACCCTCCGGCCACTCGATCACGGCGCCGGGCACCTCGTTCGCGCGCACCCAGGCCTGCACGTAGCTGCACACCGGGATGATGCGCGAGCCGCGGGCCGTGGCATCCGTCAGCGCGAACTGCACGAGCCTGCCGGCGAGTCCCTGGCCCCCGAAGCTCGGGTCGACGTGGGTGTGGTCGAAGGTGATCTCGCCGTCTCCCTGCACGAAGTGGGCGTAGCCCGCCTCGGCACCGCCGACCTTGATGAGGTAGCTGCTGCGCTCGTCGTCGCGCTCGATGAGGATCTCGTCGGTCATGATGCAACCCTTCCAGTTGTGGCGAGGCGGCTCTGCCGCGCCCTCATCTCAACCTATGCCGCGGCGTCGGGTATTCCCAGCGCTCGGGCCGCTCCGTGCGTGTCTGCGCCCCGCGCGCGGCCGTCGCGCGCGCCATGCGGCAGACTCGGAGGATGCCCACTCCCGCCCCGACCGAGGCGCCCCTGCCGCTGCTCGACCGCCTGCCGCGCGGCGCCGACGCCGACCCCGACGAGCTCTACACCGGCTTCGTCGAGTGGGCCGAGGCGACCGGATTCTCGCTGTACCCGGCGCAGGACGAGGCCGCGATCGAGATCGTCTCGGGGTCGAACGTGATCCTCTCGACGCCGACGGGCACGGGCAAGTCGCTCGTCGCGATCGCCGCGCACGCCGCGGCCGTCGCGCGCGGGGGCCGGACCTTCTACACGGCGCCGATCAAGGCGCTGGTGAGCGAGAAGTTCTTCGCCCTCATCGAGGTCTTCGGCGCCGAGAACGTGGGCATGGTCACGGGCGATTCGTCGGTGAACGCCGATGCCCCGATCATCTGCTGCACCGCCGAGATCCTCGCCAAC
>Ga0208564_1000165_pt1 | contig 63187 bp, 43 predicted proteins | sample AD_UKC073_MetaG_FD_184439 | JGI IMG/M metagenome (GOLD analysis project Ga0208564, IMG submission 184439) | Active sludge microbial communities of municipal wastewater-treating anaerobic digesters from USA - AD_UKC073_MetaG (SPAdes) (version 2) | ecosystem: Engineered > Bioreactor > Anaerobic >... | reverse complement strand
TCTGTTTCAGAAATTCAATGATTATTTTCAAGGCGATGTAAAAGGAAAAACAACAGCAGTGTGGGGATTGTCGTTCAAACCCGAAACGGACGATATGCGCGAAGCACCTTCATTGACCCTGATTCGCAGTTTGTTGGATGCCGGTGTGAATGTGCGCGCTTATGATCCGGCAGCGATGAACGAGGCCAAACGTTATTTGGGCGAGAGCATTTACTATGCCAACGATATTTACGATGCTGCCAATGATGCCGATGCTTTGATTGTGCCCACGGAGTGGAAAGAGTTTCGTTTGCCCAATTGGAGGATTTTGCGAAAAATTATGAACCATCACCTTGTGGTGGACGGAAGGAACATTTACAATCGCGAAGAACTTGAATCTTACGGATTTGAATACCGCGGGATAGGACAAAAATAAATTTAATGCGTCTTTATTGCCGAAATGAACCTTTAATAAGCCCGGGCAAAAACGACTCGTTGAGCTGAGGGTTTTCCTGTAACCATGCATTTACCGGGTGTCTTATCTCCTTCCAAGGGAATGCATCGGATGGTGGCTTTGGTTTCGTTTTTTACGAGCTCCTCTGTTTCCGGGGTGCCGTCCCAATGGCAAAGTAGGAAACCGCCTTTTTCGATTTCCACTTTAAACTCGTCGTACGAATTTACTTCGCGTATCTGTGAAGCCCTGAAATCGAAAGCTTTGTGGAAAATGTTTTGCTGAATCTCGTCGAGAAGATTTTTCACGCGATGGGCAATTCCTTCGCAAGAAACGGTTTCTTTGGTCAGCGTGTCGCGACGCGCAACCTCTATCGTGTTATTCTCTAAATCGCGTCCTCCCATAGCCAACCGTACCGGAACGCCTTTCAATTCATATTCCGAGAACTTCCATCCCGGTTTTTTGTTGTCGGCGTTATCGTACTTCACACTGATGCCCAACGCTTTTAATCGTTGCATTATTTTTTCGGCCTTTTCATCGATTTGCCGGAGTTGCTCTTCGTTTTTGTATATCGGCACAATCACCACTTGCAGGGGTGCAAGAGTAGGGGGCAGAACCAGCCCGTTGTCGTCGGAGTGCGACATAATGAGGGCTCCGATCAACCGTGTGGAAACCCCCCACGAGGTAGCCCATACATAATCGCGATTGCCGTTCTGATCGGTAAACTGCACGTCAAACGCTTTGGCAAAGTTTTGCCCCAGAAAGTGTGAAGTGCCGGCTTGCAAAGCTTTTCCATCTTGCATCATGGCTTCGATGGTATAGGTTTCTTCGGCACCGGCAAACCGTTCCGAGGCCGACTTAACCCCTTTTATAACCGGCATAGCCATGTATTTTTCGGCAAATTCGGTATAAATTCCCAGAATTTTTTTGGCTTCTTCTTCTGCCTCCTCTCGGGTTGCATGGGCAGTATGGCCTTCTTGCCACAAAAATTCGGTGGTACGCAAGAAAAGGCGTGTACGCATCTCCCAGCGAACCACGTTTGCCCATTGATTGATTAACAGCGGCAAATCGCGATACGAATGTATCCAGTTTTTGTATGTGTTCCAGATAATGGTTTCAGATGTGGGGCGGACGATCAGTTCCTCTTCGAGTTTTGCATCGGGATCCACTACCAAGCCATCTCCTTTGGGGTCGTTTTTCAACCGGTAATGCGTCACCACAGCACACTCTTTGGCAAAACCTTCCACATGCTCGGCCTCCCTGCTCATAAATGATTTTGGAATAAAAAGCGGGAAATAAGCATTCACATGGCCCGTTTCTTTAAACATCCGGTCGAGCTGCTGTTGCATTTTTTCCCAGATTGCATAACCATAGGGTTTAATTACCATGCAACCTCTGACAGCTGAATTTTCAGCCAAATTAGCTTTGATAACCAAATCGTTATACCATTGTGCGTAATTTTCGCTTCGCGGGGTAAGTTCTTTCAATTCCTTTGCCATACTGTTGTTTACTCGTTGTTTTCTCTTTAAGGGTGCAAAATTACACAAAATCTTCAAATTTGGGAAGTTATTCTGTATAAATAAGTTTTAGTGGATTTAATTTTCTTCTTTTCTTCACTTTCCGATGCAGAAGTGGCTGAAGATGTTGCCTAGAATTTCGTCGGTGGTTATCTGACCGGTAATTTCGCCGAGATAGAACATACATTCGCGGATATCTTGTGAGAGAAAGTCGCTCGATATGCCTGCATTCAGTCCTTTTTTTACTCTACGAATGGCTTCCAGTGCTTTTTTTAGTGCTTCGTAGTGGCGGAGGTTGGTAACGATGACATCGTTCTCGCCGATTTGCGGAATGTGTGCCATTTCCACTAAGAGCGCGCGCAGTTGGTCGATGTTTTGTTGCGTTTTTGCGGAAATAAACAACCGCTCTGCTTTTAATTCAGGCAGCAGGTGCTGTTTTTGGGTCGCTTTTTGAGGCGAGAGATCATCCGTTGCTTCTTGAAAAGAAGGGAGATAAGATTGTTTTTGATTCGATTCTTCCGGTGAGATGAGGTCGGCTTTATTGAAAAGCAAAATGACCTGTTTTTTGTTTAGCTTAGGGATAAGGGTTTCGGCTGTTTGCCGGAGGCTTTCTTCCGGTGATGTCAAATCGATCACCCACAAAACAATAAAAGCCTGTTCAATTTTCTTGAACGTGCGCTCAATGCCGATGCTTTCGAGTGTATCGGTGGTTTGGCGTATACCTGCGGTATCGATGAAGCGAAACAAAATTCCACCAATGTTTACCGTATCTTCTATGGTATCGCGTGTGGTGCCGTGAATATCGGACACAATGGCTTTTTCTTCGTTCAAGAGTACGTTGAGCAAGGTGGATTTTCCGGCATTGGTTTCGCCGATGATGGCAACGGGGATGCCCTTTTTGATGACATTGCCCAACTTGAACGAGTTGGCCAGTTTTTCGATGTCGTTCTCAATTTTTTCTGTCAGCTTATAGAGTTGTTGGCGGTCGGCAAATTCTACATCTTCTTCCGAAAAATCGAGTTCGAGCTCAATCAGTGAAACAAACTGTAGCAATTCTTCGCGCAACTTGTTCAGTTGTTGTGCAAATCCGCCGCGCATTTGATTCATTGCTACCCGATGCGAAACTTGCGATGTGGAGGCAATCAGATCGGCTACGGCTTCGGCCTGACTTAAATCGAATTTTCCGCTTCGGAATGCACGTCGAGTAAACTCTCCCGGCTGTGCCATACGTGCTCCGTGCGAAAGGAGCAATTCAACGATTTTCTGTTGGATATAGAGCGATCCGTGGCACGAAATTTCAACACTTTCTTCGCCCGTAAAGGAATGAGGTGCATGAAAAATGGTGACCAATACTTCATCGATAAGCTCGTCGCCTTCGTAAATCCTTCCGAAGTGCACGGTATTGGGCCGTTGTGATATCAGTTTTTTCCCTGACGGCGATTTGAAAATGCTGTCGGTGAGAGCAATTGCTCCTTCACCCGATAGTCTAACAACAGCTATTGCCCCCATTCCGGGAGGGGTGGATATAGCACAAATCACATCTTCGTTCATTTCTTCATTCATTTTAATATCGGAAACTGCTTCCGCCGAGAAATTCGCGCAACAGCGATGTCGGAGGCATTTCGCGGTCGGTGATATAGTTGAAATAACTCAGAAACTTCAGTAAACGGTACGCTTCGGCATATTCGGGTGTCGTGCGTGGCACTTTGGTCAAAATAGGCTCGGCATGGCGCCGTATGGCAGCCAATTCGTATATCATGGCCGAATTGAACATCACATCGGCATATTCCTGAAAAGGGAAAATCCATTTATCTTCGCCCCGTCGTACGCTTTCCCAACGCGCAATGGTTTCCTGTGCAGAATAGCCGCGATAACGATAATCGCGAATAATGCGCCGCAGTAATCGATTGTCGGCTGTGGGAATCCAGTTATGGTCGTCCAGCGAAATGGAGGTGAGCGCCGATACATAAATCTTAAATTTTCTATTTTCGGGAATATGTGCCGTAAGTTCCGGATTCAGTGCGTGAATGCCTTCAATGATAAGTACGCTGTTTGGATCTGTTTTGAGTTTATTGTTTCGGTATTCGCGTTTTCCTGTAAGGAAATTATACGACGGCACCTTTATTTCCTTGCCTTGCATCAGTGCCAATAAATGTTCCTCCAGCAACTCGAGATCAAGCGCATACAACGATTCGTAATCTTTTTCACCGAATTCGTCCAAAGGCGTTTTGTCGCGGTCCACAAAATAGTTGTCGAGCGACACCCCCACCGGTTTCAGCAAATTTACGAAAAGATAAATTTCTAGTCGTTTACGAAACGTTGTTTTTCCGGAAGAGGAGGGACCGGCAATCAATACCAGACGAACTCCTTCGTCGAATTTTTGACTAATTTGAGTGGCAATTTCCGCAATTTGTTTGGATTGATATGCTTCGGATATCTGAATAACTACCGATGCTCGTTTCTCTTGTATGGCTTTGTTTAGATCGCCCACATTGTTCAGTCCGCTTATTTCCAAAAAATGAAGGTGTTCACGGAAAACATTCAATAATTTTTCCTGTTTTACAACGGGAGCCAGATGTGTTGGGTTGTTTTTATCGGGAATGCGCAGCAAGTATCCACCATTATACTCTTGAATATCGAATAATTGAATGTATCCGGTGGAGGGGGTCAGGCAACCGTAATAGTAATCGACATAATTATCCAAAACGAAGTAATGAGCATACAGAAAATCGGATGTTTCCAATAGCAAAGCTTTGTCTTCCATACCCTGTTGGCGAAAAAGTTGTACAACTTTGGGTGTTTCTTCTTCGATGGAAATAAACGGCAGATCGGCATCCACAATTTCGCGCATTCGGTTACGAATCATCCGCAGCTTCTCAGGCGTAACCTTTTCGTCGGCTTTTATTTGAAAATAATAGCCGTTCGATATGGAATGTTCAATAAATATTTCGGCATTGGGTATGATATCGTGTACTGCTTTTGCCAGAATAAAGCACAGCGAGCGAGTATAGGTGCGCATTGCCGACGAATCGCTTATGTCCACATATTCCACCCTCTTTGGGCGGTAAACCCGGTATGCCAGCGATTCCGTCTTGTTGTTAACTTTTGCATTGGCAATAAGATAAGGTTTTTTTACCCCAAAAACATCAATGAGTTCCTCTAGTGAGGAGCCCATAGGTACTTCTTTGTATTCACCTGTATTTAAGCAGTGAATTTTTACGGTTTCTATCATTGTGGGTTTTTTAAAGGTTGTTTCAACTGCTAATATACAGTATTTTTTGTACATAGATACCATTTTCTTTAGCGTGTGAGCAAAAAATTCTATCTTTGAAAAAACTTTTCATACAAAATGAACGATTGGAAAAAACGATTGGGGATTGTGTATTCTACCAATCCCGATTATCATTATCGGGAAGAAGATGACAAAGGACAAGGGGAAGCGATTCCCAAAGAAAAGCAGCCCTTGCGTATTTATCTTGATAAACGAAACCGCAAAGGAAAGGCGGTTACTCTTGTTACCGGTTTTCGGGGGACAGAAGAGGAGTTGAACGCTTTGGGACGATTGCTAAAAACGCGATGTGGGGTGGGTGGATCGGTTAAAAACGGAGAAATCATCGTCCAAGGCGATCATCGCGAAAAAGTGTTGAATATTCTTCTACAGGAAGGTTATGCCAAAGCAACCATTCTCTGACCGGCAGCAGGTGCAGCTCATTAAAGCCTCAGCTGGATCGGGAAAAACACACCGGCTGACGGCGGAGTACCTTCGTTTGCTTTTTGCTTCGCCTTACCATTACCGTCATATCCTTGCTGTGACGTTTACCAACAAAGCCACCGACGAAATGAAATCGCGCATTGTGGAAGAGCTTCATCAACTCTCGACCGGAGGTAAATCGGATTATCGGTCGATGCTGATGGAGGATTTCTCGTTGAGTGAAACGCGGGTCGACTTGCAGGCAAAGGAGATACTGGAGAGCATGTTGCACGATTATTCTGGTTTTTCGATTAGTACCATCGATCGTTTTTTCCAGCAAATCATGCGCGCTTTTACGCGCGAAATGGGGTTAAACGGCGGATACAATATAGAAGTGGATGAAGAGATTTTTCTTTCGGAGATTATCGACATGATGATCTTTGAGTTGGATAAACCCGAGAACAAAGAGCTTGCCGGATGGTTGCTGGCTTTCATGCAAGACAAGATACAACAAAACAAGAGCTGGTCTATAAAGAATGATATTCAGGAACTTGCTTCGGAATTATTTAACGAAAAATACCGTTTGTTTTCGCAAACCGACCGCGAACGAATTCACAACAAGCAACATCTCGAAGCGTATCGTCAGAAGCTGATCAAGATGGTGCGCGCATTCGAGAGTGAACTGAAAGCGATAGGGGAGAAGGGTGTGAATTTGATGAGTCGATCGGGTCTGCATTATTCTGATTTTAAGGGCGGGAAAAATTCGCCTTTCTCACATTTTGTAAAATGGGCAAACGGCGAGGTGAAAGAACCTACTGATACGTTTATTCATCTTGCAGATAATTTGGAAAACTGGACGGCAAAAAACACGCCTGCCGAAAAGAAATTGGCTATCGAGGCGGCTTATATCGATGGATTGAATGCCTGTGTGAAAGAGGCGGTACACCTTTTCGAAAATTCACTTTTTTACTTTTCGGCCAAAACCATTCTCACCTACTATTACACGTTGGGCATTCTTAACGATATCCGAAACCGATTGACGAAACAGCAGCGGGAAACCGGCACGTTGTTTCTTTCGGATGTTACCGAGTTGCTCAACAAGATTATTGAAGACAGCGATACGCCTTTCATCTACGAAAAAACGGGAACGTACCTTTATCATTACATGATCGACGAATTTCAGGATACGTCTTCCATGCAGTGGGAGAATTTTCGTCCGCTAATGATAGAAAGTCTTGCAGGGGGCAATTTCAATCTTGTGGTGGGCGATGTGAAACAGAGCATTTATCGGTGGCGCAATTCCGACTGGCGCTTGATCGAAGAGCAGGTTGTGCACGATTTTGGGTCGGAAAATGTTTGCATACATTCGCTCGATACCAATTGGCGAAGCGATGCAAAAATTGTGTATTTCAACAATTCGCTTTTTTGCAGCACTGCAGCAATTCTTCAGAACGATTACAACCGTTCGTTGGAGGCGATGCCCGAAAGTGATTTTGTGCATTATGCGCAGACAAAAATAACGGAAGTATATACGCACGTTTGCCAACAAGTACCTTCCCATAAAAACCCGGAAGAAGGATTTGTCCGTCTTACTTTTCTAAATAACGAAGACAGGGACAACCATTGGAGATTGCAGGCATTGGCTCGGCTTCCCAAGGAGATTGAATTGCTGCAGGATCAGGGTTTTGCGTTGAAGGATATCGCTATTCTGGTGCGTACCAATGCCGAAGCGGTTGAGGTTGCCGAAACGTTGCTTGCCTATGCCGATGCACATCCCGATTCGGGATACCGTTACGACATCATTTCCAACGAGGCGCTTCTAATCGGCAATGCTCAGAGTGTAAAGGCTATGGTGGCACTGCTGCGTTATTTTCAAAACAAGGACGATCGTATGGGGCGATTTCTTGCCGTTTATGAATTTTACCGTTTTCATCGGAAATATTTTCCCGATGATGCGCTACAGGCCGCTTTCGCCAATGGCGATATAGATTTTCCACAAGAGATGAGCGAACGCATCGAGCAGTTGAGTTCGCTTCCTTTGTACGAAATGGTGGAGGCCTTTTTTGCTTTATCGGATGATGCACTCGATGAGAAAGAGAATGCCTACGTGCAGGCATTTCTGGATATCGTGCTGAAGTTCAGTGCCGATGCTGCGTCGGATGTGAACAGTTTCCTGGAATGGTGGGATGATAAGGGATATAAGAAAGCCCTTTTTTCACCCGATGATCAGGATGCCATCCGACTGCTTACCATTCATAAATCCAAAGGATTGGGTTTTGGTGCGGTCATCATGCCTTTTGTTGATTGGGCGGTGGATCATAATCCCAACCATACCACCATCATTTGGTGTCGCCCCGACAGGTCGCCTTTCAATGAACTGAGTGTTGTTCCGTTGCGCTATTCGAGTGGTCTTAAAAATACCATTTTCAGGGAAGATTATTTAGAGGAAAAACTCTTTGCGTACATCGATAACTTGAATTTGCTGTATGTCGCTTTTACACGTGCAAAGCATCGGATTATTGCTTTTGCTCCTAAACCGAAAGATAAAAAGAAAAAGAACGGGGTATCAGTAAAAAGTGTGGCCGATCTGCTGTGGCTGAGTGTGGCAGAACAGGATATTTTTGGTGCCGGCGTTGAGAATAACGGGTTGACGGTTGCACTGAACGATTATTTTAGGTTGGAGGGTGAGAACGGTATAGTTGAATTTGGAAATCCCGACCGACTTATTTCGCCTTCTGATAAAGCGATTCCAACTGCCTATAAGACCGGCAAGTGGCAGTCGGTTCCGTTTTCCGATCGGCTGAGGCTTCGTTTAAATGGTATTGGCTATTTTACCGACGATGGCAGCCGCAATTACGGCATGCTGATGCATGAGATCATCGGTCAGGTAGAAACATTGGATGATTTGGATAAAGCTGTGGAGAAGAAATATCTCGCCGGCGAGATTACCGAAGAAAAGAAAAAAGAACTTCTTGTTTCGCTTCGGGAGTGGTTGTCAATTCCGGAAGTAAAAGAGTGGTATTTGGGTAAATATCGAATGCTGAACGAAACGCAAGTGTTGCATCCTGCTTTTGGTTTTAGTCGCCCCGACAGGGTAATGATTGGCGACGATGAGGTGATTGTGGTCGATTATAAGTTCGGAGAAGCGGAGGAGTCGAGGTACCTTCGTCAAGTGCGTCGTTATGTGCAGTACATTCAAGAAATGGGCTACGACAATGTTTCGGGATACGTTTTTTATGTTCGGCTGAAAAAAGTCGTAAAAGTTTAACGGTTAGTTTGTTCTTCTCTCTTTCCCTTTCTTTCTTTCTTTCTTTCTTTCTTCCTTCCTTCCTTCCTTCCTGCTCCTCTATCCCCTTCTCAAATTTTTCAATTTTCTTTGAACAGCACATTAGATAAACGATTTTTCCCGGTGTTTAAAAAGATTTTTCTATGGAAGGCCGGGCAAGATTTTGATTTTGACCAGTTTGCCGTCCATTGCCGAAACATATATTTCGTTGTGATCGGTGGGTAGAATCATATTGATCAGTGCGGAAGAAATTCGGTATTTCCACAAGAAGTGACCGTCGGCTGCACGGTAGGCATAGATCAACCCTTTGTCTGTGGGTGCATATACAATGCCGTTTTTTTCGGGGATGGCCGTTGGCGCCAGTTCATAACCCATATCCTCTCCCGAGGAAATCCATTTTACTTTCCGCTCGGAAACCGTGGCGTCAATGGCGAGAATTTTTCCGTCCATCGTTTTGGCATAAACAGTATTTCCGTCTTCCGAAATACCGATGGATTCGCGGACACGGTTTTCGGGATCGTTATATCGCCAGACCACATTACCGGTCTTTTCGTCGAGCACCGTCATGTAGCGATCGGGCGAAGCCAGATAGATGCGACCGTGCGAGGCAACAGGCCATACTTGTGCAGGAGAGAACATGCGGTTGGTTTGTCCGTTTGTCCATTTCCATTTCAATGTTCCGTTTCGAGTATCGATGGCATAAAATTCATTTCCCCAGCTTCCGAAGAATACGGTATGATTTTTTACGAGGGGGCGGGTAACTACGAAATTTTTTACTCCGTCGAAGTCCCAAGCCAGATTACCGTTAGTTACTTTCCATGCGCGGCAGTGGCCGTCGCCCCCGGCAAGGATCACCTTATTGTCTGTGCATACCGGAGAGGATACAACGGCTTTGTTGGTTTTCATTTTAAACCGTATTTTCCCGTTTTTTAGGTTCAGACCGTAAAGGCAAGAATCGGTAGAGGCGCACCATACCGTGTTTTTATATACGGTAGGAGTAGAGTAAATTTTCCCGTTGGTTTTGTATGTCCATACGGTTTTTCCTGTCGACGAATCTGCGGCTTTTATTTCTCCGTTGGTGTTGGTGTAAATGAGCATTCCGGCGGTTAAACACATGCCGCTGCCCATATCGCTTGTTTCTTGGATGCTCCAAATTTCTTTCACATAGGGATGTTGATTATTTATTGTATAATCGGGACGTGGGGGATTGTCTATCCATTGAGGGCGGCCGGCGGTAGAATAACAAAGCCACGGTGAAAGGGTTTTTCCTGATACAATGCGTTCTTGAAGGCAAATGGAGTCGGCCGAAACGGTGATGATGTTATAGCCTCCGAAATCGGCTTTCCCTCGAAGATTGGATCGGCACATGGCTGCATTTGCACCCTCGAAATTCAATGCTTTGTTGACATGGCCGTGTCCACAAAGCATCAGCTTTACGTTGTAGGGTCGCAAGGCATCCAACACTTCGAACCAATTGTTCAGTGAGGAATCCATCGGATAATGATTCACAAAAATGATGGGTGTGTTTTTGTCGATTTGTTTAAGTTTTTCGAAAAACCAAGTAAGGTTTTCGCGTGGAATTTGTCCGGGTCCCATGCGCATATTCGGTCCCGATGCGAGACCAACAAATTGGTAACCTTGATATTCGAATCCGAAAGTTTCTGATCCAAAAATCAGTTTAAAGCTGTTTGTTCCGCTTTCCGACCAGTTGGAATCGTGATTGCCGGGAATCACATAATAGGGCTTATTTAGTTTAGAGAGCAGTTCTTTTGCCGTTTGCAGTTCTTCATCCGAACCAAATTCGGTGACATCGCCCGACACGATGACAAATGCAATGTCGGGTAATGAATTGATGTCTTTTACTGTTCGATAGAGGTCTTCATTATTGTTGGGATTTCCAACGTGTGTATCGGTAACCAATGCAAATTTGAAAGAGGAACCGGTTGTTTGCGCAAAAAGACCGATCCATGCAATCAAAAAAGAAAAAAATAAGAGTTGTCTTTTCATTTCTTTGTTTTATTTGTTTCGAAATAAAGGTTAAAAAATAAGGCCTGATATTTTATGGCATTTTCCCAATAATCCCAATTGTGCACGCCCGGACGGGCGATGAAGTCGTGAGGAATGTTTCGGTAAAGAAGCGCTTCGTGCAGCTCTTTATTGACTTCGTAAAAGAAGTCTTCTGTTCCGCAATCGATGATGATTTTAAGCGAATTAGGGGTGAGCAGATGCAACAGTCCAATCACGGAATTCTTCTCCCAACGTTCGGGATATTCGCTTTGTTTTCCCAATCGTTTTGTCAGATCCCAATTGTTGGGAAAGGGCCTGATATCCACTCCTCCGCTCATGCTGCCGGCTGCGCCGAAGATATCCTGATGTCGAAATGCCAAGTATAATGCGCCATGACCTCCCATACTCAAGCCGGTAATTGCTCTGCCTGTTCGGGAAGGGATGGTTCGATAGTTTTGATCAATCCAATTAACTAGTTCGGTGGCGATGTAGGTTTCATATTGAAATTCGGGGTCAATCGGACTGTCGAGATACCAACTCCCATATGCACCGTCGGGACAAACGATTATCATACCGTAAAGGTCGGCAAGGTCTTTTATGGGAGGTACTTTGGTTAACCAGCCATCGTATCGGTCGCTATAGCCGTGAAGAAGATAAAGCACAGGAAATTGTGCCTGGCGATGATATGAATTGGGTGTGATTACCACAGCTTTTATGTCTTTTTGCATTTTTTGGCTGTGTGTAACAACGGTATCGACTTTTGCAGCTTGGATGCCGGAGTGCACCAAAAAGAACAGGGAAAAAAAGTAAACAATTCTCGATTTCATATTTTCTTTGTTTTGTTTCCTTCGTAGCCCCATTTCATGTAAACGGCACCCCATGTGAATCCGGCGCCGAAAGCCGTGAGGATAATATTATCGCCTTTGCGCAACTTGCTTTCCCATTCCCATAGACATAAGGGGATGGTTACTGCGCTGGTATTACCGAATTTTTCGATATTGATCATCACTTTCTCGCGTGGAATGCCGGTGCGTTGTATTACGGCATCGATGATGCGCATGTTGGCCTGATGAGGAACCAGCCAATCCACGTCATCTTTAGTAAGATTGTTTCTCTCCATGATTTTCAGCGAAACATCGGTCATATTGGATACGGCATATTTAAAAACTACTTTGCCATTTTGATGGAGTGTGTGCTCTTTTTTATCTACTGTTTCGTGCGTGACAGGATATTTACTTCCTCCGGCTTTCACCTGAAGCGGTTTATATCCCACTCCGTCGGTTCGTAGAATGGCATCAATGATACCGACATTTTCTTCGTCGGGCTCAATCATTACGGCAGCAGCAGCATCTCCGAAAAGCGGACACGTATTGCGATCTTCATAGTTTATAATAGCCGACATTTTTTCGCCTGTAGCCAGAATCACTTTTTTGTATCGTTCGGTTTTAATGAGTCCGTTGCAAACTTCAAGACCAAAGATGAAACCACTACATGCCGCCGCCATATCGAAGCAGAATGCATTTTTGATGTGATTTTGTTCAGCAACAATGGATGCAGTGGAGGGGAGAGGATGGTCGGGCGTACTTGTAGCAAATACAATGGCATCAACTTCGTCGGGTTTTGTGTTGGTTTTGTCGAGCAACTCAGCTATGGCTTTTGATGCCAAAACCGATATGCCTTGGGCTTCGCCTTTCAATATGCGTCGTTCTTTAATACCAACTCGGGTTGTTATCCATTCGTCGCTTGTGTCGACCATTTGCGACAATTCCTCGTTAGTGAGAATATAGTCGGGGATGCTTGCCGCAATTCCGGTAATAACCGCATTCATTTCGATTTGTTGTTGATGTGATAAGAAAAAAAAGTCCCTTGAAAACATGTGTTTCTTGGGATTTTTTTCATTAAACTTTGTTTTGGGAAAATTTATATTGTCGTTCCTTTTTCAATAGCGAGTTTTCCTCTGTAGTAGCCACATTCATTACATACTCTATGATAAATGTGCCACGCACCACAGTTGGGACAAATAGCCAATGTAGGCATTTTTGCATGATCGTGGGAACGTCTTTTCCCTTGTCTTGCCGATGATTGTCTTCTTTTTGGATGTGCCATTTTTATATTTGTTTATTTAATTAATGATTATTCGTCTAATTCCAATCCTTTCAGGATATCCCATCGTGGATCGGTTGTATCTTGTTGATTTTCTTCGAAATCTGCATCATCCTCAACAAGCGGATCTTTTTCTTCTTCTTCTCCTTCTTCTTCTTTGATGGGTATTACAGTATGTTTCCGAAGTTTTTTAGTCATTGTACGATTGCATTTTCCCGGTTCATGTACGTGTTTAATCGGGATGCTTAACGCAATGAATTCGTACAAGAACCACGCAATATTAATTTCCCCTTCTTCCTCCGGAATAACAACAATTTCGTCACTTTCTTCCGAGTATTCTTTTCCCATTTTTACAATGAGTCGGTTGTGGGTGTCGATTTCCTGATCCATTTCGTCGAGGCAACGATCGCAAGGAATTTGTATCATTCCATGAATATCGAAGTCGAATTCATAGGTTGCCGCAACCTTTCTTACTTTTAGATCAACTTTTAATGTTCCCTTTCTCACCTCCTCCCCATCGATTGCATCAAAGAATTTTTTATCCAAAGCAAAAGAATAGGAGTGAACTCCCGGAGAAAAGTTTTTAAGGGATATATTGTATAGACTAAATTTTGCCACGATTGTATCAAAAAATAAGCGGTGCAAAGATACTATTTTTTCTTTACATAATTTTTATTTTAGCTTTTATTATTATGAGTTTCGTTTATTGCTTGTATTTTGCGGCTGTATCTAGGACAATCTGTTGCATTTGATCAAAATTTTCTTCCATACTCTGCAACAATTTGAATTGAGCAAGTGAACGCACCAGATTGTGATTACCGTAGTTTATTTTGTAATAAGTGTCGCCATCGAGATAATCGGTAAGGAAGCGCACCGTTTGCATGTATGTGAGTAATTTAGCTCCAAAAGCAAGGTTCTCGATCTCCGTATCGGTGAGAAACTCCGAAGCTTTTTTCAAATAGCCTCTTGTGTATGCTTCAAAGATATCCAGATCGATGTTTACGTTGTCGAGATTTTTATCGTCCTCAGCTCCTGTATTTGCGCCGGTGCGGATGAAATCGCCGAAGTCGGAAAGAACATAGCCGGGCATCACCGTATCCAAGTCTACTACGCACAGCACTTGATCGTTACTGTCGAAAAGAATGTTGTTCACTTTGGTATCGCAATGGTTGATGCGTTTGGGTAGTTTTCCTTCGCGATGGAGCCTTTCGGCACGACACATATCATCGGCGCGGGCTTCTATTTCTTTGATTAGATCAGATACTTCTATGCTTCGTCCAACCCGGTCTTTTTTTACAGACTCTCGAAATGTTTCCAATCGTGCTTCCATGTTGTGGAAGTTGGGAATGGTTTCGTATAAAGGTTCTCCGGGGAGGTCAGACAGCATGCGTTGGAAGTCGCCGAAAGCCAAACCTGCACGATAGGCCAATTCGGGATTGATATCGTCGTAACTCTTGCTGTCTTTGATAAATAATGTCATTCGCCAGTAATTTCCCTCATTATCCCGGTAATAGAGTTTTCCGTCGTGAGTGGGGATCAATGTCAGCACTTTTCGGTCGATATCTGTTTCTCCTGCTTCTTCCAGTTTCTTACGAATGTGAGAGGTTACGCGGAAAATATTGTTTTGTAATTGTTCGACATTTTTGAAAACGGAGTGATTGATGCGTTGCAGAACATACTCATCGTTGCCGTTGACTACTTTAAACGAATCGTTAATGTGACCTGCTCCCAGTGGTTTAATCTCAATCGTATCAGTGGGAGTAATAAAATGGGATACAACTTCTATTAATTTCTGATTGTCTTGCATGGGAATGTATGTTTTTTAGTCGTTAAGTATTTTATTCCAATTCGAGTAATCCAAAAAATGAAGGAACGTGAAAGTCGGGTTCGGGTGTATCGATCGGGCTCCAGCTTAGATAGTGTGGTTCTTCCGTTTTGTCGCCACATTTATAAAAATTGGCCTTGATTTTTTTTCCCGAGAGGGGTTCTTCAGCTGAAAATCCCATCGTTTGTTTGGGAATTTCGAGGTACAATGCCCAATCGCTTACTTCTTTTTTCTCTTCGTAGTGGTGTTGTATGGATGCATGTCTTGTGATGCTTGCCATTTCTTCGGGTGACAGTTTTTCTGCTTTTTCACGACTTTCATGTATGGCTGCCAGAAGCACTCCGTTGGCATTACACTCAAAATTTCGGTATGTTGTTTCGCCCTGACGTTGCATAAAAAATTCAACGCAGCTATCTTCCCATACCGGCATAAAGTCTTTATTGTTAAACGTTCTCAATATTTCTCCTTTCACATGATAAAGCAGATAGAGATAATTGTTATCGTGCGCGACCCGAACAATAACGGGCAAATATTTCGGGAAAGCCTCTTTCCAATTGATTTGGTCAATTGCTGCTTCGGCACCGGCTTCAGTAAGATATTGAATTCGGTCGAAAAGTGTTTCGTAATGCGAAATGTTTTGTAGAGGAACTTTCAGCGTTTTCATTTAAATAAGTTTGTATTTAAGTGTGTTCATTTTTTCTCGATTGCACAAAAATAAGCAATTTCAAATAAAAGATAAAACTATTGTTATAGAAAGGTTATTTTTTTCTCCGGACCATTTCTTTTATCTCTGTATTGAGATGCTCTTCTTTCAGTAAATTATCCAAGGAAATATGCATGCGGTATCGCCAGTAATGGTTCGGGTTGGCCGGAATGTTGATACGTTCGGCAAGCGGATTGGGATAACGGAGATTACCGTCGATCGCCATCCAGTCTTGCCACGGTATGATTACCCATAAGGACGACGATTGAAGATGTAGTTCTAAAATTTCGCGGCTCAACTGTGGCGTACATTCATCGGGAGCATCGCCCTCATGCCCTAGGACATGGTTATAATAATACTGCGTTAATTCCTTGTTTTCTTCCCACCATGCCCGTATGGGCGACATATCGTGGGTGGATGTGGTGCAAACCGAGAGGTAGGGCAGGTGGTTGAGATCGGCAAAAAGTACGAAAGGTGTTTTTGGCATCCGTTGAATTTCGAGACTCAATATTTGTAATTCCTGCATCACAGTTGGGACACATTGAGGAACCATTCCTAGGTCTTCGCCGCAAGCCATCATCGATGTGGCGGAGATAAGCGGAGGAAGTTTTTTCATTGCCTGCTCGCGCCAGAATTCGTTGTGTCTGTTGTAAAAAAAATCGTCGTAAAGTCGGTTGAATGCTTGTTTTACCGAATCATCGAGATAACGATACGAGTAGGTAAATTGTGCTGCAATTCGTGGATGAAATTTGTTTTGTTCCATGCGGTCTTTTACAAACAATACTTCGGTGCACAATTCCATCAGTCCTTTTCTGATCCGATTGTTTTTTACGTCGGCTCTGTCCTTAAATAAATTTTTTATTTTCACTTGGGTACTGCAAAACGGCTTCAATTGGTACCGTTCTTTGCCGACACTGTCCAAATAAAGCTGAATGACTTCCTTTGTGTATGTTCCAAAAAGAACCGGAAGAAAATTTTCGTGGATAAAAGGTTTTGCCATTCTCTCTTCATCGAAAGGGATTCCTGCTGCCACAATTTCTTCGGGAGTATAGGGCAGGGCAGGACTAAATTGCCCGAGTAATCCTTGAGCGGCATCGATGGGTATTTCCCATATCCGAAAAAAGCCGAGAATGTGATCGATGCGGTATGCATCAAAGTAGTATGCCATTTTTTGAAAACGGCGTTTCCACCATGCATAATTTTCTTTCTCCATTGCATGCCAATTGTAGGTAGGGAAACCCCAGTTTTGTCCAAATACCGAAAAAGCATCGGGGGGAGCACCCATTTGTGTATCCAGATTGAACAATTCGGAATTTGTCCATACATCCACGCTGTGACGATTGACACCAATGGGAATATCCCCTTTCAATGCTACACCCTTTTTGTGGGCATATTCCTTTACTTCGGAAAGCTGGCAATGGAGCAGGTATTGCATAAAACCATAGAAATCGGTTTCTTGCTTAGCTGTTTTGTCCTTTTTCAACATGCGCTTGAGTGGCGCTTTATTATAGTGTGCAAATTCTCCCCAATCTTCAAAATGTGTCGTATTGTTTTTATCTCGTAAGTAGCAATAGCAGCAATAAGGGAAAAGCCAGGACTCGTTTTCCTTGTAAAATGTACGATATGCTGATGAGGCAAGAACGTTTTCCGCTTCCTGATCAAATAAATCGCGGCAGTATTTTAGTTTCAGGTGTAAAGCCTTTTCATAATCGACACTTTTTAGTTCGTTCAGTTTTTTTGCTTCCAACAAATATGCTGTCTGTTTTTGGGAATCGTTGAGCGGAAAATCCTTAAGGCCAAGATAAATGGGATGTAGTGCAAAAACGGAAATTGCCGAATAGGGATACGAGTCGCGCCAGGTTTTGGTGGTAGTGGTATCGTTTATCGGCAGAAGTTGAACGATATGTTGTTCGGTAGTTGCTGCCCAGTCGATCATTTTTTTCAGGTCGTTGAAATCGCCTATCCCGTAACTTTCGTCCGAACGGAGCGAAAAAACGGGTATGGCAACTCCGCATCCTTTCCACACATAGTGAGCATATCGGAAAGGGATGGCCATTTCAATATGCATCACTTCCTCTTCCTCTTCCTCTTGAAAATTCGGAAAATTCAGCAGGCGATTATCGCCGTCTTCCCACCGGATTGCTTTTTTTGTAGAAGCGTCGACAATGACGAATTTATAGTCCGTTGGGGGATGTATTTTGTCGGCATCCAATACAATTTCCCACTCTCCGTTGCCCACATAAGTCAACGGAAGCGCTTTGGTCAAATCCCAATTGCCCAATCCTTCGCTTTCTCCACTGATAACCAGTTGCATGTTTTTCTCTACATAAGGACAAAGCACGTTGAGCAATATATTGCCGTTTTTGTATGCAGAGGTGGAATCGTTTCTTTTGTGAGCAAACACGCTTTCGATGAAAACCGATGAATAGAGGTATTGGTGAGTGGGTTTATCTTTCCAGTGATCTTTAATGGAGAACGTTTTCTTGTCTCCGGTTTTCAACAGTCGAAATTTTCCCCATTCGCGGCGAACAGTAGCTCCTCCTTCTCTAACAAAATAGTAATACTCGATCGCTTTTGTTTTTCTTACTGTAATTTCTGCACTCCAATTGTGGCCGTCTACTGTGGATAATGCCAGTGCTTTGTTTTCATCTTTCTTTCCCAGTTCGGGGATGGATCCGCAGATACATACTTCCTGTCCCCATCGGGTGTAGTATTCTATATTAAATTTTATACGGATTGTCGCCATGGATTAAATTGTGAATAAATGAATCACAACAAAGCTACATTATTTTTTTAACTTGACGTGCACAATTCCGCTGTTTTATTACTGAACCGACATCGCGATCGATTATAAAATCACAAACGATTTTTTATAGAAAAATAAGGATCATGAGTTGTGCGGTAATCACACGCAGAAACATAACCAATGGATAAACCGTTGCATAACTTACTGCCGGCGCATCGTTGCCCGCCACAGCATTCGAATAGGACAGGGCGGGGGGATCGGTCATACTTCCCGAGATCAGCCCCATCAATGTAAAATAATTCAATTTAAATCCTTTACGCCCGATAATACCGACAATGAACAACGGAACCATTGTAATGATTACTCCATATCCTATCCATTTATATCCACCATTTACTATCGTTTCTACAAAACCTTCTCCGGCGCTTAACCCCACACAGGCCAGAAATATAGCGATACCGATCTCGCGCAACATCAGGTTGGCGCTCATGGTTGTATAAGTAACAAGTTTAAATTTCGGACCAAATTTGCTGAGAAGAATAGAAACAATCAATGGCCCTCCGGCAAGGCCGAGTTTAACCGGTTGAGGAATTCCGGGAATCATGAAAGGGATACTTCCCAGAAGGACACCCAGAGCGATACCGATAAAAATGGTAATCAGGTTGGGTTCTCTTAATCGTTTTAGCGAATTTCCCAATAGTTGTTCTACATCGGCAATGGCCGTTTCAGAACCCACCACTGTTAAACGGTCTCCCAACTGCAATCGCAATCCTGCATCGGCAACCAAGTCTACTCCTGCTCTGTTGACTCGTGTGATATTTACTCCGTATAAGTTTCTGAGTTGAAGCTGTCCGATAGACTTACCGTTGATTTCCGGTTTGGTAATAACGATTCTGCGAGAAACCAATTGAGAATCCAGTTTATCCCATTCGTTTTTGTCCATATCGATTTGCTTCCCGATAAAAGCTTCAATGATATCGATGTTTTTTAAATTGGAAACAACCAACACTTTATCGTTTTCGAAAAGACGGGTGTCGGGTCGGGGAATTTCCAAGGTTTCCGTATCGGCATGCAATACACGAGAAATAACGAATTTGCAGTCGATAAGCCGCTTTATCTCTTGAATGGTTTTTCCGAAAATGGCAGGATTCAGTACTTGCAGAGAAAACATATGGGCTTCGGTCATTTTCGAAGCATTTATGTTTTCGAGATCTTTGCTTTCTTTCTCAAGGTCAATGCGAAACAAATACCTTAAAACGATTAACGTTAAAATGATACCTACAACACCCAGCGGATAGGCCACGGCATATCCCATTGCGATGGAAGGATCGTGTTGACCTGTCATATCGAAATAGGTTTGTTGTGCCGCTCCAAGTCCGGGAGTATTGGTAACAGCACCCGAAAGAATGCCCACCATAGTAGGAATAGGTACACCGGTTATCAAATGAATGACATAAGCTGTGATTACTCCCAAGAAAACAATCGCTATTGCAAGCAGATTAAGCGTTAACCCTTCTTGTTTGAAAGACGAAAAAAAGCTGGGTCCCACTTGCATTCCTATGGAGTAAATAAACAGAATTAATCCGAATTCTTTTAAAAACTGAAGAACATTTTCATCGATTCCTAAACCGAGGTGCCCAAACAAAATGCCAATAAACAAAATCCATGTTATTCCTAACGATACGCCAAAGATTTTTATTTTACCGAGTAAAATACCGATTGAAATGGCCAGTGCCAATATAAGAATTGAGTGAGCAACTCCGGTTCCGAAAATCAGTTCATATAACCAATCCATATAATAAATATAATAAAAATATATAACCTAAATAAAATATTTGCGAGTTATCTTGTCGATACGATGCTATTTTTGTTTTTTTGCTTTAGCACAGTGCAAAGATAACATTTATTTCATGAATTTCTCTATTTTGGTGAAATTGGAAGTAAAGAATACTTGTTTTTGGTATGGCAGCTAATATCAGTTGTTTTTCTTTTTTCGGTGGTTAGTTAGTGGCTGGCCGGTTGGTTTCAAAATCCGGTGCTTTATCTATTAATTTTCGTTAATTCGAAAACATGTTTTTCCTATATCCAGTGGTCTGCAATGAAGTGAAATATACTAAATAATGCTAAATACAGACAAAAATAATTATTTTCACATTAAAATCTATTTTTTGTAAAAAAAATAGGCTACGTTTGCTTTTTCCGAATATTGATTAGGAAAGGGTTTTGAGTTATCTTAACTTTTTCATGTTATGAACACGATTTATAATTAATGATAAAACGGACAATTTATACACAGTCGTATCAGTTATTTGTTTTTTTATTATTGCCTTTCTTGTTTGGTTTTTTGAGTTGCAGCACCGATGATGAAAAGGGAAATTATTTGTCGATTTATGTCCGTTATTGTCGTGAGACATTCAAGGACGATTTTCAACGATACATTACCCAAATCCAATATTTATTTTTCGACGAAGATGGAATTTTGCAACACGTGGCATCACTGAAACGTGGAATAGATCCCGATCTTCAACATCTTTCTCCAATATTACCTTATGGTCGTTATACTTTGGTTGCAATTGCCAATTGTGAAAAGCATACAGTATGTAATTATGAAGTGGGCACCACCTGTTTAGAAGAAGTGACATTGGCAATTTGTCTTCAGCAGCCGGGCAGTCTGCAAGGCGATAGCGACCCGATATACTGGGGAATACTTCCTTTTGAATATACCGATAACAATCCGAACAACTATATCTGTGATTTGAGCAATATTCATTGCCGGTTGCGTGTTACAGTGAGATGGGCAAATCATTTGCCTGCGTATCGCCAAGGGTATTCGTTGCATCTTTATAATGTACCCGGTGTATATTGCTTATCAACCGCATATCGTATAAAGCTCTTATCCGACACAGATGCCGATCCTTACGACAGCACGCCGTTGCAAATTGTTCATAGTTTTCCGGAAACCGACGATACACGTTTGTTTCATCACAGCAAAAAGGTCGATATGTATTACACAGAGCTGAATGCCGAATTTGTCACTTATCGTTATACAGATGACCGGATGCCATCTTTTTGTGTGTATCATGGAAAAGAGGCAATGATGAAAGAAATTGATCTGACGCGTTTTTTTCGTATTCAAGGATGGCAACCTTCGCGAATTGCAGAGCAAACTTTTCATGTGTTGATGGTTATCCATCCGCAAACAGATAAAGTCACCGTCTCTTCTTTTTCGCAATCGGATATGGCAGGTTGGTTCGATGGCGGATCTATCTCGGTAAAATAGGTAATGTAAATAATTTATAAATCGATAATATGGTTAACAATCCGGTGCTCATGTGTAAAAAAAGTTATGTTTTGCTTGTTGCGTCTGTTTTTTTGATGATGACGTCGTGTAGCGATGACTCCTTTGTTCCCGATTCGTCTGAAACCGAAAGGAATTTGCATTCCATTGTATTCACGATTGCCCCACCCTCTGCCGATCCGGTAACGTATGCGGTGGAACAGGATTTGGATGAATGCAGGATTGAAACGCTTGATGTGTATGAGTTTGATTGCGACGGGAAATCTTCTCTCGATGATGCCGTATTGAATGCGGTTTATACTGCGGGTACGGAAGGGTATGAATGGAGCGATTCTCAAGTAGGGGGTTCCAACGGTTTTCAATTGGTTTTGAGGCCGGATTTGGCCGATACCGGTGAGCGTATTTTCTTGTTCGTGGCTAATGCCGGTTGTGCAACCAATGGTGGAACGGCCGAAGATTTAACCCAACTGACCTCGGGGAGTATAACGATGGGAGCATTTATCCGGAAGTTGACCCAAGAGCTTGCGGATGAGGGTCCGGCGTCGCCTTTTTTGATGACGGGATTTTCTGAGCAGATTAAAATAGTACACGAAATGCAGTATGTCGGTCACATTGCAATGACTCGGGCTGTAGCACGTATAGACCTGTGTACGGTGCTTACGAATGCCAATGATTTGTTGGCAATTACTTCCATCACATTGAAAAATGCGCCGAAGTCGTCCTTTCTTTTCCCGATGCCGAAGCTGACAAAAACAGAAACGGAGATCACTTATGAAAATTCTGCCGATGCGCTGACGTATAAAACGAAAACGACCGCCGCTTTGGATTATACTTTTGAAACGGAAGAGACTGGGAAACAACGAACAAAGCGTTTGTTTTATCTCTATGAGCGGGCACAGAGTCAGTTTGATGAAAAAGGGACACCAACCCTATCCATCGAAGGAGAATATACGCCGGAGCATGCCGATCGGGCGGTTAAGGTGCACTACGAAATTCCGTTCGACCGATCTGTAAAGCGTAATTATCTTTATACTGTACGGCTAGGAGTGGAAAACGATTTGGAGGGTTACAAAGGACGTGTTTACGGCATAACGGTAGAAAAATGGCAGGGTGAAACGGAAGTGTCCGGGGACATTGCTTTGTTAACGGTGACGGCTAATGAAAACGGCGAAATCTATGGGTATGATGAAACTACCCATACGCTGACCATTGCGTCGCCCACGGCACAGTCGCTTACCGATGTATTTACCGTCGTGAGTGCTTTCAAGGACGACGTTTTCACGTTTGAAACGGAAGATCCCAACACTGCGAAAACCATTGCGAACCCCAACAACGGTTGGATAACCAACGGTACAATTGTGAACGGCAAGGTTTCGTTTGATGTGGCCGAAAATACCTTGGGCCTTTCCCGTGAGGGAGTGATATGGATTAAAAGCAGCAAAGATACCACCGGTGCCGATGCATACGGTATCAAGATTGTGCAGCAAGGCGAAACCGAGGTTTCACAAAACGATCTTCTTTCTTTTTCGTCTTTCTTCGACAGGTACGTGCAAAATCATAGGGGAGAAAACTCTTTTTTAACTATTCAGGTGCTAGGGAACAGAAACGAAATAATCGGATAATGGTTGAACCGGATTTAAATTGATAGAAACATGAAGATACAAACATTAAATGCCTTATTTACGCTTGTTTTAGCTTTTGCTCTATTGGCGATCGCAGGATGTGAAAGAGAGAATCAACGCATATCCGATATCGATTTGGACGGAAAAAATTCCTATTCGCTTAGCTTGCATTTGAAAGGGGTTTCCGCTCCCTTAACGACGTATGCTGTGGGTGTTTCGGCAGAGGAGCACGAAAAGACGGTGAGCGATCTTTCGGTTGTCTTTTTCGATCCATCTGATCAAACCTATTTGGGTACCGTTGCTGCAACGGTAATTGCGTCGGATACCCCCGAAGAGGGTATCGCTGCCTGCTTCGATGCACGGCCGGTTATTCAGAATCATCCCGTCACGGCGGAAGTGGCGTTTATGTTGATTGCCAATATGACGGTGGAAGAGGTGACCGCAGTTGTGGAGGCAGTAAAAGCGAAAGTAGAAGCGATGGCGCTTACCGATCTCACCTATACCGATATTAAAACGCATGCAGTGGTGACAGCTCATGCACCTGACAACTTTTATCATTTTGTGATGGTAAGTAACGAGAAAAGCGCTACGCCGGGTGACGAACTTTACAGCGTAACCCTGACAAAAGGCGTACGGCAGGAGATGAGCAGCAGCATCGTGCTGAGTCGTCTTTCGGCACGTATCGACGTGGAACTGATTGGTGTCGATACGGAAGGGGAGATGGATGATTTTGTGTTAACCAAAGTAACGGTGAAAAATCGGCAAACGCAGAGCAACCTCTTTGAGCTGGCAACGCCGTCCATCGCGGCGGGAAGTGAAGATAAAGAGTATACAACAGATATAGTTGAACCATATACAGCACTTAAGCATGCAATTTATACTTATGAAAATTCGACCGACGGGGGAACCTGTCTCGAAGTAAACATGAAATACCGGGATATCGAATTGACGCCGGTAGTTGTTCCTTTTACGGGAAAGGCTATTCGACGCAATCATATATATAAGGTGAAGCTATCGCGTGCGGAAGGTGATGATTACGACCCCGAGCAGCCTACGGAACCGAATATCAATGTGCCCAAATTTACGTGGACTATTGATGTGAACGATTGGGATACCAATGATGCAGAGGTATCGGATGACCATCGCTTGACGGGTGCACCTGTGATAACGAATATTCCGAAAGAGGAGGGAGTTATCGCCGACGAAACCCTGCAACAGGTGTATTTGACCGGCAATAATACCTCGGTTGTTTTTACCGTGGAAACCGAAAGCAATTCGGTGGAAGCCGACGTCGATGAATGGCTGCTGCCTTTGTGGTTGCACAAAACGGGTATGACCATTGTACCCGGCTCCATGAAGCAGATTTTTGAGTTTTTGGCAGACGAGAATCCATCGGGAAACAGAAGAGAAGGGACAATTCGCTTGATCAATAAACTGGATGCGGATAGCTATGTGGAGCTAACGGTGATGCAGGGTGTTTTCTATCTTGTAAACTACACTTTTGAGGCGTCGGAAAGTGCACTGAATTTTGAAAGTGTTCCTACATGTTCGGTGCAGATTACTTCCCGAAAAACAATGGAGGCGTATACCCATGAGGGAGGGGATCGACTACCGGAATGCGACGGTATTATCGCGGATCTTCCGTTTACGGCAATTGTATCGGGCGAGGGTTTTTCGGTAACAACCGAAGGGCAAACGGTAGTGGTGACGGCAGAGCCGAGTGCTGTGGAAGGGATGCTTACGGTTACGTTGGACGAGAGTGCAGCATATCAAATCACAATTCCGTTGACGAAAACATCGGTAGCCGAATATGCTGCTTTTCCGGATATGCATGTCTTTGCGCGGCTGGCAGAATATAATGTAAGTGCCACACACGGAGCGTTTACCGACAGTCACAAAAATAACAGCAGCGGATACTACACGTGGGAAGAAGCAAAAACAGCTTGTCCGCCGGGATATCACTTGCCGTCTAAAGAGGAGTTCATGTTGTTTATGCCGGATATTGAGAATGGAATTACTTTCACAGATAGAGTGGCTTATCGGATTTTTGGCGAGGGGGATGATCGTGCGGTATATCGGTACGAATTGGTGGGAAATTTCAAAAATTTGGATGAAAATTCTCAATTGAAGATTACCGGTCGGTATTTGGGTACTAATTATCCGGAGGAGGCATCGGATGATGCGATTTTCGACGAATTGTGGTGGGCCGATCATAACGAAAATGATGTAGTCCGAATTTTCCCTGCTGCCGGTATGTACACCGTTACCGGATCTCCTCAGTCAGTGGGTTTTCAAGGCCTCTATTGGACTTCAGATTCTTCTGAAACCAATCCGCTGCATATGTATTTTGGAAGCGAAAAGGTTAAAATGCAGAGTAACAAACTTGAATCGGAAAAGCTTACGGTGCGTTGTGTGAAGGATTGAGGAATATAAGAATGAGTTGGCAATAAGTTGGGGTTATAAAAAATGCAAAACAGGGGACGGATGACGATGAGCTGTTGGGCGGTTGTGTTGTTTTTGCTGTTATTGGTTGGCTGTTCACATGAGGAGAATATCGAATGGCAGGAGGTACGCCGCACGGTGTTGGTTTATTTGGCAGGCGACAACAGCCTTTCGCCGGAGGTGGTGGCTAAGCGTGAAGCGCTGGTTCAGGCATGGTGTCCCGAGAGGGAGGGGCAGCTGCTCATCTTTACCGACCGTAAGGGAGGAGTGCCTGTATTGGAACGGGCGAGCGTTCTCAACGGTGCGCCGGTTACAGATACGCTGCGCGTATACGCCAACGACAATTCTACATCGGTAAAACTTCTTAGCGAGGTGATTGCCGACATGCAGTTGCTATCACCTGCTCGTTCCTATGGATTGTGGTTGTTCAGTCACGGCACGGGTTGGCTGCCGGCGGGTTTTTTCGAAAATCCTTACGGTATAGCTGTATCTGCCACACCGCAAGTATGTTCGGAGGTTTATCGTGAGCCGATCGTCACAACACGTTCGTTTGCTCGCGACGGCAATCGTGAGATGGAAATTACCGATTTGAAGACAGCGCTTCCCGATGGGCTCTTCGACTTCATCGTTTTTGAATCCTGTTTTATGGGAAATATTGAAACGATATATGCTTTGCGAAACAAAGCACCCTGTATGTTGGTTTCGCCCACCGAAATCATCAGTCCGGGGTTCACCTCCATTTACGATAAAGTCTTGTCGAAGCTTTACGATGCGAAAGCCGATTTGCAGGCGGTGTCCGAGTTGTTTTACCGCTATTTTGATGCACAGCAGGGGGCATATCGCGGTGCGGCCGTTACGTTGGTGAATACTGTAAGCACAACGTCTCTTGCCGAGGCTTGTAGGCCGGTGTTGCAACGTGTGGCGCGCGAAAGCACAAGCACAATGGCTTCGTCCGGCCGGCCGTTCGTGCCCGACCGAGCGCTTACGCCGAATCCGTTGTTTTCCTTCGACCCCTTGCTTTCGCAAGATTCACTGCTTTTGCCAGACTCGCTGCTCCCCATCGACCCATTGGTTCTCCTTGACCCCTTGCTTTTTTCTGGCCCTTTGCTTCCTCTCGACCGCTTGGATAAACACCTCTTTTTTGATTTTCGTCACTATTTTTCTCTTATTGCCGATCCATCCGAAATGAAGGCGATTGATGCAGCCCTTAACCAAGTTGTTGCGTGCTACTATCACACGCCGAAGATGATATCTGTTTCGCTCGAAAATACTTCAGGTTTGTCGATTTATGTCGAGCAGCCCGACCTGAAAACCCTCAACAGCCTCTATCGGCAAACGGAATGGTGGACAGACCTGGTTGGCCCGTGAAAACCGATGGAATTAACCTATCGTGTCCACCGTACTTGTTCTGTCAATACCATGCGGCCATGCAGCAAATTATATTCTATTGTGGGTTTCGGACAAATTTTGTCGGGATGACTGGATTCGAACCAGCGACCACACGCCCCCCAGACGCGTACTCTAAACCGGACTGAGCTACATCCCGAAAAGCGATTGCAAAATTAGCTTTTTATTTTTATTCCGGCAAATTTTGTGCGTTGTATTTTCCATTTGGAGATTCAACCGGAACGGCTAAGTTCAAATTAGAAGTGCAAATTTCCTGCTAATTGTTTGTAAAACTCATTGTTTGGTGATGTAAAATCTAATTTTTCTCTTGGTGTAGAATTCAACCGACAAGTGTGGTACGTGCAAAACGATACGCATTGGGGCTCTTCTGAGAGCCGTGCGTACTTTATGCTTAATAGTTGTTGAATTCTCTGATCGATATCCGATAAAAAAACGCTCAAAGGACATAGAAAATCGTTTTCCGACGAGAGTGAAAAGTTTTTTTATCCTCTGTCGGATTTTCCGACGGACATAAAAACAATGTTTTTCCCCATTTTCAACAACATCCTTTAACAAATTAGGTGCATTTACCCTTAAAAAGCACTTATTTTTACACAAAAAATAACATAATGTATCTGTCGGATTTTTCGATAAAGGATAAATTTTTTTCTAGCTCTTCGGTTTTTCCGACGAGGGAATTTAGTTAATAATTATCAATGTTCGTCTTCCGAAAGAGGATAAAATTTTCGTACGTTCTAATTTCGATTTTCGGCGGAAGGATTTTTTTTAAAATCGCTTTCATCGGATTTTCCGTACGAACGAAATAATGTATATTTCTTTATTCCTGTTTTTTGAAAGCGGTTGGTTTTTTGAACGATTGCAGGCGGATTTTTACGAAATAGGAAATTTAATCTCTGAATCTTTTGGTGAGATCTTCGTAGGCATCGATTCGTCGGTCGCGCAAAAACGGCCATATCCTGCGGGTGTGTTCGGTGCGGAGGGTGTCGATCTCAACAATTTCGGCTACCTCTTTATCTTCCGGTGCGCGGAAAAGCATTTCGCCCTGAGAGCCGCAAACAAAACTGTTTCCCCAAAACCGGATGCCTTGCGTCTGACCGGAAGGATCGCGTTCGTAGCCGGTACGATTTACCGAAATAACGGGAAGAGCATTGGCCACGGCATGTCCCCGCTGTACGGTTATCCACGCATCGAGTTGGCGCTGTTGCTCTTCTTCGGTGTCGGTGAGTTCCATCCCGATGGCGGTGGGGTAAATCAGCAGATCGGCACCGGCCAGCGCCATCAATCGTGCCGCTTCGGGGAACCATTGATCCCAACAAACCAACACGCCCAGTTTTCCGACGGAGGTTGGGATGGGGGTAAAGCCCAAATCACCGGGGGTGAAATAGAATTTCTCGTAATATCCCGGATCGTCGGGGATGTGCATTTTACGGTATTTACCGGCAATAGTGCCGTCTTTTTCGATCACGACGGCGGTGTTGTGATAAAGGCCGGCAGCACGTTTCTCGAAAAGCGAAAGCACGATGACCACACCCAGCTCGTTGGCCAAGGTTCCGAACAAGGCGGTAGAAGGACCTGGAATGGTTTCGGCCTGTTCGAAAACGTGCGGGTCTTCCGTTTGGCAAAAATACAACCCGTTATGCAGCTCCTGCATCACAATAAGTTCTGCCCCTTGGCGGGCAAGGGTGCGGATGGCGGTTTGCAGTCGCAAAACGTTTTGCTGTATATCGGCGGTGTTGGCTTGTTGTACGATTCCTGCTTTCATTGTTTGAGTTGTTTTTTTTTTCTCACTCGTTTCTTTTTATAGTTTAATGGTTTAAACGAAACCGGCGGATATCCTGTTTAAAGAAAACCTTGCGGATATTGCATGGCAGTGCAGTGCAGCGACCCGTGTTGTCGGATAAGGGGTTGGCAATCGATACCGACAATCGTTCTGTCGGGAAAAGCTTTCTGCAGCTGGTGTTTGGCCGTTTCGTCTTTCGGCGTGCCATAGCAGGGCATGAGTACGGCTCCGTTGATAATGAGAAAATTGGCGTAAGTGGCAGGAAGTCGATAACCTTCGGAATAGACGGCATCGGCCATCGGCAAAGGAATCAACTTGTAGGGTTTCCCTTCTGCCGTAACAAACGACCGAAGTTCATTTTCCATCGCTTGCAGTTCGTCGAAATGTTCGTCGTCCCGGTTGGTACATTGTACGTAAGCGATGGTGCGTTCGTTGCAAAAGCGGGCAAGGGTATCGATGTGGTGGTCGGTGTCGTCACCTTCGAGATATCCATGATTCACCCAAAGCATGCGTTCCGCTCCCAAGGTTGTTTTCAGATACTGTTCGATATCGTCGAGTTCCATCGGTTGGTTGCGGTTGGGGGAAGTGTGACATTCCGAGTTGGCAAGGAGTGTCCCTTTGCCGTCTGACTCTATCGAGCCTCCTTCCAGAATGAAATTGAGATGGCAACGGTATTGCACTTGGGGTTGAAAAATGTCTTGAGCGTAAAGTTCGCCGGTGATTTGATTGTCGTAATTTGCCGCAAATTTCAGTCCCCACGCATTGAACCCGAAATCGAGAATCACGGGCTTTCCATCCCTAAATACGGAAAGAGCGCCATGATCGCGCGCCCATGTGTCGTTGCTCCTGACCACAGCCAAGAGCAGGTTTTTTCGTTCTTCTTTGTTGAAGTGTCGGAGCACGTCGTCTTCATCAGGACAAACCACGAGCAGTTTTTCGCGTTTCAGAATTTCTCTTGCAATGGCAACGTAACATAGGGTTACCTCGTCGAGCATGTCGAACCAGTCGGTGCCGGCATGTGGCCATGTCAGTTGCACCCCGCTTTGCGGATACCATTCGGCCGGGAATATCGTGCGTGGCATGAGCTTAACCCTCCATGTTGCCCCGAACAATGCCTCGGCTTGAGTTGCGGACAAAATCGAGGATATATTTTCGGTCTTCGGTATCGGGAAGTTCGTTTTCTATTCTTTCGGTTGCCTGCGTAGTGTTGTATCCCGATTGGTATAAATAGCGGTAGATTTCCTGTATGGAATTGATTCTTTCACCGCTAAATCCTCTTCTGCGAAGTCCCACAACATTCAATCCCACGTAGGATATGGGTTCGCGCCCTACCATCACGTAGGGGGGGATATCTTTCGAAATTTTCGAACCGCCCTGAATCATGACATGAGCCCCTATCCGGGTAAACTGATGCACCAGCGATCCGCCGCTCACGATGGCATAGTCGTCTATTTCCACCTCGCCGGCCAATTGGGCCGCATTGCCCAGAATGACATGATTTTTAAGCACACAATCGTGCGCAACATGACTGTAAGCCATAATGAGACAATCTTCTCCAACGGTGGTAAATCCTTTTGAAGCCGTGCCCCGATTTACGGTGGCACACTCGCGGATAACGGTTCTGTCGCCGACAATGGCAACGGTATCTTCTCCTTTGAATTTCAGATCTTGAGGAATGGCGGCTATAGTCGCCTGGGGAAATATGGTGCAATTATTTCCGATACGTGCACCGTAAAGAAGGGTTGCATGTGCCATAATGTGTGTTCCATCCCCAATCTTCACATTTCTGTCAACGTAGGCAAAGGGTTCGATGGTTACATTGTCTCCGATTATCGCTTCGGGGTGCACAAATGCCAAGGGAGAAATCACATTCATATTTTCAACCGTTTATGGGTTATTTGTTTTTTATGACCTGAGCCGTAAAATCGGCCTCAGAAACCACTTTGTCACCTTTGAAAGCAAGCCCTCTCATGGTGGCAATGCCTCTTCTTATTTCACTCGTAAGTTCGACTCTGAAGATGAGTGTATCGCCAGGAACCACTTTCTGTCGAAATTTCACATTGTCGATTTTCAGAAAATAGGTTGAGTATCTTTCCGGTTCATCCAGTCCCGAAAGAACGAGCAATCCGCCGGTCTGTGCCATTGCTTCCACTTGTAATACACCCGGCATAATGGGTTCTTCGGGGAAGTGTCCGAGAAAAAAAGGTTCGTTTGCCGTAATATTTTTGATGCCGACAATGTACCTGTCCGTTTTTTCGATGATTTTGTCCACCATCAAAAAAGGATAACGATGGGGCAGTAATTGTCGGATGCGGTTGATGTCCATAAGAGGATCCCTGTCGGGATCGTAAATGGGCGGTTGCACTTCGTTCATCCGAATATCTTTGCGAATAAGTCGCGCCAATTGATTATTGATGTGATGACCGGGTCGTTTGGCAATGATTCGTCCTTTCAACGGTTTCCCGATGAGTGCGATATCGCCGACGAGATCCAAAATTTTATGCCTTGCCGGTTCGTTCGGAAAAATGAGCGAACGGTGATTGAGGTATCCAAGCTCATTGGCATCGTGATGAGGAGCATTCATCAAATCGGCCAGTTTGTCGAGCTCTTCCTGCGAAAGTTTGCGTTCATAAATGACAACGGCATTATCCAGATTTCCTCCTTTTATTAATCCTGCCTTGAATAATTGAAGAACATCGCGAACGAAAACAAACGTCCGTGCAGGAGCAATTTCTTTTTCGTATTCGGCCAACCCTTCCATCGAAGCCGATTGGTTGGGGATGTATTGCGAATCGAATTCGATAAACGAATTAATGCATAAACAATCATCGGGAAGCAGGGTGAGTTTGGAACCGGTTACCGGATCGTCAACCTCAATTTTTTTTCTTACGATATAATAGTCTTTTTCTCTTCCTTGATCGACAATACCCACTTCTTTTATGGCTTTTACGTATTCGAGAGCACTGCCGTCCAGATTGGGAAATTCGGGTGCATTCACTTCAATCAGGCAGTTGTCGATTTCGAGGCCATAGAGTGCCGAAAGGCCGTGCTCTACCGTGCCAACGGTTACGTTATCTTTTCCCAGAAGAGTTTCGCGTTCTGTATTGATCACATTTTCGGCCAGCGCTTCGATGATGGGTTGGTTTTCCAAATCAACACGTTTGATTTTATACCCATGATCCTCAGGTGCCGGATTAAACGTGATTTCGATATCCAAACCCGTATGTAATCCTTTCCCTCTTAGGGTAAAACTTTTTTTTAACGTTTTCTGTTTCACTATTTCTTCGATTATTAAAATTTCACAAAAGAAGGGCTTTTGTTTCACACAAAAACCGCTTATTTTTCTTCCAATTTTTTCTTCAATTCTTCAATTTCTGTTTTGAGGGCTCTCAACTCACGATCCATGTCGGGCAGTTTGGCAAAGAGTACGCTCGAGCGGAAGTAATTTTTCACAGGAATGGCCGGGGTTCCAATAATGCGGGATCCTTTCGGGGTGTTGCTGATGATCCCCGATTGTGCACCGATTTGCGAATCATCGCCAATGGTTACGTGACCGCCTATACCTACTTGACCACCGAAAACGCAATTTTCCCCTATTTTTGATGAGCCGGCAATGCCCACTTGAGCTGCCATAACGGTATTTTTTCCTATTTCGCAATTGTGTGCAATGTGGACAAGGTTATCGAGTTTGACACCTTGATGGATGATGGTTGAGCCAAAAACTGCACGGTCGATGGTGGTGTTGGCTCCGATTTCCACATCGTTTTCGATAATCACATTACCTGTTTGGGGTATTTTGCGATAACCGTCTTTTTCGCGACTGAAACCGAATCCTTCGGCACCGATAACGGCTCCGGAATGAAGAATGCAATTGTCGCCGATGATGCAGTCACGATAGATTTTTACTCCGGAATGGATAAGGGTATTCTTCCCGATTTTTACATTGTCGCCGATGTAAACCTGGGGATAAATTTGGCAATTGTCGCCTATTTCGGCATTTTCTTCCACTACGGTGAAAGCGCCGATGTAAATGTTTTTACCCAGTTGAGCCGATGAAGCTACAGCACTTTGGGCGTGGATGCCCGTCTTTTTGGGAGTGTTCATCTCAACCAGCTCCAATAATGAGCCCAGTGCCGTGTATGCGTTCGGAACTTTAATCATTGTGGCTTTTACGGGTTTTTCGGGAACGAAATCGCTGTTGACCAAAACAATATCGGCTTGGGTTTCGTAAATATAATGCGTATATTTCGGGTTCGAGAGAAACGTGATGGTTCCCGGCTTCCCTTCTTCTATTTTGGCAAACGAATGAACTTGCACATCGGGATTGCCAATTATTTCACCTTGTAAATGATCGGCAATTTGTTTTGCAGTAAAAGTCATTATGTATTCTTTATAACTAAAAAAGATGTTATTTAATTTTGCAAATTAACGAATAAATTTTGATTGTACGAAAGAATGGCATCATAAAAATAATCAATAGCTTTACAAAATTTTTATCGGTTTAGCTGGTTTTACCATATATATTTTCTACATTTGCATGTAATTTTGGGAAAATTGAAAATACAAAAATCGAAAAAATTGCATATTTTATGAAAAAAATATACAGTGTTATTACGGGAACAGGATGTTTTGTACCGACAAAACGGATGACCAACAACGATTTTTTGTCGTATGAATTTTACGATACCAACGGAGAAAAGTTGCCCATTCCGAATGAAGAAATCGTACGAAAATTTGAAGAAATCACCACCATTTCCGAAAGGCGCTATGCCGAAGACGACCAGGTTACTTCCGACTTGGCAGTTATCGCTGCTCAGCGGGCAATGGAAGCTGCAGGAATCGATAAAGAGGAACTCGATTATATTATTTTTGCACACATTTTTGGAGAAACGTTGGTCGATAATAACCGTATGGATATTTTGCCGACGCTTGCTTCGCGCACCAAGCAAAAACTGGGGATAGCCAATCCCTTCACCGTTGCTTACGATATTTTGTTTGGGTGTCCGGGATGGGTACAGGCCCTTATTCAGGCCGATTATTACATTCGTTCGGGTGACGCCAAAAAAGTACTGGTTATCGGAGCCGACATCTTGTCGCGCATATCCGATCCCCACGACCGCGACAGCATGATCTATGCCGACGGTGCAGGGGCTGCCGTGGTGGAACCATGCGAGAGCGACGTTCCGGTAGGTATTCTCGGGCATAACAGTCGTACCGATGCGCTTAATTATGCACATCTGCTTCACATGGGTTATTCCTACAATCCCGAATTGGCCAAAAAGAGAGATTACTACCTGAAAATGAACGGGCGTCGGTTATATCAGTATGCATTGGAAAATGTACCGTCGACCATTAAGGCCGGACTCGATAAACTCAATATCGGCATCGAACAGATAAAGAAAATCCTTATTCACCAGGCTAACGGCAAAATGGATGAAGCCATTCTTAAACGGTTGTTTAAACTATACAACATAGACGTTGTGCCGGATGAGGTGATGCCCATGACCATTTCGTGGTTGGGAAATTCATCGGTGGCTACCATTCCCACCCTGCTCGATATGATTGTGCGTGGCGAATTGGGCAATCATGAGCTTTCCAAAGGAGATACGGTGGTGATGGCTTCGGTGGGTGCTGGCATGAATATTAACAGTGTGGTTTACCGTTTTCCGTAAAGACCATGCATCGGACAAGATACGAAGTGAAAGAGGCTGCATCAAAAAAAGCCGCTGAGAATTGAATAGTTGAAATTGTCTCCGATAAGGAGTACGAATACAAAAGAGGGTGAAATCACACGGTGATCCACCCTCTTTTGATTTATAGAATATGAGTTTGAGGAAGAAAATCAGTTAAATCGATACCTTAAACTCAGAGCAAAACCGGCAAACCAGTAATCATTATAATCGTTAACGAAGTTAATCGAAGGTTTCCAGTCGAGTGAAAGGGCAAAAGGTGCCTGAGGAAAGATGTACTCGACTCCCGCAATAAGGTCTGCACCCAAAAGAAAGCCGTTATCGCGGTGTTCCTTGTCATACAGACCACCCAAGTGTGCCCCGAGTCCCAAATACCAGTCGAGATTGGGAGCTCCCGGCACCGGTTGCTGGTATTCATACAACCCTGTCAACTGAAAATGATGAGGCGATGCGCTCAAAATTCCTTCAAATGCATTTCCGATAGCGAAAAAATTCTTATAAGTCAGACCACTATCATAACCTAATCTGACGCCGAAAGCACTTTGATAATCCTGCGCTTGAAGTGTAGTTGTTAAGGCAATAGCCAATAAACTCGTAATGAATAATTTTTTTAGTTTCATAGTTGTGTACATTTAAAAGATGATGTATTCTCGTTTAAATAACAATCGTAAAAATGAATTGTTTATTTCTCGAATGAGAATGCATCATTTTCCCGTTACGATTTTTTTGATTTCGTTGAGTTTATTGAGCGCTTCAAGAGGGGTTAACGTATTTATATCCAAATTGATGATTTCGTCGCGTACTTGGCTCAGTACCGGATCGTCGAGTCGGAAAAAACTCAGTTGGTAGCCTTCGCGTTTTTCAATAATGTCGTGGATGGGTTTACCGATGCCTTCTTTTCGGTTGTTCGATTCCATCTGTTTCAGTATGGATGCTGCTCTTTTTGTGATGCTTTGCGGCATTCCCGCCATTTGTGCCACATGGATGCCGAAGCTGTGTTCGCTTCCGCCGGGTACCAGTTTACGAAGAAAAATGACCTTGTTGTCGATCTCTTTTACGGATACATTGTAGTTTTTGATGCGCTTGAATGTTTTCTCCATTTCGTTCAATTCGTGATAGTGGGTGGCAAAAAGGGTCTTTGCGTGTGCATAGGGGTGCTCGTGAATATATTCCACAATGGCCCAAGCAATGGAGATGCCGTCGTAGGTGCTGGTTCCGCGCCCGAGTTCGTCGAAAAGCACAAGGCTGCGTTGCGAGAGGTTATTAAGGATGTTGGCCGCTTCGTTCATTTCCACCATAAACGTGGATTCGCCCAGCGAGATATTGTCGGATGCACCCACACGGGTGAATATTTTATCGACCACACCGATTTTTGCCGAATCGGCAGGAACAAAGCATCCTATTTGCGCCATGAGTGTGATGAGTGCCGTTTGGCGAAGCAAGGCCGATTTGCCTGACATGTTGGGACCGGTGATGATGAGGATTTGCCGGGTTTCGCTGTCGAGATATACATCGTTGGCAATATACGGATCGTCGGGAGGAAGCTCTTTTTCGATAACGGGATGGCGGCCGTTTTTGATGTCGAGAATATCGGTTTCGTTGATTTCGGGACGGATATAGTTGTTCGCCTGAGCCACGTTGGCAAAAGACAACAAACAATCGATCCGGGCAACAATGTTGGCATTGATCTGGATGATGGGAATATATTCTATCAAACTTTCCACGAGCGCATTGTAGAGCTCGGTTTCGAGGGTGATGATTTTTTCTTCTGCCCCCAGAATTTTTTCTTCGTATTCTTTTAATTCTTCGGTGATGTAACGTTCGGCACTGACTAGCGTTTGCTTGCGTATCCAGGTTTCGGGTACTTTGTCTTTGTGCGTGTTGCGTACTTCGATATAATAACCGAAAACGTTGTTGAATCCGATTTTAAGCGACGAAATCCCTGTCTTTTCGCTTTCGCGTTTTTGTATCCGTTGCAAATAATCTTTCCCCGAATAGGCAATATCGCGAAGTTCGTCCAGTTCGTTGCTGACTCCTTTTCGGATGATCCCGCCTTTGTTCAGGAGGGTAGGGGGATCGGATACGATTTCATTTTCGATGCGGTCGCGGATCAACGGACAGGGATTCAGTTTTTCTCCCATCTCTCTGAGATTGATATTGTCGGATGCCAGAAAGGCGTTTCGAATGGGTTCAATCGCGGAAAGGGCCATTTTCAACTGTACTACTTCGCGTGGCGTGATTCGCCCGACGGCGGCTTTCGAAATGATCCTTTCCAAATCGCCGATGAGGGAGAGTTGCTCTTCGAGCAGTTCTTTGAGTTCCGGTTCTCGGAAAAAGTTTTCAACCACGTCCAGCCGTTTTTCGATGGGGTTGATGTCTTTCAGCGGGAATACGATCCAGCGGCGCAACAATCGCGAACCCATCGGGGTAATGGTTTTGTCCAATACATCGAGCAAGCTTTTTCCTCCTTCGTTGAGGGGGGCAAGCAATTCCAGATTTCGCACCGTAAACTTGTCGAGACGAACATAATGATCTTCTTCAATGCGTTTTAACGATACAATGTGGCTGATCTGGGTGTGTTGCGTAATATCCAGATAGTGCAAAATAGCTCCCGAAGCAATAATTCCCAAGGGCAGATGTTCAACACCGAAGCCTTTCAGGTTTTTGGTTTGGAAATGTTTTAGTAATCGTTCGTTGGCGGAGTCTTCCGTGAAAATCCAGTCGTCGAGCTCAAATAAAAAGTAATTGCTGCCGAAGTTTTCTTCGAATTTCTTTTTGTTGCCCCGTTCGATGAGGATTTCTTTGGGAGAGAAGTTTGAAAGCAGCTTGTCGATATCTTCTCGCGATCCTTCGGAAGTCAGAAATTCGCCCGTGGAGATATCGAGAAACGAAATACCGAATAGTTTGCCGTTTGAAAAATGGAGTGAACACAGAAAATTGTTCTCTTTGTGATTAAGGATATTGTCGCCAATGGAAACACCCGGGGTTACCAGTTCGGTAATGCCTCGTTTGACGAGTTTTTTTGCTTTTTTGGGATCTTCCAGTTGGTCGCAAATGGCCACGCGTTTTCCTGCCCGAATCAGTTTGGGCAGATAGGTGTCGAGTGCATGATGGGGAAAGCCGGCCAACTCCACAAACCGGGCAGCTCCATTGGCACGCCGTGTAAGGGTGATTCCCAATATTTCCGATGCAACGATGGCGTCATCGGAAAAGGTTTCGTAAAAATCGCCTACACGAAACAACAGCACCGCATCGGGATACTGTTTCTTGATCGTGATATATTGTTTCATTAATGGAGTTTCGGCAATTTCTCTACTCATAACTACAGGTTTGTTCTCCGGATTTTCGGATGAACAAATTTACATGATAATTTTCAATTTACACACTGACGCCTAAAAATTCCGTTCCAACAAGTCGGGTCGGTTTTTATGGTTGTTTGCATATGGGGCATAAAGGGGTATGCACAAAAAATTCTTCGTATAGATGTTTCACATAAACGGTCTATAGGTCTGTATTAAGTATCGCATAAAGGGTAAAGTACAAAAAATTCTTTGCTTACACAAATGAGGAGGGTGAGATAGAAAAAACGCCGTAATTGTTGGTGTGCAATTACGGCGTTTTCATGCAAATGCAAAATTTCTTTCAATGGACGATTCTGTTTCCCGTAAATTCTTTTGCGGTGCGGACGGGACTTGAACCCGCGACCCCATGCGTGACAGGCATGTATTCTAACCAAGCTGAACTACCGCACCAGTAATCGCCATCTGTTTTTCGATAGCGAGTGCAAAGGTAATTATATTTTCTTAATCGCAAAAACATTTGCAGAGAATTTTTCAATGGATATCATTTCTTCAGCCATTCATCGAACCACCGGGCAAACTCGCGCTGAAACAGAATGGCGTTTTGTGGTTTTGTAATCCAGTGATTTTCGTCCGGATAAATCAATAAGCGGGAAGGGATTCCTCGAAGTTGTGCGGCATTGAACGCCATCATTCCCTGCGATGCAAGAATACGATAATCCAGCTCGCCGTGAGAGATCATGATGGGTGTATCCCATTTATCCACGAAACGGTGGGGAGAATTGGCAAAAGAGCGTTGCGCCACAGGATTCGATTTATCCCAGAAGGGGCCGCCCAAATCCCAATTGGCAAACCACATTTCTTCGGTTTCGAGGTATTGGGCTTCCAGATTGAAGATACCGGCATGAGCGAGAAAGGCTTTGAACCGTTTGTTGTGGTTTCCGGCAAGCCAATAAACCGAAAAGCCGCCGTAACTTGCGCCCGTACATCCCAACCGGTTTTCGTCTACATAGGGCTCTTTGGCTAAGGCATCGATGGCGGAGAGATAGTCCCTCATGTTTTGTCCTCCATAATCGCCGCTGATCTGTTCCAACCATTCCATGCCGAATCCCGGAACACCGCGACGATTGGGTGCTACCACGATATAACCGTTGGCGGCCATCAGTTGAAGATTCCACCGGTACGACCAGAACTGGCTGATCGTATTCTGCGGTCCGCCCTGACAATAGAGTATGGCGGGATAAACTTGGGTCGAATCGAAACGGGGCGGATAGATTACCCAGGTGTGCATCTGTTTGCCGTCAGTGGTTTTTATCCATCGTTCTTCCACTTTTCCCATGGTCAGTTGGTCGAGAATTTCCTTGTTCTCGAACGAAAGTTCAACGGCTTTTCCCGAGGCAATATCCACCGCGTAGATCTCATCGGGTTGCGACATGGAATGGCGTTTGGCAATCAGTTTCCCCGCTTCGCCCAACGCCACCGAAACGTAGTCGTGAACTCCTTCGGTAATCGGTTTTACTTCTTTTGTCGTGCGGTCAGCCGCAAAAAGTTGCGTTTTTGCTTTCACGCAAGCGACGATAAATAGCGTGGTATTATCGGTATTCCAGAGAAAAGCATCGGTATTGTAATCGAAATTTTCGGTTACGTAAGTTTTCTCTTTTGTTTGCAGATCCATGACGAAAAGGCGGTTTTTGTCCGATTCGTAGCCTTCGCGTTCCATGCTTTGCCAGGCGATGTATTTTCCATCGGGAGAAAATTGCGGATTGGTATCGTAACCCGGCATGCCTTCCGTAATGTTGAGGGTTTCGCCGGTTTCCACACGATACAAATAAATATCGGAATTGGTGGATAGTGCGTATTCTTTGCCTGTTTTTTTGCGACAGGTATAGGCAATCGTTTTACTGTCGGGGCTCCATGCCAGCTGTTCCATTCCGCCGAAAGGCAGCATGGGCGATTCGTAAGGCTCGCCTTCCAATATATCCTTGGCATCCTGCAATTTGCCTTCCGAAAAATCGGCCACAAACGGGTGTGGCACTTCCGTTACCCACTGATCCCAATGCTTGTACATCAGGTCGTCGATAATTCGTCCCGACGCCTTGGGCAAATCGGGATAGCGGTCGGCAGCCGTGGGTTGTGTTTTTACGTTTTTGACGAACAACACTTTCTTTTCGTCGGGCGAAAATGCGAAACCGTCGATTCCGCCTTCGATATCGGAAATTTTCTCCTCATCGCTACCGTCGATGTTCATGGTCCATAGTTGAGCCGTACCGTCTTTATCGCTCAGAAAAGCGATCTTTTTCCCCCCGTTTATCCAGCGGGGATTGCTTTCGCGGGAATTGGAATGGGTCAGTTGTTTTTTCTCCGACCCGTCGGATCTCATCACGAAAAGCTCGGTATTCGTCTTGTTTTGCGGTATGCTCACATAAGTAACTTCATAAACGATGTGCGATTTGTCGGGCGAAACCTGCATTTCGCCAATCCGTCCGAAGCTGTACAGCACTTCCGGCGTCATGATGCCGTTTTCTATCCGGGGAGACGACTTCCCGATGATTTCTTCCTTCTCGGATTCGTTATCCGTTTTTTGGGTGTTTGTTGTGCATGATAATGCCAATGCTCCTGCTAACATATATACGATAGTCGTTGATTTTCTTTTCATAAAAGGATGGTTTTTCAGGTTTGTTTTTGGTGTAACGATGGTTCGGGTTGAAAAATCTTGCCGTCTTGCAGGTGAATGGTCCTGTCGGTGAGTGAGGCCAGCTGTTCGTCGTGAGTGACAATAACAAACGTTTGATGGAGTTGGTCACGTAACTCGAAAAACAACCGATGAAGTTCGGCTTTGTTTTGAGTGTCCAAACTGCCCGACGGTTCATCGGCCATAACCACCAGCGGATCGTTAATCAGCGCTCGGGCCACGGCCACACGTTGTTTCTCGCCTCCCGAGAGTTCGGCCGGTTTATGATCCATTCTGCCCGTGAGCCCCATCATGTATAGCAGCTCTTTGGCTTTTTTCTCTGCTTCGCTGTGTTTTCGGTTCCCGATTAGTGCAGGAATCATTACGTTTTCCAATGCGGTAAATTCGGGCAACAATTGATGAAACTGAAACACAAAGCCGATATTCTTGTTGCGGAAATCGGAAAGTTCCTTCTCTTCGAGCCGACTCAGGTCGTTATCGTTAAAATAAACTTTTCCGGAATCGGCCTTTTCAAGCGTTCCCATAATCATCAGCAAGGTGGTTTTCCCGGCGCCACTTGGACCGACAATGGAGACGATTTCACCTTTGTTGACTTCCAAATCGACACCTTTTAATACCTGAAGATTCCCGAAACTTTTGTATATCTTTTCAACTTTTATCATGAATTATTTTCTTTCGAGACTTTTGCCGGGCTTTTGCCATCATGGTCCGGACATGAAAATTATCTCGTGCGGCCTTTTTGATAGGGCGTTTTTGTTTGTGACCTTCAGCTGGTTTGTGATCTTCGACTTTCCGTATAGGTTCAATTTCGTTCGGCAAACCGTCGTTCGGTCGACGACCGTGTCTCATAACTATTCGGCAAAGGTAATAAATGTTATTATTCGGGCGACATAATTTTCCCGATTATTTTCCCCAGAGCCGCACCATCCTCGCACCAAGGCCGTACCATCCTCGCTCCATGCTTGCATCAGCCTTGCATCACCTTCGCATAAAGTCTGCTCCGGCTTTTCCTCTGTATCCCTTTCTACATGCGGCATGTACATAGGTTTGCTTTACACTGATCTCACGGAATCCGATGTTGCTGTCCCTGCTTAGAAGCGAAGGAAGAGCGAAGGAAGAGCGAAGGAGAAGCGAAATTGATGCCGTGATGCCTGTTTAATTTTTGGATCAAGGTTTTTTGTTGCGTATAGGTTGCAATCGCAAAGTGAAGAAAAAGCAGGGAATGTAAACCAAAATGCGGCGAAATGGTTTATAAAGGGTAACTAACCTGTTGAATGCGATGTATACTCAATTTAACGACTTTCGTAAAGAATATAAAGCTGATCCGTTGAGGGAGGAGGAAATGATGCAAGATCCGATTTTGCAGTTCAACCGATGGATGACTGACGCTGTTGAATCGGGTATTCCCGAACCTAATGCCATGGTTTTGGCGACGGCCACACCCGACGGGAAACCATCGGCGCGTACGGTGCTTTTGAAAGAAGTAAACGAAGAAGGATTTGTGTTTTTCACCAATTACGAGAGCCGTAAGGGACGCGAGTTGACGGCAAATCCTTTTGCTGCAATAGTGTTCGATTGGCACGAGATTGAGCGCCAGATACGCATCGAGGGTCAAGTAGAAAAATTATCACCGGAAGAATCGGACGCTTATTTCGATTCCCGACCGCGCCTTTCCAAGCTTGGCACGTGGGCTTCTCCTCAAAGCAACCTGCTGAAGGATCGCAGCGAATTGGACGAACGTTTTCTGCAATTCGCGAAAAAATTTCGGGGGAAACCCATCCCTCGTCCCCAAAACTGGGGAGGATTTCTTGTTCGTCCAACCCTCATCGAGTTCTGGCAAGGAAGGCCGAACCGCCTTCATGATCGCCTTGCTTATTTTAAGACGGAGAGTGGGTGGATTATGCGTCGCTTAGCTCCGTGAGATGAAAATATTTTTTATAGTTAGTGATGAATCAATCTGTTATACCCAATCGATATATATAAATAGCCATTTGTGAATTTTCAAAAATAATTCCATACCTTTGTCGGCATCTTATAATTCCTAAAATTATCGAATGGACATTAATGAAAATGAAATATTGCTGATAAGGGCATTCAAAAATGGCGATCAGAAAGCTTTTGAGAAGCTCTTCGAGCGATATCACAAAAAATTATATGCCTATTTGATGCGTCTTCTCGATTCGAAAGAAGATGCGGAAGAGATTGTGCAGGAAAGCTTTATTAAGATATGGGAAAAAAGAGAAGAATTTATTGAAGGGTATTCGTTTGATGCTTTTCTCTTTACGATTGCCAAAAATACTTTTTTGAATTTTACTCGCGAAAAAGTCAACCGAAGGGTTTTCGAAGATCATTTTCAGATCATTAATGAAATGGAGTCGGATAAGACGGACGATTACGTTATTTTTAAAGAAACACGCGAAATAATCCGGCTCATTATCGATGGAATGCCGCCGAGAAGGAGAGAAGTTTTCATTATGAGAAAGGTTGAGGGATTGTCTCGAAAAGAGATTTCGGAAAAATTGGGAATTTCGGTTATCACGGTGGACAGCCAATTACTCAAAGCCAACACCTATCTGAAAGACGAACTCAAGAAATACGGCTTGCTTTTGATCTGCCTTTTGGCCGGTTAAGATTTATTTTGTCTCCTAAATATATTTTTCCCTTCCTAGAGCCCACTGACCTATTTTTCAAGTCAAGATTTATTTTTTTCTCCTACGATATAGTCTGTTATAAAGCCGGCTGAATCTGCCGAAATTTTTTTGTTGCAATTTTTTCAAAATTTTTTGCGAACAGCGTCATAGTTTTTGTCATTTGAAGTGTATTTATATAAAAGCACCCTCGAAATGGATAATTTTAAAGAAACAATACGCCGATTTTTTTCCGGTTCGTATTCGGAAGAAGACCTGAAGAAGTTGTTTCTGTGGTTTAACAGCGAAAAAGGGCATTCCGAAATGGGTCGGATGTTTGACGAGAACCGCTTTTCGTCCGATGTTGATGAAGACATTCCGGTGGATTCCGAAAAGATGCTCGAAAACATCCGTAAAGGTATCCGACGCCGGGAATCGCTCAAGATCAAACGCACTTTTAACCGGTTGTTGCCTTATGCAGCCATGCTGATCCTCGTGTTGGGGTCGGTCTTTTTCTTTTCTCATAAAAAGAGTGCCGAAGAAAGGGCATTCAACAGCGGAACCGTTACCGTAATTACCCGAAACGGTGAGCGCTCACAGGTTGTTTTGCCCGATAGTTCTGTCGTTTGGTTGAATTCGGGAACCACGCTCACCTACCGCTATAATTTTTCTGAACATCGCAGAGAAGTCATGTTGAATGGCGAGGCTTTTTTCAAGGTTGCCCACAACGAGAAATTACCCTTTAACGTTCAATGTAACGATATCGTGGTGTCTGTATTGGGAACGGAATTTGATGTGAATGCGTATCCCGAAACGGGGAAAGTCTGTGTAGCGCTCGAATCGGGCAAAGTGGCATTGTCTCATAGCCGGATCGAATCGGTCAACTATACCCTGAAACCGGGACAATTGGCTGCATACGACTTGACGCAAAATACCCTACACATCGATGAAGCCGACGTTTCGCAATATGCTTCGTGGAAGAACGGCATGTTGGTATTTAAAAACGAACCGATAAAAACGGTTTTCGAAAAGCTGGAAAGGTGGTATAATATCGATATTGAAGTAACGGACGAAAGGGTATACGAATCTATTTTTACGGGTACCATTCAAAACGAAAGCTATGAACAGCTGTTCAGGCTCATCGAATATTCTTGCCCGGTGAAATGTCGGATTAATCATAATTCCGATTCGGCATCGCTTCCAAAAATCATCATTTCAAAAAAATAACATGTAAAACCCTAAAACAATGATTTGCCTATGAAAAAGAATGTGTTCTGAAAATGAAAAACAAACGCTATTATTTTTTATCATTTTATTTCTAAAAACTACGGATTATAACATTTGGTCAAATTATTAACTTCAATTTTTAAACAACAATATGGAAAATTATTATTGTGCAATTGTTTCCGGTTTGCAAAAAATTCGGGAATCGAAATTATGTAAAGCGATAAGAGGAGGGTTGTTTTTTGTAATGATTTGCATTACGCAGGCATTCGCATCGGACAGTTATGCGCAGTCCACACGATTAAGCCTGAATATTGAAAATCAACCCCTTCAGAAAATTCTGGAAGTTATTGAAGAACAAACGGAATTTCGTTTTATGTACGATGCAACGGTGGTTGATGTGCATCAACGAAAAAGTATTCAATGCAAGGATCAACCGGTAACCAAGATCTTGGATGATATTTTTAAGGATTCGGGGATCAGTTACAAGATCGATGACCGTCAAATCGCGTTGAGCCGTAGCGAGATTCGCAGCAGTTATCAACAAACAAGCCAGCAGCAACGAACCGTTACGGGAACGGTAACCGATCAGCGAGGAGAACCGTTGCCGGGAGCTACGGTCGTGATAAAAGGTACGACACAGGGAACGGTAACCGATGCAAAGGGCAACTACTCGTTAAGCAATGTACCCGGTGATGCAACGCTGGTTTTTTCGTTCGTAGGGATGGAAACACAAGAAATTAACGTTGGTAATAAAACGAAGATCAATGTAACCATGCAAGAGGAAGCGGTTGCCCTTCAGGAAGTTGTGGCAGTTGGGTATGGAACGCAAAGAAGAGAAAGTTTGACGGGCTCTTTACAAGTGGTAAAAAGTGATAAATTAAAGGATATTACTACTCCTTCGACTGAGAATTTGCTGAATGGAAAAGTTCCCGGGGTATATGTGGCTTCGGGATCCGGACAGCCGGGTTCTACAGGTGCTATCCTTATCAGAGGGAAATCTACCATTAACGGGAGTACCGATCCGTTGTGGGTCATAGACGGGGTTATTGTGGGATCGAGTCCGGGAGCTTTGAATCCGGCCGATATAGAAACCTTAACTGTTTTAAAAGATGCGGCTTCAACAGCTATTTATGGTTCGCAAGGTGCAAACGGAGTGATTGTGGTAACGACAAAAAAACCACTAGTGGATAAATTATCCGTTAATTTTTCGATGAAAGGAGGGGGAACGCGCCTTAATAATGGTAATTTAAAAGTAATGAATGGTGCAGAATTATATGATTATTACAAATCTTTTTCTAATGCTGAACAAATTTCTTTTCCTCGATGGAACGAAGATTTGAGAAATAGTAATTTTGATTGGTGGAAGTTTGCTTCTCAAACCGGAGTTATACAGGATTACAATATGTCTGTTTCAGGTGGTTCTGCACAGCTTAAATCATTATTGTCTGTGGGAATTTATGATGAAAAAGGAGCCGTAAAAGGATATGATTATACAAGGTATAATTTTTTGTTTAAAACTGATTATACACCTTTTGAATGGCTTACTTTTAAACCTTATCTTTATGGATCAAAGAACGATATTGATGATAGACAACACTCTGTTGCTGCCATGTATTCAAATCTTCCATGGGATAGTCCTTACGATGAAAACGGAAATATTATCGGTCATTATTCCGATAAATGGGTAAATAGCAATAGTACCAACTATGTATATGATTTACAATGGGATTTTGCAAAATCTACCACCTATGAGTTTTCAGGGAACTTTGATTTTGATCTTCGGTTTACGGATTGGTTGACGTTTTCTTCGGTAAATAATTTCAGATATTCCGGATATCCTTATAATTCATATACAGACCCCAGATCGTCCGGCGGAATGGGAGTAAAAGGACGTATATATGAGTATCAGAGCAATGTAACCCGAAGATATACCAACCAATTGTTGAAGTTGAATAAAGTACTGAATGGAGTACATTCGTTGAATGCTTTACTCGGTTATGAATTCAATGATTATCATTCTAAAAATATATCGGCAACAGGTGTAGGATTTGTACCGGGCTTTCAGATATTAGACGTAACGTCAAAACCTGAAGCTGTCACCGGTTCCATTTCGGAATGGGCAGTGCAGTCTATGTTTGCCAATGTGAATTATTCTTATAACAATAGATATTTAGGACAACTATCGTTGAGACGGGATGGTGCATCAAATTTCGGAGATAATGCCAAATACGGTAATTTCTTTTCGATTAGTGGCGGATGGAATATTCATCAGGAAGCTTTTTTCAATGTAGATTGGATTAATCAGTTAAAGTTAAGGGCTTCTTATGGTTCCGTTGGAAATAGACCTTCGTCTCTTTATCCACAATATGATTTGTATTCGGTTTCTCAAACCTATAATGAAAATCCGGGAGCTTTAATATCTCAAATAGGTAATAAAGATTTGACTTGGGAAAAGACCTATACGACAGGGATTGGTTTGGATGCTTCATTTTTAGATCGATTGCGTTTGACTTTTGATTATTATGAAAAAAACACCAGCAATTTACTTTATCGTGTACCTGTTTCTGGCCTCACAGGGGTAACCAGCATTTGGAGAAATGTTGGAGAAGTAAGAAATCGGGGTTTTGAGGCCATCGTTGGCGCCGATATAATAAAAAATAAAAATTTATTATGGACATTTGATGGAAATATCGGGCTTAACAGAAATAAAGTAACCAAACTTTATGGAGAAAAAACCGAAATAATCGTTGGCGACGGTGTAGGTATTGCAGGTTCGGCAAATATATTGCTAAAACCGGGACTGGATGCCGATAGTTGGTATTTAAGAGAATGGGCAGGCGTGGATCCTCAAACGGGCTCTCCTTTATGGTATAAAACGGTGAAGGATGAGAAAGGAAATGTAACACGAGAAACGACGAATAAATACGAAGAAGCAGATCAAGTGGTGACAGGCACGTTTACGCCGAAATTCTTTGGGGGTTTTTCCACGAATTTGGTATGGAAACAATTTGATATGAATGCTGTATTTGGTTATTCCGTTGGAGGTAAAATCTATAATTATACACGTCAAGAATATGATTCTGATGGTGCTTATACGGATAGAAATCAAATGAAATTGATGTCGGGTTGGAAAAGATGGGAAAAACCTGGGGATATAGCTACACATCCGCTTCCCGCCTATAATAATTCATCGAATTCAAATAAAGCTTCTTCACGATATTTGGAAGACGGTACGTATTTGAAACTGAGAAGTCTTTCATTTGGCTATAATTTTTCTCTTCCGAAATATCATATTTCCAATTTGAGAATATATTTAAACGGTGAAAATTTATTGACTTTCACGGGGTATTCAGGGGTTGATCCTGAAATACCTCCCTATGATAATAAAATTGTCGGAGTAACAACTACGGTATATCCTTCTACACGTAAATTTATAGCCGGAATCAATTTAACTTTTTAAAAAATAAAAAAATGAAGAAATATATATATTTATCGTTGCTGTTTGCGTTGATTTTCTCGGCATGCGATATAGACAGATTCCCTTATGGATCGATGGCAGCAGAGAAAATAGTTGAAGACCCCGAAGCGTCTCTTGAATCCTTGTTAAATGGTTGCTATGCCCAACTGAAAGATTGGTCGGATGTGATGCATCGTTGCGGAGAATATGCAGGAGACAATATTATGATCAGAGGTACTTCTACCGATGCTTTTTATGAATTTATATCCTATTCTCGTACACCAAATAATTATCGCTTGCAAAGTTTTTGGGATAGAAGTTATAAGGTTATTGCCCAGAGTTCCAATATCATAAAAATGGTAAAAGAAGGGAAAAGTACAGAAATCGATAATATGTTGGCCGATTGTTATTTTTTGCGAGGAATGATGTATTATTATTTGTGCAGAGCATATGGCCGTCCTTATTATCAAGATCCTGAGAAAAATCTTGGTGTTCCTATTGTAAATGGCACTCCGGACGACATGATAAATCTTACTCTTCCTGATAGAGCAACAGTAAAAGAGACTTATCAACAAGCTATTAATGATTTGGAAAAATCCATTACTTTATTTTCAAATAACAGAGGACCTATTTATGCTTCGAAAGAGGCTGCACAAGCATTATTATCCCGTATATATTTGTATATGAGTGGGACTTATGAAAATCCCAACAAAGAATATGCGCGATTGGCTTTTCAATATGCCGATGAAGTTATAAATTCAGGAATGTATTCTTTATTACCTCGCGAGAAATTCATGAAATATAATACATTTACACCTGAAAATAATCCTGAGACGATTTTTGCCATTAAACGAGTTGCTTCAGAGTTTTCCGGATACGATCATTATTATGGCATTGGCGGGATGTATGCCAATATCGGAGGAATGGGTTGGGGTGAAATGTATGCAAGTGCAAAATACCTTTCGTTATTGGATGAGACCGGAAGAAACGATTGGTATAACAAAAAATTAGTGGATGCGCGTGCTGCTTTTATCGAGCCTCAATATACCGATAAAGAAGAAAAAGTTTTTCGCTTTGTTAAAAATGTATATAATGCTTCAGGCGTTCAAACCAATTATAATTATGTACAAGCACCTGTTACCATATCCGGGAATACGGTAACATGCAAAGAAGGAGATAAGGTTTATTCTTTACAACCGGTAGATGCTTCTCAAGGAATTTATTCGATTGAGTATTCCGACGGAAATGTGTACACAGGGGTTATCGACCAAATGATGAAATTGAACCGTGTTTATCCCATGTTTTATATTACCAAGTGTTCTCGTGAAGGAGAGGAATCTCACCTGCATTCGCCGGTAATTTGTCGTTTAGGAGAAATTTATTTGAATAAAGCCGAGGCCGCTGCAAAATTAGGAGATTATTCAGCAGCGCGAGATGCATTGAACGAAGTAAGAGAACGTTCCCTTCCGGGGAAAGGATATGCATCATTATCTTCTTCTAATGCTAAAGCATTAATTGATAAGGAGAGACAACTGGAGTTGGCTTTTCAAGCCGAACGTAGTTATGATGTGTTCAGGAATGGAGATCCTTTGATTAGACGTTATCCGGGACCGCATAATCCGATGGAGGTGATTCAACCTACGGATTATAGAGTGGTTTATTTTATTCCTCAAGATGCTATCAATTCTTATCCGGGGAAATTAACTCAAAATCCGACAAGCAATTAAAAATAAAATAGTTATGCAAAGAAGAAAACGGATGGGGAAGTCGGCGCTGATATTGGCCGGCATCATGATGTTGGGAACGGCGATGAGTCCGGTTTTTGCCCAGAGCGGCAAAAAGGGGAAGAGTGCAAGTTCCGCAAGTAAGGTAATCGGACCGAAGAGCGGGCAAGACGGCGATCAGGTGATCCGCACGGCAGTACCCGAGCGACCTTCGGGACAGAAGCACGTGCTGGGACTGAGGGCGCCGAAGCTGGACACGGTGCGGGTAGGCTTCATCGGGTTGGGCATGCGCGGTCCGGGAGCCGTAGAGCGATTCACCCACATTCCGGGCGTAAAGATCGTCGCCTTGTGCGACAAACACGGCGAGCGGGTAGAGAAGTCGCAAAAGATTTTGGAGAAGGCGGGATTACCGGCAGCAGCCTCCTACAGCGGGAGCGAAGAGGCATGGAAGGAACTTTGCCAAAGGAAGGACATCGATTTGGTATACATTGCCACGGACTGGAAACACCATGCCGGGATGATGATCTACGCGATGGAGCAGGGCAAACACGTGGTGTGCGAAGTACCGGCAGCCATGACCCTGGAGGAGATATGGAAGGTGGTGGACACGGCCGAGCGGACGCAGAAACACTGCATGATGCTGGAGAACTGCGTGTACGACTTTTTCGAGCTGACGACGCTGAACATGGCCCGGCAGGGACTCTTCGGAGAGATACTGCATGTGGAGGGCGGTTATCTGCACAACCTGGAAGACTTTTGGGACTATTACGAAGGCGACTGGCGCATGCAGTACAACAAGACACACCGCGGGGATGTTTATCCCACGCACGGTTTCGGTCCGGCCTGTCAGTTGTTGGACATTCACCGCGGCGACCGGTTGGACGTGTTGGTATCGATGGACACCAAGCCGGCGAACCTTCCGGAGTACCTGATCAATAAGAGGGGGATGTCTCGGGAGGAAGCCTACGATTTCCGCAACGGGGAGCACACGATGACGATGGTGCGGACGGCCAAGGGGAAGACCATTTTGATTCGTCACGACGTCTCCTCTCCGCGTCCCTATTCGCGGGAATACGAGGTAACGGGGACGAAGGGCTTTGCGCAGAAATACCCGCAGGAAGGCTATGCTTTCCGGAGCGATTCTCCGGTGGATGCAGGAGTGATGCCCGATCACGAAAACCTGAGCGGACACGGTTTTGTTTCGGAAGAAGCGAAGAAGGCGTTGATGGAGACCTACAAACACCCGATACACAAGGAGCTGGAAGAGCAGGCCAGGCAGGTAGGCGGACACGGGGGTATGGACTTCATCATGGATTACCGGTTGGTGTACTGTCTGCGCCACGGTTTGCCGTTGGACATGGACGTATACGATCTGGCCGAGTGGTGCTGTTTGGTACCGTTGAGCGAAATCTCGTTGGATAACGGGTCGGCACCGGTAGCGGTACCCGATTTCACGCGGGGACATTGGAACGATGTTCAGGGATACCGTCACGCATTCACCGAGTAAAAGTACAGATAAAAATAAAGCAGTAAAAGTCGTTTATTCATGAAAGGAGGGTTGTCTCATATGGGGCATCCTCCTTTTTTTTCTTAAACGTTCGATTAACGGCAAAAAAGGTACATTTCGCATTGCTTTTGGGAAAAGGGGTGTGAAATATTGAGAATTTGTATAAATTTGTTTTCGAAAATGATAGCTAAACAAATTTTTTACTAGTTATGGTAAAATATTACCCCTTACTTTTTTTCTTTTTTTATTCGTTGTGGTGCCAGGCGTGCAGTGATGTCAAGACGTCATCGGAAACAAATCAGGCATATCGGATCAATTGGAATGCTGTGGCAGATACCAGTAGTTCCGCTTTAATCCGTTTGTTTTGGAACGCTGATGAGCATTATTTCAATTACAACAATCTCGGGTTGAAAGATTTTCATTATTGGCCGCAAGCGCATGCCCTTGATGTGATGGTTGATGCCTATTTGCGTACAAAGGATAACCTTTATAAAACAACCCTTAATGAATGGTATGAGGGGGTGAAAAGAAAAAATGGCAACACCTTTTTTAATATCTTTTATGATGATATGGAATGGAATGCTCTCGCAATGTTGAGAGCGTATGAGGCGATGGGAGACGAAAAATTTAAAACGGCCGCTTTAGAAGTATGGAACGATATAAAAACAGGCTGGAATGAAAATGCAGGAGGGGGGATTGCCTGGAAAAAAGATCAGCCCTACAGTAAAAATGCCTGTTCCAACGGTCCTGCCTCTATTCTTGCCTCAAGATTATATCGGCAGTTTGGCAACGAGAACGATAAGGAGTGGGCGTTACGAATATATGAATGGGAAAAGGAAACCCTCTTCAATTCTGCTAATGGTGCCGTTTATGACCATATCGACAGTCGTACGGGAAAAATTCAAAAAAATTGGATATTTACATATAACCAGGGAACATTTTTGGGAGCAGCTCTTGAACTATACAAAATAACCGGAGAAAAGGGTTATCTCAATGATGCCCAAAAAGCTGCCGATTATACGCTGAATAACCTGATTGATAGCAACGATGGTTTGCTTAAAGACGAGGGCAAAGGAGATGGTGGTTTGTTTAAAGGTATATTCATTCGTTATTTTACCCAACTGATACTGAATCCCGATATCAGTAGTGTAGATCGGACAAGATACGTTACCTTCTTAAAATTCAATGCAGAAACGCTGTGGAGGTATGGAACGGACAAACAACGATTACTCTACGGAACGTATTGGAAAACCAAACCCGGCGATGTAACCGATTTGCCTACACAGCTCAGCGGCTGTATGCTCATTGAAGCAGCGGCATTATTGGAAATGGAAAAAATATTTTGAGCGATTGAAGTAAGGGTTGTTATTTTTTTGGTTTCAGCATGATCCCCAGCTCATCCAATTGTTCTTGTTCAACAGGAGCGGGAGCATTCAGCATAACGTCGCGCCCCATATTGTTTTTAGGAAAGGCGATGCAATCGCGGATACTGTCCAAACCGGCAAACAACGATACGAAACGATCCAGACCAAAAGCTATTCCACCGTGGGGAGGTGCGCCGTATCGGAAAGCATTCATAAGGAATCCGAATTGCTGTTGTGCCCGTTCTTCGGTAAATCCGAGCACGGAGAACATTTTTTTCTGCAATTGGCTGTCGTGTATACGGATCGACCCTCCGCCTACTTCCACACCATTGATTACAATATCGTAGGCGTTGGCTCGAACAGCAGCGGGATTGGTGTCGAGCAACGGAATATCTTCGGGTTTGGGAGAGGTAAAAGGATGGTGTTTGGCAAAAAAACGATTCAGTTCTTCGTCTTTTTCCAATAACGGGAAATCGACAACCCACAGACATTGGTAGTCAAATTTGTTTCTTAATCCCAATCTTGAGCCCATCTCCAAACGAAGTTCCGACAGTTGTTTCTGTGTTTTCTCTGTTTCCCCGCTTAATATCAAGAGCAAATCGCCGGGTTTGGCCTGACACCGTTCCAGCCATTTTTTCAGATCGTCTTCAGTGTAAAACTTGTCAACGGACGATTTGATGGTGCCGTCTTCGTTATACCGCACATAAATCAAGCCCTTCGCTCCTATTTGCGGACGTTTCACAAAATCGGTCAGTTCGTCCAATTGCTTGCGCGTGTAATTGGCACAACCTTCCACACAGATGGCACCCACATATTCCGATGCATCGAAAATACCAAAACCGCGACCTTCTGTCAAATCTTTGATCTCTACCAGTTTCATATCGAAACGGATATCGGGTTTATCCGATCCATAGTATTTCATGGCATCGGCGTAACTCATTCTCGGGAAATCGGGGAGTTCGATGCCTTTGATGGTTTTAAACAAATGTTTTGTTAGTCCTTCAAACATGTTTAAAATATCGTCGCGATGAACAAAAGACATCTCGCAATCGATTTGTGTGAATTCGGGTTGGCGGTCTGCCCGGAGGTCTTCGTCACGAAAACATTTCACGATTTGGAAATATCGGTCGAATCCGGCAACCATGAGCAGCTGTTTGAGCAGCTGTGGCGATTGCGGAAGGGCATAGAATTCACCCGGATTCATACGGGAAGGCACAATGAAATCGCGTGCCCCTTCGGGCGTCGAGGCAATGAGAGCCGGCGTTTCCACTTCCAGAAAATGCCTTTCATCCAGGTATCGGCGGGTTTCGAGTGCCATCCGGTGACGAAGTTCCAGATTTTTGCGCACCGTGTTGCGGCGCAGATCGAGGTAGCGGTATTTCATGCGCACATCATCGCCTCCATCCGTATCGTCTTCGATAGTGAAGGGGGGTATGTCCGAAGGATTCAGCACATTGAGTTCCGAAACGATGATCTCGATATCGCCGGTAGGAATATGGGGATTTTTAGAGGAACGCTCCGTTACTCTGCCGATAACCTGAATCACCCATTCACGTCCCAATTTGTTGGCTTTTTCAAAAAGATCGGGGTTGACTTCCTCATTAAACGACAATTGGGTAATGCCATATCGGTCGCGCAGGTCGATAAACGTTATTCCTCCCATTTTACGGATTTTGTGCACCCATCCTGCCAGTGTAACTTCTTCATTTACATTCAACAGGTTTAATTCTCCGCACGTTTTGTTTCTATACATATTTTCAAGCTTTTGCTTTTTCATTTAAAAGTGCAAATTTACATGATAATTTTCAATTTGCACAACCACCCTTAAAGATTCCCTTTATTGTAAAAATCCGTTGGTCGATTTAGCTCATCTTGCTCATTTCGATGGATCGGTTTTTGGCAGCTTCCAGTACTCCCTCAATCAGCCGATCCATTTGATGTTCATAGAAATAGTTCAACCCGGCTTCTGTGGTTCCGCCTTTGCTGGTGACGTTGCGTATAAGTTCCTCGATGCTGCAACGGGAACGATTTTCGGAAAAATAGCTCAACGTGCCTTCCGTCAGTTGCACCAATAATTCGTCGATTTCAGACTCTGGAAGGTTAAATTCGCGTATTTTGTTTCTGAAAACGTTGAGGAAAGCCAGAATGAAAGCAGGTCCGCTGCCAAAAACAGACGTAAACAAATCGAAATGGTTCTCGTCGATTTTAACCACCTTTCCCAGTTTTGTCAGTACCCGATAAATTTCGTTTACCTTTTCGTTATTGGGATGGTGGGTGGCAAATGCCGTTACCGATTTTTTGTATGCAATGGCTAGGTTGGGCATGATGCGCACAATGAGTTGATCTTTACCGAGATAATTTTCGATAAATGCGATGCTTTTCCCGGCAACAGGAGAGACAATAATTTTTCCTTCTCGCCGAAGTGGGCGGAGTTGTTCTAAAACGCTCGCCACATCCTGAGGCTTAACGGTTAAAAAGATGACATCGGCAAAAGCCGTCAATTCTTCCAATTGAAGAAAGGGAAGTTCAACATTTTTCCTCATGGGGTCAAAATAGGCAAAATGGAAGTCTTTCTCGTTTTTAAGACCCTGATAAATGGCTGTAGCCAAGTTGCCAAAGCCGATAAATCCATAGTTCATTTTATTTTTTGAATTTAGTGTAAGGAATCGTGTCGCTTAATGCGTTGATAAGGTAATTGGGGCGTTGGCCGTTTACTATCCACATTTCTACGTTATTCTCCATGCAGATTTCCGCTGCATGAATTTTGGACGACATGCCGCCTGTTCCCAACGTAGATTCTTTTTCTTCGATGTACGCTTTGATGGAATCCAAGTCGGAAACCTCCGTAATGAGTTCGGCATCGGGATGAAGATGCGGATTACGATTGAAGATACCGTCGATATCCGATACGAGAATCAACAGATCGGCATTCAGTATTACGGCAACCAGCGCCGAAAGTTTGTCGTTGTCGCCCAATACAATCTCTTCGATGGAAACGGTATCGTTTTCGTTTACGATGGGAATGTAATCGGCTTTCCAGAGTTTATAAATTGTATTTTTGGTGTTTTCTTTAGCCGTCGGATTTTCAAAATCGCGGTAGGTCAGCAGGATCTGTGCAATATTCAATCCGAAACTGCTGAAAACAGAATCGTACACTTCCATGAGCCGCGTTTGTCCTATGGCTGCCATCGCCTGCTTGGAGTCCACATGTTTGTTGTAACCTTTGATTTCCACAAACTGGCGGGCTGTTGCAATAGCGCCGGAAGAAACAATGACTATATCGAATTCGTCTTTGAGTTTTACGATTTGCCTGGCAAGATTTTCAATGACGGCAAACGATATGCGGTTTGTTCCTGCCGTAAGGGTGGATGTTCCTATTTTTATGATTAATTTTTTCTTCATATAGAGTTCGATCAGTTTATTCGCGAATATGGCCGTTTCCGTAAACAAACCATTTGTTGGTCACCAGCTGTTCGGCGCCGATGGGGCCGCGGAAATGCAGTTTCTGTGTGCTGATGGCAATTTCTGCTCCCAAACCAAATTCGCCGCCGTCGGTAAACCTCGTGGAGGCATTGTGGTAAACTGCCGCACAATCTACTTCTTGCATGAAACGATTTGCCTGTGCGAATTCGTTGGTGACAATCGTTGCCGAATGCTTTCCCGAATAGGTATTGATCAACCGGATAGCTTCTGTGATATCGGGTACAAGGGAGAGAAATATTTTAGGGGCAAGAAATTCTTCATAAAGCACCTTTTCATCGTTGTTTTCGGTTATTTCCGAATTTAAACTACAGACGGATGAATTACCCAACACCTCTATTCCCTTGGTTTTTAAGGCAGATACAAGTTGGGCAATTTTATCTTGAAGGGTTGGCAAGTTTTCGTCAATCAATACTTTATCCAATGCATTGCACACGCTGATGCGTTTTTTTCCGTTGAGGATAATGCGAACAGCCATTTCAAAATCGCATTTTTTATCGACGTAAAGGAAGTTGTTTCCTCTCCCGCTAATGATGGTGGGAATGGTGGTATTTTCCGTTACAAAACGAATCAGATTCTCTCCGCCTCGAGGGATGATCAAATCCACATGATGCGTATTTTCCTTGATCAGCCGTTGCGTTTCTTCATGAGTCAAATGGAGATATTGAATATAATGGCTGTCGATGCCGTTTTTCTCCAGTGCTTGCTGCCAAAGTTGTGTCAAGAAAGTATTGGTGTGATACGACTCTTTTCCGCCTTTCAGCAAAATTCGGTTCCCTGCCTTAAAAGCCGTTGCTGCTGCTTCAATGGTCACGTCGGGGCGTGATTCGTAGATGATGAGGATGGTCCCGAAAGGTACGGTGCGGTTTTCGATTTGCATTCCGTCTTCACGGGTAAAAGCGTAGAGGATTTTTCCTTCAGGATCGTTCAGACCCGCTACTTGCGTCAGTGAACGGATCATGCCTTCAATTTTTTTCTCATCCACTTTTAAGCGGTCTTTCATCGATTCATCCATGTCGGGATACTCGGCCATGTCTTGATGATTGGCCTCAATGATTTGTGTGCGGTTTTGCCGTAACAGATCAGCCAACGAAGTGAGTACGCTGTTTTTCTTTGAAGTTTGCAACATAGCGTTGGAATAATATAATGTTAATTTGTGCTGCAAAGGTAGCAATTTCTTGCTAAAAGAGGTGATAATCATGTAAAATATAACTTTTTGATTGCAACGAACTTTTGTTTTTGGATAGGTGTTATAGGTAATAACATAATGAACGATAAATTCATGGCTCAACATACGCATCATAACGATAGTGAAGAAAACATACGGGTAGCATTTTTTCTCAATCTTTTTTTTACCATCATCGAATTCGTCGGCGGATTTTTGACAAACAGTATGGCTATTCTTTCAGATGCCGTACATGATTTGGGCGATAGCTTTTCCGTGGGATTGTCGTGGTATTTTCAGCGATTGGCGAAAAAAGGTCGCGATGAAGAATATACCTATGGCTACAAGCGGTTTTCCATTCTTGGGGCAATCATCAATTCGCTTATTTTGGTGGTAGGAAGTGTCGTGATTCTGTTTAATGCCGTTCCGCGTTTGTTCCATCCGGAACAACCCGATTCGGGAGGAATGTTGATGTTGGCCATAGCGGGTGTTGTTATAAATGGGGCGGCGGTGCTTAAACTTAAGCGTGGCCATTCGCTCAATGAGCGGGTAATCTCGCTTCACTTGCTGGAAGATGTACTCGGTTGGGCAGCAATCCTCATAGGGGCTTTGGTGATGTATTTTGTAGATGTTCCGGTTCTCGATCCTATATTGTCTATCGCCATAACCCTTTATGTGTTGTTTCACGTATATAGTAATATCAAGGAGAGTTTGCATATTATTTTACAGGGAGCCCCTATCGACATAAAAATCGACGAGATCAAAAAAGAAATATTGGCGTTGGAAGATGTGGACAGCGTTCACGATTTGCATCTGTGGTCAGAGGATGGAGAATACAATGTCATGACAGTTCATGTGGTATTAAACCGCGCGTTGTCGATGGACGAATTACAACGGTTGAAAAACAAAATTCGGGAAAAAATGCAGGCAATGAAAGTGCAACATTCCACCATCGAATTCGAAACTCGGGGCGAAAATTGTGAGATGGAGGAATGTTGCTGAAAAAGATGAATATCAATCCAAAAAAGCATCGAGTGCTTTGGTCGGCCTTCCGTCGGCTCCCCATGCACTTAAAGGATAATGACTCCACGAACGGGCGCCTTCGGGTTCCCAATAAAAAACCCCCAATCCTTTATTGTCGGGTACCTCTTTCACTTTTTGAATAACGGCTTTCAGCATGTTGTATGTATTTTCCGGTTTATCGTCTTCACCACCTACTTCCACAACCATTACTTCTTTGTTGTAGCGTTTTGCCATATCGATGAGGTTATTGCCCAAATCCTCGATAGTTTCGGTGTAATCGGGCTTACCTTCGAGCCAATAGGGATAATATGACATGCCGATGATATCATATTTTGCCCTGTATTTTTCGGCATTGTCGAACCATTGGCGAAACCGCTCGTTGTTGTTTCCCTGATCGATGTGCAGAATAACCTGGGTTTGCGGGCTCACTGCCTTAACGGCATCGTATCCGGCATTGATCAGTTGTGCCAGTTGAGGCCAATTATCGGTATGCCCTTCGGGATAGATCATTCCGGTAGGAATTTCGTTGCCCAATTGCACCCATTCAGGTGTGACTCCGGCTTCTTTCAATGCCGACATGACCTCAAACGTATAGTCGTACAAGGCTTTTTTGAGTTGTTCAAAAGGGAGACCTTCCCATGCTTTGGGCTTGCGTTGTTTCGAAGGATCTGCCCAACTGTCGCTATAATGAAAATCGATCATCACGCGCATTCCCCAGTCTTTTGCCCGTTTTGCCATTGCCACGGTTTCGTCTTTGCTGCAGTGTCCGCTGAACGGATCATCCGAAGGGTTGACCCACGTGCGCAGCCGAATGGAATTGATTCCGTGATCTTTGAGAATCTTAAAACAATCTTCGGCTTTACCATTGTCGTTATAAAACGTGTATCCGCTTGCTTCCATTTGAGGTAACCAGCTGATATCGGCTCCTTTGGCAAAATCCTGTCTTGACGGCGTCTTGATTTCGTCTTGGGGTTTGCTTTGACAGGAGAAGGCGAATAAAATGAGCGAGACGATCAAGAAAATTTTTTTCATCGCATGGTTTATTTTTTGGGTTGGTTGGTCATATAAAACACCAGAGATGCTCCATCCATAATGTCTTTGTAGCTGATGGTTTGCTTTTCGTAGGGTTTACCATTTAACTCGATTTTTTCGACATACTTATTGTCCTCCGAAATATTTTTGGCTTCCATTGAAAATACTTTCCCGTTACCGACATTGATTTTAGCTGCCGGAATTTGCGGAGCGCCAATCACAAACTCTCCGCTTACCGGATTAACCGGATAGAACCCAAGCGAAGAGAAAATATACCAGGCCGACATTTGGCCGCAATCGTCGTTGCCGATTAACCCGTCGGGCAGATTCTTGTAAAAATCGGTACAAATTTGACGAACCAGTTCCTGCGTTTTGTACGATTGACCCAAATAGGTATAAAGATAGGCAATATGATGGCTGGGCTCGTTGCCGTGCGCATATTGTCCGATCAGTCCGGTTACGTCGGAAAGCGTATTTTTCGATTTTGCCGTGGTAAAGAACAACGAATCCAACCGTTCTGCCGCTTTCTTGTTATCGCCCATCAAAGCCAGCAACCCGGGAATATCTTGAAGCACATGCCAAGTATATTGAGCAGCGTTTCCTTCAGTATAATCGCCACCCACACTCGAATCGCCGTGTGCCAGTTCAAACGGATCGAACGGTGTGCGCCAGTTACCTTTGCTGTCGCGCCCCCGCATATAGTTTATGGAAGGGTCAAACAGGTTTTTATAGTATTCGGCACGTTTTCGGAAAAATTGGGTATCCCTTTTCTTTCCGAGTTTTTCGGCCATTAAACCGGCACAATAATCATCGAATCCCGATTCCAATGTGCGCGAAACCGATTCCACCGTCACCAAATCGAAAGGATAATAACCGTATTTGTCGTATAGCGTCCAGTCGGATTTCGGATGATTCAGCGTAAGCGATTTTTTTACTTCGTTATACGCGCGCTCCGGATCAAATCCTTCGAATCCTTTCAAATAAGCATCAACAATCATTGGAACCGAATGATTGGCAATCATGGTGTAGGTTTCTTGTCCCCACAATGCCCAGATGGGCAGATGCCACTGTTGCTCGCTGTAATCGAGCATAGAATTCACAAAGTCGGGAATCAGTTCCGGACTGATGAGGGTGTACAGGGGGTAGGCTGCACGGAAAATGTCCCATTGCGACCAGGTCGAATAAAACTTTCCGCCCGATGATTGTGCTATTTCCCTTCGGGGACCTATGTATTTACCGTCCACGTCGGCAATGTTGTTGGGTTGAATAAACAAATGATAAACTGCGGTATAAAAATTGTTTTTTTGCGCATCTGTTCCTTCCATTTGAATACGGGAAAGGTATTTGTTCCATTCGTTTTTTGCATTTTGCCGAACAACGTCAAAATCCCATCCCGGAACTTCGGCTTTCAAGTTTGCTTTTGCACCTTCCACACTAGCTGAAGACAAGGCGATCTTCATGTGGAGCGTCGTGTCGTTTTGCATATCGAAAGTGAGAATATAACGCGGAGCTTTTTCGCGTGAATCACGTTTGGGGAGTTCTTCTTTTGCCACGATGGGTTTATCGAAGCTGATCACGAAATAATAAATGCGATCGACCCATTCTTTGCGACGGGTATGGCCGGAAATGGTTTTGGAGTTCTCGAATTTTACTTCATTTTCGAGCACATGAGAATGAATGCGATCTTCCGTCCATACCAATCCGCTTTGGAAGTCGGCCAATACGTTGGCGGCTTTCCCTTTGCCGAACGTATATTTATGGAAAGCCACGTGCGGAGCAGCCGTAATCTCCACATGCACGTCGTTGTCGGTTAATTTTACCGTATAATAGCCCGGCGAGGCATCCTCGCTTACTAGATCGTACTTGCTTCGTAAATCTTCGCGTTTATTTCCGGAAAAAGGTTGGATGAGCAAATCGCCGAGATCGATACAGCCCGTACCGTTTAATCGGGTTTGTGAAAACCCGTTGATGAGCGAATCGCCATAGACATATCCGGCACAATATTCCCATGAGTAGTTGCCGGTTTCGGGACCTGCCTGAATCATGCCCAACGGATAGGTTGCTCCGGGAAAGGTGTGTCCGGTGAACGCTGTGCCGATGAATGGATCAACATACCGGGTATAATCGGTTTCTTCCGTAATGGGTTGTTCCTTTTGCTTTTGGGTACATCCAACAAGAATGGTGCTGAATACTAAAATAAATAAAGATACTTTTTTCATATCATGAGGTTTTTATGTCGTAACAAACGCAGTGCCTACCGCAAAGATAGAAAATAAACCGCTTAATTGTTTATGTTGCGTTGAGCTGTTCCACAATGGTTTATTTTTTGGCAGGGGGTTGATTCGAAATCCGCATGGAATCCCGCACCAGATAAATGCACAAGAGGATATACATACCCAACGCCAATCCTTGTGCGCCGGCACTTTCGGCCCAGACGCTGTTTTTGAGATCTACGCCGGCAAATTTGATGGCTGCACTCACTACTCCCATCAAGGCACCGCCTGCAATAAATCCCGATGCCAACAGTGTACCCTTTTCTTTTCGAGCAGTGTTTAGCGCCTCATCGTTGCTTCGGGAAGAGACATACCAACTGATGAAGCCGCCGATCAATAAGGGAATATTCAGTTCGAAAGGGATAAACATACCTAAGGCGAATGCCAGTGCCGGTATCTTAAATATTGTCAGAACAATGGCAATTAATGCACCGATGCCGTAAAGAATCCACGGGGCCCCTGTTCCCGACATCAACGGATCGATAACGGCCGCCATTGCGTTTGCCTGCGGAGCAACCAGTGCTCCTTCGCCGGTAAAACCATAGGTTTTATTTAAAATCATGATTACTCCTCCCACAGTGGCAGCCGATACCAATGTGCCGAGAAACTTCCAGGTTTCCTGCTTCTTGGGTGTGGAACCGATCCAGTAACCGATTTTTAAATCGGTAATGAAACCGCCGGCCATAGACAATGCTGTACAAACCACACCCCCAATAACCATTGCTGCTACCATTCCCGATGTGCCTTTCAGTCCCACGGCTACAAGAATAACCGAAGCCAGAATCAGCGTCATCAGGGTCATGCCCGATACAGGATTGGTGCCAACTATCGCAATTGCATTTGCAGCAACAGTGGTGAACAGGAAAGCGATGATGGCAACAACAAGAATGGCTATGACGGCATGAAGCAGGTTGTGCACAACGCCGAAATAAAAGAAAGCAAAAGTAGCAATCAATGCAATAATCGTCCCTATTGAAATGATTTTCATCGGGATGTCGAGGTCGGTACGTTTTACCTTTTCGTCTGTTTTTATGCCTTTTCCTTTTATTTCGTTGGCAGCAAGTCCTACCGCTTCCTTAATGATGCCCCATGAATTGATGATACCGATGATGCCGGCCATCGCGATGCCGCCGATACCGATGTGACGCGCAAATGTCGAAAAGATTTCTTCCGGGGGAAGAGCTGCAATAGATCCTGCAAAAGCGGGGTTCAATGTGGTTGCCAGGGCGTCGCTCGCCAACGGAAGAAGCGGCACAATTACAAACCATACCAGCGCCGAACCGATGGTAATGATGGCGGCATATTTTAATCCGACGATGTATCCCAATCCCAAGACGGCAGCACCGACATTGAGTTTGAACACTACTTTTGCACGTTCGGCAAGAGCGGCACCGGCAGTGGTAACCCGTGAGGTAAAAACTTCGGCCCATCCGCCGAAAGTAGAAACAATGAAATCGTAAATGCCACCAATCAGTCCGGCCATTATCAGTGGTTTTGCCTGGTTTCCGCCTTTTTCTCCCGACACCAGTACTTGTGTGGTAGCTGTGGCTTCGGGAAACGGATATTTGCCGTGCATGTCGGATACAAAATATTTTCGAAAAGGAATCAGAAAAAGGATGCCGAGTATGCCTCCCAGCAAGGAACTCATGAATACCTGCATGAAATTGACCGAGATTTCAGGATATTTTACCTGCAGAATATAAAGTGCAGGGAGGGTAAAAATGGCGCCGGCAACAATTACGCCCGAACTGGCACCGATGGATTGGATAA
>Ga0208564_1000164_pt1 | contig 63348 bp, 54 predicted proteins | sample AD_UKC073_MetaG_FD_184439 | JGI IMG/M metagenome (GOLD analysis project Ga0208564, IMG submission 184439) | Active sludge microbial communities of municipal wastewater-treating anaerobic digesters from USA - AD_UKC073_MetaG (SPAdes) (version 2) | ecosystem: Engineered > Bioreactor > Anaerobic >... | reverse complement strand
AGACTGCGCCGAGCCTGACGCTGCGGGCGGCCTTTATCACCCGCTCCGGCGTTACGTCCAAAATCTCGGCCGCCGCCTGCTCAGGCGTTGAGATTTCAGGGTCAAGGCTCTGCCCGATATACCAGTTTGCGAGAGTGGACTGCAAATCCCCGACCGTTTTATACTGGTTAACCGCGCTTTTTTTGGCGGATTCAAGCTCCTGCTCCGTAAAATCGCCGCGGCATACCGCGTCAAGCTGACGCAGGATTTCGTCCTGCGCAAGCTTTGCGTTTTTCTGCTCCACCCCGCTGTCGATAAGCAGCACCCCGCCGAGCCTGTCGTAGCTGGAGGCGCAGTAGTAGCAGAGGCTGAGCTTTTCGCGGACGTTTTTGAACAGCAGGGAATGCGGCGTGCCGCCTAACAGGGCGTTCATCAGCCGGAACGCGGGAATGTCGTCCCGCGCTTCGCCCACCGCCTTGAAACCCAGCACCAGCTTTGCCTGACTTACCCCCATACGCTCGGTTACGTCGCGGACCTCGCCGACGTCTCGCCGCGGTTTTTCATCCAGCGCAATCGGCGCCCTGCCCTCGACCGAGCCCAGTCCCCTCTCGAATTGCCGCGCAATCTTCTCGCTGCCGGCGGCGCATTGGCTGATTATCCGCACCTGCGCGGTTTCCAGCATGTTTTTCCACGCGTCGGCGACGGATTGTGGGGTCAGGGCGTCTACGTTTTCAATGCTGCCGTACCGGTTGACCGCGTACCCCTCGCCTTCGCAGAGGATTTGCTCGCACCGGCGGCGGGCGTAAAGCCGCTTTTCGTTGATTTCGGATTTTATCAGCTCGGCAAGGCAGCGCTTTTCCTGCTCGGTGTCGGCGGCGGGAAATCTGCCGTTTTCCATCACGGGGTTGAATATCATCGAGCACAAAAGCTCCGCCAGCTTATCGGTTACGTCCTCGCCGTACAGGGCAAAGCGGTTGTCAATCGACGTGGCGGTGACTGACATCGCCTGATAGTACCCAATCCGGTAAACGTCAGCGGTAATCCTTGCGCCGTAAAGCTGGTTTAACCGGCGCTGCAACTGCGAAAAACTTGGGTAATCCACGCTGCTGCGGCGCAGAAGGAATGGAAGGATTGCGTTGGCGGAGGCGGTTTCCTCCCTTAAAGGCAGCAAAAACGCCGCCGTAATGCGGGCTGTTTTAAACCTGTCGTCGTCAATCGCGAGGATTGAGGCGCCCGGTGAAATCGTCTTTTGAACGGGCCGCAATATATCAACTCCTTTTCGGATAAACGGCTCCCTTGAACCGTAAGGCCGGGTTTTTAAATGTTTTGCTTCATTATACCAAAATATACTGGGAAAGAAAAGGCTTAATTAAGCGTGGCCGGCGCCATGCCCCGGCAGATTAAAAACCGTCCTGCGTCCGTCGCATATGACCGCCCCCGCCTTTTGGGATGGGGGCCGTTTTAATCAGGCGGGACGGACGGTGAGCTCAACCTGATGAGGAGCACCGTCCAGCGGGACGTGGGGCGACTCTTTTCCGTCCACCTTAAGCGACGGCTCCCCTCTTGCGATATTGATTTCAAGCGGGGTGCCGTTGATGTTTATCGAAATCCCGGCGCTTTCCCAGTCGGGCGGAAGGCAGGGCCGGATATACATCTGCCGCCCGCGCGGCTCAAGCCCTAATAGATAGCGCAATACCGCGGTGTAATACCAGCCCGACGAGCCGGTATAATGAGTCCAGCCGGCCCGGCCGGGGCATTCGGGATGGGCGTACACGTCCCCGGCGAGCGCGCAGGGCTCCCCTTTGTATTTTTCGCCAAGCCCGCCGGCGGATTTGTGGGCGGGGCTGATCAGCTTCAGGATTCCCAGCCCCTCGGCGGGGCGGTTCGCCTTAAACAGCGCGATTGCAAGCCATGCCGCCGCGTGGGTGTACTGCCCGCCGTTTTCGCGCAGGCCGGGCGGATAAGCCGAGATATACCCGACCGGATTGCGCCTGCCGTCATGTCGTTTGGCGCTTGAGCGGGCAAAGGGCGGCGCCATCAGCTTGACCACCCCGTTTTTTCGGTCTACCAGATGTCTCAGCGCGGTGTCGAGGGCTGTCTGCGCGCGTTCTTCCGGAAGTCCTGCAAGCACCGCGAAGCTCTGGGCAATGCTGTCAATCTCGCATTCGGCAGAGCCGGGCACTCCGAGCGGGGTCCCATCGTCAAAAAACGCCCGGATATACCGGTCGCCGGTAAAACACGAGTCGGCGGCCGCCCGGTAGCCTTCGGCCGCTTTGCGGAATTCTTCGGCGCGGGCCTCCTCACCGCGCATGGCGGATACGGCAGCGAACCTGTCCAGCGTGATTGAAAGAAACATCGCCAGCCACACGCTTTCCCCCTTCCCCTTGACTCCGATTTGGCTGAAACCGTCGTTCCAGTCGCCGGAGCCTATCAGCGGCAGGCCGTGCTCGCCACGGGTGCAGGCGCGCTGCAATGCCCTGATACAGTGCTGGTACAGCGAATCGGTATAGGCGGTGCTTTGCGGGCTGAAATACCTGTCGGTCTCGTCGGGTCTTAAGGGTTCTGCCGACAGCCAGCCGATTTGCTCATCCAGAATTGAAACGTCCCCTGTAAATTCGACATATTCGGCGGTGGCAAACGGCAGCCATACAAGGTCGTCCGAACAGCGGGTCCTGACCCCGCGGAAGATACCCGGCATCTGGTACCACCAGTGCATCACGTCCCCTTCCTCAAACTGGGCAGCGGCGCATCTTAAAATCTGCCGGCGGGTAATCTGCGGGTCAAACCAAAGGGCGGATATGCTGTCCTGAAGCTGGTCGCGGAACCCCCATGCCCCGCCGCACTGGTAAAAGCCGGTCCTTGCGTGAATTCTGCATATCAGAGTCTGCCACGGCAGCCAGTGTGAGGCCATCGCGTTTAAAAGCGGATCGGGGGTGCGGATTTTCGGAAACTCAGCCGACATCGGCGGGGCGTCTCCCGCGGAATTAATCATCCGGAAAACGGTCTTGACCGTGTCCGCCTGTCCGGTGTCAGCCGCAAAACCGAGAACAAAGGTGATTTTCTCCTGCCTGCGCGGGGGCAGCTTTTTCCGCACGATTACCGCGGCGCAGGGGTCAGGGAGCGGGGATAGTGTCCCGCTCCCCCAGTCCCCCGCAAGAAAAACGCCCCTGTCGCAGTCGCACCCGTCCGCGCCGCCGAGCGCGGTCAGAAAACCGCTGCCCTTAACAGTTGAGAACGGATTTTTAAAAATCAACGCGCCGTTCACCCAGTCGGCTATGGTGTGGCGGGCGTTGCCGCGGTTGACGCCGAGCACCGGCTCGGTATAGTAAGCGACTTCGATATCCACTGTTTCACCTCCGGTATTCTGAATTGTGAGCTCGACTTTTTTAAAACTGCCGGTCTTCGGAACGCTTACGGTAACGGCGGTAACCAAATCCCCGCATTTCCCGGTGTATCGGGCATAGCCGCTGCCGAATTCGGCCGCGGCCCCGAACACGGTGTCGTAAATTACGTTTTTGGCTTTAAGCAGCAGCATTTCCCCGCGGTTGTCAGACGCGGTGTCGTTGGTCCACGGGGTGAGCCTGTTTTCGCGCGAATTCACCGCCCATGTAAACCCCAGCGCCATGTCGGAGACCATGGTGCCGAACTCCTCGTTTGCGATAATGTGGCACCACGGCAGCCTTGGGCTTTCGGTGATGATAAATCTGTCCCCCTTGAAAACCCCGCCGCTGATAACCGCGGCAGGCTCGGAACCGCTTTGATTGTATTCGGGTCTTACCGGTTTTGCGGGCAGCACTTTGGCCGCGGAGTAGTCGGAGGGCGGGACGCCCGGCCGCCTTAAATCGCGGGCGCCGTTGTGGGCGCAGACCGCGGTAAGCAGCGGCAGCGCATATTCACCGTGGGTTACGAGATTTATCGGATGAATTCCCGCGCGCTTGCCCAAAAGCTCGGTACAGTCGGCGTTGCGGGCGGCTTCCCTCAGCGCGTCCAGTACGGGCGCGTTGTATTCCCCGCCTTCGTGGTACACAATCGCAAGCTCGGTCGGCACCCCGCCGAGCAGCAGGGAGCGGTGGAGCCGCATATATGGCTCGGCGCGCGAGGCGTCCGCCGCGTTGTGGATTTCCACCAGTATGATTGGAAAATCGCCGGATATGCCGAGCGGCCACAGCGCCTCCTGTCCGCGGGTGTTCCGGCGGGCGGCGGCCGCCCATTCCCTCATCATCCGCGGAGGGTAGAATAAATCGGGCAGTATCTGGGCGGCCAGCTCGGCTTCCACCCCGCCGAACGGGGAGGGCGCGGCGGTGCTGCCCGAAAGCAGCCCTTCCCGCCGGACTTCAATCAGGCGGTTGGCGGCTTCGGGGATTGAGGGCGCCGCGGTCAGCACAAGAGTTGCGGTCTTTTGGACGTGGGGCGGCAAATCCATCTTCACCCTTACCGCGACCGCGCAGTCCGGCACCCCCTCGCCGCCGGACGAAAAGGGCTTGCCCGCCGCGCTCGTCAGCGCGGTTATTCCCAGCGGGCGGTCAAGCAACTTTTCCCTTGAAAGCTCGTACTCAAAATCCCTGCCGTCCAGCAGCCCCACCGCAAGGCATGCCGGCGGCTCGCCCTCTCTCTGCCGGCGGGCGACAAACAGCGCCTGCACCGCCTCGTCCCTGCGGGCGGTGAGGAAGATACGCGAAAAGGCGGGGTGGGCGAGGGTGTCCGCCCGCCTTGCAAGGCTGGGCTCGAAGTAAAACATCACGGTCGCGGTGATACGGTGGTTCGCGTTGTTTTTTACCACCACCTGCCGCTGCTCGCAGGACAGCCGAGGGTGTACCATCGCCCTCATGCCGGCTTCGATATGGCCGCGCCGGGCGGTGAAAATCGCGGCACCGTTTTCAAACTCCACTTCCCTTTCAATCTGCCCGGCGTCCTTTTCAGTACTTAAAAACCCGGATTTTTTCTCGCACTTTCTGCGGCCTGCGGTATTATCGGGCGCGCCCGTCGCGTAATCCGGCGCGGCGGTGATTGAGAAAGCGCCGCCGCCCGCGTCCACCACAGCGAAAATCCCCTGCGGGTCGCGCAGCAAATCCTCGCTGAAACGGTGGATATCAAGCCCCCTTGATGATGAAATGCCGGCTCCGGTATCGGTGATTGCGAGCTGCCATTCTGCGCCGGCGAGCAGGTGCATTCTCGGCGTTTTCGGGTTGATATGCCGTATTTCCTCGATGACCTTTCTGGCGCGGCCGGGACGTTCGGGCACATTGTTTTCCCTGACCGGCTCGTACACCGCTCCGGCCGCGGGGGCTTTCTCGTAACACAGCTCGATTGCGCGCTCCATGTCCCTGTCCCTCAGAAAGCGGCGGACGAAGATGTCGTCCATCACCGCGTTTGCGCAGGCAATCATACTCATTCCGACATGATGCGCCATATAGCTGCGGACAATCGAATACCCGCCGCGCGCGGCCCTGCTTTTTGTAAAGTCCACCGCCTCGTAGAACCCCCAGCTTCCGGTCATTCCAAGCCGTTCAAGCCGGTTAAGGTTTTTCAGCGCAATGTCGGGCGCGGTGGTCAGCGCAAGAAAACTGGAATAAGGCGAGATTACCAGCTCGGCGCCCAGCCCCCGCTTTAGCGCGAGGCGGGGCACGCCGTGGGCTTTATACTGGTAATTAAGGCTGCTGTCAAACGCGTAAAACCCGCTCTCGCTCATTCCCCACGGCACCCCGTGCGGCGGCCTGCGCCTCTGGCAGTAAAGGCAGAAACGCAGTGCCTCGTATTCCATTGTGCCCTCCTCGGCTGGCAGCCACAGTCGGGGCATGAAATACTCGAACATGGTTCCGGTCCACGAAACAAGCCCGATGGCGTTCCCCGCCCGCGTCAGGGTGCGGCCGAGCGCCCCCCAGTGTTTTTTTTGGACAATCCGCCGGGCTATCGCGTAGTATCCGGTCATCCGGCTTTCGCTCATCAGTAAATCGTAAAACGAGCCGCTCCGCTCCCCGGTGTCGGGGTCAAGGCCGATGTGAAACAGCGAACGGTTGCGGTTGTACAGCGGCCTTAAATCGATTTCCCGCTGGATTCTGCGCGCCCTTTCTGCGGCGGCTTCGGCGCGCGCGCCCTTGATTTCGTGCAAGGCCTGGCACAGGGACACAAGACAGCAGGCAAAATTCCCGCTGTCCACCGTCGAGACGTAACGGGGCGCGAGCGGGCGAAGGGTGCGGGTATCGTACCAGTTTAAAAGGTTGCCGTTCCATTTTTCTAGTTTTTCGATTGTGCCAAGAGTGTTTTCCACTCTCGCGAGCATTCCCTCGTCGTCAATCAGGCCGAAATCGTGCGCCGCGGCGATACACATAAGGTACAGGCCTATATTGGTCGGGGAGGTCTTGTGCGCCACTCTCCAGACCGGGGTTTCCTGCACGTTGTCGGGGGGCAGGTAGTTGTTCTCGGCGGTGCACTGTTCCTCATAATAACGCCACGCGGCGGCCGCGTACGCGTGGATTTGCTCGCGCTGGTTTGCGGTCAGCGCTTTTTCGGCTTTGTCGCTGGATTTGCCGGAATAGACCGCAAACGGCAGCAGCATTGCGAATACAATCCCCGCAAGCCGCGCAAAACCCATGCCGAAATATATCAGATATGCGGCGGCCGCGATTGTGGGCCAGAACCGTTTCAGATAAACGCCCCATCCGCCGCCCCGCTTGTCCGCCTGCGCGGCGGTCGCCCAGTCCAGCATCCTCCGGCGGGTTATAAGCCTGAAGACAGCGCGGACCGCGGCGTCAAGTGAATTCAACGCGGTCGCGGGAAGCATGATAAGGGTGAACCACGCCTGGGTAATCGCGCTTAAAGCCCGCGGCAACACCCGCGAATAATATCGGCCTCCCAGGGTCAGCCATCCTCCGTGAATTAAGGAGAGGGCCGCGGTAAGCAAGCTGCCGGATATCGGGGAAAGAAGCCCGGTGAGCGCGAGTATCTGGCCGGCGCGCCAACCGAAAAAAGGGGAAATCAGCAGGCAGAGCAGGCAGGCCGCCGGAGTCAGCGAACGGCGCAGGTTGTCGGTCAGCTTCCACTTGTCCAGCCTGCCCAGAGGCAGCTTTTTATTGAATAAAAAGGGCATGTTCTGCCAGTCCCCGCGTATCCAGCGGTGCAACCGGCTAATCCACCCTGTTATAGCGGACGGGGTGCTGTCGGTCATCTCAATGTCCGAGACCAGCCCTGTCCGCAGTATGCACCCTTCGAGTATGTCGTGGCTTAAAACCTGCTCTTTCGGGAAATCCAGCTTTTCAAGTATTGAAAAGGCCTCGACGTCTATAAGCCCCTTGCCGGTGAAAATCGCGGACGAAAAGCAGTCCATATAAAGGTCGCTGGCGGCGGTGTCGTACGGGGTTATCCCGCCCACGCCGGCGGTGGCGCGCGAAAACGGGGTTTTGTTGGCAGACAGAAGGTCGGTGCCAATCCGCGGGATTAAAATCCCGTAGCCTTTTACCACTCTGTTTTTGCCGGAATCGATTTGCGGCCTGACGAGCGGGTGCAACGCGGTGCCGACCAGCTCGGCCGCGGTGTCCAGCAGCATTCCGGTGTCCGAATCCAGCGCAAGCAGGTATTTTGCCCGCCTCAGTTTTTCAAGGCTGCCCTCAAAAGCTACAAAATGCGGGGCGCCGCCTTTGATGACCCTGACAAGCTCGGTGATTGCCCCGCGCTTCCTCTCGTATCCGGTATACGCGTTCATGGTGGGGCTGAACTTGCGCGGGCGGACGGCCAGCACGAAATGGTCGCCGTATTTGCGGTTTAAGCGGACGATTTCCCTTCTCATCGCCGCTATGTCGGCGGTGTCGCGGGCAAGGGTGGGATAGTCGGCCTGTTTTAAATCGGCGAGCATGCACACCTGCACCGCCCCCTGCCCGTTGGTGTTATACAGCCTGAAAAGGCGTTCGGCGGTCCTGCTTGCGTTTTTGGCGCCGGGCAGCAGGGCCGAGACGGTGATAACCGTCCTGCCCTCCTCCGGAATTACACCGCCAAGCTCGATTCTCGGCAGCCGCACCGGCGCGACCCCTTTGAGCAGTGCCTGCTGTAACAGGGGGCGGAACAGCTCGATTAAAGGCAGGTAGAACGCCAGCGTCAACGCCGGGATATTGACCAAAGCGGCAAGCGCAACCGCTGCCGCCGCCGGGAGAAAAACCGAGCTTACAAGAAAAACAATGCCGCGTCTTCGCTTTCTGCGGTTGTCAATATGTGCGCCCAACGCGGCCCCGACATGCCTTTGACGCCAGCCTTCGCCTTTTTCCGCCTGTTCGATGAGCGCGGCGGCGGTGGCGGCTTCGCTTTTGCCGGTTTTCAGCGCCAGCATTGCGGTGCGGCGGCGGTAGTCCGCGCGGGATTTCTCGTCCATGCGCGGGTAGACCCCGGCGGGGTCGTTTTTTAAAATCCGTTCTACTATGCTGTGCCGCTCGGTCAGGCCGGCGAAATTCAGCTCGACCGTCCGCCTGAGCCCGGTAACCGCTATTGAAATCAGCCGCTCGGCCTCGCTGCCGGGCCGGCCGCAGGCTTCGGCCGCGGTCAGGATTAATACCGCTCTGATACAGAGCGGTAGCTGTTCGAGCTCAAATACGGTCAGCGGGCGCACCCGCTGGACGGTTTCAATCAGCTTATCAAATTCGTCGGCTCCCGGCACCCCGATTTTGCGGACAAGCTTTTTCAAAAGCAGGCAGGTCGCCGGCCATTTGTCAATACTCGGCTGCTGGTCCGCGTATTTTAATGCGGTCAGCAGGTTGTTCCCTTCCCTGACCAGCAGGTGGTAATTGTCGTTCAGCCACTCGCAAAAACCGTCCCATTCCTCGCCGCGTCCGGGGTTTCTTGTCCCGTATTTATGGCCGGCGCGTTTTAACTCGCGCAGCGCCAGTTTTACCTGCCGCCTTAACGGGCGAAGACTGCCGGAGGGATAAGGCTCCGCGATGTATTCCTGCGCAAGCGACCTGAAAAGAGAGACGTTGTCCTGAGAAGAGTCGTTATTGCGGATGTCTGGCGTCAATTCGGACATAAGGGTTCATGCCTTTCTGTGCCCGCGGGTTTTGCGGCTCTGTTTCAGCAATCTCAAATGTTAGGTTTCCCACACAATCCGCAATCATACACAGAGTTGAAATGATTTTGGCATTGGGCGCCAAAGGCCGGATGTCAGATTTGTTGTTCTGATAAACGCTATGCTGTAGTCGTTCTGCGGCAAGGCAAAATAAAAAACGCGGGGGATTTCCCGCGTTTTTGCTTAAAACCCACGGCAGCGCGTGGGGGAGTTATTTAATTATCTTTGAATAAGCAAGGTTGATAATATCATGGTTTACCATATATTCGCCCGCGCTGTTTTTGTTGCGGTCGCAGCCGTTTGATATAAACACCACGCCGGTTTTGTCGCTCCTGTCGTAGTACATGCCCGCGACCATGCCGTATGCCTGCCCGCTGTGCCCGTGCAGCTTCCTGCCCCTGACAAGGCCGGTGGACATCATCAGGGCAAGCCCGACATCGCTGCCGCCTCTGCTGGCGGCGGGGGTGTTTATTTTTTCAATCGCGCCCTTTTCGATATACCTTTTGCCCTGATAGCTGCCGTCATTACACAGCAGCATGGCGAGCCTGGCAAGGTCGACAGCCGAGATTATCAAATCCCCGTGTGCCAGCAGGTACATCTGCCCGATGGGGAAATGCTCGTAAGAGCTTTCAACCCTGTTCCATGTTTTTAGATTGACAGTCCCGTATCTGCCGCTGTAAATGCTGGCAAGATTTCGGGTATCCCTGATTTGGCTCCTCAAATAGCCCGCGTCCATATTCATCGGTTCAAATAACGCTTTTTGGGCGTAATCATAAAACCTTTCGCCGGTCGCGCCCTCTATAACGCCCGCCAGAAGGCCCATACCGAAGTTTGAATACACATACCGGCTCCCCGGCCTGCCTTTATGGAAAACGCCGCCGTTGTCGAGTATGGTTTTCAGGGTTATAAATGGCTTCTGGTCGGTCGCCTTCTTAAAATAGGGGCTTGAATCGATTATACCGCTTGTATGGGTGAGCAGGTGCCATGTTGTGATGGGCACGTCAGGGTAATACGGGGAGCGTATTTTCAGACCGATGTATTCGGAAATATCCCTGTGGATGTCAAGCTTGCCTTTTTCGGCAAGGTCCATCGCAATCATGCCCGATATCGTCTTTGAGATTGAGGCCGCGCGGTATTTGGTGTTTTGGTTTGCCTTAATCTTCTGCTCTTTATCCGAATACCCGTAGGACTGGATGTATATAATCTCCTCGTTCCTGAATACCGCGAGCGACATCCCCACGACATGGTGCTTGTTGCAAAGGCTGATTACCTCGTCCCGCAACGCCGGAAAATCGGCGGACGTAGTCGTGGTTTTTTGGGTGGACGACGCCGTTGGCTGGCTTTTGTCCGCTTGACTGCCGGTTCTAATTTTTACCGGCGCGGTATTTGCGGGATTTAAGCCGCCTGTGCCCTCAGTCTCAATCACGCTGGGGCTGTATGTCTCTTTTAAGCGGATATTGCGGGTATCAGAGTGTAACAGTATAAAAATCAGAAAGAACAAACCGAGAATAAAACAAACCCTTTTTTGCATTGATTTACCCCGTCATAAATCAAAAAGCCCAAAAGGGCGGGCTTTTTGGTTTAAGCTAACATGGTTTTATCAATATTACTGAGGTCGGTAAGGCAGATGTAGGTCTTTCCGGGGGATATGTTCAGCGGCGTGCCGTCCCGCTCGGCGAACTGAAGCCTGTCTTTGTTGCGGTTCCAGCGGATTTGCCGGCTTGCGCCGCCGCTGACAAGCACCCCGTTTCCGCTGATAAGTCTGAAATCTTTTGTAGTCTTGTTTTCCCAGTATATCTCGTCGTACATGATAATTATATTCGAAACGGTCAGGGTTTTGCCGCTGTAGGATTTGTGGGCTGTGCCCTTCTCCAGTGTGCCGTTGTATTTGGAATACAGCTTGGTTTGGGTGTCGTATTGAAAGCTCACCGTCTGGGCGCCGGAAAACCTCACCTGCACCTTGTCGCCGGCGCCCGAACCTGTACCGGTTTCGCCAAAGCCGAACGGCGTGGGCTTCAGCGGCTGGGTTTTAAATTTGAGCGCTTTTATCCGGGCAAGCATCATGCTGCCGTGGGCCAGCAGGCTGTATTCCGTACCCTTGGTATTTTTAAGGGTATCGTCTCTATCGAATGCTCCGCCAGAACTGCCGAGGGCGTTGATGCTGTCCACATCCGCAGTCTTAAGAAAAGCGAGTCCGGCGCGGCTTCCGCCCGCGTGGCAGTAGATGGCGCCGAGGGATTCCGCGATTTTGATAAAGGGCGTGCGGGCGCTGCGGATTGGGCCGAGTTTCTCAGGCACCCGCGCCGCGCCTGCGAACACCGCCATAATCCGCGTGATTCCGCCTTCGGTTTCGGCCTCGAAATACATATCGGCCTTTTCAATCCCAAGCTGGGGGCGGGATTTGTCGTTGTTGCCTATCATAAACGCTACCGGCCTCTCCCAGTCCGCAATTTTAACATCCTCAATGCCGGTGAGGGGGTTGGCCTTGAATTTGGGAGCGGTGGTTGTGGTTGTCTGTTCGGCTGTCGGGGCGGAAGAGTTCTCCGGCTCCGAGCCTGCGGTGTCCTGTGGATTAAAGCAGGAAGAGAGAAAAACAAGGCAAAGACAGCAGGCGGCGGCAATCCCCTGCCGTATTTTTTTGTTAAGCATTGAAATCATTGTCCTTTCACGACAGATTACAGATTGAATTAAAGAAAACCAGCTTAAAGATTATAAAACAAATATCTCAAAAAATCAATCACAGTATATAAACGCCGCTCTCAGGCTGTGTTGATTTTCAATAACCGTCTAATGTCTGATTTTCCGCCACAAAAAACGGGGCTGCCCCGCAAATCCTGCCGGCAGCCCCGCAGCCGCGGGCTGATTAAACAGTATTGAGCTTGCCGCAGACCATGTTCCTGAACTGGCCAGGCGCCATCCCTACCCTTGAACGGAACACCCTTGACAGATAGGACGCATGCCCAAAGCCGCATTCCTCCGCGATTTCCTCAATCGTCTTGCCGGTGAACATCAATGCGTTTGAGACAAGGTAAAGGCGCAGTTGGAGGGTGTACTGCCCGATGGTTGTGCCGGTGTATTTCCTGAATGTCTGCAAAAGGCTGGTGTGGTTGGTGTGCAATACCTGGCAGAGCAGGCGGACGGTTATCTCCTTGCGGCAGTTGGCGTGTATGTATTCCAGAGTACTCCGGGCGAGCTCGGCGCACGGGCTGTCGAAATGAAACGGATGCACGTCAAAACAGAGCCTGAAAAGCTGTTTTAAGCGGTCGGCCGCCCGGTTTCTCCACATATTCCCCCTGCGGTTTGACCGCTCGACGGCGACCGACATAAAAAGCTCTTTTACGCGGGTGCGGTAAAGCGGGTTGATGGAGAGGATTTTTATCTCTCCCGGTTTTAAAAACGGCGGCAGGCTGGAGGCACCGGCAGGTAAATTCTTGGCCGTGCCGGACACGGCCAGCGATTTTGAACGGATAAGACCGGGGTCAAAAGTGATTGACATAGCCGACAGTTTGTGGCTGTATACGATATCGGGCGCGGTGTTCGGGCTGCGCAATACCGCCGTCCCCGACTGGACGAAGAAGTCTTTGCCGCAACATCTTAAAACCGCACATCCGCCCTCGATGTAAGCAATCTGGCAGAGGTCGCTCTGAAGTTTTGAAAAATCCTCGGAAAAGCTGATAAATAAACCAGAATTATCTGCCTGATGGATGAAGTGATTTCCCGCCATTAAATTCACATCCTTCCAGAGATAATTCGCGCGGCCGCCACTTTCCGGGTTAGCAGCTGAACAGTTAAAAATACGCAAGCCCTTCCGGTTAAAATAATCCCCGTTCGAACGAACCCTCCCGAAAACAAGTATAAACCAGCATAGACCTACTATTAGTATATAGCCAAATTTTGCATTTTTCAAGCATTTTTTCCAACCGCAAAAAAGCAGTTGCATTTTTTCTGATAATCTAGTAGGATAATAACATATCGCTTTAAGCCGTAAAAGTTTAAAGCGCAAAAGCGCGGAGTGAAAAGGGGTACTGTGATGTCTAAGGATTTGATAATTCTAACCACTATCGGGGTATACATGGCAATAATGCTTGCCATCGGGATTATGAATTCCCGCAACTCAAAAAGCATTTCGAGTTTCACTGTCGGCGGGCGGAACGCCGGCGCGTGGGTGTCCGCGTTTTCCTATGGCACCGCGTATTTTTCGGCGGTGATGTTTATCGGGTATGCGGGCGCGACCGGCTGGAATTACGGGTTATGGGGCGTTTTAGTCGGGATTGGGAACGCGGTGTTCGGCGCGCTGTTCGCGTGGCTTGTGCTCGCCCGTCGTACCCGCACGATTACCCGCCGGCTTAACATAAAATCCATGCCCCAGTTTTTTGAAAGAAGATTTAAAAGTCAGGGAATGAAACGGTTTGCGGTAGCGGTTATTTTCGTGTTCCTGCTCCCTTACTCGGCGTCGGTCTATAAGGGGCTGACGAGCGTCTGCTCGGTTCTTCTTGGAATTGACGAGCGGCTTTCGATGATTGCAATCGCGGTCGCCGCGGCTTTGATTGTGGTGCTCGGCGGCTATGTCGCGGCCCTCAAGGCGGATTTTGTTCAGGGTTTCGTGATGGTTGTCGGGGTAATCGCGCTGATAGCTGCGGTTGTGCGCAGCGAACAGGTCGGGGGATTGACGGTCGGTCTTGGCGCGATGGCTCAAAAGACTTCCGAGCTTGGGCTTGGCGCAACTCATTTTACAGCCCTTACGGCGACTGTCATAATGACTTCCTTCGGCACGTGGGGACTGCCGCAGATGATACATAAGTACTACGCAATCCGGGATGACCAGGAAGTAAAGCGCGGAACGGTTATTTCTACGGTGTTTTCGTTGATTATCGCCGGCGGCGGCTATTTCATCGGCTCGCTGTCGCGGCTGTTTTTCAATGAGCTCCCCGCGCAGGGCAGGGATTATCTGGTGCCCAGAATGCTGGAGAGCGCGGGGGTTCCGAACATACTGCTCGGTCTGGTGCTGGTTTTACTGATTTCCGCGTCGGTTTCGACTTTGACCGCGCTGACCATCACCGCCTCATCCACCCTTACGATGGATTTTATTCAGGCGCGGCTGTTCCCAAATCTGAGCCCCGAAAAATCCGCGCTGATAACCAAGGGGATTTGCGGCGTTTTTATCGCGCTCTCTTACGTGGTCGCGAACAGCCAGACCCCAATCCTCGATATGATGTCCTATTCATGGGGAATTATATCCGGCAGCTTCCTTGCGCCGTACATGCTTTCGCTTTACTGGAAGGGTTTAAACCGCGCCGGGGCGTGGACCGGAATGGTCGGCGGGTTTCTTGCCGCGGCACCGCCGGTGGTGTGCAAGCTGTTTTTTCCGAATGCCGAAATCCCCGGACTTGACAAGGTAGCAAATCTCGGCCCCCATTTCGCGTGTGCGGCGATGGCTTTATCAATAATCCTGACGGTGACTGTCAGCGCCGTCTTTTCGGCGGCTAGGCTGCCGGGTTCGGACACGAACCCTGAGTTTTATACTGAAGACGCGGCGCTTGAGGAAACGGCAGGCGCCTAGTCGGACTCTAAAAAGATTCTTGGGCGCGGCCTGCCGCGTCCGGGAATCTTTTTTGCCGGTCGCGGGGCGTTTTAATTATAAAGGTAAGACGTTTTCTAAAAAACCTGACGCACTTGACACCGGCCGCGGGTATTAATCCCTTTACAACCGGGACAAAAGCGAGTAAAATGGATAAGAAAATCCGGTTTAAAGCGCAAAAGCGCGAACCTGAGATAAAATAATTCCAGTTTGGAAAGGTCGTAATATCGAAATGATTATAAAAAACCGTATCTGGAACCGCGAGATGGAATGTATGCCGCGGCGCAGGCTTGAGGAATTGCAGCTTGAGCGGCTGCGGGCGCTGGTGGATTACTGTTACCGCAACGTCGAGTTCTACCACAGGCGGCTTTCCGAGGCAGGGGTTACCGCCGATAAAATCAAGACCCTGTCCGATGTACAGTACATACCATATACCACAAAGGACGACCTTAGAGATAACTACCCGTTCGGGATGTTCAGCGTACCGATTAAGGACATCGTGCGTATTCACGCGTCGTCGGGCACGACCGGCAACCCGACCGTCGTGGGCTACACCCGCGAGGACATGGAGAACTGGAGCGAACAGGTGGCGCGGATTGTGGTGGCCGCGGGCGCGAGCGAGAACTCGATTGTCCAGATTTGCTTTGGATACGGGATGTTTACCGGCGCGCTCGGACTGCACTACGGGCTTGAGAAAATCGGCGCGGCGGTTGTGCCGACGTCGTCGGGCAATACCCAAAAACAGCTTAAGTTCATGCGTGATTTCGGCACCAACACCATTGTGGCCACCCCGTCGTACTGCATGTACCTTGCCGAGACCGCAAGGGAAATGTCCGGCGAATACCCGATGGATATGTATAAATTAAAGCTCGGCCTGCTCGGCAGCGAGGGGTGCACCCCCGAAATGCGGGAGCAGATTGAGCAGCGCTGGGGCAACGGGTTTTTTGTTACCGACAATTACGGCATGTCGGAGCTCAACGGCCCCGGCCTGTCGGGCGAATGCGTCGAAAGGTGCGGTATGCATATAAACGAGGACCATTTCCTGTGCGAAGTGATTGACCCCGACACCCTTGAGGTTACAGACCGCGGCGAGACCGGCGAGCTTGTGGTAACCGCGCTTACCAAACGGGGTATCCCGATGCTTCGGTACCGCACAAAGGACATCACCAAACTTGATTACGAGCCTTGCCGGTGCGGGCGCACCACCGCGCGGATGCACAAGATTATCGGGCGCAGCGACGACATGCTGATTATCCGCGGGGTCAACGTATTCCCGTCGCAGGTGGAAAGCGCGCTAATCGGGATTAATGAAATCAGCCCGCACTACCAGCTTGTTGTGCGCCGCAAAAACTACATAGATACTCTGGAGGTGCGCGTCGAGCTGATTGACGGCTCGCTGCTGGAGCGGTACGCCGAGCTTGAGGCTTTGCAGCGGCGGATTCACGACCGGATTAAGACAATTCTGGGGATAGAGATTGAGGTCAGCCTTGTGGAGCCGAAGTCAATCGAACGGTTTACCGGAAAGGCGCAGCGGGTTGTGGACCTCAGAAAGTGAAAAAATTTCCATCTGTTATATATATCGGCAATATGATAGAATGAATAAAGCAATAAGACACAGAAAGAAGGTCCATTGATGAAGTCCCTGATGCTGGGCAACGAGGCTGTTGCCAGAGGGCTGTTTGAGGCGGGGGTTACGGTGGTCTCCTCCTACCCCGGCACACCAAGCACCGAGATTACCGAATACGCGGCAAAGTATGACGAAATATACTGCGAGTGGGCGCCGAACGAGAAGGTGGCTTTCGAGGTCGCGTTTGGCGCCGCGACCGGCGGGGCGCGCAGTTTCTGCGGGATGAAGCATGTCGGGCTGAATGTCGCCGCCGACCCGCTGTATACCGCCTCCTATATAGGAGTGAACGGCGGGATGGTGTGCGCGGTGGCCGACGACCCCGGTATGCACTCGTCACAGAACGAGCAGGATTCCCGCCATCACGCGATTGCCTCAAAAACCCCGATGCTGGAGCCGAGCGATTCGGCCGAGTGCCTCGAATACACCAGGCTGGCGTTTGAGCTGTCCGAAAAATTCGACGTCCCGTTTTTATTGAGGTTATCGACCAGGATTTCACACGGGCGCTCCCTTGTCGAGCTTTCGCCGCGCGCGGATTATGCCCTTAAGGAATACAAAAAAGACATCATGAAGAACGTGATGATGCCGGCGATGGCACGCGGCCGCCACGCGGTGGTTGAAAAACGCACCGAGGCGATAAGGCAGTGGGCCGAGACGTCCGGCATAAACAGGGTTGAGTACAATGATAAAAGTATCGGCATCATCTGCGCGGGCACTACATACCAGTACGCGCGGGAGGCGCTGGGCGAGCGGGCAAGCTATTTCAAACTGGGAATGGTAAACCCGCTGCCCGTCGATTCGCTGAAGGAATTTGCCCGCAGCGTTGACAAGGTATACGTGGTCGAGGAGCTTGACGACATCATCGAGACCCACTGTAGAAAGCATGGGATAAAGGTAATCGGAAAGGAAATATTCTCGTTGTGCGGGGAGTTTTCGCAGTCTGTCGTCAGGGAAGCAATCCTCGGCGAAAGGCTGCCGGAAGTGGAATTCGGCAGGACAATCCCGCCCCGCCCGCCGGTGCTCTGCACCGGCTGCCCCCACCGCGGGCTGTTTGTCGCCCTGCGGGGCTTAAAGCTGTACGTCAGCGGGGATATCGGCTGCTACACACTCGGCGCGCAGGAGCCGCTTTCGATGATGGATACCTGCGTGTGCATGGGCGCGTCGGTGAGCGGGCTGCACGGGTTTAACACCGCGCGCGGCAGGGAGCAGGCAAAAAAATCGGTGGCGGTTATCGGGGATTCGACCTTTATCCATTCGGGGATAACAGGGCTTATCAATATCGCCTATAACAAGGGCATTTCAACGGTGATTGTGCTGGACAACTCGATTACCGGAATGACCGGCCACCAGAACAACCCCGCCAACGGGCTTACCATCAAGGGGGACCCGACCGCGGCGGTTGACCTTGAGGCGCTTGCGCGCGCCGTCGGGATTAACCGGGTCGCGGTGGTTGACCCGTTTGATTTGGAGGCTACCCGCAAGGCGGTGGAAACCGAGCTTGCGTCCGAGGAGCCGTCCCTGATTATCGCCCGCCGCCCGTGCGCTTTGCTGAAGACGGTCAGGCACAAGCCCGCGATGGTCGTGGACACCGAAAAATGCACCGGCTGCAAAAGCTGCCTTAAGGCGGGCTGCCCCGCGATTTCGGTGAGCGGGGAAGCGAACAGGGGCAGGGGCTCTGCGTCGATTGATAAAAACCTTTGCGTCGGGTGCGAAATCTGCGCCAGGCTCTGTCCGTTCGGCGCAATCGGTTTTGAGGAGGATGAATGATTATGCCTGTGAAAAACATCATCATTGCCGGAGTCGGCGGACAGGGCACCCTGCTTGCCTCAAAGATGATGGGCAGCGCGTTTATCGAAAAGAGTTATGACGTCAAAGTCAGCGAGGTGCACGGCATGTCCCAGCGCGGCGGGTCGGTCGTAACCTATGTGCGGTACGGCGACAAGGTATACTCCCCGCTGATTGACAGGGGCGAGGCCGATATGATAATCGCTTTCGAGCAGCTTGAGGCCGCGCGCTGGCTGCCCTATCTCAAACCCGGCGGGGTTTTGATTGCAAGCACCCAGAAAATTGACCCGATGCCCGTGATTATGGGGAAAACCGATTACCCCGAAAACATACTTGAAGAAATCAGGGCAAAGGGCGTCAAAGTCATCGCCGTGGACGCGCTGAAACTGGCCGAGCAGGCCGGTTCGGCGAAATCAACCAACGTGGTGCTGCTCGGCGTGGCGGCGCATTTCCTCGGTTTTGACAAGGAGATGTGGGAACAGGTGGTCCGCAGCAGCGTGCCGCCTAAAACGGTGAATATAAACGAAAAGGCTTTTGAGCTGGGTTACGCTGCCATGAACAATCAGCAAGGGAAGTGAGACTATGCCGTATTATCAGAAAGAAATTGAATGCGCGTCCCGCAACTACCTTCACGCAATCCAGTCCGCGCAGCTGATAAAGATGGTGGATATCGCGTATAACCGGGTCCCGTTTTACAAGAAAAAGCTGGACGAGGCGGGGATTTCGCCCGCGGATATCCGCTCGATTGACGATATTCCTAAACTGCCGTTTACGGTCAAGGACGACCTCAGGGACAACTACCCCTACGGGCTTTTCGCGGTAGAGCCCGGCGAAGTGGTGCGTATCCACGCGTCCTCCGGCACTACCGGAAAGCAGACGGTGGTCGGCTATACCGCGAACGATATCGATATCTGGTCGCAGTGCACCGCAAGGTCAATAGTCGCCGCCGGCGGGACAAAGGACGATTTTATACATATTTCATACGGATACGGGCTGTTTACCGGCGGGCTCGGTCTGCACTACGGCGCCGAAAAGCTCGGAGCCACCGCTATTCCGGTATCTTCGGGAAACACCAAGCGGCAGGTGCAGATTTTGCAGGATTTCGGCTCGGACATTCTGTGTTGCACCCCTTCTTACGCGATGTATATCGGGGAAACCATCCGGGACATGGGGATTGACCCCAAAACCCTGAAGGTGCGCGCCGGGATATTCGGTGCCGAGCCGTGGACCGACAACATGCGTAAAGAGATTGAAAGGCTGCTGGACATCAAGGCGTATGACATATACGGGCTTTCGGAAATCACCGGCCCGGGCGTTTCGTACGAATGCGAGTGCCAGAACGGTCTGCATATCTGCGAGGATTATTTCTACCCTGAAGTAATAGACCCGAATACCGGCCGGTCGCTGCCCGACGGGGAATACGGCGAGCTGGTGTTCACCTGTATAGGGAAGGAGGCACTGCCACTAATCAGGTACCGCACCCGCGACATCTGCGCGCTTATCAGGGAGGAGTGCCGCTGCGGCCGCACCCTGGTGAGAATGACCAAACCGCACGGCCGCACCGACGACATGCTGATTATCCGCGGGGTAAACGTCTTCCCCTCGCAGGTCGAGCATGTGCTGCTTGAGCTGGGCATGGACCCCAACTATCTGATTCTGATTGACAGGGTCAATAACCTCGATATTATGGAAGTTCAGGTTGAGATGAACGCCGAGCTGTTCTCGGATACGGTCAGGGATATCGAGACCACCGAAAAACGGATTGAGAACGCGCTTTACAGCGCTCTCGGGGTCAGCGCCCGCGTCCGGCTGGTCGAGCCCGGCACCCTGCCGCGCTCGGAAGGCAAGGCAAAACGGGTAATTGACAAGCGCGATAAGCTATATTAAGTTAGATTTTAGACATTAGATAATATAAAACCGGATTTCTGCCTTTTAAATATGCCGCGGCTTTAAAAAGCTGCGGCATATTTGTTCTGGCGCCGCCATAAGAATAGATGAGGAGGGGGCGCGGGAATGTGGTTTGATACGGGTCTGGTGATTTTGTACCTTGCCGTGTTGATAGGGATTGGGGTGCGCGGGAGGGTAAAAGACGTCAGGGGCTTTACCGCGCTGGGTGGTGGGTACGGGACTTTCACCATTTTCGCGTCCCTCTCCGCGTCATATATCGGGGGCGGGTACTCGGCCGGAAACGCGGCCGAGGCTTTTTCCGAGGGGATAAAAATGACGCTTGCCCTGTTCGGGTTCAGCATTTCCACCATTCTTATCGGCAGATTTCTGGTGCCCGGGGTGCGCAGGTTCAGGGGCTCGGCGACGGTCGGCGGAATAATCGGCGCAAGCTACGGGCGGGCGGCGAGGGCGCTCACCGGCGTTTTTTCGTTTATCTGCTGCGCCGGGGTGGTGGGCGCGCAGATGGGCGCGATTGGGATGGTGTTCAACGTGTTACTTGGAGTTCCCCACCGGCTAGGAATTCTGGCCGGCTGCGGGATTGTGCTGCTCTACTCCACGACCGGCGGGCTTAAATCGGTAATCATGGCCGATATGGTGCAGTTCGTGATGCTGGCTGTCGGGATGCCGGTTTTGCTGCTGGCGGCTCTCGCAAAAGCCGGCGGGGTGGGCGAGGTGATAAGGTCGCTGCCGAGCGGGCATTTAAACCCGTTTAACGGGACTACCTTTTTCGGGTTTGTTTCGCTGTTTCTGACAATGATGTTCGGCGAGGCACTCGCGCCTCCGTACACCCAGCGGCTGTTAATCGGCAAAAGCCCCGAAAGCACCGCAAAGGCGACGGTGTTGAGCGGGATTTTTTCAATCCCGTTTTTTATAATCACTGGGTTGATCGGCCTGTCCGCTTACGCCCTGAAGATAACCTCGAACAGCGCAGCCGCGATGCCCTCGCTTGTTAAGGCTATCCTGCCGGTAGGGGCGCGCGGGCTGGTGATGGCCTCGATGGTCTCGGTTATCCTGTCGGCGGCCGACGGGTTTTTAAACGGCGCCGCTGTCGGGCTTGTGTGCGACACAATAAAGACGCTGCGCCCGAATTTGAGCGAAAAATCCGAGCTTTTGTGGCTGCGGGCGGTAAACCTTATTACCGGCGCCGCCGCAGTGGCCGCCGCCCTTGCGCTGCCGGGAATTTTCAATATCTTAATCCTCGCGTATTCCTTCTGGGCGCCGCTTATACTGGTGCCGCTTGCCGCAGCCCTGCTCGGAGTAAAATCAAGCGGCAGGGCTTTTCGGTACGCGCTGGCCGCCGGGCTTTTGGGGACCACGGTCTGGAACTATCTGTTGGGAAAGCCGCTGGGGATTGACGGCGCGGTACCCGGTCTGTTATGCAATTTCTCGGTTTTCGCGTATTATACCTCGCGCTATCAAAGGCACCGGGTAAACAGAATACTGGTTTTAAAGCAAAAATAAAAAGCCCGCAAAGGAGGGGGCTTTATGCCATATCAGAGGGCTAAGGCGGTGGAATGCGCTCACCGCTGGGCGTTCGGCCGCAACCCGCTGTACGGCGATTTTTCGCGCATGGGCGGGGACTGCACCAACTTCATATCACAGTGCATACACGCGGGGGGCGCCGCGATGAATTTCACCCCGGTTACCGGCTGGTACTACCGCAGCTTAAACGACAGAGCGCCAGCGTGGACGGGGGTGGAGGAGCTTTACAGGTTTTTGACTTCCAACAGGGGAAAAGGGCCGTACGCCGTCAAAGCGTCGGCAGTGGAAATACTGCCCGGCGATGTGGTGCAGCTCTCCTTTGACGGGGGCGCGCGGTTTGGCCACAGCCTTTTTGTGGTCGATGTCGGCAGCCCGCCTGCCCCCGGCAACATACTTATCGCCACCCACACCATTGACAGCGACTACCGGCCGCTTGACAGCTGGGAAGGAGTGGAGTACCGCTACCTGCACATACTCGGCGCCCGATAAAAAAGGTGAAGCGGTTTTTGCTTCGCCTTAAATCGCGTCTTCCGGCGCGCTTTCGCCATTCTCCCTGTGAGTGAAGTTCGGTACGATGTCCTGCAGACGCTTTATGATTAATTCGCGGTCTCCCGTATGGAGTACGGATTTCAGGGCGTAGAGCTTCTGGATGAATTCTTCCGGGTCCACCGGCGCCTGATTGCCGATGAATATCCGGTTGTTCATGGTGGACACCAGCCCCTCCTCGCTTGTCAGCAACTCCTCATACAGCTTTTCGCCGGGGCGCAGGCCGATAAACTCAATCGGGATTTCGGTGTAGGGCTGTTTTCCGTATTGTTTAATCAGGTTTTCTGCAAGGGTAACGATGCGCACCGGCTCGCCCATGTCCAGCACCAGAATCTCGCCGCCGTGCGCCATCGCGCCCGCCTGAAGAATCAGGGAGACCGCTTCGGGAATGGTCATGAAATAGCGGATTATATCGGGGTGGGTGATGGTTACCGGCCCGCCGGCTTCGATTTGCTTTTTGAACAGCGGGATTACCGAGCCGTTCGAGCCAAGCACGTTTCCAAAGCGCACGGTGATGAAATCTGTGGAATCGGACTGACCGGTCATGTACTGCATAATCATCTCGCAGCAGCGTTTGGTCGCGCCCATCACGTTGGTCGGGTTGACCGCCTTGTCGGTAGAGACAAGGATAAACTTGCCGACTCGATAAAAATCGGCGAGGCTCGCCACCTGAAAAGTTCCGAGGATATTGCTGCCCACCGCCTCTTCGGGATTGCTTTCCATAAGCGTCACGTGCTTGTACGCCGCGGCGTGAAAGACTATATCGGGGCGGTGGGTTTTGAAAATGCGCTCCATCTTGTGAAAGTCCCTGACCGAGGCGATATACACCGTCAGCGGCAGGGATTTGCCGTATTTGCCTATCAGTTCCTGCTGAATTTCATAGGCGTTGTTTTCGTAAACGTCCACGATTACAAGGTGTTCCGGCTGGTTTTTTGCGATTTGCCGGCAGAGTTCCGCGCCTATCGAGCCCCCGCCGCCGGTAACCATGCACACCTTGCCGCGGATAAACCGGTCTACGTCCTCGCTCTCAAAATCAATGGGCTTGCGCCCAATCAGCTTTTCAACGTTTATCTTTACGTCATTGCCGTATAAATCCTTGTTTTTTATTGTTTCGTAAAGGCGGGGGAGCACTTTTACGCTGCATTTTGTTTTCGAGCATATATCCAGCACTTTCTGGAGGAAGTCCAAATCGTATGTCGAGGACACCACGATAATATTCTCAATCCTGAACCGGGCGCACAGTTCGGGCACCCGCTCCACCGGCCCGAAAACCGTTATGCCGAAAACCTTTCTGCCTGTATATTCAGGGTCATTGTTGACTATGCACACCGGCAGCAGCCGGCAGTCGTAAGCTGTCATCTCGATTAGCAGGCCGAGGCTTGAAATCACTTCCCCGACAATCATGGTGCGCTCCCGCCGCACCATCCCGCCGGTCTGGTGCTCGTAAAAATAGGCTGAATAAAGCTGGTACAGCAGCCTGCCGCCGACTAAAGAGCCGATTGACAGCAAAAACATCAAATACAAAAGCAGCCCCGGCACGCCGAAATCAAAAACCAGAATGATTAAAAGGCTGCAAAGGCTGCCGGCCGACACCCCCCCGGCGAGAAATAAGATATCCTTCACCGCCGCGTACCGCCAGATGGTTTTATATGTGCCGAAGATTATCATAAAGACAAGGCAGCAGGCCGTAAATACCCCAAATATCGGGAGGGCGTCCGGCAAAGCCAGCCCGCCGACCGCCGGCATCGCGATAAAGTATGCCGCAAGGCATGAGAGCAGTAGCAGTAGAAAATCTATCAGCAGCAGTTGTATTTTCCTTTTATTCAGAGTTCCCACAGCAAATCACTCTTTTTACCTTTTTACAGGTTTATGAAAGCCGGCAAAGGCTTCAGACATACGCTAATCATCCGCCAGCCGGTCTTTTTGGATACTCCAACGCGAAAAAAGTCAAAAAGAGCCAGAACAGTATTGTGCCGCAGCGGGTCTTGCCGTCTGCGGCGCAGGAAAATATCAGGTATTTTTCATTATAATGCTTTCCACAAGATTTGCAACATGCTCGCAGGTGTCGCAGCACCTTTCCATTCGGTCGAATATCTCGCTCCATACCATCAGCTCGACCGGGTCCTTCGAGCTCAGATACAGCCTGCGTACCGCTTTTGTATAGAGCGCGTCCGCCTCCTCCTCAAGCCGGTTGATTTCCACGATTTTTTCGGATATTAAGCCGGATTTGCGGAAGTTGCGGAACTCGCGCATCATCTCTTCCATAGCCTCGCAGCACCGGTATATCATCGTTGAAAAGTCCAGCGCCTCCTCGCGCACCGACAGGACGTTAAACATATAAAGCCGCAGCAGCACGTCTTCTATCAGGTCGGTTACGTCGTCCAGCTCCTGTGTCAATAGCATGATGTCCTCACGCTCAATCGGAGTGATGAACGCGCGCGCGAGCGCCCGGTTCATCTCATGCTTCGCTATGTCGGCGGCGTGCTCCACCGCGTGCATTTCCTTCATCCTGTCTTTCAGGGAATCGGGGTCATATTCCTCCATGACCTTGTGCAGCATGTCTGCCGCCTGTGCCGAATATTCCGCGGCGCGGATGAACATCCCGAAATAATCAAATTCCTTTCTGCGTGCCATTCATATCATCCTTTCATTCCACAGTGGATTAGAATAACCATACGAACAGTTTAACCATCAAAAACCCTATCAGACCGCAGCCGGGGAAGGTCAGTATCCACGCGAGCACCATTTCCTTGACCACGCCCCAGTTGACCGCCGAAAGGCGTTTTGAGGCGCCCACCCCCATTATCGCGGTTGTTTTGGTATGGGTTGTGCTGACGGGTATTCCGGTCAGGGAGGATAAAAGCAGACAGCCCGCGGCGGCCACGTCGGCCGAAAAGCCCTGATATGACTCCAGCTTGACCATGTCCATGCCGACCGACTTTATAATCCGGTACCCCCCGACCGAGGTACCTATCCCCATGACCGCGGAGCACAGCAGCATAAGCCATGTCGGGATGTCAAACTCGGTTACATTCGCCTGTCCTTTGGTCAGGGCCATGCCGAGCATGAAAACGCTCATAAACTTCTGACCGTCCTGCGCGCCGTGCATAAATGCCATCGCCGCGCCGCCGAACACCTGCGCCCTGCTGAAAAACTTTGTGGTTTTCCTCCTGTCAAAGCCGTAGCACAGGAAGGTGGTCAGCTTTACAACCGCCCAACCCGCAAAAAAGCCGAGACCGGAAGAGAGCACCAGCCCGTATAAAACCTTCATCCATTCGCTGCCGTTTATACCGCCCAGCCCGCCCTGCAGGGCTATCGCCGCGCCCGAAAGGCCGGCAATCAGCGCATGGCTTTCGCTTGTCGGTATACCGAAATACCATGCGGCGGTCGCCCAGACCACGATGGCGAAAAGGGCGGCGCAAAGGGCGGTCAGCGCGTCATCCGGGTTTCCGCCGAAGTCCACCATGTTGTAAACGGTCTGCGCAACCCTCTTATTGACCATTGTCATTACGAACACGCCAAAAAAGTTAAAGACTGCCGCCATCACGATGGCCGGTTTTGGCGGGATTGCGCGGGTTGAAATACAGGTGGCAATCGCGTTGGGCGCGTCCGTCCACCCGTTTACGAAAATAACGCCAAGGGTGAGGAACACGGTAATCAGCAGGGTGGGATTTGCGATTACGTCAGACAGAAAGTCGAAAAACGACGGCATTAAAGCACCCCTCTCATTGATTTGCGGCATTTTCTGGCTTTAAGCCCAAAACGACAATATTATACATTGTTTTGCGCTAGAATAAAAGAGCAAATTCGAATTTATCATGGTCAAAACGCGGCGGATTATTAAAACCACCACCCTGCGGCAGTGTTTCCATTCTCTGACTTGTGTAACCGCATTGTACCCCCGCAATCCTTTCGACCACTTAAACGCCCCACGCACAGCCGGCCAATAGGGCCGAAATCACCCCTTCGGGCGACAGGGTATCAAGCTCAATCCACCCGGCCGGTTCGCTGATGTCTTCAAGCCGGTGGGCGTCCGAATTCAACAGGATCGGGCGGCCTTTTAGGATTGGGTAGCTCGCGGGCAGTGTCCTGACGCTGCCGCGGCCCGAAACCTCGAACGCCGAAAACCTGGCGTCGGGAACAGTTCCCAGCACCGAAATCACGCTGTAGGACGGGCGGTCGATGTGGGCGGGGAAGGCTATGCCGCCCAAGCTGCGCACAATCCCGCTGATTTCGTCAATCCCTATTGAGGTGGCTGCGGTCAGCAGGGTCGGAAAAACGCCGATTGCGCTGTCATCCGCGCCGACGATAACCTGCTCGCCGAAAATTTCGGGCCTGTTTTGAATGTCGGGCAGTGCGGCTTCAACCACGGCGTCAAACTCAAGAGCGGCGCGGAGGTTCGGAAAAAGGCAGATTACATGGCATTCTTCGGCTGTGCAAAGCTCCATTCCCGGAATTGCCTGTATCCCGGCTTTTTTTGCGGCGCTCAAAAAAGCCGGGCAGTTCTTGCTGGAGTTGTGGTCGGTCAGCGCGATGATGTCCAGCTTTTTGAGTTTTGCCATATTGACTATATTGATTGGGGACATCTCGCTGTCGCCGCACGGGGACAGGCATGAATGAATGTGAAGGTCATAATAAGCCCTCATGGTATATTTTGCCTTTCTGACTTTTTATCTTTTGCCTTTCAATCCTTTTAGCCCCGATGTTTGGGAGCAGTCTGTTCCCGCCACCCGATAAGTCTGCCGATTTCGCAGGTCAGCTCAAACGAGCTTTTGCCGCTTCGCAGTATCGTAACCCCTTCCGCTTTCGCTTTTTCCGCTGCCTGACTGTCAATCGGGGAGTTTTCGGCGAGAATAACGCAGGCGGCGCCGGCAAGCAGGGAAACCGCGACAGTGTTGATGTTGCCCACAACCGTAATCCACACATCGCCGGGGTTTGCCCTGCCGATTACGAAGCTCAGAAAATCACATACATACCCGCCGGTTATTTCGCGTTCCGGGTCGGTCATTGTGATTATTTCAAGTCCGAGTTTTTTAGCAAGCTCAGATACCGTCATTCCTGTTTCCCCCGTTCGCTGTCTAAAGTGTCGCTGTAGTCGGGGATAAATCCCTTCAGCTTTTCCAGCTTGCTTGAGATTTGCTGGATTTCACGGCGCATGAGGAATATGCAGTCGGTCTCGCGTGCAAGCCCTCTGACGATATCCTCGGCCAGCGCGCGGCAGGTGGGGGCGCCGCAGGAGCCGCAGTCGAGTTTGGGCAGCTTTGCCGCGATTTTTTCGATTTCATCCATTATCCGCATCGCGTCTTCCACTTTCTCCGCGAGGGTCATGACCGGCGCGAATTCCAGCGGCTCTGTCCAAAACAGGCTCTTTATCCCGACAGAATCCCCAAGCCGGTTGCAGGATACCGGCAGGTATTTGCGCAGCCGTTTTATGCGGGCGCGCGCGACATACCCGTTCTCCGCGGCGAAAATCCCGCCCACGCAGCCGCCGGCGCAGGCGTTAAGCTCTATAAAGTCAAGCTCCTGCAGGCTTTCGTGTTCCAGTTCCTCCAACACCTTGATTACATTCTCAATCCCGTCGGCCGCAAGGTAATTCTCGCTGAGAAGGCCGGCGGCCTCCCCGCCTATTGAGGACCAGCCCACCCCTATAATGCCGGAACAGGAGATAGGCTCGGCCTCCCTGATTTTGTTCATGCAGCCCAGCAATTTCGGGTAGATGTCGCTGATGGACAGCACCCCGTCCACGTTGGAGCGCTCAATGCTTATAGGCACCCGGACATCGGTAACCTTGGCCGCGCAGGGCGAGATGAAAAAAACGCCGATATCCCCGGCGGGAACGCCGTTTTTGATTGCCTGCTCCCTTGCGAGGGTCGCCGCAAGCTCCATGGGCGAGAGCAGCGGCAGGACATTCCCGCAAAGGTCAGGGAACCTGACCCGTATCAGCCGTACCACCGCGGGGCACGCCGAGCTGATTACCGGTTTTTTGAGCTTGCCGTCCGCAAGAAGCTGGCGGGTCGCGTCCGAGATTATTTCAGCCGCGCGCGAAACCTCAAACACATCGTCAAAGCCGAGAGCCTTCAAACCGGTGAGCGCATAATCTATATCGTCCAGTCTGTTGAACTGCCCATACAACGAGGGCGCGGGCAGGGCGATTTTATATTTGAACCTGTCAAGCATACCGAGGGTGTCGTGCTCCGCTTTTTTGGCGTGGTGAGGGCATACGCGGATACACTCGCCGCAGTCGATACACCTTTCGGTTATTATCTGGGCTTTTCCGTCGCGCACCCGGATTGCCTGTGTGGGGCAGCGTTTGATACAGTTTGTGCAGCCCACACAAAGCCCCTTGTCAAGTGTAACCGAATGATAAAAACGTTCCGTGGAATTCACCCCCATGGCTTTGGCGGCTCCCGCCGCAAATCACTGCTGCGCCGGGTTTGCCAGCACGGTGATTGTCAGAGTGGTGCCCTTCCCGACAGCCGTGTCAATATTAAGGCTGTCCGAGTATTTCCTTATGTTTGGCAGCCCCATGCCGGCGCCAAAACCCAGAGCCCTTATGTTATCGGGCGCGGTTGACCAGCCTTCCTGCATGGCCTTTTCGACGTCCGGAATTCCGGGGCCGTTATCCGAAAGCACGGCAGTAATTCTGTCGGGCATTATCTCAATGTCGGCGGTTCCTCCGCCGGCGTGGATTACCATGTTTATCTCGCCCTCGTAGATGGCGATTGCGGCGCGGCGTATCACGTCGGGCGGGAACCCCAGCCTTTTCAGCCTGCGCTTGACGTCTCCGGAGGCATCCCCCGCGCGGGTAAAATCATCACCGGGGACCTCATAATGCAGTTTCAAAACAAATCCCCCGCATTCGTGGATACTGGTTCAAAATCAGCCCCGCAGCCCGGCTTGATAAAGAATGCCGCAGGCCGGGAACATCCGAAGCGAGGTCTTCATCAACACAATGCCGCGGTCAGCCGCAAGGTTGATTATCTCCTCGCTCGGCTCTTTCCCGCGGACAAATATAATGCAAACCATATCCATCATCTCGGCTGTGCGGACAACCTGCGAATTCACAAGGCCGGTGAGCAGAACCGACTGGTCCTTCACGAAAGCCAGCACGTCGCTCATCATATCGCTTCCGCAAGCGTTGTGCACCTCGGTGTCAAGCAGCTGGTGCCCGGAGACTACGGTCGCGTTCAGCAGGTTTTTAATGTCATTGATTGTCATATAAAATCCCCCTGTCTGCACTGTTTATACTATACACGTTTTAGAGGCCGACTGCAACCCGTTTTTGGGTTATTCCGCGAAGATAGTTAATTTTTTAACAAAGTATTGAGGTTTATTCTCGGCAAATACAAAAAAGCTATTGACAAAAACAAAAGGGCGCTGTATTATTGTATTAGTGTATTAATACAATAATCGCCGTGGGAAGTGAAAGCCTGTGTTAATCAATGACAAATTCGATTCCGGCGTGCCGATATACCTTCAGATAATGCATTTAATCCGCCGGAAAATCGCGTCGGGCGAATGGCCGCCGGGGCACAGGGTGCCGGCGGTCAGGGAGCTTGCGCTAAAGTTCGGGGTAAACCCGAACACCATGCAGCGCGCCCTGTCCGAGCTTGAGCGGGAGGGCCTGCTGCGCAGCGAGCGCACCGCCGGACGCTTTATAACCGAGAATACCGAACTGATTGACACTGCGAGGCGCGGCCTTGCAGAGCAGATATTGGATGATTTCATAGAGCAGATGACGGGGCTTGGGTTTACCGGACAAAGAATAACCGAGCTTGTCGGTCGGGAGCTTGAAAACCGCACCTGTTCAGAGCAAAAGGAGGAAGAAGAATGAGTACGCTGCTTGAAATCCGTAATCTGACAAAGTCCTACGGCAAGGGCCCGGTGCTGCAGAATGTCTCACTGAATGTGGACAGCGGCAGGATTGTCGGGGTGATCGGCCCAAACGGCTGCGGAAAAACCACCCTGTTCAAGATAATTGCCGGGCTTATCTCCGATTATCAGGGAACGGTGATGGTGGACGGCAGCCCGCCGGGGGTAAAATCAAAGGCGGAGGCATCCTTTTTACCCGAAAACACATATTTTGACGGGGGGATAAAAGCCGCCGGCGCGATTTCGATGTTTGCGGACTTTTATCGGGATTTTGACCGGCAGAAAGCCCTCGAACTGCTGAAACGCTTTAATCTTGAGCCGGGCATGAAGCTGAAATCAATGTCAAAGGGCATGCAGGAAAAGCTGCAGCTTATTCTGGTGATGTCGAGAGCGGCAAAGCTGTACCTGCTTGACGAGCCTTTGGGCGGGATTGACCCCGCCGCGCGGGATATCATACTGGACGTCATTCTCAAAAACTACAGTGAGAACTCCACCGTCATGCTTTCCACCCATCTGATACATGACGTGGAGAGGGTGTTTGACGATGTGATTATGATAAAGGACGGCAACCTGCTGGTGTCCGAAAGCGCCGATTCCTTAAGGGAGCGCACCGGCATGTCGCTCGACCAGTATTTCAGGGAGGTATTCAAATGCTAGCAAAACTGCTCAAATACGATATTAGCGCCGGAGCGAGAATGGTACCGATTTCTTATATTGCGATTGCGGCGCTCTTCCTAATCGGGCTTGTCGCGAGGTTTTTAGAAATCCCTCAGATTGTTGCGGCGGCGTGTTTCCTGCTGTTTTTGGCGGGACTGGCGGCTGTGCTGCTGGCTTTTGTCTTCACCGTGGTGCGGTATCATAAGGGGCTGTTCGGGAACGAGGGCTACCTTACCCAGACCCTGCCGGTCGGAAAAGGGAAGCTGGTGCTCTCAAAACTGATATCCGCATATTTATGGACGATTTTCAGCACCATCGCCATGGCCGCCGCATGGGCGGGAGCGCTGGTGATTATTAATGATTTCGATTTGATAAAAGAGATTGTGGATTTTCTTTTCGGCAGCACCTTTACTCCGCTGGTAATATTCGCGCTGGTTTCCAGCGCGGTACAGCTTTTTGCGGTAATCGGAGAGGTGTATTTCGCAATCACCCTCGCCAACACCCGGCCTTTTATCAATAACAACATCCTTTTTTCAGTGGTTTTCTTCTTTGTAATCAATATGGCAGTGGGGATTTTGGAGATAATCGCCATGCTTTTGATACCGCTGGGATTAAAGTTCACCGAAACGGGCGTGGTGTGGGCCACTGAGACCATGCTGGGCTCGATGATGTTAAACATGGAGGCGCTCGGAAGCAGCCAGCCTCTTTTGAGCGGCATCAGCATTGGAGTGGGCAGCTGTTTTGCCGACCTTGCCGCCGGAATAGGACTGCTGTTGGCCGCAAGGTGGCTTCTGACCCATAAGACTTCGGTAAAGTAAGACGTTGCCCGGAAACAGGACAGCAAAACAGGAGGCGGTGTTACCCGCCTCCTGTTTATATAATTGCGTCAGGCAAATAATCCTGCAGTTTTCACAAATCAGGCGAAAATCACACAAATACTTGATTATTCCTTATAAATTAAACCGTGTGAGCCGGCGCCCCTCCCGTTTTAAATCGCAATACCCGATGGTTGCCAGTTATAGGCTTGTGTTTTTGGCAGTATCCCGCAAACCGCGGCAAATCCTCACCCGGCGGGTCGGTTTTGTGTTTTCTTCAATCTGTGTTATAATAAAAAAGCCGTTCCCCCGGCGGTTGCCGCCGTCGCTTGATAGACCGAAGCGGTACCGCTGTTATCGGCGCCGCTAATCCGAAGCCCCCCCCGCAAAGGCATATCTTCCAATCCTCCCCGTGGTAAGGGAAGGCTGGTCGGCGCAAAACAGTTCTCGCATTGTAAAAAAACTGTTAAGCACAAATTAAAGGAGAGTGGTTTAATCAGGTTTCAAATTTTGAAAGTGAGGTGTTGTTTATCCAATGGGATATTCTGCAGAAAAAACATTACGACAAACAAGGGACGACAGGTTTGCCCGGCTCAGGGGCACGATAGCCGACTACCTTCAGCGCAAGGATAAAATACTCACAGGTATTGAAGACGGGGAACGGATAGAGTATCAAAAGAAAAGAATAATGGCACGGCTGGGGGCTACCGAAGAACAGTGGAACGACTACAAATGGCAGTTGGCCAACCGGTTCACCGAGATAAGCGAATTCGCGGACCTTATAGGGGTTTCGCAAAAAGGCACGGCGGACATCAAAGAAGTGGGCAAGACGTATCGTTACGCCATATCGCCGTACTACCTTTCGCTTATTGACCCCGACGATTCGGGCTGTCCCATCAGGCGGCAGGCGGTACCGTCGCCGGACGAGCTCAACCCCGAAGGGGATTTGGACCCAATGGACGAGGACGGCTGGACACCCGTCGAACTGGTAACAAGGAGATACCCTGACCGTCTGATTATAAAGGTAACAAATGTGTGCGGCATGTATTGCCGTTTTTGCCAAAGGCGGCGTTTAATCGGGGAGACCGACAAAAACGTGCCGTGGAGCCGGATAAAAGCGGCGATAGAATATGTTAGGGAAAACAGGGAAATTCGTGATGTGCTGATTACGGGCGGAGACGCGTTTATGCTCAGCGACAGTATGATTGAAAAGCTGCTGAGAGAGCTCAGGGAGATTGACCATGTGGAAATCATAAGGTTCGGCACACGCACACCGGTAACCCTCCCCCAGCGCATCACTGAAAATCTTGTAAATACACTGAAAAAATACCACCCGGTCTATGTAAATACGCATTTTAACAGCCCGCGGGAAATCACAAAAGAGTCAAAAAAAGCCTGCGAGCGGCTGGCTGACGCAGGCATACCCCTTGGAAATCAGATGGTTCTGCTGAACGGAGTCAACAACGACCCGTATATTGTAAGAAAGCTGAACCAGAGCCTTCTGAAAATCCGGGTAAAGCCCTATTATATTTTCCATCCCAAAACGGTTAAAGGCACTTCGCATTTCTGGGTTCGAATCGGAGAGGGTATGGAGATAATGGAGTCCTTGAGAGGGCGCACTTCGGGTATGGCAATCCCCACCTATATTGTCAACGGAATAGGCGGGCTTGGAAAAACCCCGATTTTACCGAATTACCTGTTGTCCCTTGGAAGCGACAAGGCGGTCTTCCGCAACTGGGAAGGCAAAATCTTTGAGATTGAGAACAAATAAGACTCTGCGCGGTTTCGTACTCCTATCCCGGATTGCTGTTTACAGCGGGCGCGGGCAAGTTCTTAACACTTAGTATCAGAACCGACTACAAAAGCTCTGTCCGTTTCCCCCGCACAGTGTGTTTTTGAGCAAATTAAACGGCTGCGATTTTTCGCAGCCGTTTTTTGTAACCCAATAGCAAAACGTGCGGAATCTGCAAAAACACATGGCGTGTCGGCGGGGTTATCTTGATTTTCTGGAAAGGTTTAAAACCGCCAGAATGTAAAACACAGCCGCTGTCGCAATCAGAATGAGCATGCTGGCGAGTGGGGTTACCGCCGTGTCGCCAAAAAACAGTTTTATACCCATCACCTTCTCAAAATTCTCAGCCGCTTCGGCCGGCGCGTCCGCGAATGTCTTTGAAAACGGGTCGGCCATCATCACCTGCCTGAACAACACCGCGGCATGGGAAACCGGAAACACCTTTACCACCCACTGCACTCCGTCTGGCAGTTGCCCTATCGGAAGGTAAATCCCGGTCAAAAATCCGATAATCGTACCGATAATCGCGCTGGCGGTTGAGAAAGCGTTGGTGCTTTTTAAGAACGAAACCAGGAAAAACACAATCGAGGAGTTTGTTACGGTGGACAGTATGATAAGCCCCAATACCTTAATAAAAGTGAATATGTCCATCAGCCTGCCGCCGTTTGAGATGATATAGATTTCCGCCAGCACGCAGGTGATAAGGCTCATCACAATACCGACGATAATCGCGCCCGCCACATACCCGCCGACAAGCGTGCGGGTTTTAATCGGGGAGGCGGTAAAGTCCTTGTTGATTTTTTTCGCTTTGTCCTCCACCATTATGCCGTAGGCGCCCATTGTGGTGGTTACCGAGGTAACCGTAAGCAGACCCGCCATAATCCAGCTGTCCATCAAATAGCGCACCCCAGTCAAATCTTTAAGGCTGGTTATCCACACGTCCCCCAAAAACAGAACATACAACCCGATAATAATGAAAACAGACAGCAGCGAAAAAAATACCGAGGTCCTGTCTTTAAAAAACACTTTCAGGTTTCTTACGGTAAAGCCGGTCATTCCCTCATCTCCTTCCCTGTTATGGCGATGAAAGCGTCGTCCATCGTGCCTTTTACCACCTCAAACCCGGTCAGATAGTCCCTGCAGGCGTGGACGACGGGCAGGGAGTCGAGGGTGGAACAAAGCGCGACCTCAAAGCTGTCCGCAAACCGTATGTACGGCAGGTTCAGCCCGTCAAGCAGGGCAGATACTTTTTCGGGCTCCCTTGTCGAAAGTATCAGCCTGTCCTTGGAATAATTCTCTTTGAGCTCGGACGGGGTCCCCCTTGCGGCTATCCTGCCGTTGTCAATAATAATCACGTAATCGGCGTTGGCCGCCTCCTCCATGTAGTGGGTGGTGAAGAAAACCGTCATTTCGTTCATCTTTTGGATTTCCGTTATCGTGTCCCATACTGCCTTTCTTGTCTGCGGGTCCAGCCCTGTCGTCGGCTCGTCCAAAAACAGTATTTTAGGAGTGTTTATCAGCGCCCTTGCGATATCGCACCTTCTGCGCTGGCCGCCCGACAGCTTTCCGTACTGCCGTTTCAGATATTCGGTTACCCCCGCAATCTCCGCTGTCTGTTGGATGGCATTTTTCAACGCCCTGCCGCGCAGCCCGTAAAAGCTGCCGCGGACTTTGAGGTTTTCCTCGATTGTCAGCAGATTGTCGAGCAGGCCGTCCTGAAAAACCGCCCCGATGGTTTCCCTGATTTTTGTGTCCTCCCTGCCGAGGGTGCAGCCGTCCACCACCACCGCGCCGCGGTCGGGTTTTAAAAAAGTGCAGATGATATCGATGGTGGTCGATTTTCCGGCTCCGTTCGGGCCCAAAAATGCGAACAGCTTACCTTCCTCCACGTAAAAGTCAATCCCGTCAACGGCTTTCACCTCGCCGTATGACTTATGCAGGTCGTGGACCTCGATAATCCTTCTCATCTACTGCCTCCTTGCCTTCACAAAAAATATAACCTGTAAATGCCTTTTCGGGATTTTCACAGTGCAGGGCTTTTTGCCGGTAACAGGGCATATACAGGTTTCATACAATCTTTCCAGGATATTCTACCATGTTAAAAAGCAGGTTGTAAACAATTATTTGTCTGTTTTCCTCGCCAATGTCTATTTGTCCTTGCAAATGAATAATCTATATTGAATAATGAATAATTGCGGTACTGTTACAATAAAACAATTTTTATATGCTCATATAAACGCCTGCTTATCTTGGCAGTTTCCCCCGCTCTTGATAATCCTCCCTGTCTAACGCCTAACGTCTAAAATCCAACGTCTGAATAATCTGCCCCCGGCTATATTTAAAAAAGCGGTTGACAAATATAAGCGAATGGGATAACTTATATTTATGCATACATATTCGGTTGCTGCACTAATAATTATTCAGTAAGGGGATTGTGGTCATGAAAAGATTTGCGGCATTGTTAATCGCAGCGGTTGTGCTCGCCGCCCTGTTTGCGGGCTGCAGCTCATCCAAGAAGGTAAAGGTAATCGACATCAAGCTGACCGACGAAGAGTACGCCTTCGGTGTCGCCAAAAACCAGCCGGACCTGCTTACGAAAGTGAACGAGTTCATCGCGAAAATCAAGGGGGACGGCACTTTCGACGCGATTTGCGACAAATACTTTGAAGGCGGCACTCCTGAGGGAGTGGTATCCGCCGAGCTGGATACCTCAAAAGACCAGCTTGTAGTCGCCACAAACGCGGCCTTTGAGCCCTTTGAGTTTATGAAAGGCGACAAATACTACGGGATTGACATGGAAGTCGCCGCCTTGCTGGCGGAATACCTCGGCAAAGAGCTGGTTATCAGCAACATGAATTTCGACGCAGTCCTGCTCTCTGTCGAACAGGGCAAGGCGGACATCGCGATGGCCGGCCTTACGGTCAACGAGGAGAGAAAACAGCTGGTCAACTTCTCGGATACCTACTACAACGCCTCCCAGAAAATAATCGTGATGGAAAACGACAAGACCTTTGACGACTGCGAAACCGCCGAGGACGTCGAAAAAGTCCTTTCCGAACTCAAAGATGGAACAAAAGTCGGCTTCCAGAACGGCACCACCGGCCAGTTCTACATCGAAGGGGACGAAGACTGGGGCTTTGACGGCTTTAAGAACCTCAAAGGCGTAGGTTATGCTTCAGGTTCGCTCGCGGTGCAGGATATGGTCAACGGCAACATAAAGCTGGTGGTAATCGACGAGGAGCCCGCGAACAGTATCGCAAAAGCTACCAACGAGCTCAACTGAAAGGATTAAGAGGCCATATTACCCCGCCGCAGCACGCGGGGTAATATGGCGTTTATCTCTGTTTAAATAAGTTTTCCCTTTTTTACACAGACCGGCAAAAAATGAAGTTGCCCCCAACGTTCACAGAAGGATGGTCGTTTAATGGACGGCTTTGCAAGAAAAGTTGAAAGGTTCTGGGAAATATTCTACCAGCACGACGGGTATAAGAAGGTTGTTACCGGCCTGCAGAACACCGTATATATCGCGGTTGTCGGGCTTGCGCTCGGCATATTAATCGGCACCCTGATAGCGGTAATAAAGGTATTGCCGAAATACAGCAAGCTCACAAAGGCGCTCAACGGGTTTTGCGATTTTTACGTCGGCCTGTTCAGGGGCACCCCGATTGTGGTACAGCTTCTGGTGGCGTACTATGTCGTTCTGCCGCTTTTGGGGTTGAATCTGCCCGCGCTCAGCGTCTGCGTGATTGTGTTCGGCCTAAACAGCGGCGCCTATGTTTCGGAAATCATGCGCGGCGGGATAATGTCGGTGGATATCGGCCAGATGGAAGCCGGCCGCGCTTTGGGTTTGAGTTACAGAGTTACCATGATGAAAATTGTGGTGCCGCAGGCGGTCAAAAACATACTGCCCACTCTGGGGAACGAATTTATCGCCCTGATTAAGGAAACCTCGGTAGTCAGCTTTGTCGGGGCGAGCGATTTATACACCGCCTTCAATTATATCGGCTCCAACAGCTATGAATTTATGGTGCCCTACCTTGTCATGGCTTTAATATATATCGTTCTGGTCATGCTGATAGCCCTGATGGTGAAGGTAATGGAAAGGAACCTGAGAAAAAGTGATAGAAGTAATTGACTTAAGGAAAAGCTTTGGAGAGATTGAAGTCTTAAAAGGCATCGCCATCACCATAAAGGCCGGGGAGAAAGTGGCAATCATCGGGCCGTCGGGCAGCGGCAAAAGCACCTTCCTGCGCTGTCTGAACTGCATGGAGGACCCGACCGGCGGCGCCGTGATTTTTGACGGCGTCAATATCTCCGATATGAGCGTGGACATCAATGTCCACCGCCGCCGGATGGGGATGGTGTTCCAGCAGTTCAACCTGTTCAACAACAAGACTGTCATCGGCAACATCATGCTGGCGCCGGTACACATCGGACTTTCGGAGCTGCGCAGGAAAAAAATAAAAAACATATTTATAACAATCGGCAACCTGTTCAGGAGAAATAAAAAGCCGCTGTACCAAATCAACTCCACCCCCGCAAAAATCAGGCAGGAAGCGCGGGAAAACGCGCTGCGGCTTTTACGGCGGATTGGCCTTGAGGACAAGGCGGACGCCTACCCTTCAACCCTTTCGGGCGGGCAGAAACAGCGGATAGCCATAATACGGGCGCTCGCGATGAACCCGAAGGTGATGCTGTTCGACGAACCCACCTCGGCGCTCGACCCGGAGATGGTGGGCGAGGTGCTGGATTTAATCAGGCAGCTCGCCGACGAGGGTATGACAATGGTGATTGTAACCCACGAGATGGGGTTTGCCAGAGAGGTGGCGACACGGGTGCTGTTCATGGACGACGGAAAAATCGTAGAGGAAAACACCCCAAATGAGATTTTCGCGAACCCCAAAAACCCCCGGACAAAAGAGTTTCTGTCAAAAGTTCTGTAACAAAAATCCCGCTGTCAATTCAGCGGGAACTTTTTAAAATCTCCAATACCGCCTGCGCGACCTCTATCGGGCTTTCTGTGCCGTCCACAATTATGTCGGCGGCGGCGCGGTAAAGCGGCTGCCGCTGTATAAACAGTTTCCTTGCCGTCTCCTCCCTTTCGCCGCCCGAAAGCAGCGGCCGGGTTTTATCGTCCTTCATCCTGTTCAGGATTACCTCAATCGGAACATCCAAAAAAACTATTACGCCGGACTTTTTCAGGGTTATTACATTCTCAGGAAAGGTGATGGCTCCCCCGCCGGTCGCTATCACAAGGTTGCGCTGACCCGCGAGCGCCCTGCACGCCTCCCTCTCCCGCTCTCTGAACCATTCTTCCCCGTAATCAGAGAAAATCCTGCTCACCGGCATGCCGGAACGCTGTTCGATATAGCTGTCCATATCCACAAAGCGGCGGCCCGAAAGTCTCTCCAGCATCTTGCCAACGGTGGTCTTGCCGCTGTACATAAACCCTGTCAAAACTATATTCTTCAAACCCGCACCTCTTTTACCCCTGATTTTCGCCTTTCACCCGCGAAAATGCCGCTCCATCTCACGGACGGCGTCTTCCACCAGCTCCTCTATCCCGGTCTTTTCAAAAGCCGCGCCGTACCAGATTCTGTGGGCTTCAGCCGCCTGCAGAACCAGCATGGACATGCCGCCGAGAGCTTTTGCGCCGTTTGCTTTCGCGGCTTTTAAAAGCTCGGTCTCTGCCGGGTTGTAAACCGCGTCAAAAACCGCCGCCGCCCCGCTCAAAACCTCTTTTTTTACCGGCATCTGGCCGCTGTCCGGGTACATACCGACCGGGGTGGCGTTTATCAGAAGGTCAAACTCCCCTTTAAGCCGGTCAATCAAAACTATTTCATAATCGGTATCAGGGTAAAGACCGAGGACAAAGGAGCGCAGGCTTTCCGCGGACGGGATTGAGGATGGACGCACCGCGTTCACTATCCGGCAGCCGGCCGCCGCCGCTTCACATGCGAAAGTGCGGCCGACTCCGCCGCAGCCGAGCAGCGCAACCCTGCCAAAAAGCGGGATACCCGCGCCTTCAAGCGCGAGGATAAACCCCTTCGCGTCAGTGTTGTAGCCAAAACAGCCGTTTTTATCCACCTTTATGGTATTCACCGACCGGTAAACCCCGGCGCACTCCCCCAAACCGTCAAGAAACGGGATTACCGCCTGTTTATGAGGGATTGTAACGTTCAGCCCCTCCGCTTTTTTCAAAAGCCGCGGCAATTCTTCGGAAAGCCGGTCCGGCGGGATATCCACCGCCGAATAGGACGCTTGAAGGCCGCTGATGCCGAACAGCCTTTTATGGATATACGGGGACATGCTGTGCCCGATGGGATGGCCTATCAAATAAAAACTCAAAGCGGACGGCACACCGGTTCTTCCTTTCAGCTCGTTTTTAAATACTGGATTTTGTTAAATCATTTGGTAATTATGTATAATTAAGGCGCAAAATTTTAATAATACTCCAAAAATCTTAGGATATTAAAAAAGTGATTGACAAAACCGACTTTTGCTAATAATATTTTGATGTAATTGGTTTCGCTGCCCAAATATTTGCATAGATTATAGCACAATGTCAATTATCTGTCCACGCGTCAAGGGACAGTGAAACGGCAACTGATTAGGGAGGATGATTCTGGATGGTACTGGAAAAGGTAAAGGTTATACTCAGCAACCAGTTTGATATCGACGAGGACTCAATCACCACGGATACCCATATCGTTGACGACCTCGGCGCCGACTCTCTGGATGTTGTGGATATGCTGATGTCGCTTGAGGACGAGTTCGACATCGAAATCCCGGACGAGGACGTCGAAAAAATCGGCACCGTCGGCGAGCTGGTTGCGTATATCGAAGAGCATATGTAATCGCTGACCTTTCTTTGGTTTAAACGGGCGTTAATCCGCGCGGCCGCAAAGCAGTTTAAGCGCGGGCTCTGTAAAATAAGATTTGGAAGGGTTGGGCGGCCCGGCCGCTCAGCCTTTCTTTTTCCTTGTTTTTTATCCTGTTTTTCTTTATAATAAACCTGATATAAATCTGAAAGGCATGACACCCGGATATGAAAAACAACACAGAAAACACACCCCAGAAAAGAAAGCCCAAAAAGCGTATCAAGGCTGGCTGTCTGATATTCGCGGCAGTTCTCCTGATTACCGCCACTGCGATAATCGCGCTGCTTTTTCGGTTGTTCGGGGATTATTATTTGTCAACCTCGGACGTCAGCCAGCCCCCCTCCACAAAAAGCCCAAATACAACCCTGACCGGCTCAAATCCAAACCCCACCCCGCCGCAGTCGGGCAGTTCATCCGAAAGCACCACCGGCACCACTAAAGCAAATGCCAATCACTATATCCAGCCGGCGGGCGCCGAATGGAATTTAAAGCTTATCAACAAATGGAACCTGATTGATACGTCCTACCAGCCGCCGCTTGCCACTTACGCGGGGTCGTATAAATTCGACAGCCGCGCGATTGACAAGTTAAGGGCGCTTGTGAACGCGTCAAACGGAAGAATCAGGGTAACCTCGGCTTACCGCACCGCCGACGTGCAGAATAATCTATATGTCAAGGAAGTAAACTCCCTGATTAACAAAGGCATACCTAGGTCAAAAGCCGAGGAGGAAGCCGCTGAAGCCGTCGCGCGCCCGGGCACCAGCGAGCACCAGCTGGGGCTTGCCGTGGATTTTCTTTTTAAGGGGTATTCCTCGCTCCTAACCGAATATGAAAACACCGAAACATACAGGTGGATGCTCGACAACTGCGCAAAATACGGTTTTATCCTGCGGTACCCGAAGGATAAGACCGATATCACCGGCGTGATGTTCGAGCCGTGGCACTTCCGCTATGTCGGCGAGCAGGCGGCGCAGGAAATGATGTCGCGCGGGCTTACCCTTGAGGAATACCTGCAGGAAAAAGGCAAATAACCGCCTGCCAGAGAAGGATGGTCTTAATGCAAAAACGCAATCCGCTTCCCGTCTACAAGCTGACCCTCGGCGCGCTATATATCGCGGTATTCGCTCTGGCAAGCAACGTCCCGTTTTTTTCGGCAATCCAGATAATCCCCGGCGTACCGATAACCCTGCAGGTCTTCCTTGTCGCCATGATTGGCTTGACCCTGGGACTTCGCGGCGGGCTTGCGACCTACTTCGCTGTTATGCTGCTGACCCTGTGCGGGCTTCCGCTGATGTCGGGCGGGAAAGGCGGGCCGCAGGTCTTTGTCGGGCCCACCAGCGGGTATATATACGGCTGGGTGTTTATAATCGTCATCTGCGGCGTCTATTCCGCCTTTTTTATGGAAAGGCTTATCAATAAAAAAGTTTTCGGAATATCGCTTCATTACCCGGTCGGGTTTTCGCTCTGCATCGCGGGGGTGCTGCTTGACTACCTCTGCGGCGCCGCCGGGCTGGCCCTATACGGCTCTGACAAATCCTTCCCCGCGCTGTTTGTGTCCAGCCTTGCCTTCATGCCGGCGGACGCAATCAAAGCCGCGGCCGCCTGCGCGCTTTCAAAAATACTGGCAAAACCCTCAATACGGCGGGGAGGGTTATAAAACAATAAACGCAACTCGCCGGCAGGACAAACGGACAGCCATGCTTATAGCTGCAGCTTTGTAACTACCTTCTGACCGGACAATCATAACCACCAGTAAACTGGTGGTATGCACCAGCCCTAGAAGGGCATATTACTGGCTTAACCCCTCAAGGGGCACCGAAGGTTTGGCGCCGCATTACTATCTCGGGCAGCCGCTCAAAGCGGCTGTCTTTTTTAGCCTACTTATTCTTGCGACCCGTGAACGGGTCAATGTATTCTTTCAGCGTTATCTGGTCTTTCGTATAATCTTCTCCTAGCTGGTTTCGTATGTAATCCTTTACAGCACGCTCATTCCTCCCAACCGTATCTACAAAATATCCTCGACACCAAAAGTGTCTGCTCCCGTATTTGTATTTTAGATTGGCATGCCGGTCAAATATCATCAGGGTGCTTTTTCCCTTGAGATACCCCATGAACTGTGCTACACTTATATGCGGTGGTATGCAAACCAGCATGTGTATGTGATCTATACACGCCTGTGCTTCCAGTATCTCTACTCCTTTTGCTTCACATAGTTTCCTTAATATTTCACCTATATCTTTCCTGAATTTCCCATATATCTCTTTCCTCCTAAATTTCGGTGCAAACACTATGTGATACTCACATCTCCATTTGCTATGCGATAAGCTCTTTATTTCTCCCATTGTGTAAAACCTCCTGATGTTTTTTATAGTAATGCGGTTCCCAAACCTTTACTATTCTATCATCAGGAGGTTCCCTTTTGCTAAAGCTTTTTATCTCCCCCAGTATAACTGGGGGATTTCTCACGCTAAAGCGCCATACAAAAACCGCTGACTGGTTTCCCGTCAGCGGTTTTAATCTGAACGCAGATAATTATTATAAGGATTTTAAAAAGTCTATGCTTATTTTTGCGCATTCCATTGGAGTTTTGTTCATGCTCGGATGGTCCTGCTCAACAATAACCCATTCCGCGCCGGCTTCGGCGGCCGCTTTTAAGATTTCAGGAATGTCCTGCACCCCATATCCAAGCGGCCTTAATTCGAATTTCTTGTCCTGTTCGTCTTCGGTCTGTTCGCTTTCCACCCCGATTAATTCATAAAGCTTTGCGGGCTTTTTACCCGGCATTACAAAATCCTTCAAGTGCACCAGAGGGGAGCGGCCTTTATATTTTCTCAAATATTCGGCAGGGTCCTCGCCTCCGACATTGGCCCAGCAGGTGTCAATCTGGGTTTTAAGCAAATCCTCCGGAACGTCCCTGTACAGTATATCCAGCAGATATTCCCCGTTCAGTTTTTTAAATTCAAAGTCGTGATTGTGATACAAGAGGGTGAGCCCCTGTTTATTGGCTTCTTCCCCGATAGCCTTAATATCCTCGATAGTCTGTTGATATCGCGGGTTCCCGGGGCGGCGTTCTTCGACCAGCCACGGAATTGCGATAAACCGGCAGCCTACTGTCCTGTAATCGGAAATAACCTTTGGTATGTCGGCCAATATCTCATCAATTGCAACATGCGCGCTGATGGGCGTCAAGCCAATTTCGTCCAGCATGGCCTTGACTTGCGAAGGGGAATGCCCGAACAAGCCGGCAAATTCCACCCCCTGATAACCCATCTCCTTAACCTTTGTCAAAGTACCTTTGAAATCCTTTTTCATATCATCGCGAACCGAGTACAACTGCAGCGCAATTGGCAGTTTATTATCCATTTTATCCACCCTTCCGCTTTTATTCATTATAAGTATAAACCGAGTCTTATATTAATTCAATAAACTAATCAATAATTTTTGTCAACTATTATCATAAAAAAGGCGGCATTGACGCCGCCTTTAATCATTGTTTAAGTTCACACCGTGCCGACGGGATTACTGGTATTTCGGGCGGCCGACATATTTTGTGTGCAGAAGCTCATGCGCTTTGTGGCTGCCGTACTCGCCCAGGAATTCCCGGTAAATCTTCTGTATTGCCGGCGACTTGTGGGATTTTCTAATCGGCATTGACGCGTCCTGGTCGTAGAGGGCTTTTGCGCGCAGAGCCTTGACATCCACAAAATTGCGGACCGAAGCGGGTTGCAGCGGCTGACCGCCGCCGTTGATACACCCGCCGGGACATCCCATAATCTCGACAAAATGCCAATCGGCAGTGCCGTCCTTAATCCGGCTCATCACGTAATCGGCGTTTTTCGCGCCGCTCGCGACCGCGACCTTGACTTCCATTCCCGCGATGTTGTACACCGCTTCCTTAAGGCCTTCCGGTCCGCGGACTTCCTTGAAATCCACCGTTTCGTTGTCTTTGCCTGTCAGCAAATCGTTGGCGGTGCGCAGCGCGGCTTCCATAACGCCGCCGGTGGCGCCGAATATCACCGCGGCGCCGGTGTCGTCGGACAGCGGGTTATCGAATTCCTCGTCCGGCAGGTTCACAAAATCAATCCCGGCGCGCATAATCATGCGTCCAAGCTCGCGCGTGGTTATCGAAATATCCACGTCGGGAACGCCTGCGGCGCTCTCGTACTCGCGCCCGACTTCAAACTTCTTGGCGGTGCAGGGCATTACCGACACGCTGACTATGTCTTTGGGGTCAATGCCGTTCTTCTGCGCGTAGTATGTCTTTATGATAGCCCCCATCATCTGCTGCGGGGACTTGCAGGTGGACAGGTTGTCAAGCAGTTCGGGGTAATACATCTCGGCGAATTTCACCCATCCCGGAGAACAGGAGGTAATCATCGGCAGAACCCCGTTGTTCTTGACCCTGTCGATAAACTCTGTGGCTTCCTCCACAATAGTCATGTCGGCGCTGAAATCGGTGTCAAACACCTTATCAAACCCAAGCCGCCTCAAAGCCGAGACCATTTTCCCCTCGACATTGGTGCCAATCGGCATGCCGAAACACTCGCCTAAAGTTACGCGGATTGAAGGCGCGGTCTGTACCACCACGTGCTTTGACGGGTCGGACAGCGCCGCCCAGACCTTGTCTGTGTCGTCCTTTTCCACCAGAGCGGCAGTCGGGCACACTACGGTGCACTGGCCGCATGAAATACACGGGACATCGTTAATCGGCTTGTCAAACGGAGTGCCGATATGAGTATCAATACCGCGGTCGTTCGCCCCGATTACCGAGACAAACTGCTGCTCGCAGGCCGCAACGCAGCGGCGGCAGAGTATGCATTTGTTGTTGTCACGCACCAGATGAGGCGCCGACGTGTCGATTTCATACTGAGGATTGTACCCCTTAAACTTATCGGTGTCCTCAATCCCGTAATCGCGGCAGAGCTTTTGCAGCTCGCAGTCCTGCGAGCGCACGCAGGACAGGCAGTCCTTGTCGTGGGTGGAGAGGATAAGCTCAAGGGTGATCCTTCGCGACTGGTGCACTTTCGGGGTATTGGTCTTTACCTCCATGCCTTCCGCCACAGGATAGACACAGGCGGCGACCAGTCCGCGCGCGCCTGTCGCCTCCACGACGCATATCCGGCAGGCGCCGATTTCATTTATCTCCTTAAGATAGCACAAAGTTGGTATATCCACGCCGGCAGCACGCGCGGCTTCAAGGATTGTACTGCCTTCGGGCACGCTGACTGCTATTCCGTTGATTTTGCAATTCACCATTTTTTCCATCTCAGCGTACTCCTTCCTCATTTAATCACAATGGCGTCAAATTTGCATTTTTGGATACAGGCGCCGCATTTGATACATACCGACTTGTCAATCACATGCGGCTGTTTTACCTCACCTGAAATCGCGTTTACCGGACAGGCGCGCTTGCAGGCGGTGCAGCCCCTGCACTTGTCCGCGATAATCTCGTAGCTCATCAGGGATTTGCACACATGCGCCGGGCACTTCTTGTCCCGAACATGCGCTATGTACTCGTCCTTAAAAAACCTGAGCGTGGACAGCACAGGGTTAGGAGCGGTCTGCCCTAATCCGCAGAGCGAGTTTTCCTTGATATAATAGCAAAGCTGCTCAAGCTCGTCCAAATCCTGCATTGTACCGTTGCCGCTGGTGATTTTCTCAAGCTTCTCGTGAAGGCGCTTGGTGCCAACCCGGCAGGGAGTGCATTTGCCGCAGGATTCGTCGACGGTAAACTCAAGGAAAAACTTTGCTATGTCAACCATGCAGGTGTCTTCATCCATTACAATAAGTCCGCCTGAACCCATCATACACCCGATTGAAATCAGATTGTCGTAGTCAATCGGGGTGTCAATCAGCTCGGCGGGGATGCACCCGCCGGACGGCCCGCCGGTCTGGGCAGCCTTAAACCTTTTGCCGTTCGGGATTCCCCCACCGATTTCCTCAATAATCTCGCGAAGGGTCGTGCCCATCGGTATTTCAACAAGGCCGGTATGCTTTATTTTGCCGCCCAGCGCAAAAACCTTGGTACCCTTGGACTTTTCGGTGCCCATCGAGGAAAACCATTCCGGCCCGTTAAGAATAATCGGCGGGACGTTGGCGAATGTCTCGACATTGTTCTCAACCGTCGGCATGCCGAACAACCCCTTGCGCGCCGGATACGGCGGGCGCGGGCGGGGCTCTCCGCGGTTGCCCTCGATTGATGTCATCAGCGCGGTCTCCTCGCCGCAGACAAACGCGCCTGCGCCAAGGCGCACCTCAAGGTCAAAATCAAAACCGGAATTAAAAAGGTTTTTGCCAAGCAGGCCGTATTCGCGCGCCTGCTCAATCGCAATCTGCAGCCGCTTTACCGCAATCGGGTACTCGGCGCGGACATAGATATAGCCTTTGGTCGCGCCGACCGCATAGCCGGCAATCGCCATCGCCTCAATCACGGAATGCGGGTCTCCTTCAAGGATTGAGCGGTCCATAAAAGCGCCGGGGTCTCCCTCGTCCGCGTTGCAGACCACATATTTCTGCGGCGCGTTGTTAGGCGCGGTGAGCGCCCACTTGCGCCCGGTCGGGAACCCGCCGCCGCCGCGGCCGCGCAAGCCCGAATCGGTAACAATCTGGATTACCTGCTCCGGCGTGTATTCGGTCAGGCACTTTGCCAGCGCCTGATACCCGTCGTAAGCGATATATTCGTCTATCCGCTCCGGGTTGATAATGCCGCAGTTGCGCAGGGCGACCCGCACCTGCTTTTTGTAAAAATCGGTTTCGTTCAGGGATTTTATCTGGTCCTCTGCAACAGTTTCCTGATACAGCAGCCGGGTTACAATCCTGCCTTTAAGCAGGTGTTCCGACACGATTTCGGGAACATCCTCGACCTTGACCGAGGAGTAAAAGCTCCCTTCAGGATAGACAATTACAACCGGGCCGAGCGCGCACAGGCCGAAACACCCGGTGGTAACCACCTTGACCTCATCCGCAAGACCCTGTTTTTCCAATTCTTTATTGAACGCTTCCAAAATCAGCCCGCTGTTTGACGAGGTACACCCTGTACCGCCGCAAACCAGCACATGAGAACGAGCCATCGAACACAACCTCCCTGTCATTTCATCACGTTACCGATGGTGTACTCCATAACCGGGTTGCCGTTCACAAGATGTTCCGCAACAATACGGGCCACTTTATCAGCCGTTACCTTTGCGTACGTTACCTTTTCCTTACCCGGTGCCATAACCTCTACTATGGGTTCAAACTGGCACATTCCGATACAGCCGGTCTGGGTTACCACCACATTTTCAAGATGTCGTTTTTCAATTTCATTTACAAACGCGTTGAGAACAGGCCGGGCTCCTGCCGAAATGCCGCAGGTTGCCATCCCGACGACAACGCGGACGGCTTCCCTGTTGTCCCCGCGCATTTTCATCTGCATACGGGCTTTATCCCTGATGGCTTGCAGCTCTGCCAATGTCTTCACAATGCTTTCCTCCTACTTTAAATCGTTTTGACCCGGTTTGGCATTACCCTCGCCGGACAATAATTCTATCTGTTCGTTTACATAGCCTGCTATCCAAGAAACCACTTCGCTGTTGTCAAGCGGAACTCCGTCAAGCACCCGGCGCAGTTCTTTTGTATCCAGTGAAAAGCTGTTCCCGTCAAGCGACTGCCTGTAACAAAAGTCGAGATTCGGGTTCAGCCTGATGAGTGCCGCCAAAGTGCCGCTTATATCCCCCAGCGGAAGGCAGTTTACGTGCGAACGGACAAAACTTGCAGTAACAGACGTACCCCTGCCGGGCCGGGATTTAACCGTCAGCTTTCCTCCGGCCTGCTCGGCCGCAAGTCTGAAAAGCGGAATTCCCAAACCCACCCGCCGGGTGGTACGGGTTGTGTAAAAAGGGTCGTCAACCCGACTTGCCTGCTGCTCGGTCATGCCGCATCCGTTGTCCGAAATGTTTATGATAATCAAATCCGAGCCGGTGTCTTCATCCACCGATATCTCTATTATTGAAGCGCCCGCAGATATTGAGTTCTGCGCTATGTCCAGAATATACAAAGACAGTTCCAGCATGCTCAATCGCTGTATTTTTCCAGGATTTTGTCAATATCGTCCGCGGTGATTTTACCGTAAACATCCTCGTTGACCATCATAACCGGGGCAAGCCCGCACGCGCCGATACAACGGGTCGCCACCAGCGAGAATTTCCCGTCCTCGGTGCATTCGTCCGGCCCAATTCCCAGCTTCTCACTCAACTTATTGAAAATCTCGCCGGAGCCTTTGACATAGCAAGCGGTACCAAGACAAACGCTGACGTTGTATTTGCCTTTCGGAGACAGCGAGAACTGCGAGTAAAAAGTGGCGACCCCGTACACTTTTTCAAGCGGCACGTTCATGCCTTCGGCAATCATCTTCTGAACCTCAAACGGCAGATACCCGTAAATATCCTGAGCCTTTTGCATTACGGTCATCAGCCGGCTCTGGTCGCCGCGGTATGTCTCGATTACTTCAAGCAGTTTTTTCTCCTGCTCCGCCGTCCCTTTAAAAGGTAGCTTGCTTACTTTCTTATGCATTTCGCCTTTTTCCCCCTAAACAGGTTTTAAAATCAATACCGGTACGTTAATCCTTAATCCGGCCGCGGCAGGCATGCCGACGCGGGCGCCGGAACGCCGCAAAAAATCGCGGTAAAGGTGATTGTTATTTTTTTAACAAGGTTATGCGCTATAAAAACTGCGGAAAACCATGGCATACAGCGTTCCGCAGTTTTTTGGACTGTGGTAAAAACCAAAATCTTATTCCTGCGCGAATTATATAATACCATTATTGACCGATTTAGTCAATATCACAGCGGTATAAATTCCTGCCAGATTTAAAAATCAGTGGTCCTGCTCGTCCAGAGTGAGGAAATACGACGGCAGATACTCTTTCACAAAGAAGTCGGCCGCGGGCAGGTTGAGGTCGCGCACCGCCTTTTCGGTCGCCCTTTTGGCTTTTTCAAACTCGCTGTTGCCCTGCCTTTCCTCCTCAATACATTTTATCAGCGCCGACAGCTTGTCCGCCGCGCGCACGATTTTCTGCTCCTCAGGATATTCGTCGCCGGGGGTCAGCAGCGGCCTGTATTCTTCGCGCATATCTTCGGGCAGCATGGTCAGCAGCTTTTCGCCGGATACCCGCTCAATATGTTTATAAGCGTCCCGTATTTCGGGGTTATAGTATTTCACGGGCGCCGGGAGGTCTCCAATCAGGATTTCCGGCATATCGTGGTACAGCGCGAGCAGCACGCAGCGCCCCGCGTCCACATTCCCGCCAAACCGTTTGTTTGTAATCACCGCGAGCGCGTGGGCAAGCACCGCGACGTCGTGGGAATGCTCGCAGATGTTTTCGGTGCGGACGTTGCGCATTAACGACCACCGGTTGATATACTTCATCCGTGAAATCATCGCAAAAAAATGAAATCCCATAACACAATCCCCCGTACAGCTTTTATATCTCAATCCTGCCGATAAGGCTCCTCATCGCAAGGATTGTCTTTTTAACCAATTCCTCGAATGTCCAGCCAAGCATATCCGCCCCGCTTTGAATAACCTCTCTTGAACAGCCGGCGGCAAAACCCTTTGATTTAAATTTCTTCATCACCGACTTTACCTCAAGGTCCGCGACGCTTTTAGACGGACGGATAATCGCAACCGCGCCAATCAGTCCGGTCAGCTCGTCAACCGCATACAGTATCTTTTCCATAATGTGCTCCGGCTTTATGTCCACCGTTATATTATAGCCGTGGCTCGCGGCGGCGCGGATAATCCTCTGGTCCAGATTATGCTCCCGCATGATTTCCTGACTCTTTATGCAGTGCTCATCGGGGTACTGTTCAAAATCAAGGTCGTGCAGCAGGCCAACAACCTCCCAAAACTCCCTGTTGCCCGAATCGTACCTGTCGGCAAACCAGCCCAATACCCCGGACACGATTACCGCGTGCCGGATATGGAACTCGTCTTTGTTGTATTTTTTCAAAAGCTCCATGGCTTCATCAAATGTGGGTACCACGCCCATTTGTCGTCATTCCTTTCCGTTTCTGCGGACAGTTGGATTTCGAGTACTCTCCCGATATAAAGTTTACCAGCTTTTTAATATAAATGAAAGCCAGATTTTAATCAATAGCCAAAAAAGCCAAAACCAATACATTTTATCCCGCCGCCGGCAGAAACTATCAATATAATAGCTTGCAAAGGTGTTGAAATCAGATGAAGAATATCAAAGGCATTCTGACAGGGGCGCTCGCCGGTTTTGCCAACGGCTTTTTCGGCGCGGGCGGCGGGCTGTTTCTGGTGCCCCTGTACGTCAGATGGATGGGAATTGATACAAAAAAGGCGTTCGCCACGTCAATCGCGGTGATACTCCCGCTGTCCGCGGTTTCGCTTTTTGTCTACTATCCGAAATCGGGGGTCGGCATAACCTCTGTGCTGCCGCTCATGCTGGGCGGGCTGGCCGGCGGGATTGCCGCGGGAAAACTCTTCCGCAAAACCCGCGCCGCGCTGCTGCGCAGGATACTTGGTCTGCTGATTATATACGGAGGGATAAAGGCGCTGCTGCAATGAAACTGTTGCTGGATTTTGTAATCGGGCTTGCGGCCGGAATATTGAGCGGGTTCGGGATAGGCGGCGGCTCCCTTTTAATCCTGTACCTTGTGTTTGTTTTGGAAATGCCGCAGTTTGCCGCCGCCGGTGTCAACCTTCTGTATTTTCTTTTCTGCGCCCCGCCGGCGCTGGTATCCCACTTAAAAAACAGGCTGATAGATTTAAGAACCGCCGCGGTCTGCATCGCCGCCGGAATTCCGGCCTCCCTCGCCGCCGCCTTTGCCGCGGCGCAGATCGACGTCAACGCCCTGCGTCGGGTTTTCGGCATTTTTCTTCTGTTTATCGGGCTCGGGGAACTGTTCTCAAAAAAATAACCAAAGACATTTTTCCCAATCCTTGACAGCCGGCATTAACGGGGATATAATGAAAAAAACACCGAAAATTCATAATCAGCATAAACTGCCCGCTGTAAAACAGGGTCAAACAAACAGGACATCTGCCGCGTCATCCGGCGCGACATCCTTTTCTCATTCTGGGCGGAAACTCTTTTGGAGCTTCTGCCCTTTTATGGTATTTAAGCGGGCGGAAAAGTATAAACCTTGCCGGTGCAAAGGTTTATTATCCGGCGGTTTTGGCCGATAAACATATATACGCAAAACCGCCGCCAAACCCCGCCGGCAGGGGAAATTGTCTTTACAGGAACGGGGCCTTTCCACTCCCGGATAACAAGCCGCGCAGCGGAGGTAACAATGAAAAAACAAGTAAGCAAACCTATGCCGTCCCCCCGCCGGACACTCAGGAAAAGGCGGAAACTCAATAAAGCCCGGGTAGGAATGCTGCTGTTTATCGCTGTTTTGATGGTCTTCGCCGTCGTTCTGGCTGTCATCTCCTCCGTAAAGCCGAGCGCGCAAACCGGCGGAAAGGACGATTCGCTGTTCAGGGTCAAATCGGTTTCGGTCAAAGGGAGCGCCCATTACACCGAAAATGAGATTGTCGCGGCAAGCGGCATTGCGGCCGGTCAGAGCATTTTTCTGGTCAACAAACGCAAAGCCGCCGAAAACATACTGTTAAACTTTCCCTATGTCGAAAAGGTTACCGTACGAAACGCCTCTTTTAATCAGCTTGAAATCACAATCGAGGAGACCGAGCCCGCAGGGATTATAGAATGGGGTTCCGGCTGGCTGGTAGTCGGGATTAACGGAAAGGGGCTTGAAACCCTGAACGCCGACAGCAGCCGCGTCGGGGACTACCGGATAATTAAATGCCCAACCCTCGACGGCGCGGGCGTCGGCCGTCTCACGCTGGACAGCCGGAGCTGGGAAATCGTCAACGCCATACTCGTCTCCTGCCAAAACTCCAACCTCGACGGCGTGCTGGAACTCGACCTTGAAAACTTTTCGGATATCGTGCTCAACTGGAAAAACACAATCGAAATAAGGCTCGGAAGCGACGTTCTGCTTGAAGAAAAGCTGGATTTCGCCTCCTCCACCTTAAAGCGGGTGCTTGAGGACCACGACGGCGGCGCCGAAGGCAGAATTGATCTTCGATTTTACTCCCAGTCAAACCAAAAAGCGGTTTTCACCCCTGCGGAACTGCTTGAAGACAATAAGTGAGTTTGTAAAAATGCAGCGAAAAACACAGTATTTTTTGGCCGTATTTCTTATATTGAACAGTTGAATTTAACAACCGTTCATGTTAAAATTATTTGGAATAAACAGTTTGTAATCAGTCCGGAAAGTTGCGAGCTCCATATTTTCCATATAAAGGGGATAATAAGCTGAGAGGAAGGTTCAGATGGGTTTTGAGTTTGACAATGACTTTGCAGACGGCGTTCAGATAAAAGTAGTCGGAGTCGGGGGTGGTGGCGGCAACGCTGTCAACCGGATGATACGCGCCGGAGTGCAGGGCGTTGAATTTTTATCGGTCAACACCGACCGGCAGGCTCTTTCGATGTCGCAGGCCACCCAGAAAATCCAAATCGGCGAGAAGCTTACCCACGGGGCGGGGGCAGGCGCTTGTCCTGAAAAAGGACAGCGGGCCGCTGAAGAAAGCCGGGAAGAAATCGCCGCCGCGCTGAAGGGCACCGACATGGTGTTCATCACCGCGGGCATGGGCGGCGGCACCGGCACCGGCGCGGCGCCGGTGATTGCGGAAATCGCGCGCGACATGGGAATCCTCACCGTCGGCATTGTAACCAAGCCGTTTGCCTTTGAAGGCCGCAAACGCATGGAACAGGCGGAAAGCGGGATAACCGCGCTGCGGGAACATGTGGACAGCCTTGTGGTAATCCCCAACGAAAGGCTTAAGCTGGTCAGCGAACAGCGCATCACCCTCGCCAACGCGTTCGCGATTGCGGACGACGTGCTGCGTCAGGGCGTTCAGAGCATCTCTCAGCTAATCAAGGTTCCGGGCCTTGTAAACCTCGACTTTGCGGACGTTACCACGGTGATGAAAGACGCGGGCTACGCCCACATGGGCGTCGGCCGCGCCGAGGGCAAGGACAAGGCGGAACTTGCCGCCAAATCCGCAATCTCAAGCCCCCTTCTTGAAACCTCGATTGACGGCGCAAGGGGCGTAATCATCAACATAACCTCGTCTCCGGACGTAGACCTCGAAGACGTCGAGCTCGCCTCGTCCATGATATCCCGCGCCGCCCATCCGGACGCGACCATCATCTGGGGCGCCGCTTTTGACGAAAACTTTGACGATGAGCTCTGCGTTACGGTAATCGCAACCGGTTTTGCGACCGATGGCTCATACAAGGCGCCCGAAGCAAGGCAGCAGACCGATTTCTTCAGCAATGTGCCGGTGCCGGAAGAGGACGACGATTTCACAAGCATTATGGACATATTCAAAAAGCGGGACCAGTAACCCTTCCATCAGCAAAAGACGCATCCTGCGTACAAAAACGGCAGACCTTCGCTGTCTGCCGTTTTTTTGTCGGTTTTATCCGGCCCGCCGGCGTTCATCATACCCTTTTGACCACAGCGCCGATACCGCATAAATTCTCCTTGAGTTTTTCATAGCCGCGGTCGATGTGATGGATATGGGTAACCTCGGTAACCCCGTCGGCTGCAAGCCCGGCAATCACCAGCGCCGCGCCGCCGCGCAAATCGGTGCATTCCACCTGCGTGCCGGACAGCCGCTTTACACCTTCCACGACAGCCACCCTGCCCTCGATTTTGATTTTTGCGCCAAGCCTCATCAACTCCCCCGCATGCTTATATCGGCTCTCAAAGATATTCTCGATAAAAACGCTGGTACCGTCGGCAACGGTTATCATCGCCATTACCGGCGCCTGCGCGTCGGTCGGAAACCCCGGATAGGGCATTGTCCGCACCGAATGCACCCGGTTCAACCTGCCGGGCGCGCTGATTTTTATTTCCCCCTTTGAGGGGAAAACCGCACAGCCCGCCTCCCTGAACACCGGCAGCACCGTCGCGACATGCTGCGGGTTGACCGATTTTAATGTCAGGGTGCTTCCCGTAATGGCCGCGGCAGCCATATATGTAACCGTTTCAATACGGTCGGGAATGACGCTGTGAGCGCACCCGTAAAGGGAATCCACCCCCTCTATTGTAATCGCGCTTTCGCCTGCCCCCGTAATGCGGGCGCCGCATTTATTCAGATAATTGCACAAATCCACAATTTCCGGCTCACGCGCGGCGTTCAGGATTGAGGTGGTGCCCTCCGCCGTAACCGAAGCCAGTATGATATTTTCGGTCGCCCCGACACTGGGAAAGGCCAGCGCGATGGTAGCGCCCTTCATGCGCGCCTTCACGCTGCATTCCAGCCGCCCGCCGTCCTCAAGTATCTCCATGCCGAGCTGCCTTAAAGCCGACAAATGCAAATCAATCGGCCGCGTGCCCAGCTCGCAGCCGCCGGGGAAAGTCAAATGCGCTTCACCGGTGCGCGCGGCAATCGCGCCCAAAAACACGATTGAGGAGCGCATTTCTCTCATAAGAGTATCCGGTATATCGCTGCGGCAAAGACCGAGCGAGTCAACAGTTACACAGTTTTCAGACCGGCTGACATTGCACCCCAGATGGCGCAGAATTCGAACCGAGGCAGCCACGTCCGAAAGCTGCGGGCAGTTGTGGATTTCACTTATGCCGTTGGCCAGTATGGTTGCGGCGAGCACAGGCAGAGCACTGTTTTTCGCGCCGTGTATGTTCATAGCGCCGCTGAGTTTATGCTTCCCTTCAATAATCAGTTTCGACATATCACGCACCCTTTCGCATTTGGAGAGGGCGTACCGGCGCCGCTGCAGGCAAACATCAGAGTTTTACAGCAGCTCCAAACCTGCCGCAGGCCGGCCCGAACCTGCGGCGTAACACGCACCTGCAAACCCATCCTATGCAAAAAACTGCGTGAAGGTGAATAAAGGCTTACCGCACCACATAATATAGTAGTTAGGCAAAAGGGGGATAATAACTTAATTGATAATTAATAATGCATAATGAAAACTTTGGTGTGGTTACAGTATTACATTTTATTATATTAACTTATCAATCCTCTGCTGAACTTGACATCTAATACTAGGCGTCTGCCTGCAACTTAAAAGGCCGCTGACGTTCTGTCAGCGGCCTTTTGCTTCTGCCATCAGTTTGCAGACGGCGTTTGTGAATTCCACCGGGTCTTCAATCGGCATGCCCTCAATCAGCAGCGCCTGGGTGTATAAAAGCTTTGTGTATTCTTTGAGCTTTTCGGGGTCTTCCTTATGCAGCCCCGCCAAAACCGGGAAAACCGGGTGGGATTTATTGATTTCGAGTATCCGCTCAGCCTTTACCCCGTTTTCGGGCGCGTTTGGCATCGAGCTCAACACCTTCTCCATTTCAAGCGAGAGCGCGCCCTCGCTTATGATACAGACCGGGTGGGTCTTCAGCCGCTCGGACAGCCTGACGGCCTTAACTTTGCCGTCAAGCGCGGCGGTCATGGCGTCGAGCAAATCCTTGCTTTCCTCAGCCTGCTTTTTGTCCTCGTCCGAGGTTTCAATCCCGATATCGCCGGCCGAGACCGATTTGAACTCCTTGCCGTCGTACTCGTGGAGCATTCGCAGCGCGAACTCGTCAATATCGTCGGTACAGTACAAAATCTCGTACCCCTTGTCGCGGACGACCTCGGTCTGTGGGAGCTTGTCTATCTTGTCCACGCTGTCCCCGCAGGCGTAGTAGATGAACTTCTGGCCCTCTTTCATCCTCCCCACATACTCGGACAAAGTAACCATCTTCTTCTCGGTTGAGGAGTAGAACAGGATTAAGTCCCTGAGCGTCTCCTTGTGGATACCAAAGTCGCTGTACAGCCCGTATTTGAGCTGCAGCCCGAAATTCTTATAAAACTTCTCGTAGGTCTCCCGCTCCTTTTCGAGCATTAAAGCAAGCTCGCTCTTTATTTTCTTTTCTATCCTCTGGGCGATGATTTTAAGCCGGCGGTCCTGCTGAAGCATTTCGCGCGAGATGTTCAGCGACAAGTCCTGCGAGTCAACAAGTCCCCGCACAAAGCTGAAGTGGTCGGGCAGCAAATCGGGGCATTTTTCCATAATCAGCACCCCGCTCGCATAAAGCTGCAGCCCTTTCTCGTATTCGCGGGAATAGTAATTAAGCGGCGCCCGGCCCGGGATGAACAGCAGGGCATTGTAGGTCGCGGCGCCTTCCCCGCTGCTGTGGATTACCCGCAGGGGTTTTTCGTAATCAAAGAATTTATCCTTGTAAAAGCTGTGGTAATCTTCATCTGAAAGCTCGTTCTTATTCCGTTTCCACAGCGGCACCATGCTGTTGACAGTCTCGGTCTCGGTTACGGTATCATACTCGCCCTCTGCCCCTTCTTTCGGCACCGTCTTTTCAAAATCCATCAGAATGGGGTAGCGGATATAATCCGAGTATTTTTTCACAATCGAGCGCAGGCGGTATTTGTCGAGATACTGAGAGTAATCCTCGTCATCGCTGTCTTTTCTGATTTTCAGGATAACCGTGGTGCCGTGGCCGTCTTTTTCAGCCGGCTCTATCGTGTACCCCTCAACGCCCTTTGATTCCCAGCGCCACGCCTCGTCGGAGCCGAATGCGCGGCTGACCACCGCGACAGCCTCGCTGACCATAAACGCCGAGTAAAACCCGACGCCGAACTGCCCGATGATGTCGATATCCTCTTTTTGCTCCATCCCCTCCTTAAACTGAAGGGTGCCGCTTTTGGCGATGGTGCCGAGGTTGCTTTCAAGCTCCTCTTTGCTCATTCCGCAGCCGTTGTCGGTGATGGTCAGGGTCCTCGCCTCTTTATCAACATCCAGCCGGATATAAAAATCCTCCCGCCGAAGCCCTGTTATCCCTTCCGACAGCGAGCGGTAATACAGCTTGTCAATCGCGTCGCTGGCGTTTGAAATCAGCTCCCGCAGGAAAATCTCGCGGTTTGAGTAAATCGAGTTAATCATCAGTTCCAAAAGCCTTTTGGACTCCGCTTTAAACTGTTTGACTCTCATAAGCCTCCCTCAAAATACCGTAATAATGGATTAGCACTCGTCAAATCAGAGTGCTAATCCATAATAGCCTTAATATAAGAAAAATACAAGGGGGTAATATGTAAAATTTTTGAAAAAATCTTTGTTACCGGATATCCTCCGCTACGGTTTCGGGCGGGGTATCCAGCATTTCGGGGTTTTTCAATATCCTGTGCAGCAGCTTGAACACGCCGGAATAATAATACCCGTCGCATATCCTGTCGTCCAGAGTCAGGGTAAACTGGATTTGCTTTGGGGAATCGCTTCTTAAGGGATTGCGCGCCGTGGCCCCGAAGGCCAAAAAGGCGGAGATGTTCCCGAAATCATACAGGTGATGGTAAACCGGAGGCAGGCCGATTGAGCCTAAATCCGAGATGAATATGCTGCCGTGGAACGGGCTGATGTCAATCAGCTTTCTGGGCAGCAACCCGAAATAATCGAGAAACTCAAACACTTTAACCACAAAGCTCAGAATAAACCCCGGAACATAGTTCAACAGGCGGGCCATTCTGTCGGTCTTGTTTGAATCCCCCTCCTGCTTTGCCTCCTCGACTGCCTTTTGAACCTTCTGATAGACTATATCAATGGTGTCGGTTGGCTCAAAATACATCTTGACGGTGGTCTCCTGCCCCTGGACGGTGAGCTCTTTTTTTACGGTGAGGTTTACAGATATCTCAGTACGGGCGTAAAGCTTCCTGCCCGACACAAACCGGTTTATCGCAGGCTTCTGGGAAACAATCCGCACAAACGCCGCAATAAAAAAATGCAGCAGCCCAAGGCCGGGCATGTTTTCGCACCTTTTTTCACGTAAATACCTTTCAGCCTCGGCGACATTCAGGGTCCCGGAAAAGTAATTCGCAGCGCCTGCCCTCCTCTTCATTATATGGGCGGCCACGCTGAACAGAGGGTCGATTGTCCGAAGTCGTCTGCCGTCAGGCCGGTCCCCAAAACGGCGGCGGTATTTTCGGGGGTTGTTCACAGCTTTTCCACGCCTTTCGGTATAAATTATTTAAAACTATACGAGCAGTAAAACTCGATACGGCCTGAATTCCTTTTTTAGTCCTGCTTAAAGAGCAATCCCGAAAAGGCGACAGGCGTTTTCACAGGTTTTTTGTAGAATTTTGTCGACAGACACCCCGCGAATTTCCGCAATCCTCTGCGCGGTGAACGCGATATGCCCCGAATGGCACCGCCTGCCCCTGAAGGGCACCGGAGCCATGTACGGCGCGTCGGTTTCGAGGACAAGCCTGTCGTCAGGCAGCATTGCCGCTACCTTGACGGGTTTTACGGCGTTTTTAAAGGTAACCGCGCCCCCAAGTCCGATATACATCCCAAGCTCCAATACCTCCCTCGCGGTCTCGACGCTGCCCGAAAAGCAGTGCACCACGCCGGCGGGACGGTATTTCTTGAGGGCACGCAGGGTATCCTGATGCGCGTCGCGGTTGTGGATGATGACCGGCTTGCCGAAATCCGTCGCCAGCTCAAGCTGGCGCTCAAACCATTCAAGCTGCGTTTCTTTTGGCGAATTGTTGTAGTAATAATCAAGCCCGATTTCCCCGACCGCCACCACGCGGGGGTGTTTAAGCAAATCCTTTAAAATATCCAGAGCGTCCCTGTCGGCGTTGCCGACTTCGTGGGGATGGATTCCCACCGACGCCCAGATGAACGGGTATTTTTCAGCCAGCGCAATCCCGGCGCGGGAGGAATTTATATCGCTTGCCGCGTTTACCACCGCGCAGACATTCCGGCTTTTCAGCGAGCAAATCAGCTCGTCCCTGTCGCTGTCGAACGCCGGGTCGTCATAATGCGCGTGAGTATCGAATATGCATGCCAATTCCCTTTGCTCCTTAAAATTCTATCTTATTCGGCTACCCGCGTCAATACCGTCAACAAAAATCACCTTTACCCGCTCCCCATCGTCCGCGGCGAGTATCATCCCCTGGCTCTCAACGCCTAACAGCACAGCGGGTTTCAGGTTGGACACCAGAATAACCCCCCTGCCCAAAAGCTCATCCGGTTTGTACCAGTTCGCTATGCCGGCGCAGACGGTGCGGGGAGTGCCGCTGCCGTCGTCAAGAATGAGTTTTAAAAGCTTTTTGGATTTTTTTATCGGCTCGCAGGCTTTTACCACCGCGACCCTCAAATCCACCTTCGCGAAATCCTCAATGCCTATCTGCGGCAAAAACGCGATATTCCCGGCTTTTTCCCCGCTGCCGGCGGCCGAAAGCTCGGCTTCGATTTCGGCAAGCTTTTTCTCCACATCAATGCGCTCAAACAGCGGCGCCGGATTGCCGACATTGAAGCTGTCGGCGGCCCCGAACCCCGACGTAACCGAGTCAATAGAGGCGAGTTCTTTTGGCAGAATGATTTGGGTCGCGATTTTATCCGACGTGTCGGGCATGAACGGATAAAGCAAAACCCCGATAATCCGTATGCACTCTATCAGGTTGTAGAGCACGTCGTTCAGCCGCCCGCGCGAATTCTCGTCTTTTGCGAGTATCCACGGGGTCGTCTCGTCAATATACTTGTTGCAACGGTGTGCAAGCTGCATTACGGTATCTGCGGCGTCGGCGGTGTGGTAGACGTCCATGTACCGGATATAGTCCTCGACGCACCGCTCGGCGGCGGCTATAAGCTCGGCGTCAACCCCCGTCCGTTCTGCCGGCCGGGTCAGTCTGCCGCCAAAATACTTGTTTGCCATCGCGACGCTCCGGTTTACGAGGTTGCCGAGAGTGTTCGCAAGGTCGGAGTTGTATTTGTGTATCATGCTCTCGTAGGTGATTGAGCCGTCCTGCGCGAACGGGATTTCGGAGAGCAGGTAGTAGCGCACCGCGTCCACCCCGAAATGCCGCACCAAGTCGTCGGCGTAAATCACGTTACCCCTGGATTTGCTCATTTTATCCTCGCCGACAAGCACCCACGGGTGCCCCAATACCTGTTTGGGCAGCGGCTCGCCGAGCGCCATCAGAATTATCGGCCAGTAGATGGTGTGGAAACGGACAATATCCTTTCCGATGACGTGCAAATCCGCCGGCCAGTACTTTTTATAAAGCTCCCCGCTGCCGTCGGGATGGTAGCCCACCCCGGTTATATAGTTTGAAAGCGCGTCCAGCCAGACGTAAATCACGTGCCCGGGGTCGAACTCCACCGGTATCCCCCATTTGAACGAGGTTCTTGACACGCACAAATCCGACAGCCCCGGTTTGAGGAAGTTGTTTATCATCTCGGCGCGGCGGGAATCGGGTTTGATGAAATCGGGGTTTTGTTCATAGTATTCCATCAGCTTATCCTGATATTTGCTCAAACGCAGGAAATACGCCTCCTCGCGGGCGTCTGAAACCTCGCGCCCGCAGTCGGGGCATTTGCCGTCCACAAGCTGGGATGAGGTGAAGAAGGATTCGCACGGCACACAGTACTTGCCGACGTACTCACCTTTATATATATCCCCTTTTTCATACAGCCTTTTAAAAATCTTCTGGACCGCGTCCTGATGGTCGGGGTCGGTAGTGCGGATAAACCTGTCGTAGCTGGTGTTCATGCAGTCCCAAATCTCCCTGATTTGGGCCGCGACTTTGTCAACGTATTCCTTGGGCTCAAGCCCGTTTGACTTTGCGGCCTCCTCTATCTTCTGGCCGTGCTCGTCCGAGCCGGTCAGAAAGAATACGTCGTAACCCATCATCCGCTTGTAGCGCGCGATGGTGTCCGCCAGAACGGGGTCGTAAGTATTGCCGATATGCGGTTTGCGCGAAGTGTATGCTATCGCGGTCGTGATATAAAAAGACTTTTTATTCTTCTCCACAATTATCTGCTATCCTCCCGCGCCCTGACACAGGGCATAGTTTTATTATATATTCTACCAAATCGGTGAAAAAATACAAGGACGTATTTTGGCCGGCCTTAAGCCGCCGCAGCGGGTTATTAAAAGGGCTGCGCACCTGCCCATTTGACAATAAATCAGTATTTGAGTAATATACGGTTAACCAATAAAACTCAAACAGCTCTGACGCTCAATGAAACTGGCAGAGCGACACACCCGAAAACCCGCCGTTTTGCAGGTCAGCCCGGATAAAAGAGGTGCCAGAATGACCGTAACCGTGATGACAATCAAGCTGTATGCGCCGTGGGTGCACAGCCTTAAGGAAAAGCGGAAGATTGTAAAGGGGCTGTGCGAGAAGCTGCGCCATAAATTCCACGTCTCGGTAATCGAGAGCGACGCGCAGGATATCCACCAGACCATCGTGGTTTCGGTTGCCTATCTCACAGACCACGCCGCGGCGGCCGACAGTATCGGCGAGGCAATCCGCGGCTTTATCGCGCGCAGCGCCGACGCCGAGATTGTGGACATCCGGGAGGAAAAAAGGTAGCGGCGGCTGCAAAACAGCATATAATAACGGGCAGCGCGGGCTACCCGTTTTGTGTTAAGACAGGTTATTTCACCATATACACCGCAGAACCGCATTTTAACCCGGCGGCGTTGGCGTCGTCGGTGTCGAGGTGGATTTCGAGCCTGAAATTCCTGTCCACCCGCACCTGAACGTCATAAAACCGGGTGCGCCGGCCGGACATGCAGTCAACCACCACATAGTCCCCGTCCCTGACGTTAAAGCGCGCCGCATCGTCGGGGCTCATGTGGATATGGCGGTTGGCTATGATACACCCCTCCGCCAGCTCGACCACCCCTTTGGGCCCGATAAGGGTTATGGGCGCGGAGCCCGCGATGTCGCCGGATTCCCGCACCGGCGGGTCCAGCTTTAAAGTGTAACAGTCGGTGCGGGAAACCTCCACCTGTGAAGCGCGACGCAGCGGCCCCAATACCCGCACATTCTCAATCGGACGCATGGACGGGCCGACGATGGTCAGGGTCTCCTTGCAGGCGTACTGCCCCGGCTGGGACAAATCCTTAATCGGAGTCAGCTCGTACCCCTTGCCGAACAGGATTTCAAGATGTTCCTTAGTCAGGTGGATATGGCGGTTTGAAATTCCCACCGGGATACTCTGCTCCCCGCCGCCGTGCTGCGTTTCGCTCAGCACCTTGCGGACTATTTCGGCAACAGTGGAAACATCCACGTTCATTGTTATCTTACCTTTCAGGAATTATATAATGCGGAAGCTGTCCGCCATCACGCAGCGGCGCTGGCGGGTAAAACTGCGGGCCGAGGTAATCCCCTCGCCGGTCGGGCCGGCGATTGTGAAAGTGGTGTGCCCTTCCGCGTTAAACCCTATCCCCGCGTAGGAAGGCGCGTTCTTCACGAATATGGTGGTTTCGACCGCGATGGCAAAACGGGTCAGGTTGTCAATGTTTTTTGAATGCATGTGCGCCGAATGGCGGAACCCGTGCTCGGCTTTTACTGCAAGCTCAATCGCCTCGTCGATGTCCGCGACTTCCACTATCGGCAGAATCGGCATCATCAGCTCTTCCTGAACAAAGGGATGGTCAAAACCGGTCTCGCAGATAATGCAGCGGATATCCCCGCCGGCGTTGACCCCGATTTTGGACAGCAGCGCGCCGGCGTCCCGGCCGACGCACTCGCGGTTGAGGGTTTTCTTTGTTTTGCCGGTTTTTTTGTCGGCGACGTCAACCAGCACGATTGAGGCGAGCCTTTCGGCCTGCGCGCTGTTAATCAGGTACGCGCCTTGTTTTTGCATTTCCCTGATTAATTCGCCCTTGATGGCGCGCAGGGCAAACACCTCTTTTTCGGCGATACATGGCAGGTTGTTGTCGAAGGTGCAGCCGTCTATAATGTCCTTTGCCGCCTTTTTGATGTCGGCGGTGTCGTCCACAATCACCGGAGGATTGCCGGCGCCGGCGCAGATGGCCTTTTTGCCGGACGCGAGCACCGCCTTCACAACACCGGGGCCGCCGGTGCAGACCAGCAGTTTGATGTCGGGGTGGGACTGCATAACCGCCGCCGACTCTAATGTGGGTTTGTCCATGGACGCCACCAGAATATCCGGCCCGCCGGCGAGCTTTGACGCGCGGTTGACCAAATCCACCGCGTAATTGGAGGTGGCGACGGCGTTCGGGTGGGGGTTGAATACCACGCTGTTGCCGGCCGCAACCATACCGATACTGTTGCAAATCACCGTTTCGCTGGGATTGGTGCTCGGGGTAATCGAGCCAATCACCCCGTAAGGCGCCATCTCCACCAGCGTCAGCCCGTGGTCCCCGGTTTTGGCGTGGGTAGGCAGGGGGACTTCAACGGTGTAATTCTCCATTCCCGGCCGTTTGTGAGTCATACGACCGCCGGTGCCGATACACTCGCAAATCCCCTTTGCCATCACCGACCGGTCCTGCATATTGAA
>Ga0208564_1000161_pt1 | contig 63822 bp, 69 predicted proteins | sample AD_UKC073_MetaG_FD_184439 | JGI IMG/M metagenome (GOLD analysis project Ga0208564, IMG submission 184439) | Active sludge microbial communities of municipal wastewater-treating anaerobic digesters from USA - AD_UKC073_MetaG (SPAdes) (version 2) | ecosystem: Engineered > Bioreactor > Anaerobic >... | reverse complement strand
ATACCTTGCCTTTTCGTGCTGGGGTTTAAAGTCAGCTTTATTGGAAAAAATAAACAAATAAACAAAAAATTAAAATTGGAAAATCTTTGGTTGAAACAAGTTGACGAAGTGTAGTATAATTATGATATTGTAGAAGATTTTAGCAAGTGACGGAAGGAGGGTGAAAACCCCGGGGGCTAAGGAGAATTGAGTTTTGCAACAAGGTGTCTTTGGGGCAAAATGGCAAATAAAATTATCTCTTACCTGAAAACGTATCACACGAGGGTAAAAATGTTTTTAAGCCTAAAAGTACTACCGAAAATAGCCGTTCTGGAAATTGGTAAGCCCGAAAGATCTGCCCAAAATAATTTAAAAAGCAACTGTTCAAAAACAGCTAAGAAGAATAAAGATATAAATAAAACGAATATTACGAAGAAAAAAAATCAGAAAAAGAAAAACAACAAAGCAATGGTTAACCATAACCATAAGCAAGTAATCGGTAAAGAGGCGGCGCCGGTGTTCCTGGCGCACCTACGCAAGGTGAAAAACCTGCAAAGCGTTAAAATCGGGGCGGCCTGCGCATTGGCGCTCAGCATCCTGGCCGGTGGGTTTTTCTATATGGCTTTCCAGCCGGTGATGCTTTTAGCGGATGGACAGGAAATCGGTCTGGTGCCCGGAGAAAAAGCGGTGGCCAAAGCGCTGGAGGCAGCCCGCCAGGAGTTGTCCCAGGAGATTGGCATGGAGGTGGACGTGGCCACTTCCCAGCTATCCTTTGTGAAGGAAAAGTCCGGGACCGGGGAGATTATCAAAGAGGAGCAATTAGTTGCGGTTTTAAAGCAGCAGCTTCGTTGGCCAATCAATACCTGGGCCATTGCCATTAACGGGGAACAGAAAGTGTTTTTAGCTTCGGAGGCGGAGGCCAAGGAAGCGCTGGAGGCAGTAAAAGCCGCTTACATAGCTGAGGGAAACGGTGCTTCCAAGGACCAGGGACAAGGCACCGTGCAAATTGAGACCCTGGAATTTCAAGGAGAGGTTGCGGTTGTACCGGCCAAAACCACGGCCGGGGGGCTGCTGACCAAAGATGAAGCCGTGCAAGCCATGCTTACGGGCATGGAGAAAATTGTCCAGCACGAAGTAGCGGAAGGAGAATCCTTGTGGACAATTGCGCGGGACCATGATTTAACCGTAGCCCAACTTAAAGAAATGAACCCCTCCTTAAAGGGAGAACTGCTGCAAATCGGGCAACGCTTAAATTTGAAAAAGGCGGAACCCTTGGTTAATGTTGTAGCGGTCATGACCACCACGGTGGAAGAAAAGATTCCGCATCCGGTAGAATATGAAAATGACGATTCGCTTTGGAAAGGACAACAAAAAGTGAAGAAATCCGGTAGTGACGGCTTGAAACGGGTCACTTACCGGATTACGAAAACCAATGACCAGGTTGTCGAGAAGCAGACCCTGGAAGAGCTTGTCCTCAAAGAGCCGGTAACCGAAGTGGTGCGGAAAGGAACAAAATTAATTGTGGCCTCTCGTGATGGCGGAGGAAATGGTACTTTAGGCTGGCCGTTGCGAGGGAAGATTACTTCGTCCTACGGGACGTCCCGGGGCCGCTCCCGGCACACGGGAATTGATATTGACGGCGACCAGGGGGATCCGGTTTGTGCCGCCGGGGATGGAACCATAATTCGAGCTGCTTCGTTCGGCACTTATGGGAAATGTGTCGATATCAGTCATGGACAAGGGCTGGTAACCCGTTATGCCCACCTGAGCGCCATCGATGTTTCGGTGGGGCAGAAGGTTTCCCGGGGCGATCTGATCGGAAGAGTCGGGTCAACCGGGAGAAGCACAGGTTCGCACCTTCATTTTGAAACGATTCTTAACGGCAAGCATGTTTCGCCGAGACAATATTTGGATTAAAGGGTGCGGGAAGGGTTTATTGAACAAGTTTAGCAAAACCGGTAAGTATACATATTAAAAAGGTACAGGTGAAAGCTTGTACCTTTTCTCTAGTATTTTTCCCGGGTGCTGCAAGGAGGATGAAGGGAGGAGCGGTGTGGGGATTTACGACATTGTGATTATCGGTGGCGGGCCGGCCGGGCTTACCGCGGCCATTTACGCCTGCCGGGCGGGTTGGAAAACGATCTTGATTGAACGAGGAACTTTTGGCGGGCAGGCGGCCATAACCGACCGGATCGAAAATTATCCCGGTTTTGCCGAGGGAATATCGGGCTTTGATTTAATGCAAGGCTTTTATCAGCAGGCTTTGCGTTTTGGCTGTAAGATGCTGGTGGCGGAAGTCACCGGGCTCAATATCCATCCCGGTCTGGGGAACACTGATTTCGGGCAGGGAGAACAAATCAAAACGGTGGAAACAACGGAGGGGTTGGTGCAGGGAAGAACGGTTTTGATCGCCACCGGCGCCCAAGCGCGGGAACTGGGCATCAAAGGTGAAAAAGAATTTGTGGGGCGCGGGGTCTCCTATTGCGCTACTTGTGACGGATTTTTCTTTAAAAAGAAAAAAGTGGCAGTAATCGGCGGCGGAGATGCGGCCGTTAAGGAAGCCATCTATTTGGCCAAGTTGGCGGAGGAAGTGCTGATTATTCACCGGCGTGATTCCTTCCGGGCCGACCAGTATTTAAGCCAGCAGGTGCTGACGCTCCCGAACGTTAAAATCCGTTGGAACACAGTGCCTTTGGAGATAAGGGGAGAGCAAAAAGTATCCGCCCTGCTGGTGCAAAACGTCAAAACCCAGGAAACCGGCACGGAGGAAGTGGATGGCGTATTCATCTATATCGGCCGGAAACCGAATACGGATTTTTTAGGCGCCGGCTTTACCAGGGACGAAGAGGGGTATTTGCTTACGGGGCAGGATCTGCAACTTGCCACGCCGGGTATTTTTGCGCTTGGGGATTGCCGGGTGAAAAGTGTGCGGCAGGTGGCCACCGCCGTTGGGGATGGCGCTCTGGTCATGGCTGCGGTGGATGAGTATTTACGTTCAAAGAAGGAGGGTTAAAGCGCGATGCGATTGACGAAAAGGCAAAAAGAGAAAATCAAAAGGGCCTTTGTGGTTGTGCTGGCGCTTTTATTAAGCGCAGGGCTTATTCTAACCACGTTGGTATGGTATCTCTAGGGGGATATTACCAGCACAAGAAAAGGGAAGCTCTGCTATAATGGGATACGGAGCCCAATAACCAAACGAAAGCAGGCTGTATCCCATGCTTAATTTAGTCAGTGTTTCCAGAAAAGTAGAAAAAAACGAGCCATTCTCAATCAAAAACAGTGGCTTGACCATAATTGTTATGATTGCGCTTTTGGCGTGTATGCTGTCCACGGGAATATCCACTTACTTCCGCAAGATTGTCTACCGGGTTTTTCAACAGGGCGCCCTGGCAATGCTTGCTTACCAGACGAAGGATTATGAAAAATTAGCAAGCAACACCTTTATCCTCAAATATACCAAGGAAGATGAGGAGCTTGCCTCCATCGTCTTAACCCTTGCGGAAGAGTATTTGCAGGAGGCGGAGAAAATCCTTGGCCTTAAACACGCATCGCGCCAAATTCCTCTGGTTTTCTACCGGGACGAAGAAAGCTTAAAGCGGAGTTTTGGTTGGACCGGGGATAAAAGCGCGGTGGGCGTTTATTGGGCGGGTTCGATTCGGCTGGTTTCCCCCTATGGCTGGAACAGCCGGTCCCCGCAAAACAGCGCCGAAGCCAGGGAAATCTTCGCCAGGGAGGGACCGCTGGCCCATGAGTTAACCCATTTATTGGTAGACAAAGTGACCGGAGGGAATTATCCCCGCTGGCTGACGGAGGGGCTGGCTCAGGATGTGGAGGAAAGAATAACCGGTTTTACGCTGGATGAACCTTCCGCGGACCGTAAAGCAAAGGCGTATTCTTTTAAAAAATTGGACAAGGAGTTTGATGAACAGCCGGACCAGTATCTGGCTTATTGGCAGTCTTTCCACGCCGTTCGTCAACTGCTGGCTCGTGGGGGCAAGGAGCGGATGGGGGCTTTACTGCGGGCGTTAGGGAAGGGGCAGGAGTTTCACCGGGCTTTTGCCGAAACCTATGGGGTGGAGTTTGCCGATTTTGCCAGGGAGGTATTTGGGCTGGCTTCATGGTAACATTCGTAGTTAAAAAAACAAGGGAGCGGTAAAAACATGAAAGTATGGACGCTTTTTAGCGGTAGCTCGGGGAATGCTGTTTATGTGGAAACGGCGACCACCAGAGTGCTGATTGATGCCGGACAATCGGGAAAGACGATTAGTGCTGCCCTGGAGGAGGCTTGTGGCCGGTCGCTGCGGGATTTAGACGGACTTTTACTGACCCATGGGCACCGGGACCATATTACGGGAGTGGGGGTTTTGGCGCGAAGGTACCATCTCCCCGTTTATGCCACCGAGGGGACCTGGTGTGAGTTAGACCGCCTTCCCGGGACCATCGAAGAAGAACAAAAACACTACATCTGCGCGCAGCATTCTTTCCAAATCGGTGCTTTGAAGATTGAACCTTTTCCGGTTTCTCATGATGCCATGGAACCGGTTGGTTTTTTACTGTCCGAGGGGGGAAAAACACTTGGGATTGCCACGGACTCGGGGGTTTTTACCGCGCAAATGGAGCGGGCGCTGGCGAATGTTAACGCCCTGATCCTGGAGGCCAACCATGATCTGGAGATGCTCAAAAACGGCCCCTACCCCTGGCCGCTGAAGAAGCGGATTTCCGGAGTAAGGGGGCATTTATCCAACGACCGTGCGGCGCATGGTTTGTTGCGCATCCTGGGGAAAGCTACCCATAAGGTATTGCTGGCCCATTTAAGCGCGGAAAACAATGATCCAGCCCTGGCTTTACATACCGTGCGGGACATTTTAGAAAACAATCAGGTGAACCTGGAAGAGGTGGATGTGGTGGTGGCGCCGCGCTACAAACCAAGCGCCTGTATCGAAGTGTAAGCTGCTTTGGGAAAGCGTGGGTCGTTTAACGGAAGGGGTAAAAATGCAGATTCGGATGATTACCGTAGGAAAATTAAAAGAACAATACTGGAAGGACGCGGTCAAAGAGTATTGCAAAAGATTGGAGCCTTACACGAGGCTTGAAATCGTGGAAGTTGCAGAAGAAAGGTTGCCGGAAAATCCTTCCCGGGCCGAAATCAGGCAGGCTTTGGACAAAGAAGGGGAAAGCATCCGGCGGCAAATCCCGGCGGTTCCTTCGTGATCAGCCTGGCCATCCAGGGGAAGCAGTTGTCCTCGGAGGAACTGAGTGCCTTTATCAGCCGCCGTGCTTTGGAAGGGCAGAGCAAGCTTGCCTTTATTATTGGAAGCTCTTACGGGATTTCTCAGGAGCTTCTTGCCCAAAGCGATTTCCTGTTATCTTTTTCCCGCCTGACTTTTCCCCATCAAATGATGCGGGTAATCCTTTTGGAGCAACTGTACCGCAGTATGAAGATTGCCCAAGGTGAGCCCTATCATAAGTAAAGGGCTTCTGTTTCTGTCCAAGATGTGACGAAAAGATTACCCCGATCCCAGGAGAGATCGGGGTTTTTATTGGGTTTTTGGAGATAGAGCGGTTAAGGGTTTAGTAGTAAAGCCAAGTGACTAATCCGAACAGGGGCAGGAGAATGCAAATACTATAGAGCATATATCCAAAGAAGCTGGGCATTTTGATCCCTGATTCCTCCGCGATGCAACGAACCATAAAGTTGGGGGCATTGCCGATATAAGTCATGGCTCCGAAGAATACTGCTCCTGATGCAATGGCCTTTAGGTAAAGAGGATTCTCGGACAGCAAAAGCGGAACCGCAATCGATTCGGCCATATTCGGGTAGAATTGCCCCAGAGCGGCACTGAAGAAAGCAAGATAAGTGGGAGCATTATCCAGGAAACTGGAAAACATTCCGGTAACCCAGAAGTAATTGGCCGGTTCTTTTACCGCTGCGCTAATGAAACCTAAGGCTCCGGTTTCTCCGGCTTTCAGGATTAGTAACGCCGGCATCATGGTAATAAAGATGCCGAAGAAAAGATAAGTTACTTCTAAAATCGGGTTCCAGCAATACTCGTTTTCCTCGCGGATACATTTAGGAGTGATGAGTAAAGAAAGACCCATAATAGCCAGTAGTAAAACGTTACGGATTATATCTTGTAAAGCGATGTGAACTCCAAGAATAGATACTTCGCTCATTTTCACATTTCCACTAAATAAAATTGCACCGATGATTCCTGCCAAAAGAAAAAAGTTATAACAACCAAGAATTCGAAATTTCTTGCAGGAAGTGGTTGCAGCGACTTCCTGCAAAGTTGCTTTCCGTATAGCCGGGCTATTGGCCGCTTCTTTTTGTTCCTTGCGCAGGTAATAAAGATCAAAAACCACGTATATTACCAGCAAAGATAATAGCAGGAGAAGCATTGGTGAAAATAAACGCAGCGTCCAGAAGAAAGGAACTCCATGCAAGAAGCCCAGGAATAAAGGGGGATCCCCTAAAGGAGTTAAGGCTCCACCAATGTTTGCGACCATAAAAATAAAGAAGACGATCATAAATGCCTTGTATTTGCGTTCTTTGTTGACGCGCAGGAAGGGACGAATCAGCAGCATTGCCGCTCCGGTAGTACCCATCCAGGAAGCCAGTAAGGAGCCGACAGTAAGAAAACCGGCATTAACCAGGGTAGTACCTTTTAATGTAGTACGAACTAAGATGCCTCCCCCCACCGTATAAAGAGACGCTAATAGAATAATAAAGGGTATGTAGTCTGCGATGAGCACATGTAATAGTTCATGAAGTGCTACCTTGTTATAGGCAATAATTAAGGGAACAGCCGCGATTGTTGCCCATGCTAAGGAGATTTTACCAAAGTGGTGTTCCCAGAATTTTGGAATGAGGACAGGTCCTAAAGCGATTGATAATAACATCCCGATAAACGGCATGATGGAATACAGAGGTAACACGGTGCCTAAAGATGAGGACACTTCTTCACCCCCCGCTCGTAGCCAGTGGCCTGGCTATTATTTGAAAAGTCTTTTCCTGAAAGAAATCCCAGAGGAGTCCTTCCCATATATTGTATTCTAACTTAAGGGAAAATAATAGTAAAGGAAAAACTCACAAAAAATTCATTGGTATAAACATTGGCAATTAACGGGGAAAAGATATCAGTTGACAAAAACATTAAAAAGCTTTATTATGTTAAAGTGGTAAAGCAAAAGTAACCAGAATATTAAAGTAGAGAAGGGGAGGAGTTTAGGAAAATGAAGAAAACAATGGGGAGATTGATTGCGCTGACCCTGGTTTTGGCGTTAGGGTTAGCCGGTTTGGCCGGATGCGGCCAGCAGGGAGAAAGCAAGAATGTCAAGACCGATCCTTTTGCCCAACTGCAGGACCGGGGTTATGTGGTGATGGGGATGGATGATACTTTCGCTCCCATGGGCTTTCGTGACAAAAACGGTGAACTGGTCGGTTTTGATATTGATCTGGCCAAAGAAGTATTTCAAAGGATTGGCCTCGAGGTAAGGTTTCAACCCATTGAGTGGACCATGAAGGAATCAGAATTGAACAACGGCAATATCGACCTGATTTGGAACGGCTATTCCATTACGGAAGAGCGTAAAGCCAAGGTCGCCTTCTCGGAACCCTATTTGGGCAACCGGCAAGTGATTATCACCTTAGCGGAGTCGCCGATTGCCGTGAAAGCCGATCTGGCAGGCAAGAAAGTGGCGATTCAGAATGAATCCAGCGCCGTCGAGGCCGTGAACAAGGAACCGGAATTAGTGGCCAGTTTGGACGGTGGGGAACCGGTTTTATTGGACACCAACAACGAATGCTTCATGGATTTAGAATCCAAGCGGGTTGACGCGGTAGTAGCCGATGAAGTGTTGGTCAAATACGTTATTAAAGAGAGAGGCCCCGAAAAATTCAAAATCCTGGAGGAAAACTTTGGGGAAGAAGAATACGGGATTGGCGTGAGGAAAGAAGATACGAAACTTTTGGCCGAGATTAATAAGGCCATGGACGAAATGAGAGAAGACGGCAAGTATGATGAGATTTACCAGAAGTGGTTTGCCAATTAATAGTCGCAGATTGTAGATTAAACATGAGTGTAGGATGATGTCGATGCTTGACTACCTTATCACACTAATGCCGGCCATGCTTTCCGGGCTAGAAGTAACCTTAAAGATTTTCTTTCTTACCCTGGTCTTCTCCATCCCTTTAGGGATTTTGGTGGCCGTCGGGAGATTATCCAAAATCAAACCGCTGGTGGCCGTAATTCAGGTCTATATCTGGATTATGCGGGGCACCCCCCTGCTGCTGCAGCTCATTTTTATCTATTTTGGTTTAGGCTTGCCGACGGTGGGGCTCCAGTTGGAACGGTTTACGGCAGCGTTGATTGCCTTTGTCCTCAATTATGCCGCTTATTTCGCCGAGATTTTCCGTGGGGGAATCGAATCGATTGACAAAGGACAGTATGAGGCGGCCAAAGTATTGGGTTTTTCCCCGGTGCAAACCTTTATGAGGATTGTTCTGCCGCAAGTGGTTAAAATTGTCTTGCCTTCTGTGGCCAATGAAGTGATCACACTGGTCAAAGATACCGCGTTGGTATACGTTGTGGGTTTAGGGGAATTATTGCGGGCCGGGCGTATCGCTTCCAACCGCGATGTTTCTCTGGTGCCCTTTGTGGTCGTAGGAGTGTTTTATCTGGCTTTGACCGCGATCTTAACGAAAGTCTTCCAGCAAATCGAAAAAAGGTATGCTTATTACCAGTAACCGGGCCGGTAACAGGGGGAATGAAGAATGGTCCTGAAAGTAGAAGGTTTGTGGAAATCTTTTAAAACAGAACAGGTGTTAAAAGACGTCGGTTTTTCCTTACAAACCGGGGAAATATTAGCAATCATCGGACGTTCCGGTTCCGGTAAAACCACTTTGCTGCGCTGTATCAATAACCTGGTGAAATGTGACCGGGGTTCCATCATGGTTGATGGGATATATCTGTGCCGGCAGGTTACCGATGCCAACGGAACAAAATGCGTCTATGCCAAGGGACCGGAACAGCTGCAAATCAGAAAAAGGCTGGGGATGGTTTTCCAAAGCTTTAATCTGTTTCCGCATATGTCGGTTCTGGAAAACATCATTGAAGCACCGGTAAGAGTGTTCCGGGTTCCCCGTCCCGAAGCGGAAGAAAAGGCGCGGCGGCTTCTGGCGATGTTAGAGCTTCAGGATAAAGAAGCGGCCTACCCCTTTGAATTGTCCGGCGGGCAAAAACAAAGGGTGGCGATTGCCCGGGCCTGTGCTTTAAACCCTTTGGTCATGTGTCTGGATGAACCCACTTCCGCTTTAGACCCCGAATTAAGGGAGGGTATTGCGCAAACCATTGAAAATTTGGCGGCCCAGGGAATGGGCGTTTTGTTAATCACCCATGACATGGTTTTTGCCAAACGGGTGGCCCATCGGGTTATTTTCATGGAAGAAGGGGAAATCCTGGCCGAAGGCAGTAAAGAGGAGTTTTTTGCCGACATCAACAATGAGCGGATTAAAAGCTTTATCGCGGGATGATTTGCTTTTAATAAAAAATTAACTTGACAGCAAGGCCGTTATATAATAGGGTATATAAATAAATAACAAATATAATAGAGAGGATAGAGGTGCGGTTCTCATCAGTACTAAGGCTGACCGGCGAGATGAGGTTTTAGGAAAGGGGGCGCCGCCGAAGCATTCAGCTTTTGCCAAAGGGCTGTTTGCTGGGGCCATGCAGAAGATGTATGGCACTGTCACAAGTATCGGAGAATATTTGTGGAGCACTATCTTTAAATAGGACGTTATGTCTGACCTTGAAGCGTGCTTTGAGGTCTTTTTTGTTATAAAAAACACAGGACAGCGCGACAGTGACAGCGATGAATAAAGAAAGGAAAAAAAAGAAGAAGGAGGGGCTGATAAGGGGGAAGATTTTCAAGTTTATTTTTGCTAGTAAGAATGCTATGATTTTTTCGAAGGCGACATCGCTTTCGGTAAAATCGGCAAGAGAGTAGTTGAGAAAGAAAGGTGAAAAGGTTAATGAGCGGTGAACTGAAAAAGGAACAGGTATTAAAAATCATTAAAAGCAAAGGAAAAGAAAAAGAACAGCTGCTGGCCATCTTACTGGAAATCCAGCAGGCTTCCGGCCAAAATTACGTCGATAAAAAATGGGCGCGGTTAGTCGCCGACGAATTGGGCTTGCCTTTAACGAAGGTCTATGATGCGCTTACTTTTTACGCGATGTTTTCCACGGAACCCCGCGGAAAATACATCATCGAGATTTGCCAAAGCGCTCCCTGCCATGTAATGAACAAAGCGGCGCTAGTGCAGATGTTTGAAAAGCAGTTAGGGATTAAAATGGGAGAAACCACGCCGGATGGGCTGTTTACTTTGCAATATTCCGCTTGCTTTGGCGCTTGTGACCTGGCTCCGGCGGTGAAGATAGGCGAGAAGGTTTACGGGAAACTGACCGCCCAAAAGGTGGCCGAAATTATTGCTAATTACCGGGGGGTGTCCGTATGTCCAAAGTAATGCCCTTGATTTCTAAAAATTGTGGCCAGATCCGTCCCACTTCGGTAGAAGATTACGTAAAGGCGGGTGGCTATGCCGCTTTAAAAAAGGCGCTTGGGATGAAGCCCCTGGAAATTATTGAGGAAATAAAAAAGGCCAGGCTGATGGGCCGGGGCGGAGCCGGCTATCCGGCCGGAGCCAAATGGCAGCAGATGTACGAAATTGAGCATACCCCGAAGTATATCGTCTGTAACGCCGATGAAGGGGAACCCGGCACTTTTAAAGATAAATTGCTCCTGGAGCAAGACCCCTTGAAAGTAATTGAGGGAATGACCATCGCCGGATACGTGTTTAATTCCCATGACGGGTATATCTACATCCGGGGTGAATACGCCGCCATTCAAAAGCTCTTCCAGGAGGCGATTGACAACGCCGTGCAGGCCGGTTATCTGGGGGACAATATCTTAGGCAGCAAGTATTCCTTCCATCTTCATGTCATGACCGGCGCCGGGGCTTACGTTTGCGGGGAAAACTCCGCCATGCTCAATTCTATTGAGGGCAAAGCCGGCCGGCCCAGAGTGAAGCCCCCGCATTTGGCCGAAGTAGGGCTTTTCCAAAAGCCGACCCTGGTGAACAATGTGGAGTCCTTCGCTAACGTCCCGGTCATCCTGGACATTGGTGCTGAAAAATACCTGAGCATCGGCACGGCCGAAAGCGGAGGAACAAAACTGGTTTGCCTCTCGGGGCACGTGGCCAAACCGGGTGTATATGAAGTTCCATTTGGGGTGACCCTCCGCGATATTATTTTTGATGAAGAAATCGGCGGCGGGATGAGTGGGCATCGGAAACTCAAGTTTTACCACCTGGGCGGGCAATCCGGTCCCTGTGGTTTCCTCCCGCAACTAGATACGGAATACTGTTACAAGGCTTTACGGGCCAACGGGCTTAGCGTTGGGTCCGGAGCGGTGGTTGTTTTAGATGAATCAGTTTGTGTCATTGATTACCTGAAATGTGTCACGGAGTTCTTTATTCATGAATCCTGTGGCAAATGCACGCCGTGCCGGGAAGGGAACAAGCAGCTGTATTTGATTCTGGATAAGTTCTCCCAAGGAACGGCGACGCAAGACGATTATCGCCAACTGGAGCGCCTGAGCAACTTGCTGGCGAAAGTATCCTTCTGTGGGTTAGGGCAGGCGGCGGCAACCGCGTTGAACACTTGTCTGAAAAATCTCCGTGCGGAATTTGACGCCCATTTGTCCGGTCAATGCCCGGCAGGAGTATGTTTCACTAATCAGGAAACGGAAAGTGGTGAATAGAAATGCAAAAAACGGGTAAAGCAGCGAAAAAAGTTACGGTATCCATCGACGGCCGGCCCGTTACGGTGCCGGAAGGGACGACGATCCTGGAAGCGGCCAGGCAGGCGGGGGTTAAAATCCCTACCTTGTGCCATCATACCGATCTGAAGCCCCGGGCCACCTGCCGTCTTTGTGTGGTGGAGGTTAAAGGGCAGCGCCGGTTTCAGACCGCCTGCAACACGCCGGTGGCTGACGGCAGTGAAATCCTGACCAACAGCAAGGCGATCCGGGAAGCGCGGAAAACGATTTTAGAACTGCTTTTGGCGGATCATCCCCAGGATTGCTTAAAATGTGTTCGCAATCAAAACTGTGAGCTCCAGAAGCTGGCGAATGAATATCAGATTAGGGAGGTTGCTTTTGAAAGAAGCGAAAAAGACCTGCCCCTTGAGAATACGAATCCTTCCATTGTCCGGGATATGAACAAATGCGTCAAGTGCGGCCGTTGCGTGGAGGTGTGTCAGGAAGTGCAACAGGTGGCGGCGATCAATACGGCGAACCGTTCGGTGGACTTTGGGGTTTCGACGGCTTATGGGGAGTCTTTGGCCGATTCGCCTTGTGTTTACTGCGGGCAATGTATCGCCGTTTGTCCGGTGGGCGCCTTGACGGAAAAGGACGACACCGCCCGAGTTTGGGAGGCCCTGGACAATCCTGAGCTGCACGTGGTAGTACAGACCGCGCCGGCGGTCAGGGTCGCCCTGGGCGAGGAATTCGGCTGGGCGCCGGGAACCATCAGCACCGGGAAAATGGTGGCCGCTTTAAGGAGATTGGGCTTTGCTAAGGTGTTTGACACCAACTTTACGGCGGACCTGACCATTATCGAGGAAGGCAATGAGTTGTTGCAGCGGATTAAAGAGGGCGGCGTCCTCCCGATGATTACTTCGTGCAGTCCGGGCTGGATTAACTATATTGAGAAATTCTATCCCGAACTTCTACCGCACGTTTCCACTTGCAAGTCACCTCAGCAGATGTTCGGCGCGCTGGCCAAAACCTATTATCCCGAAAAAGCCGGGATTCCGGCCGAGAAGATTTTTGTGGTTTCCATTATGCCTTGTACCGCCAAGAAGTATGAATGTACCCGCCCGGAAATGCAAAGCAGCGGCTATCAAGACGTGGACGTTGTCTTGACTACCAGGGAGTTAGCCCGCATGATCAAACAAGCCGGCATCGATGTAGAGGCCCTTAGTGAGGAGGAATACGATGCTCCTCTGGGGATTTCGACCGGAGCAGCGGTAATTTTCGGTGCGTCAGGCGGGGTTATGGAAGCAGCCTTGCGTACGGTTTATGAAGTCGTAACGGGGCAAGAGTTGAAGGATGTAGACTTTAAAGAAGTACGGGGCTTAACCGGCATTAAAGAAGCAACTGTAGATCTGGCCGGCACCAAAGTAAAAATCGCGGTAGCCAATGGCCTGGCCAATGCCAAAGTGTTGCTGGAGAAAATCAAAGCCGGCCAATGCGCGTATCACTTTATTGAAATCATGTGCTGCCCCGGCGGCTGTATCGGCGGTGGCGGGCAGCCCTTGGGCACCACTGTGGCGATTAAAGAGAAACGTTTGGAGGCCACTTACGATATTGACCGCGGCTTAAAATTAAGAAAATCCCATGAGAATCCTGCCGTGAAAACGCTTTATGAGGAGTTTTTAGAAAAACCCTTAGGGCACAAGTCACATGAACTGTTGCATACTGTTTATTCGAAGCGGAAGTATTGAGCTGAATAACTAAATACGGAGAAAAAAGACAGGAACGTTGCTTACAACGGCTTCCTGTCTTTTTTTGGAATATGTATTGCAGTGTTGGCGAAAGAACGCAAGGAGAATATAATGGGAATTAATCTTTTTACGAAAAAACAGGCAATACTGCAGGGTTTTCCCAAAAAGTATCGTCTATATTAAATAGGAGACAGGGAAGGAGGGGAGCTATGGATTCACTTGAGCTGCAAAAGTCAGTTTGGCGGTGCTGCAAAGGCGATCAAGAAGCTTTCGCCGAAATCGTCAATTTATACAAAGCGTACGTGTTTGCCGTTATTCTCAACTTTGTGCAAGAAAGAGATGAAGCTGAGAACATTGCCCAGGAAGTGTTTTTACAAGTGTATCGCTCCCTTCCCCGGTACCGTTCGCAAATTTTTAAAGCCTGGCTGGGGAAAATAGCGGTGAACAAGGCTCTTGATTTTCAAAGGAGAAAGGAGAAACAGTACCAAGAGGAATTCTTTAGAGAGGAAGAAGACTTATTTAAGGTCAAGAGTGCGCCGGTTTTACCAAGAAATGACCCGGAGATGCTCTTTTTAAAAAAAGAGCAGCAGGAACAGGTGGAAAAAGTATGTTTAGCTTTACCCGAAGTTTACCGACGAACCTTAAAAAAATATTATTTTGAGGAAAAAAGCTATCAGCAGATTGCCGCAGAAGAGAAGGTTACGGTCAAAACAGTTGAATCCCGCTTGTATCGGGCGAAAAAATTATTTCGTGCAAAATGGGAGGAGGGTGGATGATGAGGCATTATCGGCGTGAAGAGTTACAACAGTATAAAAATGGTTTGTCCGGTATGTCCGGGGAAGGCTTTAAAGACGACCGAAACACTGACATCGAGTCTCATTTAGCCAGTTGCGTTCAGTGTCAGGAGAAGTTTTTAACCTTGGTATCAGCCGAAGAAGTGAGTTGCGCGGCCGAATTACTCTCTCCCGATTTTACGGATAAAGTTCTGGCCCGTGTTGCTAAGGAACGCTCGCGGCAACACAGCGGGCAGCAACGTATGTCGCAAAAAACCGGGTCATATCAGCCCAATCAAAGTCGGGAAAAATGGCAGAGTATGGTGCTCTATTATGTTGGCGCTGCCGTTATTACGCTGGTTTTCGTGAGCAATGGTCTGTTCCAAAGAATTATTGATGTGAAGCCGCCAATGAGCTTTATAAGTTCCGTGGAAAGGATGAAGATGGTGGAAGCGGGGGAAAAAGAAATGGGTTTAGATTTACCTAGAAAAGCTGTAGAAGAGGCCGCACAATGGATCGATAATTTTGAAATGCCCAAAGGCAGGGAGGGGGAAGTAAGGTGAAGAAAAAAAGTAAGTTTGTGGCGTTTATCTTGTCATTTTTGCCGGGGTTGAGTCATCTTTATGTGGGCTACAAGGAAAGGGCCATAATCTTTTTTGTGCTTTTCATGGGTGCCATATTTTCGGTGACCGGGCTTAGTGCTATTGCCAATGACAGTAATTATTTTCTTTTGTTGCTTCTTATCTATCCATTGCTTTGGTTTATTTCCATGGTCGATGCCGTATCTTTAACGGACCGCTATTTCGGAGAGCAGGGCGGAAACGGTGAGGAGGGGTTGTTTAACGGCATCAATCATCCGGATGATCCTTCCTGGTTTAATCTCAGTAACAAAAAATTAATCACGGTTGTTTTATCTATGGTACCCGGCGCCGGGCATATGTATCTGGGACTGCAAAATCGGGGGCTTGCTTTGATGACACTCTTTTTCTTCTCGGCCTTTCTGATGGGATGGTTGCGAATGTCCGTTTTTATATTTGTTTTGCCGGTGATATGGTTTTACAGCCTTTTTGATGCTTACCACCGGGTTGAGAACTCCCCATGGCCGAAGGAGAATGGCTCGGGTTTTGAGGATCGTGAATTCCCGCTTTTCTCCTGGTTTAGTGAACATCCGCAATGGACCGGCTGGGCCTTGATTATCCTTGGTTGCCTGGTTGCTTTTGAAAGAATCATCTCGCCTTTGCTCACCTGGGAGGTAAAAAATTATCTCCAGACCGGAATTGTAGCGCTCATCCTTATCGGCGGAGGCATTAAACTGCTGCTTGGCAGCAGGCAGAATGAGAGTGAAATTGGTAAAAGCAGCGCCGGAATTGAAAGCAATGAAAACGGGGATTTAAAGGAAGAGTAAGAGGGGGGTTCGATTATGAAGCAAAGAAGAGTGGGGACTTTATCCATGGGGCTGCTTCTGATTATTGCCGGGGCCATGCTTGTTTATGCGCAAATCAATGCGCAAAATGCCCTGGAGCTGGTATTAACCTGGTGGCCGATTATTCTTTTTATGTTAGGGCTAGAGGTTCTCTGGGCCTATTATTCCGCGAAAGACGAAAAGCCGAAAATAAAATACGATCTGCTGAGTATTTTTATTATTCTGTTCATTATCTTCACCGCCGTGGGCATTTATACTTTAAATCAGGTGGGGGTTGCTTCATATTTCACGAAGATGATTGCGACGGAGCATTATACTGTGCCGCTTCCTACGCAAGAACTGGCCGTGGATGACTCCATCAAAAAAATCGTCGTTGATTCTTCCGGGTTGGAGCTTAATTTACGGACCGGCATGGCGAATATTATCGCTGCCCATGGCGATGCTTATGTGGCGGCGGATAGCCGGCAAACAGCCGAGGAAATGCTCCCGTCTTCGGTCATCGTTGACCGGAAAATTGGCGATACCCTGTACCTTTCGTTTAATTATAGGGGTTTAGGCAATGACCGGTATTATCACTCCGGAATAGACGATTTAACCTTAATTCTTCCCGCTGACCGGCAAATTGAGGTGGAAAGCCATAATTATTTAGAGGTCAATGCGGATAATCCGGCCAAGCGGCTCTCCATTAAGGGAGACGGGGTGGTGGAATTAAACATTCCCGCAGCGGCAAATTGCCAGATTAAAGCGTATGTGGAGCATCCTTCCTATTTAAGCGGGAATGTGGAGTGGCAGCTTGACGGGAAAAACGAGCAGGATAGAACTGATAAGGAAAACAGGGAGAATTGGCAGGAGAGCCCTAAGGACATGGGAAATCCTGATATAGGAAAGCCTGCTGAGGATGTCCATAAGGGGGAGCGGGAGAAAGAATACCGGCAGGCCTTGCTGGGCAAAGTAACCTTTGGCGCAGGAGAGGCCCCAATTACCGTCATCGGCAGAAATGAAGTAAGGGTCAACCAAATTTAAAAGTATGTAGCGGGAAGTCGGGGTAAGCCCTTGGAAGTGTAGCCTTGGAAAGCGCATGGAAGTTCTGCTCATTTACCCGTGATATCTGTTATAATGGGAGGTGAGGAGGGACCAGCATAAATGCCTAAAATTATCAAAAGAGACGGACACACGCACACGCACTATTGCCTTCATGCCTCCGGAGAACACGCGGAAGAGTATGTCAGAAGGGCCATCGAAAAAGGTTTTACCATGTATTCTTTCACAGAACACTTGCCTTTTCCGGACAGCTTTTGGTCTTTCTTTCCTTATTCGGAAGGGACGAAGCGGCAGTTGGGCCTTCGCGATAACGATCTGGACGGGTATTTTCGGGAGATGTACGCTTTGAAGAAAAAATACCGGGACCGGATTGAGCTAAAGGTGGGGCTGGAAATCGACTTTCTTCCCACGGAGACTGCCTATTTAAGGAGGATGCTGAAGGAGTACGGAAAATTTCTGGAGGATGGGCTCCTTTCCGTGCATATTATCGAGGGTTGTGGTGGCTTCCGGTGTGTCGATGTGAGTCCGGCTGATTTTGAAGAAGGCGTGATTAAGCATTATGGCTCATACGAAGAAGCGCAAAAAGCTTATTTTCAAACAGTAAAAGAGGCCCTGCGGACGGATTTGGGTCCTTATAAACCCAAAAGGATTGGACATTTTACTCTTTGCAACAAGTTCCAGTGCTATTTTGGGCAGGAAGGGAAAATGAGCGAAGCAACCAGAAACCTGGTTGTTGATTTGCTGAAGGAGATGAAAGAACAGGGCTACAGCCTGGACGTTAATGTGGCTGGTTTATTTAAGGAGTATTGCCGGGAGATTTACCTCAGCCCGTGGATCGTGCAAGCCGCCAAGCAACTGGGCATACCCCTGGTGTACGGCTCGGATGCTCATGCGTCCAGTCAGGTGGGCCGGGCTTATGAGGAATATGAGCAAATCGTAGGCGAAAAAAACGGGGAAAGCTAAAAAGCTTTCCCCGTTTTGGTTCACTGACTCATCCAGAGCCAGCATCAATGGCTTACTTACCTCACCCGCCGGTAGTGCAGTCATTAGAGTTCGAAGCATTATTCCGTAAGGAATTGACATTAACGGTTGGAATATTAAAGATACCAGGATCAGGTGGCTGGAATCCATTCTGCGGATACATATTATTAACATTTTCTCTGACCCTGTTCGCCATCTCGGGATCCTGAATCTGGTAGCCTTTATCTTTCTTCGGAAGGGCAGAAGTATTGCTGAACGATTCTATGATGCCCAGTGTTTGCCCGGTTCCTTTACTTGAGGTATTGACAGTTGCTTTTGGTGTAGTCGTCTTTATTTGTGGGATAATTGAACTAAAATTCACGAATTCTTTCGGTGGATCTGAGACTAAACTGCCGTTTGGCGTATTAAAGGAAATGGTGGGAGCATAGTTGCCTGCTGCGTTGTTAATGGACATGGTGCCCGTACCATAAGTGCTGGTTGAATTGAAGCTGAGCTGAGGAACGTAAGCACCTGCTCCACCAACGGAAATGTTCGGGTTGTAGGTATTATTGGCTGAGCCGAAGGATAAGGTTGGAACGTAGGAAGTTCCTCCGTTAACGGATACGTTTGGAGTGTAAGAGTTGGCTGAATTAAAGGAAATTTGAGGAGTGTATGTGTTTGCTCCGTTATAGGAGATGTTTGGAGTGTAAGTATTGGCTGAGGCGAAGGATAAGGTTGGGACAAAACTGCCCGTACTTGTTGTATTATTGTTTGGGGGATAGGCGTAATAGTTTGAATCAGGTGGGTTAAAGCCTAGTTTATAGTTAGCCATTGCCGGGGAAGAGAACGTTACTAAAAAGAAGCAGATTAAGGCAAGAACAATCAGTTTCCGCCTTTTCATTTTTTTCACCCCCTTTATAAAGAATTTAAATTATTTAACAAATGATAAGACTAAGCTACAGGCTAACGCCTAAAAGGTATGTTAAAGGATTTTTTGAAACGGTCGATTCGTTTTTGAAAATAATCGTCTATTCCTTCAGGATCCATAAAACGGAACCGGGGAGAAAAGCGTCCCTGCCTTCTGGAGCCCGGGGAATTATTCCTGAAGCGGTCATTATAGTTATTATTGTTATAGTTATTACCCGATGAAGAAGTGTCATAATAGCCGGTCGGATTAGTAAAGGTCGGATTATAGGAAGAATCATTGGGTGATAAGAAAGTGAGCGTAGGTGTAAGGTTAAATGAAGGAGTCGTAAAGGAAGGTGTATATTCATTAAATAAAGGAATCGTAAGCGTAGGCGTAAGGTTATTAAATGAAGGAGTCGTAAGCGTAGGTGTAAGAGTATTAGGTGAAGGAGTCGTAAAGGAAGGTGTATATTCATTAAATAAAGGAATCGTAAGCGTAGGCGTAAGGTTATTAAATGAAGGGACATTGACCGTAGGTGTGAGGTAATTAGGCTCTACCTGATGAGGACCGTCGAATCTGGGACTGCTATAAATGCTGTCATCGTAGGATGGCTTCACATTGGAATTATTATTAAATTGATTGTTGCTATAATAGTCCAAGAGATTGCTGAAAAAGTCATCTACATTAAATAAGTCCTCTGAAGATTGCTGTTGGGATGAAGTGCCGTAATAATCGTTGCTGCCCGGGGTTACTTCCGTGCCCCCGCCTGGTTGATAATAGTTAGCTTCATCTTGTTGATCATTACTACCGCTGCCTTGTTGATAATAGTTGCCGTCACCTATTCCGTAATAAGAATAATTGGGAGTAGTCTTGAAGGTGTATTTATTAATCTGGCTGGCCGGGTCTTCGATGATTTGATCGCCTACATAATTGCCGCCCGGGTTGTTTTGCATTTGGTTATTGTGTACCAGGAATCTGTTCCGGGAGTTATAGTTATAAACCCCTATTCCGTTTCCGGCCTTATGAGGCCGCGTGTTCTTTATCTCATTATCCCTGACAATGGTGGTATAACCGCTTCCCGGTGGAGCAATGGATTCGCCGTGGATATTTTGTTGGGGATGCCGGTGCACAATAGCGGCTCCGTGACATCCGTCAAAGACATTGTTTTCGATCACCGTGTATTCCCAACCATCTACGACAAGGCCGCCGTTCCAGTCAATTTTGTTGACCCCGCATCCGATAAATTTATTGCCGGCAATGCGTGCGCCGTAGGCATAACTGCGGTCTCTGCCGTTCTCTTGCCCCCATCTGATCATCCAGATGCCTGGCCCATAGGTGTTTTCGAAGATGTTATTGTAAACCTGGATACTATTCATTCTGGGTTCCTGGCCGCGGGATTCCAGTTGCACACCTGCGTTACCAAGATAACCTGAGGTAATGTAGTTGTTATAGATCCTGACATGGTTGCTATCCGTTATGCGGATCCCACTGTTGGCCCGGGTGGCAATCTGGTTATTGAAAGCTTCCACATTAGTCATGTTCAAACAGAACAGCCCGTCATGACCCAGGTTTTCGACCCTGTTGTTATAGAATTTGATTCCATTGCCCCATTTTCCCCTGTAGCCATCGCCTTGACTGGAATGCATGTAATTATTGTAAATCTCCACATTGGAACAGCGAATCATGTAGAAGAAGTTAAAGTATCCCTTACCATAAGACACGATTTTGCTAAGATTATCCAGATTGCCGTCAAATTCCAGGTTGTAGACCTTGATGTTTTTGTTTCCATTTTGATTCATCTGCTGGAACATGGCCTGGTATTCCTTCCATTTTAAGTTGTTACCCAGTTTCAACACCGCACCCGGATCACCGGTGACGGTGGTATTATCGCCGATATAAAGCGTGTCCCGGATTTCGTAGGTAAAAGGACCGCGCAGGTAAACAACAGCCCCGCCCATTGAGGCGGCTTTTTTCAAAGCTTCATTAATTTGCACCTGGTCGTCTCTTCCGTCACATATATAATCGGCGTTACGATTACCGACATAAATCGTAGTTGCGGCAAGCGTATCGCAAGAAAAGAACAGCAAAGAGATAACAAAACACCCCGTGATAAGAAAACGCGTTGTTTTTTTTATGGGCATCTCCCGCCCCCCTTTCGCTAGAGATAACCATAAACAACAATCTTTAAGGGGATCTATGGTCAACTATCCAAATTTTAGCAAGTATTCAGACTTGTCTCTATATTTAGGTTTCGACAAGAGGGCCGCACAATCCTGCATAAATCAAGGCTTTATGCAATTTTTACTTTTTAATAAATGGTCAGACGCAATTTTAATTTTTTTATGCTGATAAAAATGTTAATTTAACTCATACTATCTTTAAGAAAAAATTCAAAGCCTGATGATATCCTCAGGAAAGGAGCAGAAGGATGAAGAAAAAATTCCTCGCAGTGATGATTATAATTGGTCTGGCCCTTTTCGCAGGAATCGTGTGGGAACTTACCGATGAGCGAAAAATGAAAGAATCGCCGGAGGGCGCCCTGCCGGTTGCCAAGAGCGCCAAAGGAAAAGTAGGCACCGTTTCCAGCAATGATGTATATGTCCTTTCCAAAATAATCAGCGGGGAGGCCCGGGGGGAAAGTTTTATCGGCCAGGTAGCGGTGGGGGCGGTCATTGTAAACCGGGTCAGGAATCCGAATTTCCCGAATACCGTTTACGGGGTTGTTTTTGAACCCGGCGCCTTTGACGCTGTTTCCGACGGCCAGTATTACCGGGCCCCCACCGCATCGGCCGTGCGGGCGGCCAGGGCGGCCATTAACGGCTGGGATCCCACCGGCGGAGCGCTTTATTATTGGAATCCGGTCACCGCTACTTCCCGCTGGATTTGGTCCAAGCCAATCATTGCCCGGATCGGCAGACATGTTTTTGCCCGCTGATGGGGTTGAAGAATCGTCCGTGAAAGGTGGTTAAGGAATGAAAAAGTTTTGGCAGGAAAGACAAGGGTTGCTTTTTGGCTTGCTCTTCGTGGCCTTGTTGGGCGTAGGGTTTTGGGGCTATCAGGAATCAAGATTACGGCAGGAACTGCAAAACCGGGCGGAGAGCCAGTACCAAAAGGACTTTCATGAATTGACCTGGCACCTGGACCATATTACCGGGCAGTTGGCCCAGTCCCTGGTTACTTCATCCCGGGAACAGTCCGTTTTGACGCTGGCTACCGTTTGGCGACAGGTTTTTGCGGCCCAAAGCAATTTAGGAGGACTTCCTTTAGCCTTTGTGCCCTTGTCCAAAACCGAAAAGTTTCTGGCGGACACGGGGGAGGTTGCCCAGGCCTTGTTGGGGAAGCTCGCCCGCGGCAGGGAAGGGCTGGAGGAAGAAAGCCGGCGGGTGCTGGAAGAATTATTCCATCGCTCCAAGACCCTGGATGAAGAATTGAACAAACTGGAGGCCAAAATCTTAAACAAACAGTTGAGTTGGACCCAGGTGGAGCTGGCCTCTGTTGCGGGGGGAGGAAATTTAGCGGACAATACCATTCTGGACGGCTTTAACCTACTGGAGAAAAGGATTGAGGAATATCCGGAAATCAATCTCAGTGAAGATTTGGCCCCTGTTGAGCCGGAACCCCGTAAAATGAAGGGGGATAAAGAGATTGGGCTAAAAGAAGCACAGCAAATCGCGCTGGACTGGTGGTTTGTTGATCCGGGAAAACATACAGCCAAAATGAGTTATGAAGGAGTCGGGGATATCCCTACTTACGGCATCGAGATTCCGCCTTTGGCGGAAGAAAAGGAGACGGTCTACGTCGATGTTAGCAGGCTGGATGGCTCCGTGATTTGGGCCATGAAAACCAGCACTTCCGAAAGCAGCAAGCTCTCGCTCCGTGAAGGAGAACAGAAAGGCCAGGAGTGGCTCCGGCAGCACGAAATGCAGGATTTTGTGATGGTTCATGCCCAGAAAGAAGATAATTTCGGGGTCTATACTTTTGTTCCCCGTCAGGGTGAAGTATTATTGTACCCCGACCAGGTGAAAATCCAGGTGGCGCTGCAGGATGGGGAAATTACCGGCTTTGAAGGTACACCCTATCATATGTATCACCATACCAGGGCCTTGCCGGAACCCAAACTAACCGAGGAGCAGATCAGGGCGATGGTCAGTCCGCGGCTGAAACTAGAATCGGTGCGCCCGGCCCTGATTGTCAACACCTGGGGCCAAGAAATCCTGACCTGGGAAGTGCGCGGTTCTTTTTATGAAGAGAAGTTTTCCATTTTCTATAACGCGGACTCGGGAAGCGAGGAAAATATCGTCCGGATAACCCCGCCGCCCCAATATTCCTTTGAGGTGGAATGAGCAGGAAGAGAGCATTGACATTCCCGCGGGAAGGAACATATAATTGTGGTGATTAGTTGACGGGGAGAGGGGTTATGATGAGCAGTATAGTTGAAGCTAAAAAAACAGAAGTAAAAGAAGCCATCGAAAAGGCGCTTCAGGCGGCCCAGGAAGCCGGGCAGCTTTCTTTCCAAACCCTTCCTGCTTTTGTGGTGGAACAACCGCGGGAAAAGGTTTTTGGCGATTTCGCCGCCAATGTGGCAATGCTGTTAAGCAAGGAGGCCAAGATGCCGCCACGCCGGATAGCGGAGATTATCGTCGCCCATTTGCCAAAGGAGGGGCCTTTGTTTGAAAAAGTGGAAATAGCCGGCCCCGGCTTTATTAATTTTTATTTAGGCAAAAGCTGGCTGGAGGAGGTTCTGCCGGTGGTTCTGCGGGAAGGCGACGATTATGGTAAGTCCGACTTCGGGCAAGGGGAAAAGATTCAGATCGAGTTTGTCAGCGCCAATCCCACCGGTCTTTTACATATGGGAAATGCGCGAGGAGCGGCGCTGGGGGATACCCTCAGCAATGTCCTCCAGGGGGCAGGCTATGATGTGACCAAAGAGTTTTACATTAATGACGCGGGAAATCAGATTGAGAATTTCGGTCGTTCTTTGGAAGCCCGCTATTTTCAACTGCTGGGCCATGACGTTCCTTTCCCGGGAGAAGGTTATCACGGGCAGGATGTGATCGAAACGGTCCAAAAGATTATTGCCGAAGTAGGAGACAAGTATTTGACGGTGGACGAGGACTTGCGGCGGGAATTTTTAATCCAGAAGGCTTTAGAGGAGAAACTAACCAATATTAAGAATGATTTGGCGCGTTTTGGCGTGGAATATGATGTCTGGTTTAGCGAGCAGAGCCTGCATGATAGCGGGGCGATTGCCCGGACGATTCAGGAATTGCAGGAAAGAGAACTGGTCTATGAAAAAGAAGGCGCTTTGTGGCTAAAAACCACCGCCTTCGGCGATGAAAAGGACGAGGTCCTGGTTCGTTCCAACGGGATACCCACGTATTTTGCCGCCGATATTGCCTATCACTGCAACAAGTTTGAGCGGGGCTTTAGCAAGGTGATTAATATTTGGGGCGCCGATCACCATGGCCATGTGGCCAGGATGAAAGGCGCGATGCAGGCTTTGGGCTATGACCCGGACGCTTTGCATGTGATTTTAATGCAGTTGGTGCGCCTGTTCCGGCAGGGAGAAATCGTGCGCATGTCCAAAAGAAGCGGGCAGTACATTACGCTGTCCGAACTGATCGATGAGGTGGGAAAAGATGCCGCCCGGTTCTTTTTTGTCATGCGGGGGGCGGACAGTCATTTGGACTTTGACCTGGATTTGGCCAAGGCGGAATCTTCCGAAAACCCGGTTTATTATGTGCAGTATGCCCATGCCCGGGTCTGCAGCATCTTAAAAGCTTCAGTCGATGAAGTGCCCAGCTATGAACAGGTGGACTTTTCCTTGTTAAAAGAGGAGGCGGAGTTGGATTTAATTCGTAAAATTGCCGATTTGCCCGACGAAATAGTGCAGGCGGCGGTCAGTTATGAACCCCATCACCTGACCCGGTATGCCCATGAACTGGCTTCCCTTTTTCACAGCTTTTACAACAGTTGCCGGGTACTGGTGGATGACGTGGAGCTCAGAAAGGCGCGGCTGGCTTTGATTGAAGCGACGCGGATTACTTTACGCAATGTGTTGCGCTTACTGGGGGTCAGTGCGCCGGAGCGGATGTAGACCTTGCAATTGGCGGCTCGTTGGCTTTTTGGAAAAAATTTGTCCTCTTAGCAGGAAAAAGCACAGATTAGTGAGAATAATAAAATGTTCATAATAATAAGGGGAGTGTGTGCTGATGGGAGAATTGGAAAACATTAATCCGGATCTGTCCGAAGTAGACATTATTTATCAATTATTGAAAACTGCGGAGAAACATGAAGGTAAAAACATCAAAGAATTAATGGAAGCAGTTTTTGAAATTAAGGGATGGGCTTTGGATGATTATAAAAAAATGGCAGCAATTCACACTCAACTGGTGCTCGATAATCGTTTTGATAATTTAGGGCAAGGGCTATGGGGCTTAAAGGAATGGAAACAGCCGAAAGTTGTCCGGCGGAACCTTTCTTACGGCTCCCGGACGATTCCCTATCATCGCCGTTCTTTGCAGGACGAAATTGAACTGGAATATGAAGAGCGAGAATCGTTTGACAAATTTGAGCCGGAGAAAGAGGAGGACGACTGGGAAGATAGTTAGAAGAGATGATTAATGTATGTTGACTCTGGCGCAGGGGAAGGATAAAATTTATTAGGGATTGCCATAAGGAAGCTTGAGGAAGACAAAAAATGATGGGAGGAGGGGGGAAAGATTCATGGCGAAGTACATTTTTGTGACAGGCGGAGTAGTATCTTCCCTCGGAAAAGGTATTACGGCTTCATCGTTGGGCTGCCTGTTGAAAAGCCGTGGCTTGAAAGTAGCAATTCAAAAGTTCGACCCTTATATTAATGTGGACCCGGGAACCATGAGCCCTTATCAGCATGGCGAGGTTTTTGTAACGGATGATGGCGGCGAGACCGACCTAGATTTAGGTCATTACGAACGTTTTGTAGATATCAACGTGAGCCGTTTAAGTAATATAACGACAGGGAAAATCTATTGGTCTGTTATCAATAAGGAAAGAAGGGGTGAATACCTCGGCGGGACCGTGCAGGTCATTCCCCACATTACCAATGAAATTAAGGAATGCGTTTTCCGGGTAGCCCGGGAAACCAATCCGGATGTGGTCATTACGGAAATCGGCGGAACGGTGGGGGACATCGAATCGCTGCCTTTTTTAGAAGCGATCCGGCAGATTAAAAGTGATGTGGGGCGGGACAACGTCTTATACATTCATGTTACCCTGGTGCCTTATCTGGCGGCGGCCGGGGAAGTGAAAACCAAGCCCACCCAGCATAGCGTAAAGGAATTAAGGAGCATCGGGATTCAGCCTGATGCCATCGTATGCCGTACGGAAAGGCCTCTTTCCAAAGAGATGCAGGAAAAAGTAGCCCTGTTTTGTGATATCGATAAGGATGCGGTGATTCAGGTGGTGGATGCCCAAACCATCTATGAAGTGCCGCTTATCCTGAAAAAGCAAGGGCTGGATGATTTTGTGGTGGAACGTTTGGGCTTGCAGTGCGGGCCGGCGCAGTTGGCGGACTGGGAAAAAATTGTCGAAAGGATTAAAAACCCGCAAGGTACGGTTAAAATAGCCTTGGTAGGAAAATATGTGGAACTGCCCGATGCGTACATTAGTGTTAGTGAAGCCTTGTCCCATGCAGGGATTTACCATAACGTCGCCGTGGAAGTGGTCATGATTTCTTCCGTGAAATTAGAAAACGGCGTCGATCCGGAAATTTTCCTGAAAGATGTTGATGGCATTTTGCTCCCGGCGGGTTTTGGCGACCGGGGGATTACAGGAAAGATCAAAGCCATTCAATATGCCCGTGAAAAGAAGATCCCCTTTTTGGGGATTTGCCTGGGAATGCAACTGGCCGTGGTGGAGTTTGCCCGGAACGTGGCCAAGCTGGAGGCGGGCAGTGCGGAATTTCAGCCGGATATTCCTCATCCGGTTATTAGTTTGCTTCCGGAGCAAAAGGACGTGGAGGAGTTGGGCGGGACCATGCGCCTGGGCAGCTATCCTTGCGTCATTAAGGAAGGAACGAAACTGCATAAAGCTTATGAACGTAAAGAAATCGCCGAACGGCATCGGCATCGTTATGAATTTAATAACGAATACAGGGAGGTCTTAGCCCAACACGGGCTCATGATCAGCGGAGAATCCCCGGACGGTAAACTGGTGGAAGTAGTGGAGTTGGCTGATCATCAGTGGTTTGTGGCTTGTCAATTCCATCCTGAGTTTAAGTCAAGACCGAACCGGGCGCATCCATTATTCCGTGATTTTATCGGTGCTGCGCTAAAGAGGAAGAAAAAATAAGGGATCGGTTGCGAAGACAAAGGTTTTAAAGCGAGATGGGGAGAGGCGCAGCGGTGCTGTGCCTTTTAGCTTATTTTTTAATTGTCCAAGGAGGTACTAATGTTAAGAGCCAGGTTGTTAAACGCGGAGGAAAAAGAGTATTATAACCGCTTTGTCCTTTCCGCTCCCAAAGGGCATATCCTACAGTCCTGGGAATGGGGGGAACTTAAAGGGAAAGGGGAATGGCAGCCTTACCGGATGATCGTGGAACGTGTCGGGGAGGGCGAAAGCCAGGAGCCGACCCCGGTTGCCGCCATCAGTATTTTGGCGCGCCAGATTCCGCTTTTAGGGAAACAGATTTTTTACGCGCCCCGGGGTCCGGTGGGGGATATCCATGACGCCGCGCTGATGGATTTTCTCTTTGCTGAAGTCAGGAAATTAGCGCAGGAAAAAGGAGCCATTTTTTTGAAAATTGATCCGGATATAAGGCTTGACGACAAGGAATTTTTGGAATACCTTAAAACAAGAAGGTTTAAAGCGGCCGGACAAGCGGAGGGTTTTGAAGGGATCCAGCCTAAATTTGTCTTTCGTTTGGATCTAAGCCCGGATTTAGACACCCTTTTCAGCAATTTTCATTCCAAAACCCGTTACAATATCCGCTTGAGCACCAAAAAAGGGGTAACCGTCAAGGAAAACTGCAACATCGGATATTTGCCGGTTTTTTACGAGCTTTTAAAAGAAACGGCCGAACGGGATAAATTCTTAATCCGTCCTTACCATTATTTTGAAGATATGTGGAACACCCTGGCCCCGGCGGGATTTTTACGCTTGTTCATGGCCTATTACGAGGAGCGGCCGATTGCGGGCACCCTGGCCTTTCTTTTTGGGGATAAGGCCTGGTACATTTACGGCGCTTCCTCCAATCGGGACCGCCGGGTGATGCCTAATTATCTGCTCCAGTGGACCATGATTCAATGGGCCAAGGTCAGTGGCTGCAAAATGTACGATTTCCGCGGGGTTTCCGGCAATTTATCGGAGGACAACCCCCTTTATGGGCTTTACCGCTTCAAAAAAGGTTTTAACGGGGACTTCACGGAATTTGTCGGGGAATACGATTTAGTATTCAAGCCCTTTGCTTATCGTTTGTGGACCATTCTTGAACCGCTCTACCAAAAGAACATCCGACGCCTCATCGCTTTGAAAAAAAAGCTCAGGGGGTAGGGGAGGAGCGCACGTGATGATGCAGGAAAAGGAAAAAAGCGCAATAAACAAGGCCAAATGGGTCGAGGTAGATCTGGAGGCGATTGAACATAACTACCGGCAGATCAGGCAAAAAATCGCTCCGGAGGTCAAGCTTTTAGGCGTGGTCAAGGCCGATGCCTATGGGCATGGGGCCGTTGAGGTCAGCCGTCTGCTTTCCGCCGCCGGGGTTGACATGTTGGGAGTTACTACGGTCGAGGAAGGGCGCGCTTTACGGGAAGCGGGTATTCGCACTCCCATTCTGGTTTTCGGAGCCTTTTTGCCGGAAGAAGCTTTCCTTTTTGCCGAATTTAATTTAACCGCAACGGTCGCCAGCCCGGAAGCGGTGGAGTGGTTAAAAAAAGCCGCGGCAGAAACCCGGACCATCATCAAAGTCCAGCTCAAGGTGGAAACGGGGCTGGGGCGTTTTGGCATATGGCCCCGGGAGGTTGTGACGGTGGCGCAGGAGATTGGCGCGGTGCCGGGCTTGCAACTGGAAGGGGTTTATTCCCATTTGGCCACGGCCATGTGGAGAAACAACCGCTATGCTTTAAAACAATTCCGGATCTTCCAACAAGTTTGCGCGGAATTGGAGCAGGCGGGCATTAAGGGGCTCGTTCGGCATATTGCCAACAGCGCGGTCTTGTTGAAATTGCCGGAAATGCATTTGGACATGGTGCGGGTGGGCACCTTATTGTATGGACAAGCTCCCGTTCCTTCCCTGCAAAAAGGCCTTGCCTTGAAAGAGGCCTGGCGTTTTAAGGTCAAAGTAATCTACATCAAAAAACTCCCGGCCGGTCATTCCGTGGGGTACGGGAGGACCTTCCGGGCGAAAAGGCCAACGACCATCGCGATTTTGCCGGTGGGCTTCACCGACGGCGTGCAGGTGGAACCGGTTTTGAAACCCGCTGGTTTTAGCGATTTTGTCAAAGGGGCCGTTAAGTTGCTGTTAAGGTACCTGGGCCGGACAAAATTTGAGGCGCCTGTTCGTTTCCCCAAGGGGACAGGAAGGATTATCGGCAAAGTGGGGATGCAGTTAACCATGGTGGACATTACCGGTTTAGAGGGAATTGAAGTTGGTACCGCGGCAATCCTTCCGGCCCGGCGGACCGTCGTGAATCCTTGTATCCCCAAGGTCTATCTCCATGAAAAGCAGGGCGCGGAACAGGTCGCGGCAGTCGGTACTAGCTAAGTTTTTTTGCTTAAAGGAGGTGAGTTTACCAAAAAATAAGGTGGTGATTGAAATGGGAAACAAAGCAAAAATCCTGATTATTGACGACCAGGAAGGCATTCGCCAGTTACTGGCGGAAACCTGTTTAATGTTGGGCTATGAGGTGAAGACCGCGGCCAACGGGCAGGAAGCCTATGACCTGGTCTGCCAGGAAGACTTTCAGGTGGCCTTTGTTGATATGAAAATGTCCGGTATAAACGGCTATGAAACGATGAAACTAATCAGGGAAAAAAGAAAAGGGCTGAAAGGGGTTTTTATGACCGGCTATGATGAACCGGACCATGAACTAAAAAGTGAGATGATTGTGTTAATAAAGCCTTTTAATTTGGAAAAGGTGAAAGAGGTTTTAGAAAAACTGCTGAAATAATTAACAAAAACTTCCTGCGAATTATGCTGTAAAAAGGGCAGGAGTTTTAAGAATAATGAAGAATAATTCTATACATAAATTTATGGATGAGGCAACATGGGAAGGCTTGTTAGAGAGAAAGTGGGTAAGGAAAGTGTTGATAACTACAAAGACAATTTTATCACTCCATTGTCCAAAATGCGGAAAAATTAATCTGTTTGCCGTGTCGCGGTTCCAGTGCGGCAAAAGAGGCAGGGTTAGTTTTGCTTGTGAATGCGGCACCGGTCTTTTGGAGATCGTGCGGAAAGGGTGTCATGCTTATTCTCTTCATGCGTCCTGCTTTATGTGCGAAACAAGTCATTGCCTTAACTTGTCCGGGGAGAGGATCTGGAACAAAAAGATGCTACCTATTAAATGCGAGCATACCGGAATGGAACTGGGTTACATGGGAAACAAAGACGAGGTGCTCAAGGCCATTAATGAAGAGGAGGAGCTTTTCCGGGAACTTGCCGCTCCTTCGCGTTGGAATGATTTTTACGTCAACCCGAAAATCATGTACCGGGTGCTGGATATTCTCGGGCGCATGGCGGAGCGAGACCAGCTTTCCTGCGATTGTGGCGGGGTGGACATGGAATTAGAGACTTTCCCGGACCGGGTAGAGTTAAGGTGTGCCGATTGCCGGGCGGTAGGCGTTGTCTTTGCGGAATCTTTCCGGGATTTGCAGACCCTCTTCAAGATGGACAATATCATGTTGGAAGCGGATTCCCGCATCTATTTGGACGGGAGCGGACAAAAAAAGAGAACCAAGGTTAAAAACAAAGAAGGAACAAATAATAAAACCAAAGCAAAGAACAGATTCTATTAATAATGAATTGGGGGCTTGGAAGGATGCCATTAGTGACAGGAAAAGAGTTATTGGAAAAAGCGGTTAAAGGTAATTATGCTGTAGGGGCGTTTAATTGCAATAATATGGAGATTGTCCAGGCAATTATTGCCGCTGCGGAGGCGGAAAACGCGCCGGTTTTTATTCAGGCCAGTCAAGGGGCCATAAAATACGCAGGGCTCGACTATATTATCAGTTTAGTACACACGGCAGCGAAGAAGACCTTTGTTCCGGTTTGTTTACATCTGGATCACGGCACCGATTTTAAGCAAGTGGTGCAGTGTATTGCCAAAGGCTTTTCTTCCGTGATGTTTGACGGGTCCAAGTATTCGCTGGAAGAAAACATCGCGATTACCAAAAAGATTGTGGAGATTGCCCAAGCGGCGGGCGTATCGGTGGAGGCAGAATTAGGGAGAATCGGCGGGACCGAAGATGATATCAGCGTGTCGGACCGGGATGCAATGCTGACCGACCCGGCGGATGTGCAATATTTTGTGGAACAGACGGGGGTCGATTCCCTGGCCGTAGCCATCGGCACGGCTCATGGTCAATATAAGGCCGAACCCAAACTGGACTTTGATCGCCTGGCGCAGATCCAGAAGCTGGTCGATATTCCCATTGTCATGCATGGTTCTTCGGGTGTGCCGGATAAGGATGTGCAAAAGGCGATTTCGTTAGGAGTAAGAAAGGTGAATATCGATACCAATATACGGGAGGCTTTCGTGAAAGGGGTAAAGGACGTTCTTAATAAGAATCCTCAGGAAATCGATCCGCGGAAGATTTTAGGTCCGGCTCGGGAAGCCATGACGGAAATTGTGCGGGAGAAGATTCGTGTGTTTGGCAGTAGCGGGAAAGCATAATCTCCAGAGGTTGGGCTGGGTACAGGGGAACCTTCCTGTACCCCTTTAAGTTTACGGGAGGTGGTGTGTTTGGAACTATTTCTGGATACGGCAAATTTGACGGAAATAAGGGACGCGGCTCAATACGGGGTAATATCAGGAGTAACGACCAATCCTTCTTTGATTGCTCAGGAAAAGGGGCGTGATTTCCACGAGATCCTGCAGGAAATCACCCAGTTAATTCCCGGCCCGGTCAGTGCCGAGGTATTGTCAACAACCGCAGCCGGAATGTATCAGGAAGCGACAAAGCTAGCCGGCATCCGCGACAACATCGTGATAAAAATCCCGATGACCCGTGAAGGGATCAAATGCGTTCCGCTGTTAGCCAAGGAAGGAATCAAGACGAATGTAACCTTGGTTTTTTCCCTTAATCAGGCTTTATTGGCGGCAAGGGCGGGTGCCACTTATGTCAGTCCTTTTGTGGGACGGCTGGATGACGTGGGGCACGATGGGATATCGTTAGTCCGGGAGATTGTCGAAGTGTTGCGTTTGCATAATCTGTCCACGAAGGTCATTGCGGCCAGCATCCGACATCCGATGCATGTGATGGAGGCGGCGCGGGTGGGTTCACACATTGCCACAATCCCCTACAAGGTGTTTCTGCAATTGTTTGAGCATCCGATGACGGCCCTGGGTTTGGAAAAGTTTCAGAAGGATTGGGAGGCCAAGTTAAAATAAATAGAAAAGAAGGCACAAGCAGATCAAGAAAGCGGTGAGGAGATTAATGAGGAGGAAAAGGGAATGCATACACAAAGACTGAATTCGGTAATGGAAAGGGAATTAACCTTAGAATTTGCCCGCGTTACGGAGGCTGCTGCCATTGCTTCGGCCCGTTGGTGGGGGAGGGGTGATAAGAACGCGGCGGATGATGCCGCCACGGAGGCCATGCGCGCCATGTTTGACACGGTGAATATCGACGGCACCGTGGTGATCGGTGAAGGCGAAATGGACGAGGCGCCGATGCTCTACATCGGGGAAAAGGTCGGCCGAGGGCACAATGTGCAGGTTGATGTGGCCGTTGATCCATTGGAGGGAACCAATCTGGTGGCGAAAGGTTTAATGGGCGCCATTGCCGTGCTGGCCGTTGCTCCGAAAGGATGCCTGCTGCATGCTCCGGATATGTATATGGAAAAGATCGCCGCGGGTCCGGCGGCGGTCGGCAAGATTAGCCTGGACGCTTCCGTTACGGAAAACGTCAGGGCAGTGGCCCGGAGTTTGCATAAAGATATTGCCGACGTGACCGTGGTCGTTTTAGACCGGGAACGGCACCGGCACATCATTGAAGAATTAAGGAGAATCGGCGCCCGGATCAAGCTGATCAGCGACGGGGATGTATCCCCGGCGGTAGCCACCAGCATTCCCGGCTCCGGCGTTGACATGGTCATCGGCATCGGTGGCGCGCCGGAGGGCGTATTAGCTGCCGCTGCCCTCCGTTGTACCGGCGGGGAATTTCAGGGGCGGCTGTGGCCGGAAAACGCGAAAGATATTGAACGGTGTAAAAAGCTGGGGGTCACCGATCCCCGGAAAATCCTAACGCTGAATGACCTGGTCCGCGGCGAAGACGTGATTTTTGCGGCCACCGGCGTGACGGATGGCGATTTCCTCAAGGGTGTCCGTTATTATGGCAATTATGCCACGACCCATACCGTCGTAATGCGCGGGGTGTCCGGAACGATCCGCTTTTTGGAGGCGCGGCACCGGATGGACAAGAAGACCCAATATACCAAACGCGCCAAGGCTTGATGGTTGACTGGGAAAAAGGGATCTTTTCAAGGGGCTCCGGCTAGATCGTTTTTTTGCCGGGGTCCCTTTTGTAGGGCCGAAGGCAGGGGAATCAGGGCAAGAAAAAGGATGCACGTTCCCGCTCCATGCTGTGCGTTTTTACTTGCCTTGCAGAAAATCCTATGCTATAATAACCTAATGTAACGCCGTATAATTTGCTGAAAAGCAATTTGAGTAGGGATTCTGAAAGAAGGTGAAAAACGTGAAAGAAGGCATTCATCCTCAATACTATAAAGCAAAAGTGACTTGTGCTTGTGGCGAGACCTTTGAGACCGGTTCAACCAAACAGAACTTACGGGTGGAGCTTTGTTCGAAATGTCATCCTTTCTTTACCGGTAAACAACGTACGGTCTTTACCAGAGGACGGGTCGAAAGATTTAAGAACAAGTACGGCATAGAGTAAAGAAAAATATGCAGAGCCCAGGCTCTGCTATATTTATCAAATATAGCTTATAAAAGGAGCTAGTATGCCAGGGAGCAAAGGGAAGGAGGCGGCTGGATGGCCGATTATTCATATGGCGGGCAGGCGGTTATCGAAGGGGTAATGATGCGCGGCAGAAAGAAAATGGCCGTTGCGGTGCGGCGGACTCCGGAGGAGATTGTTTTTGATTTGCAGCCGGTTAACTCGTTAAGCGAACGGTATCGTCTGTTGAGGGTGCCTTTTATTCGCGGGGTGGTGGCCTTAATTGAATCGATGGTAATCGGGGTGAAAACCTTAACTTATTCGGCCAATCAGGTGGTGGAAGCGGAAGGGGAAGGAGAGACTTTGAGCAACTGGGAATTAGGTCTTTCCGTCGCCTTTGCTCTGGTGGCCGGAATCGGTCTTTTCGCTTTATTACCGGCGGGCTTGGCCCACCTCTTGAAGGAATATGCGCCGGGCAATCTTCTTCAGAATATCCTGGAGGGGATCTTGCGGGTGCTGATTTTTCTAGGCTATGTGGTCGCGATCTCCGTGATGGAGGATATCCAGCGGGTTTTTCAGTACCATGGGGCCGAGCACAAAACCATCTTTACTTATGAAGCCGGGGAGGAACTGACTCCGGAAAACGCCCGCAAACATTCGCGCCTGCATCCTCGTTGCGGGACCAGTTTCCTGCTCTTTGTAATGGTGATCAGTATTCTCGTTTTTTCCTTAACCGGGGACACCGACATCTGGACGCGTTTGATTTCCCGGGTTTTACTGTTGCCGGTGGTGGCGGGGGTTTCTTATGAATTTTTAAAGCTCACCGGCAAGTATCAACACGTTGGGATGATGAGGATGTTAAGTTTGCCGGGACTGTATTTGCAAAAGCTAACCACCAGGGAGCCCGACGACAGCCAACTGGAAGTGGCGATTTTCGCTTTGCAAAAAGTCCTGGAGGCGGAAAAAGAAGAGGAAGACAGCAAGAGGGGAAGTGAAGTGAGAGGCGATGTTGGAGAAACTGCAGCAGTTGGAAGAGCGCTATGAAGAACTGACGCGTTTGATTAGTGATCCCGAAGTAATCAGCAACCAGGAGGAATGGCGCAAGCATACCAAGGCCCATGCGGCGCTGGAAGATGTGGTGACGGTATTTCGGGAATACAAGCGGGTTCTGCAAAATATTAAAGATAATGAGGAGCTTTTGGAAGAAGGTCAGGATCCGGAGCTGAATGAACTGATTGAGGCGGATATGGAAGAGCTCAAAACGAAGGAAGCCGAACTGGAGCACCGGCTGAAGGTGCTTTTGCTCCCGAAAGATCCCAATGACGAAAAGAACGTCATTATGGAAATCCGAGGTGGGACCGGGGGTGAGGAGGCTGCTTTGTTCGCGGCGGATTTGCTGAAAATGTATACCCGTTATGCCGAAAAAAACGGCTGGAAGGTGGAGATGCTCTCCGCCAATTACACGGACATCGGCGGTTTTAAGGAAGCCATTGTGATGATTGAAGGCAAAGGGGCGTACAGCCGGCTGAAGTTTGAAAGCGGTGTGCATCGCGTCCAGCGCGTCCCGACAACCGAATCGGGCGGGCGGATCCATACTTCGGCGGCCACGGTAGCCGTCTTGCCGGAAGCCGAAGAGGTGGACATCGAAATCGACCCTAATGAGCTCCGCATTGATATCTTCTGTTCCAGCGGGCCGGGCGGGCAATCGGTCAACACAACCCAATCGGCCATCCGGATTACGCATATTCCTACCGGGATCGTGGTTTCCTGCCAGGACGAAAAGTCCCAGCACAAGAACAAGGATAAAGCCATGAAGGTCCTGCGGGCGCGCCTTCTGGAAAAAGCCCAGGAAGAACAGCAGGGGGAAATGGCCAATGCCCGGCGGACGATGGTGGGAAGCGGCGACCGCAGTGAAAGGATCCGCACCTATAATTTCCCGCAGGGTCGGGTGACCGATCACCGGATCGGGCTTACGTCCTACCGCTTGGAAGAAGTGCTGATGGGCGAATTGGACGAATTTATCGCTGCCTTGATCACGAGCGATCAGGCCGAAAAATTAAAGAAGGTGGATTCCTAATGACCGATCAGGACAGGCCGCAAACCGGGGAAGAAGCTCTACGGTGGGCGGCTTCCTTTTTAAAGGACAGGGGCTGGACTAATCAGGCGGCCCGGCAGGAAGCCAGGTTATTACTGGCCAAGGCCTGGCAGAAGGATGCCCTGCATTTGACCATTGAGCTAAAAGAGCAACCGGATGAAGCGGTGTGGGCAAGCTTTCACTCTTTCGTTCAACAGCGGGGAGAAAACGTGCCCTTACATTATCTTTTAGGCGAAAAAGAATTTATGTCCCTTTCCTTTAAGGTTTCGCCCGCTGTTTTAATCCCCCGCTGGGAAACGGAACTGTTGGTGGAGGAAGCCATCCGGCTCGGGAAGGCCCGGGCTCAAGCCGAACCTTCGTCTGAAGGGTTGCCTCCGCTCCGGATCCTGGAGTTGGGCACCGGCAGCGGGGCCATTGCCGTTAGCCTGGCCTACTATCTTCCTGCTGCCCTTTTGGTGGCAACGGACATTTCAAAAGAAGCGCTGCAGGTAGCCAGGGAAAATGCGGCACGGCACGGAGTGCTGGAAAGAATCAGTTTCCGGCAGGGGGATCTGTTTGCTCCCCTTGCCGCCGGTGAACGTTTTGAGCTGATTATCTCGAATCCTCCCTATCTTGATGCCAGGGAAATGCAGCAGTTGCCGCCCGATGTCCGGAAAGAACCGGCCTTGGCTTTAGCCGGAGGAGAAGATGGCCTTGCCTTTTACCGGCGGATTGCCGGACAGGCGCGTCAACATCTTGCCCCCAACGGACGCCTGCTCATGGAAATCGGCTGGCAGCAAGGGGAGGCAGTCAAAGGGATTCTGACGGGGCAGGGCTATGCGCCGGTGAAAATTTTGCGTGACCTGGAGCAAAGAGATCGAGTTGTGGTATACTAAGGGGTAGCTATTTGTGCAAGGATTGGAATGTTTTAGCGAAGGTTGAGTGGAGAGAATGGGGATCAAAACGACCTATTGGACGGTCTCGGCCGATCAGCCGGAGCCGGAAATAATTCAGCGGGCGGCAGAGATTATTATTAACGGAGGATTGGTAGCTTTTCCGACGGAAACGGTTTATGGTCTGGGGGCCGATGGGACGAATCCGCAGGCGGTCCGTCGGATTTTTGCCGCCAAAGGGCGCCCCTCCGATAATCCTTTAATTTTGCACGTGGCCTGCAAAGACGAGGTCTTAGGCCTGGCCTCGGAAGTTAATGCCCAGGCCCGGCAACTGATGCAGTTGTTTTGGCCGGGGCCCTTAACCCTGGTTTTACCCAAAAAACCCTGCGTTCCGGAGGAGGTTACGGCCGGGCTGGATACGGTAGCGATTCGGATGCCACGGCACCCGGTGGCCCTGGCGCTGATTGCGGCCAGCGGGGTGCCGATTGCGGCGCCCAGCGCCAACCTTTCGGGTTATCCCAGTCCGACCACCGGGCGGCATGTTTATGAAGACCTGGCCGGCCGGATTGAAGCGGTTTTAGACAGCGGCGAAACAGGGGTAGGGTTGGAATCAACGGTGCTGGATTTATCCGGGCCCATTCCGGTGATTTTACGCCCCGGCGGGGTTACCCGCGAGGAATTAACGGCGGTTTTGGGCACGGTCATTGTGGACCAGGGCTTGTCCGACCCACGGCAAAAACCGAAGGCCCCGGGCATGAAATACGTTCATTATTCCCCCCGGGCCGAGGTGGTGCTGATTCACGGGCCGCGGGAGCAAAACGCCTTGAAAATACGGGAACTGGTCACCGCATACGCCGACAAGGGGAAAAAGATAGGGCTGCTTTTAACCAGGGAGACCTGGCGGCATTTGCCGGATCTGAAGGGACAAGTTGCTTATGCGCAGGATTTGGGAAGCTGTGCGCGTTTGGAGGAGATTGCCCATTTGTTGTACCGGGAGTTAAGAAACTGTGATGAGGCCCGGGCGGATGTTGTTTTTACGGAAACTTATCCGGAAGAAGGGATAGGGGCGGCCTTGATGAACCGGTTATTAAAAGCAGCCGGTTATAAGGTGATTGACAGCTAAGCCGGGTCCTGTAAAGCTTATCATGACGAGGGAACACTCTTGTTTTTAAGGAGCGATGGGATTGAATTATCCAACAGTTTTACTGGTATCGGTCGCTTTAGGGATCGATGCTTTTTCCGTGGCGCTTGGGCTCGGGCTCATGGGTGTGCGCCTAAGGGATATCGCCCTTGTTTCAGGGGCGGTTAGTGTTTTTCATGTGGTGATGCCTTTAATCGGTCTTTCCCTGGGCGCGTATTTAGGGCAGATCGCGGGGCCGGTAGCCAGCATGATTGGCGCTTTGGTGCTGCTGGCGATTGGGCTCAATACTATATGGGACAGTTTAAAAGAGGCCGGCCTGGTGAAGAGCGGGCGAACGAAAACAGCCTCTTGCGGGGACGAAAAAGGCACGGCAATCAATCTTCATCATCCCCTTAGTCTGGCCGCCATGGCCTGCAGTGTCAGCCTGGACGCTTTGTCGGTAGGATTCGGGCTCGGCACCATACAGGTGGATTTATGGTTAACGGTGCTTACCATGGGCGTAGTGGCCGGATTAATGACCGCCGTCGGGCTGTTTTGTGGGAAAGGACTCCATAAGGCGGTGGGAGAAAAAGCAGGAATTTTGGCGGGCCTGATTTTAGTGGGTATTGGGCTGAAGTTGCTCTTTAGTTAAAGGAAAAAAGTAAAAAATTCGTATATTATAGAAGGATAAATGCGAAAACATAGCGTATAGTAAAGGAGAAGCCATCAGATCAGAATGGCCCAAAGAGATAAGGTGAAAACGAGCGAAGGAACGAGTGGAGAGAATTGCTCCCGTAAGGGAGGGGAGGATGAAAGATGGGGACCAAACGCGTGCTTTTTGTATGTACCGGCAATACTTGTCGCAGTACAATGGCCGAAGTATTAGCCAGGGATTTCCTTCACCGCAGGGCCCTTGAGGGCGGGATAAGCCCGGACGATATGGTAATCGAGGTGCTTTCGGCAGGGACCGGGGCGATCGAGGGTGAACCGGCGGCGCCCCAGGCCAGAGCGGTGATGGAGGAGCGGGGCCTGGACCTGTCCCAGCATCGCGCCAGGTTTTTGACTGCCAAAATGATGCAGGAAGCCGATTTAATTCTGACGATGACGGAAAAACATAAACAATACATTGAAGAAATCATGCCGGAAGCCAAAGGGAAAGTGTTCATCTTAAAAGAATACGCCCAGGGCGATCAGGTCCGGCCCGTTTTGCAGGAAAAGGCCAACCAGATTTATCAGGAGATTGAGCACAAAAAAGTCCTTTTTTATCAACAGCACCAGGAAGAACTGGACGCTTTGGAAAAAAAGAAGATGGAATTATTGCAGCAATTGGAGCAGGTAGACAACCAGTTTAGGGTCCTGGAAAGACAATTCGCGCAAACGGTCGAAAGGGAAATGGATGAATTGAACAAGCTTAAAATGGAATTAAAGGATTTAGATATTTATGATCCTTTTGGTCAGCTGGAGGAGCATTATCGTCAATGTGCCGAGGAATTAGCGGAACACATCCCGAAGGCCCTGGACAGGTTTATCAGGGAGAGTTCTCCGGGGGTGTAATCGACAAAAAAGAGCACCATTGCAAAAATTTGTGCAGAGGAGATGTAGAACGGTTGAAAATAGCGTTAGGTTCGGATCATGGCGGGTATCAGTTGAAAGAGGAAATCAAGCGGTGGCTTACGGAAAAAGGGGAATATGAGGTCCGGGATTTTGGGACTTATAGTGAAGGCTCATGCGATTATCCCGATGTTGCCCTGCCGGTAGCCCGGGCGGTGGCCCAAGGGGAATGCAGCTTGGGTATTCTGGTCTGTGGCACAGGCATTGGGGTGAGTATCGTGGCCAATAAAGTACCGGGCATCCGGGCCGCCTTGTGTCATGACACTTTTTCGGCGCGGGCTTCGCGGGAACATAATGACGCGAACATCCTAACCTTAGGCGAAAGGGTCATTGGCAGAGGGCTGGCTTTAGAGATCGTCGAAGCCTGGCTGAACGGGTCCTTCGCCGGCGGAAGGCACCAAAGGCGGGTTGATAAAATCAACGCCTTGGACCACAAAGCTTCCCCGGAGTGTTAGCCGGCACGCAGGTGAACAAGGGGGTGTTTTTTTGGAACTGTCAGAAATAACCCGGGACGTGCGAACGGCCCTGGAAGAGCTGTTGGCGGCGGCTGCTTTACGGGAAAAACAACTACTGGTGGTAGGAGGCAGCACCAGTGAAGTCCTGGGGCAGAAAATTGGCACCGCATCCAGCCTGGAGGTTGCCGCGGCCTTGTGGGCAGGGCTTTACCCGCTGCTAAAGGAGCGGGGCATTTTTATGGCCGTGCAGTGTTGTGAGCATCTCAACCGGGCGCTGGTCGTGGAAGAAGAGGCGATGGAAAGGTTTCAGCTGGAGCAGGTAACGGTTTATCCGGTGCAAGGAGCAGGAGGAAGCCTGGCCCACCAGGCGATGAAGTCTTTGCATCGTCCGGTAGTAGTGGAAAAAATCCAGGCCCACGCGGGTCTGGATATTGGCGATACTTTGATTGGGATGCATTTAAGACCGGTGGTCGTACCGGTGCGTGGTTCCCTAAAGAAGATTGGGGAGGCCCATTTGACCATGGCCCGGACCCGGCCGAAGCTGATTGGCGGCGAACGGGCGCGCTACCGTTGCGATTAAAAAAGAATAATTAAAATTTACAGATCCCAAGAAAGGACGGCGAAAAAAATGGATTATATTGAAAAGTATGTTTTGCCGGTGGATCCGGAGTTGGCCGAGCACCTGGCCGGAGAAGAACAAAGGCAGTTGAGCAAGATTGAGTTAATTGCTTCCGAAAACTTTGTCAGCCGGGCCGTGATGGCAGCTCAGGGCTCGGTTTTAACCAATAAATATGCGGAGGGTTATCCGGGCAAGCGTTACTACGGCGGCTGTGAATGGGTGGACAAGGTTGAGGATCTGGCGCGGGAAAGGGCCAAGGCCCTTTTTCAGGCCGAACACGCTAACGTGCAGCCCCATTCGGGCGCTCAAGCTAATACGGCAGTCTATTTTGCCCTGGTCAAACCCGGCGACACGATTTTAGGGATGAATTTGAGTCACGGCGGCCATTTGACCCACGGCAGCCCGGTGAACATCTCCGGAAAATACTATAACTTTGTAGCTTACGGGGTTAATGAAGAGACCGGACGGATAGATTACGACGAACTGGCCCGGATCGCCCGCGAAGCGCAACCGAAGCTGATTGTGGCCGGGGCCAGCGCCTATCCGCGGATTATTGATTTTGAAAGAATCGCGGAGATCTGCCGGGAAACCGGGGCCCTTATGATGGTGGACATGGCCCATATCGCCGGCCTGGTTGCTGCGGGGCTTCATCCGAATCCCTGCCTTTATGCCGATGTGGTGACGACCACGACGCATAAAACCTTGCGCGGGCCCAGAGGCGGCATGATTCTCTGTAAACAGGAATATGCGCAGGCTATTGACAAGGCCATTTTCCCTGGCATCCAAGGCGGGCCTTTGATGCACGTAATTGCCGCGAAGGCTGTTGCGTTCAAGGAAGCTTTGGAACCTTCTTTTAAAGCCTATCAGGAACAAATCGTCAAAAACGCGCAAGTGCTGGCCAACGGGTTGACCGCCCGAGGCTTCCGCTTAATTTCCGGAGGCACGGACAATCATCTGATGCTGGTGGACTTGCGCAACAAAGAAATTACCGGTAAAGACGCCGAGCACCTGTTGGATGAGGCAGGGGTGACGGTGAATAAAAACACGATTCCTTTTGATCCCCAGAGTCCTTTTGTGACCAGTGGCATTAGAATCGGTACTCCGGCTGTGACGACCCGGGGCATGAAGGAAGCGGAGATGGAGAAAATTGCCGAGATTATCGATTTGGTGATTAGCCGGCGCGCTGACAGCAGTGCGCAGGAGAAAGCGAAAGCGCTGGTCAGGAGCCTTTCCGAAGCCTTTCCTCTGGTGGCGGGGGATGTAGCTGCGGAGTGAGCGCGCAGGGCAAGGGTTCAAGGAACAGTTAAACAAAGGAAAAAGAGCGTTCAGTTTTAGTTTGTGGCAAATTTCGCACGGTGGAATAAAGTATCGAAGTGAACCGGAGGAGTGAAGGAAAGATGCGTCCGTCCTGGGATGATTACTTTATGGAAATTGCCGAGACGGTAGCCACCCGTTCGACCTGTGTGCGCCGCCGGGTGGGAGCTATTCTGGTTAAAGACAAACGGATTTTAGCCACCGGATATAACGGGGTGCCTTCCGGAATCAGGCATTGTGCAGAAATGGGCTGCCTGCGGGAAAAGCTGGAGATCCCTTCGGGAGAAAGGCACGAATTATGCCGGGGGCTGCATGCGGAGCAAAATGCCATTATTCAATGCGCTCTGCATGGGGTCAGCCTAAAGGGAGCGGTCCTGTATTCCACGACGCAACCCTGTGTGCTTTGCAGTAAAATGCTGATCAATGCTGGGATCAAAGCCATCTATTTCCAGGGCGATTATCCGGATGAGCTTTCGGTCAGCCTGTTACGAGAAGCGGGCGTGGAATTAATTCAAAAATATTTTCAATAAAAGATAGCGCCAATTTTCGGCGCTATCTTTCTTTTTTTGAGCTTATGCTCCTTCTAGCTCTTGGATAGGGCGACTTTAGAAAAATCCAGACAAGTATTGACAATAATAGGTTTATGCGATATATTCATATTCGGCTATATTATTTGAACTCCTTGAAAAGCTGGCTTGGCACGATTCCTGAGTTGTTTTGATACTTTGGCGAACAGTATTTTCGGTAGGGCCCTTCCAGTGTATGATAGAAAATCTGGCAGATTTGTACATAGGGATAAATGCGCACGGGCTGCGTGCAGGTGATCTCCAGGGTCCAGTAACCGGCAAAGCCTACATCGCCAAAGCCGGCGCTGGAATGAACGCTGATGCCTAGTCTGCCAATCGAAGACCGGCCTTCCAACATGGGAACATAACATTCTGTTTGGGTATATTCAACCGTTCGTCCGAGGTATAGTTTCCCCGGTTCGATGATTAAGCCTTCCGGGGGAATTTCCAACGTAATAGTTTTGTTCCCTTTTTTCATGTCCAGGGTGTCCTCGGCATATACCACCAGTTCGTTATGTAAGGTCAGATTGTAGCTGTTGGGGTTTAATTGGGTCGGGTTAAATGGTTCGATAATGATTTCCTTGCCGATCTTTTCTTGAATTTGTAAGCCGGAGAGAATCATGTTTTTAATCAGGCTCCTTTCTAATATTAAGCTCCACTCCTATTTTACATCAGTACCGACCTTAGGGGTAAAATAATTGTAGCTTTAGCTGGAAAAAACGATTTTTCGTCGTTATGTGTGATAAAATGAGAAATGAGAAAAGACCTGGAAACAGAACAACTAGGAGAGCAGAATAATGAACAATCTACAAAAACGGAAAGTAGTAACGGTTTTTGGAACGCGCCCGGAGGCGATTAAGATGGCGCCTTTAGTCTGGGCCTTAAGGCAGGATTCGCAGATCAATTGCAAAATTGCCGTTACAGCACAACATCGGGAAATGCTGGATCAGGTATTGGAACTTTTTCACCTTATTCCTGATTATGATCTGGATATCATGGAAACGGGGCAAACCCCCTTTGAAATTACCACCCGGGCTCTGAACGGGCTGCGGGATATTTTTGAGCGGGAAAGGCCCGATCTGGTCCTGGTCCACGGGGACACCAGCACGACCTTTGCGGGAGCTTTAGCCGCTTATTATCTGCAGATTCCGGTAGGGCACGTGGAGGCGGGCTTAAGATCAGGCAATAAGTACGCGCCCTTTCCCGAGGAAATGAATCGACGCCTGACCGGCACCCTGGGAGATTTGCATTTTGCGCCGACCCCAAGGGCCCGGGAAGAATTACTGAAAGAAGGTCATGACCCGGCGAGCATTTATGTGACAGGGAACACGGTGATCGATGCGCTTTTAGGCATCGTGGACAAGGAGTATCAATTTAGTGACCCTGTTTTAAGGAAAATTGATTTTGCCGCGCAGCGGGTGCTTGTAGTAACTACCCACCGGCGGGAAAACTTAGGCGAGCCTTTGCGGCAGATTTATGCGGCCTTAAGGGACATTGTGGAGGAGTTTCCTGATGTGGTAGTGGTTTTCCCGGTACATAAAAACCCTGCGGTGCGCCGGGTAGCCAATGAGCTATTGGGCGGCATGGACCGGATCAAATTAATCGAGCCTCTGGATTATTTACCTTTTGGTAATTTGATGGATAGATCCTATCTCGTGCTCACTGATTCAGGAGGCTTACAGGAAGAAGCCCCTTCCTTGGGTAAGCCAGTACTAGTTTTGCGCGAAAATACCGAACGCCCCGAAGCCGTCGAAGCGGGGACGGTAAAACTGGTGGGTCTGGCCAAAGAAAAGATTTATCAGGCCACGAAACAACTTTTGACGGATCAAGCCGCTTACAATCAAATGGCGAAGGCCGTCAATCCATACGGAGACGGAAAGGCCAGCCGGAGAATCGTGGAGGCCCTTCAGCATTTCTGGGGCTGGCGCGCCGAAAGACCCGAAGCTTTTATTCATAAACCCGGAGAAAGGGAAATAGAATAAAAGGATATACGGGATTATTAAGAATGAATTTGGTGAACAAAGATGGCCAAGAAAAATAAAGGTTGGGAGTATATTAATTTTGCCCTAAGCTTTGGGCTGACCCTGGCGATTACGACCTATTTTTTGTACTGGGGGGGCACTTGGCTCGATCGCCGGCTGGGGACAGAACCTCTTTTTATGTTGCTGGGAATTCTGCTTGCCGTCAGCACGGTTTTTAGGCAGATGATTAGAGAAATAGGAAACATCGAGAAGGATAAACAGGTGGACCAGGATCAAGAAAAAGAGCAAGAAAAAGACCTAATTAGGGAAAGCGACGGGAAAGAAGCAAAAGACAAAGAAGAATAAAGGGCAAAACAAGAAAAAGGGCAAGCAAGAAGCAAATTTTGGCAAGAGGCGAAGAAACGGAAGGATTTGGTGAGAGCAAATGCCGATCTGGTTATCGTGGACACTGAAAGGATTAGCGGTAGGTTTAGTCGGAGCCGCGGTCAATTTCTTAATCATGGTGAAAGCGCTTCAAAGGATGCAAAATATTCCTGAAAAAGCCAACAAAACCCTGGGTATATGCTATCTTCTTCGTTTTGTAGTGAGCCTGGGAACATTGTTATTAGCATTTTTTCTGGTTAAAAGCATCCCCTTCCTGTTGGGGGTTGCGGTTGGCTTAACAATTCCTGGGTATTTTTACTTTTTATATTTTAAAGGAAAACAAAATCTCGAAAGAAAGGAGTGAAAACAAGGATGTTTGCCACACCAGTCTATGCAGCAACCGAAGGTGGAGCCGAGCATGGTGCCGCATTGTTTAAATTTCATGTGTTGGATCATGTATTGGAAGTAAGCAGTTATACTACGACGATGTGGGGCTTAATGCTCATTTTGGCCGTTGTTTCTTTTCTGGCGACCAGAAATCTGAAACTGATTCCGACCAGCCGCTTGCAAGTATTCATGGAGATGGTGTTGGAAATGATCATTGGTTTTTTAACTTCGATCATGGGCGACCGGGAAAAGGCCAAACGCTATCTTCCGTTATTGGGCACCTTTTTCCTCTTGATCCTGCTTTCCAACTATTCCGGTTTGTTGCCCGGAGCAGGACATGTTAACGGTTTAGCAGCTCCTACCAGCACTTTAAGCGTAACAGCAGGTTTTGCCATTGTTGTCTTTTTTGCTACCCACTATTATGGAATCAAGGCGAAAGGGTTAGGTTATTTTAAGCACTTTTTTCAGCCGATCTTTATCTTGTTCCCCTTGAACGTACTGGAGGAATTCACCAGACCCCTTTCGCTTTCTTTGCGTTTGTTTGGGAATATCTATGGGGAAGAAATGGTAATAGCCGGGTTGTTCTCTTTAGTACCTTTATTCCTGCCTTTGCCCATACAGCTATTAAGTCTTCTCTTCGGTTTTATTCAGGCTTTTGTCTTTACTTTATTGGCAGCAGTATATATCAATTCGGCAACCGCAGGACATTAATTCTTTTGCTTAATCCGAAATGTTGCTAAACTTCGCTATTATCAAACTATATTTTCTTTATATTTAATCGCAGAAAGGGGGGAAAAACATAATGGATTCTCAAGGTTTACTTGGTCTCGCCGCTGGTTTGGCCGTGGCTATTGCTACACTTTGTCCCGCTCTTGCACAGGGTAACGCTGCCAGCAGGGCAATGGAGGCTATTGCACGTCAGCCGGAAGCTGCTGGCGAAATCAGAACTACTTTACTTATCTCCTTAGCCTTTATGGAAGCCTTAACAATTTATGGTCTCTTAATTGCACTTATGCTGGTACTCAGAATCGGTTAATTGCTAGTAGCCATGGGAGTAAGGGATGAGAGGGCGCTCCGAGGCTTGTCTTCGGACGCCCCTGAAATCTCAAAACACCACACCAACGGTACCAAAAGAGAGGTGAAGCATACAAATGAGTATATCTCTTTCAGATCTGCTCTTTGCTATCATAAACTTTTTAATCTTGTTAGTTATCTTGAAGAAGTTCCTATATAAGCCTTTACTGAACATGATTAATCAACGGGAGCAACAGGTGAAAAGTGACTTGGAAAACGCGGAAAAGGCGCGAGTCGAAGCCCAGAAGCTCCAGGAAGAATACACCAAGCAAATGGAACAGGCTAAACAGGAAGCTCAGCAGATTATTGAAAAGGCTACCAAGATTGGCGAAGAAAGCAGAGAGGCTCTTCTGAATCAGGCGAGAGAAGAAGCGGCCAGAATGACGGAAAAGGCGCAGGAAATGATTCGCTTGGAAAAAGAAGAAGCACTAGGTCAGTTACGCAATGAAGTTGCCTCGTTAGTTGTTCTGGCGGCGGGCAAAGTCATTGATAAAAACATTGATCAGGCCTCCCACGAAAAGCTGATTCGTGAGTTTATTGAAGAGGTGGGGGATGCGTCTTGATGAATTCCGGGATTTCCCGTCGCTATGCGCAAGCCTTATTGATGATTGCACAAGAGAGGAAAGCTTTGGATCAGTACGAACAAGAGCTTGAGACATTTGGCAATGCGTTGCTGGCTAATCCGAAAGTGAAAGACTTGCTGGATAATCCGCGTGTGCTGGCTGGAGAAAAGAAAAAGGCGGTTAATCTTTTAATCAAGGATCAGGTTGACCCCATTGTCCATAATTTTTTAAATTTAGTAATCGACAAAAGACGGGAAGCGTTTTTCTTGGATATTATTAAAGCTTATAAAAATTACGCAGACGAAGCCAGAAATATTATTGATGCTGAAGTCCGGTCGGTTGTGCAGTTGACGGATAAAGACTATCAACGATTGCAGGAAAAACTTGAAAAGGCCAGCGGCAAGAAGGTACGACTAAAGAATGTTATTGATCCAACCTTGATTGGTGGAATTAAAGTGGTCATCGGCGATATGGTAATTGATGGCAGTGTAACCAAAAAACTATCATTATTGAAAAACCGACTCAGTCAAACACGGTTAGAAGAGATTGGGGTGAAAAAGTAAAATGAGTATCAGACCGGAAGAAATCAGTGTTATCTTAAAACAGCAAATTGAAAATTACGAAAGTGAAGTTGAAGTAGCCAAAGAAGGTACCGTAATCCAGGTAGCCGACGGGGTCGCCCGTATTCACGGTTTAAGTGAGGCGATGGCCGGCGAGATGCTGGAATTTCCCGGGGGCATTTTTGGCATGGCTTTAAACTTGGAAGAAGATAACATTGGTTGTGTTATTTTAGGGCCTTTCACCAAAATTAAGGAAGGCGACAAGGTTAGAAGAACCGGCAGAATTGTGGAAGTGCCGGTAGGGGAAGCTCTAATCGGCCGTGTGGTCAACGTTTTGGGTGAGCCCATCGACGGCAAAGGACCGATCAAGACCAACAAGTTCAGACCTATTGAAAGCAAAGCCCCTGGTGTTGTCTACCGGAAATCGGTTCATCAACCGTTACAAACAGGAATTAAATCTATTGATTCGATGGTTCCTATTGGGAGAGGACAGCGTGAGTTGATCATCGGTGACCGTCAGACCGGGAAAACAGCGGTAGCTGTTGATACCATTATTAATCAAAAAGGACAGGATGTAATTTGTATTTATGTGGCCATTGGACAGAAGGCTTCCACCGTAGCCGGTGTTGTTCAAAAATTGGAACAACACGGGGCGATGGATTACACGATCGTTGTTGCGGCAACCGCCAGTGAGCCCGCCCCGATGGTGTATATTGCACCTTATTCCGGTTGTGCCATGGGTGAAGAGTTCATGTACAACGGGAAAGATGTTCTGATTATTTATGATGACCTTTCCAAACAAGCGGTAGCCTATCGTGAATTGTCCTTGCTGCTGAGACGTCCTCCCGGGCGTGAAGCCTATCCTGGTGACGTTTTCTACTTGCATTCCCGTTTACTGGAACGGGCGGCTAAACTCAATGATGAAATGGGCGGCGGCTCGATGACGGCCCTGCCGATTATCGAAACCCAGGCTGGTGACGTTTCAGCCTACATTCCGACAAACGTGATTTCCATTACCGACGGGCAGATTTTCCTGGAATCAGACCTCTTTAATGCCGGGTTCCGTCCTGCGATTAACGTTGGTATTTCGGTATCCCGTGTTGGTGGTGCGGCCCAAATCAAAGCCATGAAGAAAGTCGCCGGTTCCTTGCGTCTGGATTTGGCTCAATACAGAGAGTTAGCGGCGTTTGCTCAGTTCGGGTCGGATCTGGATAAAGCTACCCAGGCTCGCCTGAACAGGGGTAAAAAAACCATGGAAATCCTCAAACAAGGGCAATACCAACCCATGCCGGTTGACGAGCAAGTTGTTGTCATCTATTGTGCGGTTAACGGATATTTAGATGACGTTGATGACGAAAAAATTAAGGATTTTGAAAACGGTTTTCTGAAGTTTATGCGGTCTCAGAAGAAGGACATCCTGCAAGGACTGAAAGAAGGCAAGGTATTGACACCGGAGTTAGAAGAACAGTTAAAGGCGGCTATTGAAGAATTTAAGGCTGGCTTAGCGTAGCGCCATATAGAAGGTGGTGAGAGAATGCCAAGTGTTCGGGATATTAAACGCCGGATCAGGAGTGTAAAAAGTACTCAGCAAATCACCAAGGCGATGAAAATGGTTTCAGCCGCCAAATTGAGGAGAACGCAAACGGCCACCGTTTCTTCCCGACCGTATGCTCATAAGTTGGAGGAGGTCCTCGAAAGAATCGTGGCTTCAGCGGGCGAGACGAAACATCCGCTCATGCTGGAAAGACCGGTTCAGTCGGTGGCAATTATTCTGGTTACTGCGGACAGAGGACTGGCGGGCGGATATAATGCCAATGTTATCAGGAAAGGGTTGTTAGAGGCTGCCCGTTTCGGGGATACCGAAGTATCATTTTTTGCTGTTGGACGTAAAGGACGGGATTTTTTGCGCCGGCGGAACAAAAAAATAGATGTAGAAATAATAGGCGTGAAAGATGTGCCTACCTTTATGGAGGCACAGAACATCGCGCAAAAGGCGGTTGATGGTTTTTTGGGTGGGACCTATGATGCGGTTTACGTCGTCTATCAGGAGTTTATCACAGCCGTGCAGCAGCGTCCGGTCATCAAACAACTTCTCCCGATTCCTTACGAAAAAGAAGAAAAGGAAGAAGTCGAGTATCTTTATGAACCCGGACCGCAGGATGTCTTAGGAATACTCCTCCCCAAATACATCAATAATACGGTTTACCATATTTTAATGGAAACGAAGGCTAGTGAGCACGGGGCACGGATGGCGGCGATGGGTTCAGCTACCGACAATGCCTCCGAGATGATTGACAAGCTGACGCTTTCGTACAACCGTTCACGGCAGGCGGCGATTACTCGCGAAATTTCGGAAATCGTGGGCGGCGCCAACGCATTACAAGGATAAAAAATCCCAGCAACATTTTAGGGGGTGTAAAAAGAAGTGAGTTCCACTGGAAAAGTTGTGCAGGTAATCGGACCAGTTGTGGATATTGAATTCCCCTTTGGGCAATTGCCTGACATTTACCACGCGATTACTGTTAAGGATGACAAAAGAAAGATTAATCTAACCTTGGAAGCAGCGCAACATTTGGGAAACAATCTTGTTCGTTGTGTTGCGATGTCTTCAACCGATGGTTTGCAACGGGGTATGACGGCGGTTAATACCGGCAAACCCATTGCGGTTCCCGTGGGAAGATGCACTTTGGGTCGCATGTTCAACGTGATCGGGGAAGAAATTGATGAAATGGGGACGGTCAAAGCACAGGAAAAATGGCCCATTCATCGTCCGGCTCCCACCTTTGAGGACCAGGAACCGTCTACTGAGATTCTGGAAACCGGGATTAAGGTTATCGACCTGTTAGCCCCATATGCCAAAGGCGGAAAGATCGGACTCTTCGGAGGTGCCGGTGTTGGAAAAACCGTTTTAATTATGGAATTAATTCGGAATATTGCTTATGAGCACGGCGGTTTTTCCGTATTCTCCGGTGTTGGTGAACGGACCCGTGAAGGGAACGACCTTTGGAATGAAATGAAAGAATCAGGGGTTATCGACAAAACGACCCTGGTGTTCGGACAGATGAACGAACCGCCTGGGGCCCGTATGAGAATAGGGCTGACCGGGTTGACCATGGCGGAATACTTCCGTGATGTGGAAGGGCAGGACGTGCTGCTCTTTATCGACAACATTTTCCGTTTCACCCAGGCCGGTTCAGAGGTTTCGGCTCTGTTGGGCCGGATGCCTTCCGCGGTTGGATACCAACCCACCCTGGCAACGGAAATGGGTAACTTGCAAGAGCGGATTACTTCAACGAAGAAGGGCTCTATTACCTCCGTACAAGCGATCTACGTTCCGGCCGACGACTTGACCGACCCGGCTCCCGCGACGACTTTCGCGCACTTGGATGCCACGACCGTTCTTTCCCGTCAGATTGTGGAACTGGGTATTTATCCGGCGGTGGATCCCCTTGATTCCACTTCCCGGATTCTGGATCCGCAAATTATTGGGCAGGAGCACTACGAAGTGGCCCGTGGTGTACAAAAGATCTTGCAACGGTATAAAGAACTGCAGGATATCATTGCGATTCTGGGTATGGACGAATTGTCTGAGGAAGACAAACTGACCGTCGCCAGAGCAAGAAAGATTCAAAGGTTCTTGTCGCAGCCCTTTAACGTAGCGGAACAGTTTACTGGTACGCCCGGTAAATATGTACCGGTTAAGGAGACAATCAGAGGCTTCAAAGAAATCATCGAAGGAAAACATGATGCTCTTCCTGAACAAGCCTTCTACATGGTTGGAACGATCGACGAAGTAATCGCCAGAGCAAAAGAACTGGAGGGATAGTATGGCTGAGAACCTGACCCTCGAAGTAGTAACGCCGGAAAGAATCCTGCTCAAAGAAGAGAGCTACTCAATCATTGTTCCTGCTACTGAAGGTTTGATGGGGCTCTGGCCCAACCATGCCCCGATTATCACAGGATTAAATCCAGGAATCATCAAATATCGCCAGAATGATAATATGCGTGTGCTAGCCATTGGAGGCGGTTTTATGGAGGTATCCGACAATAAAGTCTCCATTCTGGCTGATTCTGCCGAATTGCCTGAAGAAATTGATGTGACGAGAGCGGCCGCGGCCAAGGAAAGGGCGCAAAAGCGCTTGAAAGAACTGCCGCCGGGAATGGACGTGCACCGGGCCGAGCTTGCCCTTTCCCGAGCCCTCGCTCGTTTAGAGGCTGCAGAGTATAAATAGCAATTCAACCAGATCTTAACGAAAAAAATTTGCAGCAATTTAGCAGGATTATCGTTCTTCATGGCGAATTTTAAAAACAATTGCTTCATAAAACAAAGCAATTAACCTAAAACAGATGCACCGCAGTAAAAAAACACTGCGGTGTATCTGTTTTTTAAAAGCGTTCATCCCATAATTACGTACATTTTTTCCACGGCTAATCCGCCGGGTCTGTTACCTGATGGTATCAGAGAAACCGGGGGTGGGAACAATAGTTGGTGTGGAAAGGTTGGATGTCATAAAATAGCAGACAAAAAATCAGAAAAAGAAAAGGAGATTGTCTGTTCATCCCGAATTAATGTAATGGATGTGGTTTTTTAGCAGGAAAAACGGCGTAATTTTAAGACCAAAGAGGGAGGAGGCAGCGACAAAATCGGAACAAGCCTTTGGGGGGAGGAAGATTTTGTTGCGCAAAAGAACGTTGGATAAAATTATCGTTACTGGTGGAAAAGCTTTAAAGGGGAAAATAACGCTTAGTGGCGCGAAAAATGCGGTACTGCCGATTATTATAGCCTCTTTGCTTTCGGAGGGACGATGCCGGATTCAGGATGTTCCTCATCTGGCGGATGTGGCTACGATTTGTGATGTTTTGGGAGAATTAGGGGCGGAAGTAAAAACCGATCCACACAATGGCACGGTGGAAATTAACAGTGAAAGTTTAAACAGTTTCGAAGCGCCCTATGATTACGTAAGAAAGATGCGGGCTTCCGTTTTGGTGATGGGGCCCTTGCTGGCGCGTTTGGGTAAAGCGAAAGTCTCCCTTCCGGGCGGGTGCGCCATCGGCACGCGGCCGATTGACCTCCATTTAAAAGGACTGGAGGCCTTAGGGGCGCGGATCCGGATGGAGCACGGCTACATTCTGGCCGAAACTCCCGGCCTGAAGGGAACCCGGATCTACTTGGATTTTCCCAGTGTGGGCGCAACCGAACACATTATAATGGCCGCCGTACTGGCCGAAGGCACCACCATTATCGAAAACGCGGCCGAGGAGCCGGAGATTGTTGACCTGGCCAATTTTATCAATAGCATGGGCGGCAATATCAAGGGCGCCGGCACGAAGGTGATTAAAATTGAAGGGGTGGAAGGGCTGGGTTCTACCACCCACACGATTATCCCGGACCGGATCGAGGCCGGCAGTTTTTTGGTGGCGGGGGCGATTACCGGCGGGGATCTTCTGTTGGAGAATGTGATTATTGACCACTTAAAGCCCGTTGTGGCCAAATTAATCGAAGCGGGGATCGTGGTGAGGGAAGAGGAAAACGGGATCCGGCTGATCAGCAGCGGGCAGTATAATGCTGTGGATATTAAGACCCTTCCTTATCCGGGTTTCCCCACCGATATGCAGGCTCAATTCATGGCTCTTTTGTCCCTGGCTCAGGGGACCAGCATTATTACGGAAACGGTCTTTGAAAACCGCTTTATGCATGCCGAGGAATTGTGCCGTTTGGGGGCGAATATCAAAATTGAAGGGCGCAGTGCGGTGGTCGAAGGCTGCGCAAGACTGCAAGGGGCGCAGGTCAAGGCTACCGACTTGCGGGCCGGTGCGGCTCTGATTATCGCCGGTTTAGTGGCCCAGGGCGAAACGGTCATTACCAATACTTATCATATTGACCGGGGTTATGATAATATTGTGGAAAAATTACGCCGGGTCGGGGCGAACATCAGCCGGGAAAATGATCGAGAAAGGTTAAAACTGGTCCAATAGCGGTCAGCCAGAGATAAAAAAGTGCGAATCAGCGCAAGGTTCTAAACAGACGAAAGGGGACATATACTAGCCCAGTAAGAAATCACGGATAAGGGCTGGTCGTATGTCTCTTCGTTTTTTAGTAAGGCGGTCCAGGAAACATCTTTATCTGGCGCTGCTTGTTCTTGTGTTCGCAGGGGCCGGGTTGTTTTTTCTCCTGGGGAAAATAGCGGGCTATTTTTTAGTAGACCGGGAAATCGCGATTAAGGAAGACCCGGCCAGGATCAAGGTTTTGCTTCATGACACGCAAACGGTGGTGGAAATGGGGCTGGAGGAATATCTGATGGGAGTAGTGGCGGCAGAGATGCCCGCTTCTTTTGAACTGGAAGCGCTGAAAGCCCAGGCGGTAGCGGCGCGCACCTATGCGGTGAAACGCCTGCTTGTTCCCGACCCCCGGGTGAAAAAAATCAAGCCGGATGCGGATATCAGTACCGACCACACCATCAATCAGGCGTGGATCAGTACGGCGGAAATGAGGAAAAGATGGGGGAAATGGAATTATGCGGCCCATCGCAAGAAAATCAAGGAAGCGATCGAAGGGACGAAAGGCCAGGTGCTGGTCTATCAAGGGCAAATCATTGATCCGGTTTATCATGCCTCCTGTGGAGGCCAGGGCACCGAAAACTCCGGGGAAGTATGGAAAGTGGATTTGCCTTATCTGAGGCGTGTCGCGTGTACGGGGCATCAGGACCGGCATGCGGCGGAGCAGCGTAGTTACAGCATCCGGGAAATCGATGTTTTACTGGGGACCTCCTTAAATGCGCTCCCGGCCAGTAACCTTGCCAAAAACGCGGGGATTCTCGCGGTCAAGCAAAAAAGCCGTTCCGGACGGGTCCTGGAGGTTTCCGTAGCCGGGAAAACTTTTAGCGGCGCGGAGTTAAGGGCCAAGCTGGAATTGCCTTCGACCCGGTTTTCCTGGCAGCTCAAGGAGGGAAAACTGCACATTCAAACCAATGGCTATGGGCATGGTGTGGGGATGTGTCAATACGGAGCGAATGATCTGGCCGGCCAAGGGAAGAATTACGATGAAATCTTAAAACACTACTATACGGGGGTGGAAATCGCCGCGATTAAAACAGGAAAAAACTGGGCAGAATAGGGGCAGAGGTGGTGTTAAATGGTTCAGAATAAAAGCGCCAAAGAAATGTGGATATATTGCGGAGTGGTTTTATTGCTCTTTGCCCTGTTTATTCCGGTTTTAACCAGGGAAGTAAAGGAAAGAAAAAACGAGGCGGTCGAAAAAGCGGCAGAAGAAACAAACGGGGACGTATATACCCTTGATGGTACCGCATTAGACCGGGCAGCACCGGATGCGGACGGAGATAAAACGACCGTAGATGGGGCGACGACCGACCAAACGGCACCGGGTGAAGCGACATCAGATCAAGCGGCAAAGGATGAAGCCGTAGCCAATGATAAGGGGAAGGAAGAAAACGCTTCCCCTGAGACGGCCGTCGAGGCAGCAGTTGCGCTTCCGGAAATCAATATCGCCGACATGATTTGGCCGCTGAAGGGGGAAGTAATCCGGGAGGTAGGCCTGTCATATGCCCAAACCTTTAGTGATTACAGGTATCATAACGGGATCGACATTAAGGCGGATCGGGGTGCGGAAGTGGTCATGCCTTTGCCGGGGAAGGTCATCAAAAAAGAGACTACCCGGGAGGAGGGGATTGTCCTTACGGTGGAGCATGGGCAGCAAAACGGCGTGGTCTGGAGTAGCGTCTTTGCCCATTTAAGTGAGACCTCCTTGAAGGAAGGCGATTATCTGGAAATCGGGGCGCCGGTAGGAAGCGTAGATCAGCCCGGCTATAATGAAATTATGGAGGGACCGCATTTGCACTACAGCCTTTATCAAAACGGCCAGGTGGTAAACCCCCTTGATTATCTACCCTAAAGACAGTAATAACACTAAAAAACAAAACAGCTTAAAAAGAACCTGCTCCCTTTCGAATACGGGGCAGGTTTTTATTTACCCATTATGAGCGAACCGCACCGGCAATTGTTACTCCGGCTGATCCGGCTGATAAGGAACGCATTAAAAAGCTGCGCCTGGATGCCGATTTGCTGAATATCCCCTTGTTTTTGGCGGATTATGCCGATAAGCTCATGAAATGGCCTTGCGCTGATTAGCGGAAACTTTTCCGCAGCCGGTTTGCATTTTTTCATAATCCCCTCATATACATTTAGAGAAAAGATCGGTAGGTGTGGAGGGGATAAAATGCAAGAGTACATTAGAAAGCGGGTATTGGAGGTATGCCATTATATGCTTGATACCACGGCTACGGTCAGGCAAACGGCTACTGTGTTTGGCGTAAGCAAAAGCACCATCCATAAAGATATGACAGAGCGCTTGCCCATTATTAACAAGCAACTGGCGCAAAAGGTAAAATACGTGCTGGAGCAGAACAAGGCGGAGCGACACATCAGGGGTGGCGAGGCCACGAGAAGAAAGTACAAGGAAGCGCAGGAAAATTGATATTTTTTTAATTTTTAGTTGAATAAGGAGGAAAACAAAACAAATATGTAGAATAAGGCTGTAGATGGAATTCATGGGCAGGTGTTCATGGCATGATGTTTAACTTTGGGGAAGATATTGGTATTGATTTGGGAACAGCGAGTATTCTTGTCCATGTCAAGGGCAGAGGGATCGTTCTCAATGAATCCTCCGTTATTGCCATCGAAAAAAACTCAGGACAGATCATCGCGGTGGGCGAAGAAGCTCGGCAAATGTTAGGGAGGACTCCCGGCAACATTGTAGCGATTCGGCCAATGAAGGAGGGAGTAATTGCCGATTATGATGTAACGGAGCGCATGTTAAAATACTTTATTCATAAAGCCATGGGACATGGGTTTTTATATCGGCCACGCGTAATGGTTGGAATTCCATCGGGGGTCACCGATGTGGAGGAAAGAGCGGTGAAGCAAGCGGCTCTTACCGCAGGAGCAAGGCAAGCCTATCTGATCGAGGAGCCCTTAGCGGCAGCTTTGGGAGCCGGGTTAGAGATTGGCGAGCCCAATGGCTCCATGGTTGTGGACATTGGTGGCGGCACCACCGATATTGCGGTCCTTTCTTTGGGCAGCATCGTGACTTGCAAATCCATCCGCATCGGGGGCAATAAGTTCGATGAAGCCATGATTCGCTATATGCGTCGTTATCACAATCTGATGATTGGGGAAAGAACGGCGGAAGACATGAAGATTCAAATCGGGACGGCCTACCCGCAAGAAAAAGAGGGGGTATACATGGATATCCGGGGCAGGGATTTGGTCAGCGGTTTGCCCCGCAACATCAAAGTATCTGCCCAGGAAGCCTATCAGGCGATTAAAGAATCGATTGAAGCCATTTTAGGCGCGACTAAGGAGGTACTGGAAAAAACTCCCCCCGAACTATCAGCCGACATCATGAATAAGGGGATCGTGCTGACCGGGGGAGGAGCTCTTTTGCATGGTTTGGACAAGTATTTGTCGGATCATACGGAACTTCCGATTAGTATCGCCGAGAATCCGGTGCAGTGTGTAGCGATCGGCACCGCCCGGGCACTTGAAAAAATCGATTTGCTGGAAAGTTCCCGGTCGATCAAAACCGCCAGCCGCTAGGGGGGAGCGGTAAGATATATAATAAAGAAGATAATGGGAAGTGATAACGAAAAGCTGTCTATTGAAAGGAGGTGTGCGAATGCTCAAGGGGCTTTACACCAGCGCGCAAGGGCTGGCTGTTTTGAACAGGCAACATGAAGTTACGGCCAACAATCTGGCCAACACCAACACCGTCGGTTACAAAAAAGACAGGATGGTGGCTAGTTCATTTCCGGAAATGTTCCTTGCCAAGATTCGGGACCGGAACGCTCCGGGGGAAGTATCTCCGGTGGGCAGTATTGCCACGGGTGTTGCCATTGACCAGGTCTACACGGACCACAGCAGCGGCATCTTGCGGCATTCCGACAATCCGCTGGCTTTAGCGATCAGCGGCGAAGGCTATTTTGTGGTAAGTACGCCCCAGGGTGAGCGTTATACCAGAAACGGGGACTTTCATGTCGATGCTGCAGGGAGGGTTGTGACGTCAAGCGGTTACGCACTCCAGGGACAAAAAGGCGACCTGGTCGCTCCAAACGGTGATTTTGTAGTGGATCGGGAAGGCCGGGTGCTGAGCAACGGAGTGGAGATCGATACGCTGAGGATTGTCCGCTTTGCTACGCCTTTAACGAAAGAGGGGGATGCTTTATTCAGCGGAGATAATCCTGTCGAGGTGGAAAATCCGTTGCTTCAACAGGGTTTCGTTGAAGAAAGTAATGTGCAGGTGGTGGAAGAAATGATCACGATGATCCAGGTAATGCGGTCTTATGAAGCCAATCAGAAGGTGATGCAAACCCTTGACGGCACATTGGACAAGGCAGTAAATGAAGTAGGAAGAGTGTAGCCGAAGCATTTCATTAAAAAAGAGGCCGGCCTGCTTGGCAGGGGCCTCCGAGATTTCTGAACGACCGAGGAAATCTTACTCAACATACCGTTCAGGAAAAAGAGCAAAGGAGGCTAAAAAAATGATCCGTTCGCTTTTTATTGCCAGTTCGGGGATGAAAGCGCAGCAATTGCATTTAGATGTAATTGCCAATAACCTGGCGAATGTGAATACAACCGGCTTTAAAAAGAGCCGGGTTGATTTCCAGTCGCTTTTTTATGAGTCTTTACAACGTCCCGCCGCTTTCACGGAAGGCGGCTTCAACCGCTTTGCCGTACAAGTGGGGACAGGAGTACGGGTGGCCGCGACGCCCACAGAGTTTAACAGCGGTATAATCGAACAAACAGGCAACGATCTTGATTTAGCCATCGAAGGTCGTGGCTTTTTTATGGTCGAACTGCCCAGTGGCGAAGTGGGCTTTACCCGGAACGGTTCCTTCCGTCTGGATGGAGAGGGCTGTATAGTTAATGGCGACGGGCACCGGCTGCTTTCTACCGAGGGGAATGTCTCGCCGGAGAACAGTCTCTCGGTGGCCGGCGAAGAATTAAGCTACATTAAACCGGACACCGATGCTTTAACGGTCAGCATCGGAACAGATGGGACCATTCTTACGGAGAAAGATATTTCCGATCCTCCCGTTTTGACCCTGGCCTGGTTCACCAATCCCGGCGGGCTGCAGGCGGTGGGCTCAACCACCTATACTGCTACGGTTGCCTGTGGGGAGTCCAAAGTAGCCCAGGCCGGTACGGAAAGCTTAGGGCTGATCCGGGCCGGTTTTCTGGAAGAATCAAATGTGCAGATTGTTGATGAAATGGTGCGCATGATTATGGCGCAAAGAGCTTATGAAATTAGCTCCAAATCCATCCAAACCTCGGATGACATGATGGGGATCACCAATAACCTCAAGCGGTAACCTGAAGAAGGAGCGTTAGAACAGGGCCTCATCGGGCAGTGGCTCATTTTTGAAAGAGGGAGGGCTAGTGATGGAGATTAATTCCCTGCTGGGATTAAGCCGGTTGACCGGCGGAAAAACCGGTAGCCTTGCTGTCCGCGAGCCTTGGGAGCAGAGCGGTTTTCAACAGACGCTGGCCCAAATCCAAAAGCTGCAGGATGCCCCCAAACAAGCGCCCCATCCTGTGTCGCCGGGGGCTGCAGCCTCTCCGGAGGAGGGGGAAACGGAAGATGCCAAGCTTTTGGCGGCTTGTCAGGAAATCGAGGCGCTTTTCATTCAGCAGTTGTGGAAACAAATGCGTGCCACGGTGCCGAAAGCAGGGTTGATTCCGGAAAGTATGGCCGGCAATCTGTACCAGGAAATGCTGGATGCCGAGTACAGTAAACTGATGGCGCGTTCCTCCCAAAGTATAGGGATCGCGGAGATGCTCTATAAACAGTTAAGCCGAAAAAGCAACAACAGGATAACAACAACTGAGTAGTTAAAGGCGCCCCCAAGGCGAAAAAAGAGCCGGTAGCAGTATAAGCTACCGGCTTTTTTCCAATGCAAAGCCTACGAATCTCGACGTAATCTGGGCTGTTCGTCGTTAATGGTTTTACCTTGGCTTTCCTTGATGAACATAATCTGCTCATCAATGTCGTCAATTCTGATCAAGATGCTCATTTTATTACCTTCACCCGCATTTCTCCAAGCATCCAGCAGACGCGTACGTTCTCTGTAAAGACTATTTAGTTTGTCGTCACCCATGTTTGTCACACCTCGCTTGCTTTGTATTTGGATTGAAGGATGTTTAAGAAGGAAAGATATTATAAATATTGTTTTTAATATTATATAACATATAAACAATAATGTAAAATATTTTTGCGAATTATTTTGTGGTATTATTCACCAAAATTCTTTAGCAGGATTATATTTTTTCGTGTAGAATATTTATGGTTGCGTATGAATTTTGCCGAAAAGATTAATAAGGGGTTTGTTTATGAAGAAAAAAACAGGATTGCTCCCCATCTTATGCGGCTTGCTTTTCCTTTTCTTCAGCGGTTACCTGCTGGCGGAGGAGCAATTAATGACCAAACTATTTTTTGATTCCTGGCTGCAAAAGCAAATTCAACCACTAGAAGACAGTATATCCCAACTGAAGGGACAATATGCGGTCCTGCACCAGGAAGCAACGCAAATCAGGGAGTCGCTGCGGGTGGAGATCGAAATCGTGATTGGGCAAAAAACGGCCCTCGTCAATGGGCAAAAGAAAACGTTGGATGTGGCCCCGCTCATTATCAACAGCAGGACCATGGTCCCTGTTCGTTTTGTGGGAGAAGCCCTGGGAGCCAGTTTTGCCTGGGACGAAGCAACGCGCCAGGTAACCTTTGTGTGCGGCCAAAAGGAAATCGTGCTCTATATTGAGCAAAAGCAGGCATATATTAATGGCGAAAAAGTAATCCTGGATACGGCCCCGGTGATTGTAGACGGCCGAACAATGGTGCCGCTTCGTTTCTTAAGTGAGCACATGGGAGCTGCGGTGGATTGGTATGAGCTCACCCGTACGGTAAAGATTAGCGGCTGAACACTACCACTTGGATTATCTTGAAAGAGGGAGAAGCATGGAAAAAGGGGAGATTTTTGATAAACGGCAAGTAATTTTAGTAGGCATTCTTATCCTATTAATTATTGCTTACTTTACCTTTGATTATTATTTTCGATTGCCGACGCGGCCTAATCCTTACCAGGACAAACAAATCGGCGGGAACGTTGCCGATGAGAAGGGGAATGATGAGGATAAAGCAGTGTTTCACGATTTCAATATTCTCATTTTAGGTCTGGACGGGCGGGATGGCTTGAACGACCGGACCGATACGATCATTCTGGCCTCTTTGGACGGGGATAAAAAGCTGGGCCGGTTACTGTCCATACCACGGGATACGCGGGTAAAAATCAAAGGTTCCTGGGATAAGGTCAACGCCGCCTACGTTTACGGCGGGGTGGAGCTGGCGCAAAAAACCATTGAGGATTTCCTTGATGTGCGCATTGACAGGTATGTTATAATAAATTTTGATGGTTTAATCAAAATGGTTGATGCCGTAGGCGGGATTGAGGTCGATGTCCCGGTGCGGATGTATAAACCCCTGGAAGGCATTAACTTAAAACCGGGCTTACAGCATTTAGACGGGGAACAGGTCCTGGCCTATGCCCGTTTCCGGGGGACCCCGGGCGGTGATATTGACCGGGCGGCGCGGCAGCAGGAGGTGTTGCAGCTCTTGGCGGAGAAGGTTTTAAAAACCGCCAACCCGACGCGCTTGGCCGAGCTGATCGAGATTGCCGGAAAAGAGATCAAGACTGACCTTAGCTTTAAGGAAATGGTAGCTTTGTTTCGCCTGGCCGGACCGGTGATGGAAAACGGTCTGGTGACGGAAGTTTTACCTGGTTCCAATAAATTGATCGATGAAATCTGGTACTGGGAGCCGGATCTTTCGCAGTTGTCGGCGGTTTTATCTTTTCCCCGGGAGGAGATAAATATCGCCAGTCATAATATAGGAATAATGGAGGAGTAAAATGGAGTCCCGCTTTGTTGAGCAAGAGATCAAAATACCACCTCTGAAACGTAAAAAAACAACCCGCAGATTGACCAAAATGGCGATTGTTGCTTTGGCCGCGTTTTTTCTGCTCTGTTTTTTCTTTGGTTTCTGGCTGGCCGGGTTCTTTTATGACCCTATTTTTCCGCAGGATAAAGAAGAAAACCCGGAGACGGTCTATAAGTCCCGGGATGTTCTCAATATCCTGATCATGGGGGTGGACCAGCGGGAAAAAGGCGAGCCGTCTCGTACCGATACCCTCATTTTAGCGGCCCTGGACCTTGACAAAAAAAAAGTAAATCTCCTCTCCTTACCCCGTGATACCCGGGTGGAAATCCCCGGAAAAGGGGTCAAGCGAAAGATTAACTATTCCCATGCGGTGGGAGGGGTGGAATTAACCGCCAAGACCGTGGAAAACTTTCTCAAGCTTCCCGTACATTATTATTTAGAAACCAACTTCGATGGCTTTACAAAAGCCATCGATATTTTAGGCGGGGTTACGCTGAACGTGGAGGAAAGGATGTATCTACCTTTGGAGGGGATTGATCTGCAACCCGGGCTGCAAAAGCTCAACGGTGAAGATGCCCTTTCCTATGTGCGGTGGCGCGGTGACGGCAGGGGGGATATCGGCCGGATTGAACGCCAGCAGAAGTTCTTTAACGCTTTGGCGACTCAGGCTAAGAAACTGTCTACCGTCTGGAAGGTTCCCCAACTGGTCACGGAATTAAGCAAACAGGTGAAAACCGACCTGGATCTGCAGCGCATGATCATGTTGGCGAATAAGTTCAGTGATTTGGAGAATATTGAGGTTAAAACCTATATTGTTCCCGGGGAAGCGGATGATGTAAATTATGGCGGCAGTTACTGGATTGCCGACGAGGAAGAGCTCCATAAAATTCTCAAAGAAATATATGGCTAAAGCAGGGAATAAAAATATAATAAAAATAAATTAAAAAATCGGGAACAAACAAAAGGAGATTGGCGTCAGTGAATATAGAAAAAGTCACAATCCTGGGTATTCCGGTGGCCCGCTTGAATATGCAAGGGACACTGGCCTGGGTGGAGGACACGATTGAAAAGGGAAAGCCGGCCCATGTGGTTACCGCTAACGCGGAGGTTCTTTATCGGGCCTACCGGGAGCCGCAACTGGCCGGTATCCTGCGTGAAGCCGCCCTGGTTACGGCTGACGGTTTCGGTGTGGTGTGGGCTTCCCGCTTCCTGGGTGCGCCGGTCCCGGCAAGGGTTACCGGAGTGGATTTGGTACAGCAACTCCTTGCCCTGGCGGAGCAAAAAGGCTGGGGCGTCTATTATCTGGGGGCTAAGCCGGAAGTAGTCGAAAAGGCGGTGTTAAACACTTTAAGCCGCTATCCCAGGTTGAAAATCTGCGGTTACCGGCACGGGTATTTTACCGAGCAGGAAAAAGAAGAAGTTATGTCGAATATAGTCAAGGTTAAACCGCAGATCCTGCTTGTGGCCCTGGGTTCACCCAAACAGGAGCATTTTATCCGGGAACTGCTTGCCCGATTTGCTATTCCTATGGCGATCGGGGTAGGGGGTACTTTTGATGTGCTGGCCGGCACGGCCAAACGGGCTCCCGCCTGGATGCAAAAAAGAGGGCTGGAATGGCTGTACCGTTTGTTTAAAGAACCCAGCCGCTGGCGTAGGATGCTGGCATTGCCAAGATTTGTTATGGCAGTAATTAGTCAAAAAATCTTCGCCAAGAATGTGGACAAAACAGAGAAAATGTTGTAATCTTATATTTGCCTAACAAATTGTGTAAAGATTTGCGGAGTAAAAAGCGGTTAAAACCCAGTTATGATGCGGGTTAGAGGTTAGTAAATAATGGATATTGACTTGTGATTTTCCTGTGATATAATATGGTGTAGTAACTTGTCAAGATGGTGAACTTGGCGTTATTATCCCTCTGGGGATATTAACCAATATAAAAAGTAAATAAGTTTTGGGGGTTTAGGTTAATTGCTAAAACTTTTTGAAAGGGGGGATTTGGCCACTGTAACTTAAGGATAAGGATACATAGGCGAGTAAGAAGGTTCCATTGTGCGTATGCCTGGTAAATAATCGGCGCGAGCCACATCTACCAGGAGGAACCACCCCCGAGGCAAAAATAGTAAGCCCGGGAAATGGCCCACCGTCATAGACGGAGGGTTCAGAACCTTGAAAACTTTGAGGAGGGATATAGTTTGAAATCCAAAAAATTATTTGCCATCTTAACGCTCGTAGCGTTTATGATGACACTCTTACCTGCTTTTGCGTTTGCAGATGGACCAGTGGAGTATAGCGCGTCTGCAACTACCGTTAAGGTTAACGACAAGACCATTGATGTTTATGATATGGAAAAAAGCAAGATCGATGATATGGCAAAATTCACCATCACATTCAAGGATAGCTCGAACAAAATCGTTAAAAATGGGAAAGTTAAATTCTATCTGAAAACAGAAAACTATGATGCGTTGGTTGGGTTTGTGACTAATAAAGATGTTAAAAGTTGG
>Ga0208564_1000159_pt1 | contig 64125 bp, 66 predicted proteins | sample AD_UKC073_MetaG_FD_184439 | JGI IMG/M metagenome (GOLD analysis project Ga0208564, IMG submission 184439) | Active sludge microbial communities of municipal wastewater-treating anaerobic digesters from USA - AD_UKC073_MetaG (SPAdes) (version 2) | ecosystem: Engineered > Bioreactor > Anaerobic >... | reverse complement strand
CTTATCACCGATGACCCCCCAGTTCCCGCAGGCGAGATCGGCCTGGCGCGGGATCTTCATCTTGCACCGGCGACAGTTCGGTCGGCGGCCATACCCCGCATCCTCAAGATCGTCCATCGAGATGCCCTTGTGCTCACCATCCTTTGTCATGATGATGAACTGGCCTTTGTCGATCTCCTCCTTGACGACATCGTCAGGGTCGACCTCGAACTTCTCGCGGATCATCTTCCGGGCGGTCACCGGGCTCACCGTGCCACCGCAGTTGACGCCGATCAAGAGGAGGTTGTCCAGGTTGACCTGGTTGCGCTTCGCAAGCTCGTATATGCCCATCGCATCGCAGCCCTTCACCGTCACAGCAAGGCGCTTATCCCGGGCGCCGTCCAGGTACTTCTTGATCAGTTTCGAGAGCAGGAGCGTCCCGCAGTGAAGCGATCCAGCCGCCCCGGCGATCTCGTCAGGGTCGGTGATCAGTGTCGGCACCGCCTCGTAGAGGTCAGCACCTTTCTTGACCGCCAGCACGCCGTCGACGATATTGTTCTCCAGGGCAAACTTGAGGAGCCCGGTCACCGCACCGCCGCACTCAGCGACGTCGGCAAGCTCTGAGCTCGTTGTCCAGGCATACAGCATATCTCCTTTAGCTACCATCTCACTGCACCTCCGTGATCTTCTCGACGGCAACCGCACTGTGTTTCAACTCCGGCATCTTGGAGAGCGGGTCGAGGGCGGTGTTCGTCAGCAGGTTCGCAGCCGCATCCGCGAAGTGCATCGTCATCATCAGCACCCCGGGCCCGACCTCGTCGGTCACCCTGGCACGGGTCACCACCTCACCGCGCCTGCTCCGGAGCTTGATCTTCTCTCCGTTCTTGATACCCAGCCGCGCTGCATCCTCTGTGTTGATCTGCACGTAGCCCTCAGGGACCTCGTGGTGGAGGATCTTGGACCGGCCGGTCTGGGTCCGGGTGTGGTAGTGGAAGAGCAGACGTCCGGTCATCAGGGTGAACGGATACTCTTCGTCAGCGACCTCCGCAGGCGGCCGGTGCTCGATCCCGAAGAAATGCCCGAGGCCGTCCGCCGACGAGAACTTCTCGCGGTGCAGGATCGGGGTTCCCGGGTGCTCCAGAGTCGGGCAGGGCCAGTGGAGTGCTTCAGGCTTCTCTATCCTCTCGTAGGAGATACCAGCCATCGACGGGGTGACCCGGCGCATGTCGTCCCAGATATCCTCTGGAGAGTTGAAATCGAATCCCTTGAGCCCGAGTTTGTGGGCCAGGTCGACGAAGATCTGCCAGTCCTCCTTTGCATCGCCCGGAGGCTCCACGGCCTTGCGGACACGGTTGACACGCCGTTCACCGCTGGTGAACGTCCCATCCTTCTCGGCGAAGGATGCACCGGGGAGGATCACGTCGGCGTACTGGGTTGTCTCAGTCATGAAGATGTCCTGCACAACCAGGAAGTCCAGTTTCTCAAGTGACCGCATGACGTGGTTTGAGTCGGGATAGGAGACGACCGGGTTTAGCGCGAAGATGTACATCGCACGGATCGGGTCGCCACACTGGTTGATCTGCTCGATCAGGGTCGCACCGTACTCGCTTGCAAGCCCGGTGACGCCCCAGAGTTCCTCCATCCGCTTCCTGACGGCGTCGTTCTCACAACTCTGGTAGCCAGAGAAGACGTTCGGGTAAGCACCCATGTCGCAGGCGCCCTGGACGTTGTTCTGGCCACGGAGCGGGTTGACACCGGTTCCTGGCCTGCCTACGTTACCGGTGAGCAGCGCGAGGTTCCCAAGCGACCTGACGTTGTCTGTCCCGGTCGTGAGCTCAGTGATACCAAGGCAGTAGATGATCACGGCGTTCTCGGCGCTGCCGTAGATCTGTGCGATCTCCTTGATCCTCTCAGTGGGGACACCGGTGATCTCTTCGACATCCGCATATTTCTCTACGGTCTTCTTCAGGTCCTCGAATCCCGTTGTCCTCTTCTCGATGAACTCCTTGTCATGGAGATCCTGCTGGATGATCCAGTACATGATCGAGTTGATCAGGGCGATGTTCGTCGAGGGGTTGTAACGGACGTAATGGTCGGCCAGACGCGCCGTGGGGGTGTAGCGCGGGTCGCAGACGATGACCGTCTTGCCTGCTTTCTTGGCCTGGACAATCCGGCGTCCGGCAAGCGGGTGCGCTTCAATGGTGTTTGCCCCGATCATAAAGATGACGTCGGCGTTTAAGACATCCTCAAATGGGTTCGTCGCGGCACCGGAGCCAAACGAGAGCGAGAGCCCCGCGACAGACGGCCCGTGGCAGATGCGCGCGCAGTTGTCGATGTTGTTGGTCTTGAAGGCCACTCGCGCGAGTTTCTGCATGATGTAGCACTCTTCGTTGGGCGTTCGGCACGAGACCTGGAACCCGAGGGATTTCGGCCCGTATTTCTCGTAGATCTCCGTAAACTTTGAGGCAATGAGGTCGAGTGCCTCGTCCCAGGTGGCTTCCTCAAACTTCCCATTCTTCTTGATGAGAGGCGTTGTCAGCCGGTCCGGGCTATGCACGAACTCCCAGCAGGTGGCTCCCTTGGGACAGAGCTTTCCCTCGTTAATCGGGCTCCTCGTCCTGGGTTCTACCCCTACGAGTTTGCCGTCATTCACCACGAGGTTGAGTCCGCACCCTACTCCACAGTATGGGCAGGTCGTGGGAACGTAACGTAACTTTCCGTTAGTTTCTGTCATTCGCATTCTCCCGATTGTTGCGTTCAATGTCTGTTGTCAAGCATGCCAGGAAAGGATGGACACACTTACAGTAGTTTAACTCTACTGGCGAGTATATAAATTTAAACATATTTTCTTAACGTTCTATCCTTATAGACACAGTACAGTTGATCAACCCATGCAGGACCTGCGCCTGAAGGCACAAAATCACCATATTTTTACACTGCCCCGATATCCGGGAGATATTTCTGGGAATTCTCGTTCTGGTTGCCTGCCCTTATAAACTTAATATGGTTGAACAATCCAAAACGTTTACAACTGACGCTGGTCAAATATTATTCCGTGCAACCGAGATTGAATCATACATGGGATGACATCGAGGCCAGACTCAAGTCAAAAGGCTCCAGTCCGGAGTTGATAGAGCACTTCCGAAGATGTATCGACTTTCACACCTTTGCAGCACCCGGGCTCCTGGTCGGGGTCTTCATGGTGGATTACGCCCTGGAACTCCTGGAGGTATCAGATGACGAGAGGGTTTATGCCGTCTGCGAGACCACAAAGTGTCTGCCTGACGCCCTGCAGACGATCGCGCACTGCACGATCGGTAACAACCGTCTTCGGGTGCTCCCCATCGGAAAGTTTGCCATCACCGTGAACCGGCCAGCCGAAACCCCGCTGGTGGATGGTGTCCGGGTCTTCGTCGATGGCGAGAAGATCGACAGATACCCGACGTTTGCGTCATGGTACACCAAAGACCCGTTCTTCGACCCAAGGACCCGGGGCACCGTGCTCATCGACGAGATCATCGATGCGGGGCGCGACCTCCTCTCGTACGAGCGGGTACGGGTGAAAGTGCCGCGGAAACAACCCTGGAGGTCTGCTATCTGCTCAATCTGCGGAGAGATGGTCCCTGACAACCTGCTCGTCAGTGGAGCCTGTGCCGACTGCCGATCCCAGTCTTACTTTGAGAAGACAGCATATTGAAGAGAGGTTCCCCGGCCCAGTAAGGGCGTATAGGGGCGTAGAGCCCTCTCCCATAGAGTGCACTCCATGAAACTCTCCCCTATTGGGATTGTGCGGTCACGCATCCGCTCAAGGAGCGACATGCCGGTCCAGGGTATCGAGGCTGAGATCGAGATCTTCCCCGATTACGCCGGGGCGCTGGAAGGCGTTGAAGAGAACTCGCACCTCATCCTGATCTGCTGGCTGCACGAGGCCGACCGGACAATCTTGAGAGCGGTGGCCCGGAAGGTCTCTCGCGACCTCCCTGAGAAGGGCATCTTCTCGCTTCGCTCGCCTGAGAGGCCAAACCCCATCTCCGTCTCTGTGGTGCGGCTGCGCGGCGTCCGAGAAGGGCGGTTTCTTGACCTCGAGAACGTGGATGTGATCGACGGGACACCGGTGATCGATATCAAGCCCTACCAGACTGGGTGGGATTGTGTCTTCTCCGCGACCGGCCATGACCGGACCGAGAAGATCGAGAAGATGGGACCTGGTGAGTACCGGGAGGGGCTCATCCGCGAGGCGGTGAACTATCACGGAGAACTCTGCCCGGGCGTGGCGGTCGCGGTGCGGGTCGCGGAAGCGGCGACCCGCATCCTCAGGCGCGACCTGCGACACCCGCAGGTCGTGGTCACGCTCGGCGCCGATCCTTGCATCGCCGACGCGCTCATCGGGATCACCGGCGCACGCCCGGGGAACCGCCGGCTACGGTGTTCAGGCGGAGATCGTTATACCTTTACCTGTCCTGGAAGAGAGGCTGTCTTTCACATCCGGGCTGTGCCAGAGAGTGTCGACGCGATATTCGCGTCCAGTGATGCGATGCTCTTTGACTGTGAAGTCCCATAAAAAACAATTATCTTTTAACCGAAAGTAATAGTCATGTACATGCCTGAATCTTTCAATCAGGCACATTATCGAGGAGTAGCATGCCACGCCGTTACCTGAATCTCATCCCGCTCCCTGATGCGCTCGCGGTCATGCGACGGGCGTTTCCCCCCCTGGACCGTACCGAGACTGTGCCGTTGCGCCTGGCCGTCGGCAGGGTGACAGCCGAGCCGCTGTACGCAGAGTATTCTGTCCCCCAGGCTGATATCGCGATGTTCGACGGTTACGCGGTCAGAAGCGAGGATACCCTGCAAGCACAGGATCAACGGCCGCTGCCCCTCGAGAACTGTGCTCCTATCAACACCGGTGAGGTGCTGCCCCCATCGTTTGACGCTGTCGTCATGATCGAGGATACCTGGAACGAAGACGGCATCCCCTGGATCAGGAAGTCTGCCGCGCCCTGGCAGCACGTCCGGCACGCCGGCGAGGATATCAGGGCCGGGGAGCTCGTCCTCCCGAAAGGCCACCAGGTCAGGCCGTTTGATATCGGGGCGCTTGCCACCTACGGCATAACCCAGGTGAAGGTGCGGTCGGTCAGGGTTGGGATAATCCCGACGGGAAGCGACCTTGTGCCGCTTGGTGTGGCGCCCGCGCCCGGCCAGACGGTCGAGACCAACACCCTCATGGCGGAGGCATACCTCACCCGGATGGGAGCGACCTGCCGTCGCTACAGAATCGTCCCTGACGATCCAGATCTGATCCGGAGCGCGCTTGAGGAAGCGGTCGCTGAGAACGACCTTGTCATCCTCTCAGCAGGTTCTTCCGCCGGTTCCCGGGACTACTCTTCAGATGTTGTCGGTGCGCTCGGGGAGATCATCTTCCACGGGATCGCGGTCAGGCCCGGGAAGCCGGTGCTGCTTGCGCGGGTCGATGATAAACCGGTTCTTGGGATGCCGGGCTACCCCGTTGCGGCACAGACTGTCCTCAGGGAGATTGTAGGGGATCTGCTTGCCTGGTGGGGGCTCTCCCCGGTCCGGGGCGAGGAACTGCGTGTCCGTCTGTCGCGGAAACTGGCGTCTGACCTCGGGTTTGACGAATTTATCCCGGTCTCGGTCGGCCAGGTTGACGGCACCTGCTGGGCGACACCGCATCCCCGGGGAGGCGGCATCCAGATGACGGTGGTCAGGGCGAACGGCTACCTCCACATCCCGGCCGGGCGCGAGGGGATCGAGGCGGGCGAGGAGGTGCGCGTCCGGCTCACCGTCCCGCTGGAGAGGATCGCCCGCACGCTTATCTGCACCGGCGTGCGCCATCCTGCCCTGAACGAACTTGGAAACTGCCTCTCTGAGGCCGGCTACCTGCTTCACTGCTGCAACGCCTCGACAATGCGGGCAGTGCTTGCCATACGGGCAAAAACCTGTCACGCCGCTTCGATCTGTATTCCGGAGACCGGGGCGGCATGGAATGATCTGGTGCTTCGGTACCTGCCTGAGGTGGACCTTCTGCGGGTGCCGGTGGCCCGGACGGAACTGGGGATCGCTGCTGCAAGCGACCTTGATACCGATAGCCTGGAGTCTCTCCGTTTCGTCAACCGTCCGAAGGGGTCGGCGGCGCGGATACTTTTTGATATGTGGCTTGAAGAGCAGGAGATTGATACCGCCCGGCTCACCGGCTACGAGCACGAGGTCCGGACTCCCGAGGCCGTCGTCACGGCGGTCGGAAATGGGTTTGCGGATGCAGGCGTCTGCCCAGCTGCCATGGCGCGGGATGCGGGGCTCCGGTTCACCCCGCTCGGCTATGAGTCGTGCGATCTCCTGATCAGGGAGGAATGTGCCGAGGACGAGGGCGTTGCAAGCCTCATCCGGGCCGCACGGTCACCGGAGTTCAAGGAGCGCCTCCAGTCGCTGGAGAGGTTCCGGGCCGACCGGGCTGGCAGAACGGGCGCGTGAACTACCTGCCTGTAAGGGCGGAGCTTTGCGACAATCGTGATTGTTGAAGGGGTTCCCGGGCCCTACTCTCGCCCGCCCGAACACGGATTTACGAGGAAAGCGGGCAGAAGGCCCTCAACAGAAGAGTACGTCTTCAGCGTCACACTGATAAAGTGCGCAAGAATGAAAACTATATCGAAAACAGACGACGCCCCGGCCGGGATTTGAACCCGGGTCAAAAGCTCCGCAGGCTTTTAGGATATCCTCTACCCTACCGGGACACAAGAAGCGGTATCATTCTCCTAATTACTACGCTGTCCTGATTAAAAAGGGTTGCTCACCGGAAGTAAAGATGTTTCTACAGGAGATCTCCAGATCCGCCAGAGACCTGATGCACGTGCGCAGGAGAGCCCTGGTTTTCACTGCGATCCCGGGGAAGACCCGTGGTCGACCTGCACGCCACCTGCGTACCTCAGTACATGCATCTTTGCATCTTTTCCGGCAATCTGGATAGGGTAGTTTCCGGATCAGCCCGGGAAGACCTCAAAGAAGCGGATTAACCGGGGTCCAGCCGGCCATCCCGGATGGCCACACCGGCATCCAGAAGGGGCCGCCTTCCCTTGGTGGTGCATCCCTGGCAGATGTCTCAGGTTCACTGATACAGGAGCGGTCCTGAAGAGTATCCCTCAAAAAGACCATAAAGCGGTTGCCGATGACCTGAATGCCCGAGGATACCGACCGAAAAGCAGCCAGTATCATCGAGCAGTTCCTCCGCCCCGGATCACCACGGCAACGGTAGGCCCGAACATATATATAACGTTCAGGCATATGGGCCCGCGGGAAGCCTCGCCCTTCCCTGCAGGAGGTTATGTGATATGCCCGATTTCTCAAATCCCTTTGTCGGGAATCGCATGGAACGCAAACTAGACCAAAATGAACTTATCCGGACAATTCGGTTCTCGATCGCCGCTGAATACGAAGCGATCCAGATCTATGACCAGATCGCCGAATCGACCGACGACCCGCTGGTCCAGAAGGTTATGCGTGATGTCGCAAACGAGGAGAAGGAGCACGCAGGGGAGTTCTTGCGTCTCCTGCGCGAGATCGAGCCGGTCGAAGAGGAGTTTTACCAGCACGGCTACAGGGAGGTCGAAGAGATGATTGAGGAGGTCGGGAAGCGGAGGAAGTGAATCTCGTTCCTCTGCATCGCCGGCCTCACAGCGATCCACCAGGTAGCCGGGTTACCTGGTGAATAAGGACCGGGCGGTCCACGAACACGACGGTATCAACGGCCAGAGAGCCTATTCCTCGATCCCGGGACTTACCGGAGGGTTGCGCGAATTTTTCGGGGTGGTGCCCACGCGGCTCTCCAGAGAACTCTCGAAGACTTCCACGAGGCGCTGCCGTCTATTGGGGCATCCTCGTCTACAGGTCGCACCGCACATCAAAGGATGCGGTGTTTCTGGAGCCACCCGGGGTCAGGGAGACTCATCTTCAAGGCGCTTGCGAAGTTTCATCTCCTGACCATCGATGAGATGGCTATCTGCCGTTCGACAGCGAAGGCGCCAACTGTTTCTTCAGCCTCGATCTCACGCAGATACATCAAAGACAACAGTTACCGGCTGAAAGCAGGGCGCGTGATACCCGGGGAACCACACCCAGGACTTATGGATACTAATCTCGTGCGAGAGCCGATTCAGCACTCACGCGCCTTTAATGTCCCGATAATTGAGAACCGATGCAACTATTATGCATTCAGGTGCGGTACTTTCAGTCGTACATTTTTACGCCGGTGACACCGGGTCTTTGCGGTGCAAAGAAGAGGGCTTATCGGAGAGGATGATCCTTCTCTGAGAATGTGATCTGCGCTCCGCATCACCTCTCTACCTATATATTTTTAATCAATATCCCATAAAGCCTGTTTTCCTGGATTTTTGATGCCCGGTATATATTTAATAACGGATATAATTATGAAGTCTGCCTGTCAACCATGATCTATGCTCAGCATTGTCCCGGATATTGACCCGGCAGTCTTTTCCCTGGTCGTGGTCCCAATATTTATCTTCTTTGCACGGATCTGCGATGTCACCATCGGGACGATGCGGATTATCTTCGTTGCACGGGGGATGAAGACAGTCGCCCCTGTCCTCGGGTTCGTCGAGGTCTTCATATGGATCATCGCCATCGGTCAGATCTTCCAGAACCTCACAAACCCGCTTAACTACTTCGCTTACGCGGCCGGGTTTGGTACAGGAAATTATGTCGGGATGTGCGTTGAGGAGCGGCTCGCGATGGGGCTCTCCCTCGTCCGGGTCATCACCCCGCAGGACGCGACGGATCTCGTCAATTATCTCCGCGCCGCTGGCTACGGGGTGACAATCCTCGACGCCCAGGGAAAACAGGGCCCCGGTAAGGTCATCTTCTCGGTTATCAAGAGAAAGGATATAAGAGATGTAGAGAACGCCATTCACGAGTTTGCTCCAAAGGCGTTTTACTCTGTCGAGGATATCCGGCGTGCAGCCAAAGGAACGTTCCCTGTTGTCGCGAATCCAAAACCGTTCCACCTTGACCGGGGTACCCGGAGGGGGAAGTGAGGAGGCCAGGGGTGGGTAGGATATCCTGTAGACGGCACTACCCCACCCTTCAGGGTGGGGTTTGCGAACGGCTAAGCGAGACTAAACAGTAGACTATGAGGAGCGAGCCATCCTCCGTCATCTGCGCATCCACCGGCCGCGCCCCCACAACACATCCTTCCGCAAAGACTTCGCAGGAAGCAGACGTGCTGTACTCAGGGCAACCTTCCGACCCCCGGGTCAGGGATCGAGGTGCTGTGGCGGAAGGAGAACCCGAAATGCAATCCCGGGGCTCCGGCGCCCGGTTCAACTCATCTGGCGGGATGTCGTCGCCAGCCTCTGGGTGCCGGTCAAACCCAGCCATGTTCCGGATGCTCCGGGCGTAGACCTCGAGATCGGTCCCCCTCCGGATTCATCCGGGGGATCATCGCGCCGAGTCGCTTGACACCGGGGTCGCAGACGTTGCAGGGCATACCCTCTGGAACGTGATAAACTTCCATCCGTGCGACGGGTCGCCAGAGCGGGCATCACTTACCACCGCTGATTCGGGCGAGATATGGAGGTCAGTCTCGATACCGTCGGAGCGGCGGAGAACGCGGCCAATCTCGGCGACGACAAACACCTCATCGCCCCTCCCAATACCATACTCGAGTCCCCAACGTCGCGTTCCACCAGCCCCAAGAACCCTGCAACTGGAGATGTTTTTGAGCTTCATGCGCACGAAGGCAGCTTGCAGGCAGCCTTATCCGTGCCGGTCGCCTGACACGACTGCTACCCTCGCGTGACAGACTCACCGGCCACTTCCGGTCCCCATCCAGGCATCAGTACGTCACCCACGGCTTGTAGCAGTGGGAAAAAGGCGCTTGCGAGCGTCGGCGGAGATTTATCTTATCTTGCGGGGTTCGCGGCGGCATGAGCGGGAAGACCCCGTCCAACAGGTGCGGGGTAGTTCACGTTGTCAGGGAGTTGTCTGTTATGGTGAATGAGGTAGATTTATCAACTCCGCAAAAAAACCACAAGTGTTGCCAATTGGCACAGGGAGAAGAATCAATGATAACTATTATCGCCAAATGTAGCGCAAAAGCAGGTAAGAGTGACGAACTCGTGAAACTTGCCCGGGATCTGGTCAAAGCGAGCAGAAGCGAGGCAGGAAACGTTTCATACGACTTCTATGCAGACCTTGCAGACCCCACTAAGTTCACGTTTATCGAGGTCTGGAAAGATCAGGCTGCAATCGACTTCCACAACGCAACCCCACATTTCCTGGGCTTCGTGGAGAAAGCAGAACCATTACTTGCCGGTCCGCTCGACGTCGCCCTGTACCAGAAACTCACCTGAAATGCATACTCTAGCGACAGAGAAACTACCTCCCACCACCTTTTCATCCTTTACTTCTGCCCGGCTCTCGTGAGCGGGTAGGTATCGAGCAAAAAGGGACTCTCTGCGCAAACCGGGGATGAGAAGCGCGCGCCCTCGAAATACACCGCGACCCCGAAACAAGACGTTCGGGACTTGGTGACCGCTCCCCCTTCTCTCGGCGGGGGCATCCCGGAATACTACTACACCTTTGAGATTGTAGTCCCAATCTCATAATGTTAAACGCCTGCATTCTGATCCCGATCCATCGCGAGCCCACAATGAGGACAGTTATGGGTGTGATCAGAGAGAGTCAGAGTCCTGGCGACAATCATACACCGCACCTGGAACACTGCTGAGACGTGATTCACCGGGATTCACCAGGATCACGCGAGAACCAGCCTCTTCCGCTCTGCTCTCTGTGATCGTGATGAACTGATTCCAGGAGACATCGGCAATGCTTTTTGCCAGATGATGGTTTTTCTGCATATTTTGATGTTCAGGTCCTCAAACACGATCGTGCCGAACCGATCCACCATCCGGCGGGAAGTTTGATGAGCAAAATCGAGCCGCCGGTGAGCGATCCGTTCATGGATGCGTGCAACAACCGTTCAGGAGTTCCACTCTCCGTTTTTCGAAAGTTTCCTTTGCGCCTTCGCAAGCGCTTTCTCGTCGGTGCGGAAGAACCGCGGATTCTCGATTCTTCTCTCCGTTCGAGAAAGTAGCAGAGGATTCGAGACCAGCATCGACCCGGCCACGGTATCTTTCTCTCGTGCAGGAGCAGGTTTTCTCTCGTGCAGGAGCAGGTTCATACTCGACCGAGAAACAGGCATACCACTTTCCGGTCGCGGTACTTCGAATCGTTAACGTTTTGATCGTCCCTTCAATGGGGCGGTGGAGGGACGATCGGGATATCACCAATTTTCGATGCAGAGGTGCGTGCCGGCATCGTTAAGGTGAAAGCCCGACCGGGGATACGTGATGCTGTCATACCGTCCCTTCCCCTTGAACCGGGAATACCCGGGATTCTCCCCGGCCTTCACCCGTTGGAAGAGGGCTTCAAACACGAGATCCACTCGAACCAACGTTCTCGGAGAACTTGTGAATGAACTGACTTCAGGGTCGGATTCTCACGTTTCTATTGTGTGAGAAGGTTATTGGTGTCGTATAACGAAACCGATTCGCCCTTAGTTTCGTGAACTACCCCGCACCTGTTGGGCGGGGCTTCCCGGCTATCATCCTCCTCCCCATCGGGAGCGAGTCCCCAGGCTCGACGGTGCGTTCCACACCTGATATTACCCCAACAAGATTCTGATCTTGTAGGGCGGACGTCTTGATATTGATCGCCGCGTTGATGTCACGGTCATGATAAGTACCGCAATCCGGACAGACCCACTCCCGATGCGAGAGTTTTAGATCCCGGTTGAGATACCCACACCGATTACAGATTTTCGAGGATGGATCGAATCTCCCGATCCTGAGCAGAGTCTTCCCATACTTCAGGCATTTGTAATCGAGCATCGTGAAGAACTTACTCCAGGACACCTCACTGATACTCTGTGCGAGGCAATGGTTCTTCTGCATTCCAGCAACGTTCAACGATTCCACTGCAATAACTTGAGCTTGGTTCTCGCTCACGACTCGAAATGAGAGTTTGTGCAGGAAATCATTGCGCTGGTTTGCTATCTTCTCATGACACCGAGCAAGTTTCTGAATTGATTTCTGCCGATTTTTCGACCCTTTCCTTTTCCGCGATACCCGACGCTGCAATACCTTCAGGCGCCGAAGGGAGTTTCTCAGGTATCGAGGGTTCTCGATCTTCTCTCCTGTAGAGAAGGTTGCAAAGTCCGTCACCGTCAGTCCGACGTCGATCCCGAGGGTGGTATCTCGAGAAATCGGTGCGGGTTCGGGGGCAGGCATTCCGTCATCAACGAGGATGCTAACGAACCACTTCCCGGTCAAAGTCACAGAGACTGTGGCATACTTCATTTCCCCGGTGAAGACTCGATGAAAGACAGACAGTCTTGATCTCACCAATCTTTGGGAGTTTGATCCTATGCCGTTCGAAATCCACCGTGTAATGCTGAGGTATCTGGAATGACTGCACCGGGTTCTTCTTTGACTTAAATTGAGGGAATCCCTTTTTCTCCCTGAAGAACCGGGTGAAAGCGTTGTCGAGGTTCTTGTTTGCACTCTGGAGAGACTGAGAGGTAACTGCCTTGAGCCACGGATGTTCTTCTTTAAGGGCGGGAAGACGGTTGTTCAGGTCGAAACAGGAGAGGTTTCGACCTTCCTGCTCATACGCCCGGATTTTCTGCTCCAGAGAATGGTTGTACACAAACCGACAGGCATGGATGTGTTTCATGAGGAGCGGGAACCCGCTCCTCTGAAGGATACATCCGATACTTATAGACGTCACGCTGCCTTCCGCAGTATCTTCTGAGCGGTGTTATACGGCGTAAAGAGGTGCTCCACCTCTCGTCCCAGGTACTCTGTCTTTCCCATGACATAGTAACCATCAGTGGCAAGTGCGGAATGAAAGAGACGTGCAAGCTCGTTCTTCTGCTTCTCGGTAAAATAGATGGTGACATTTCGGCAGGTGACCATATCGAGATACCGGGCGATAGGAACACCTGACATCAGGTCATGCTGCCGGAATTTGACGAAGTTCCTGATATGAGGGCGGACCTCAAACGTGCCATCATCATGGCCGATGAAGTGTCTCCGGATCCGGCGCTCATCCACGTTCTCGAGCGCTTTCTCGTCGTATATGCCAGCCATTGCTTTCTGTAGCGCCCCGGTATCGATATCGGTTGCGTATATCGTTACGTTGACATCCCTGCGGAGTGCCGTCAGTTCGTGCGCGAGGATCGCTAACGAGTAGGGTTCCTCACCCGTAGCGCAGCCGGCACACCAGATCCTGATAGTCCTCTTGCTGCGGGCCAGGTCAGGCAGCACCTCCCGCTGCAGCACCTCAAAGACCTCGGGGTCGCGAAAAAACTTGGTGACGTTGATAGTAAGGGCGTCACGGAGCAGATCAATCTCCTGCGGATTCGCGAGGAGGTACCTGTGGTAGGCTTCGTAGTCAGCGCAGTTTGTCAGGCGCATCCGGGAGAGAATACGTCGTTTGATGTAATCCTCCTTATAGCTCGAGCACTTGAACCCGACCAGCCTCTCGATGCTCCTCTGGAGCGAAGCAAATGCATCCATTGACGCCCATTTCCCACAATCAGATAGTCACCTACTGGACATTCTGGTAGTTTCCAAGATCGTTGATCACTTTCTGGACATCGAGCCAGATGATGAGCGTCTTCGCCTTCTCACCCCCTTCATGCCCGATCTTGATGATCCCTTTGACGTAACTGCTGATCGACGACGTAATACCTTCATTGATGCGTTCGATATCCTCGTCGCGGACCTGGATGACACTGTGAACATCGTCGACAATGATGCCTACATTCGACCCACCAGCCACATCCGGCATCAGCACGACGATCTTCTGCCCCTCCACATTCCCGGACTCAGGAAGCCCAAGGAGGTTTCGAAGGTCGATGATGCTTGTAATCTCGCCTCGTAAGTTGATGATGCCAGCAAGGTACCGGGGAGCACGGGGAAGGGGAGTGATCGGCATCATCTCCACGATCTCCCGCGCTATCTGGATATCCAGTGCATAATGTTCTTCGCCGAGCTGGAACTCTACCACATCTATGGATGCTGCCATCGTCTCTCCTTAGTTGAGCTTGAACTTTCTCATCAGCTTATCGAGCTGGTCGGCCATATCTGCCAGCTCGTGCGCCGCGCTGCCGACCTCCTGGGTTGATGCACTGACCTCCTCTGCAAGTGCGGCCATATCCTCAGTGCGATCCAGGGTCTCCTTGGTCATGTGGGTGGACTCATCCATCTTCTGCATGACATTGTTGGTGGAACCAGCCTGATCCTCGGTTGCCTTTGTTATCTCGGTGATACCGTGAGTGACCACTTCCACACCATTGACGATCCGGTTTAAGGCCGCGATGACCTTGTTGACGCTCTCGATACCAGCCTGGATCTCCTGGTGGGACGCCTGCATGGAACCTGCAGTCTTCTCGGTGCTGGCCTGGATCGTCCGGATCAGGTCCTCGATATCCTGGCTTGCCCGCTTGGACTCGCCTGCAAGGTTCCTGATCTCCCCGGCGACGACCGCAAAACCGCGGCCATGCTCCCCGGCGCGGGCCGCCTCGATCGCGGCGTTCAACGCAAGGAGATTGGTCTGGTTGGCGATATCAGTGATCAGTTTGACAATGTTGTTGATCTCCCGCATCTGCTCGTTGAGCGTGCTGATCTCAGCCACGGTCTGTTTGGAAATCTCCTCAACCAGGAGCATCTTCTTCGTCGCAACTTCCCCAAGAGAGGCCGCTTCGTTGCCTTCCTTCGACGCTCTTGCAGCATGCTCCATGACCTCCTGCGACGTGCTTGCGATCTCCTCGATCGATGCCGAGAGATCGTTAATATCCTTCCCGATCTCTTCGACCGCGGCGAGTTGCTTCCGTGCATCCTCCGACGACTGTTGCGTCGATACCGCGACCTGTTCCGTGGCACGGATGATCTCGTCAGAGCTCTTGCTGACTTCCTTCGCCGTCTCTTCAACCTGATGGACTGCTTTTGCCACCTCGCCGAGGAACGCACGTATGGCGGTCAGTGAGGCGTTGTAATCGCTCTTGACAATATGGAGCGGGTCATCGCCCTCTGCCTCCACAAACGCCGTCAGGTCACCTTCTGCCATGGCAGCGAGCGCCTCTCCGAGTTCATTGGCGCTCTCTGCGAGTCTTTCACTCTCCCGCCTGGCGGTCTCCATCAGATCCCTGATCTGGCCTTCTTTCTCCTGCTTCTCAGTGATGTCGTTATAAACAATGAGGATGCTCTCGATATCGCCCTTCTCGTCGAGGAGCGGGATACCATACTGCTCCAGGATATAAGTGCCGGTGGGAAACTTGACCGTAACTTCGCCATAAACCTGTTCTTTCTCAGTGAGTACCTTCCTGATCCCTTCCCCTTTCTGGTCAAGGACCTTGAAGTCCCGGAGGGTCATCGTGGTGATACGCGACCGGTCGATACCGGTCAACCGGAGATATGCCTCGTTGGCCGTGAGGATCTTCATCCCGGTATCGACGACAAGGATGGGCATCGGGTTTTTCTGGATGATCGTCTCAGACCGCCGTTGCAGTTCGGCAACATTCTCCATCTGGGCCCTGATCTCTTCCTCCCCCTCCCGCTGCCGGGTGACGTCGTTATAGACGATAAGGACGCTCTCGATATCGCCCTTCTCGTCAAAGAGCGGGATACCATACTGTTCAAGCGTATGGGTGCCCGAGGGGAGCTCGACCACAACTTCAGCATACGCCTGCTTCTTCTCCCGGAGCACCTGCCGGAGGCCGGAACCCTTCTGTGACGTCACCTTGAAGTCTCTCAGGCTTCTGCCGACCACCTGGTCCTTCGGGATCCCGCTCATATCAGCGTATGCGGCATTTGCCATGGTAATCTCGAGCGTTGGATCAACTACCAGAATGGGCATCGGGTTCTGCTGGATGATCGTCTCAGACCGCTGTCTGAGGGCTCCCGCCGCCTCCAGCTGACGCAGAAGATCCCTCTTCTCCTCTTCTTTTTTCTCAATCAACGCATTGATCGAGGCGGCCAGGGGCCTGAAACCCTCTGGAACGCTACCAGGGTCGATCCTCACCGAGGCGTCGCCACCAATCCCTGCTTTGAGTGCTGCCTCGATCGCTTCGGGCAATACCACCGGTCCCTGCCCGACCATGCCCGGCACAACCGGTCCGGTAAACAGTGTCTTCCTTCCAGGTCTATCAGTCATCGATTACATCCCCCTCATATCTCTCTCACTCAGTTCCCGAATCGCGGTTGCTATTGCTCGGTACTCCCTACCAGCGTCGCAGTCGGGCGCGTAATGAGAGATGGGAAGTCCATGCTGCTGTGTCTCATATATTGCAGGTGAGTAAGAAACTGTAAACACCTGCTTGAATGCTCTTCTGACCTCGTCCTCAAATTTCTCTAGCCTCTCCCTCTCCTTCTCCTCTTCTGCTGAGTGCCCAAAGAGGACCCGTTTCAGGAAGAGGGCAAGGCCGCCTCTCCCGGCATCCCGATCGCCGGAGCCTTTCCAGCGTGTCAGAATGGCGAAATCTGCGGTTATGTTCTCCCCGAGCATCTCCCTGATGTCGCCAAAGATTGTTGAAAGTGCTTCCATGCCTTTGAGAGCGAAGGTGCCGGGATCGAGGGTGACAACGGTGTGGTCAGCAGCGACGAGGCCGTTGATGACAAACTGACCCATACTCGGGGGCGTATCGATCAGAATGAAATCGTAGACATTCCTCACCCCGGTGAGAGCCTCCCTGAGCAGCCCCGCCCGATCCTCAATGCTGTAGAGATAGGGTTCAACCCCAACAAGATCAAGGGTTGCCGGGGCCAGGTCGACCCCGGAAGCCGTGGGGACGATAACATCGTTGATCGCTACGTCGGGATATCCCTCAAAGATGCTCATGAAGACGTCATACATACTCAACTCAAGGGTCTCAGGGTTAATCCCAAGCCCCACGGTGGCATTGGCCTGCGGGTCACAATCCACTACCAGAACCTTCATACCATCTTTCTGGAGGAATCCTGCAATGTTGAGGCACGAAGTCGTCTTTCCTGTGCCCCCTTTGTGGTGAGCAAACGCTACAACTGTAATAACCAGCACCCCTCAATACCTCTATGTGCAATAGATTCTATTAAACCTATTTCTCACTATACCAGAATATCCAGGGCGGGTTGTTTATTTTGAGTGTTCTGGTATCCTCCAGCACAAAATAACGATCTTAAATCCGAAAAAATGCCGCGCGGAACGAGGGAGGGAGGAGTTGCACCAGCAAGTCCTCAACGGGAGGAGCGTACACCCCTGTGGCGGCACGTAGCAGGGTCCCGCTCCCCGTGACCTGCCGCTTCCCTGATACTCTGTACGCGCTCAGAGATAGAGGGGTGGTAGTTGGAATCTGAACGGAGGAGACCGGGAACCACCCGCAGGAGACCACTCTGTTTCTTGCGGCGTGAAGCCAGCGCCCCGGCCCGCAGGCTGGAGAGCAGACCCTGGAGAAGGGAACCCGGATCCCGGATCTGGTAGCAGCGTCGCATCGCATCTGCTGCGTATCGGTCGGCGATGAACTCCTCATCGTACATGCGGCGGTAGTACGCCCGGTAGCCGAAGAGAACGCCCAGGACGAGTGAGACGATGAGGGATATCTTTGCGATGAGCAGGCCGCCCGCCTGCAGGGATGACAGATGGAGCAGGATGAAGTAAGGGAGAATCGGAATCACCAGAAGGGCAGAGACCAGGGGAGAACCCACCCTGATGTGCCCTTCCTCGTGGAGCAGCGCGAACCTGAGGGCGTCATCGTCGGCCCGGGAGAGGTTTCTTTCGTAGAATGTACGCCGATAACGAATGCTGTTGAGCGTGGGACACCCCCGCATGGAGAGCGTGAAGGGACACTGTACCAGCCTTCTCCCGCGATCGATCAATCCTATCTCCTGGAGTTCCCGGAATATCCGGTATAAGCGGGAGTGATCATTGGTATCAGGCATCTGGATTTAGATATAATAATAGAACTATATTAAAGATTCGCATAAACGTGACCGCGACCAGAACCGACTTTTTATATAATTTTTCGTGAACAGCACCCTGTTTCAGGCAGCCGGAGGTTCCCGGCCCTCTCCCGGGGAAGAAGTCACCCCGCCCCGAACCCCATCCCGGAGCACGATTAACCGCCATGAATCACTGCTCCACCGGCAAATCTGGAGAACCTGCTCATGCACGCGGCCCCTCGCTGACGCCGACGCCTCACGAAGGAAACAGGCAGAATGCCCTCGACTTCAGTCGTGGGATGAATGCCGCCAAATAACACAATCTGTTTGTGCAATGCGTAAAACGTATCAGTATCGACTCTATCCGACAAAACGCCAGACCTCAACACTCGAGCGAAGTCTGGATATCTGTCGGAAAGTCTATAATGGTACGTTAGCGTATCGAAAACATCTTTATGAGACTGAAGGCAAATCGGTTTCGTTATACGACACCAATAACCTTCTCCCACAATAGAGACGTGAGAATCCAACCCTGAAGTCAGTTCATTCACAAGTTCTCCGAGAACGTTGGTTCGAGTGGATCTTGCATTCAAAGCCTTCTTCCGACGGGTGAAGGCCGGGGAGAATCCCGGATATCCCCGGTTCAAGGGGAAGGGACGGTATGACAGCATCACGTATCCCCGGTCGGGCTTTTATCTCAACGATGCCGGTACGCACCTCTGCATCGAAAATTGGTGATATCCCGATCGTTCTTCATCGCCCCATTGAAGGGACGATCAAAACATTAACGATCCGGCGCACTGCAACCAGGAAATGGTATGCCTGTTTCTCGGTCGAGTATGAACCCGCTCCTGCACGAGAGAAAGATACCGCGGTCGGGGTCGATGCAGGTCTCGAATCATTCGCCACCCTCTCGAATGGAGAGAAGATCGCGAATCCCCGGTTCTTCCGCACCGACGAAAAAGCGCTTGCGAAGGCGCAGAGGAAACTTTCAAAAGCGGAGAGTGGAACTCCTGAACGGTTGTCGCACGCATCCATGAACGGATCGCCAATCGGCGCCACAATTTTGCTCACCAGACCTCCCTCCCGGATGCGCGTGTTTTGAGGACCTGAATATCACAAATATGCAGAAGAACCATCATCTGGCAAAAAGCATTGCCGATGTCGCCTGGAATCAGTTCATCACGATCACAGAGAGCAAAGCGGAAGAGGCTGGTTCTCGCGTGATCCTGGTGAATCCCGGCGAATCACGTCTCAGCAATGTTCCAGGTGTGGTATGTATGATCGTCGCTAAGACGCTCTCTGACCGGGCCCATTCCTGTCCTCACTGGGGGCTCGCGATGGATCGCGACCAGAACGCGGGCGTTCAACATTATGAGATTGGGGCTGCAACCTCAAAGGGAGTAGTATCCCGGGATGCCCCTGACGAGAGGAGGGAGAGCAGTCACATAGCCAGACGGAGCTTCCCGGCAACCATCGCGTTTGGGGAGATCCGCACAGCACCAACCAGAATCGAGAACTTATCCAGAGCCTGTTTTTAACAAAATTTTAATATTCTCAGCCTAAACTCTCAACAAGTAAAGGAGGTGAGTATGGTAGTGCCAAAATCTCGGTATATCCCATATTGCCCGGGCAGACCGTTCCCTGGCTCTCTACCGCTCGGATGTCCCGGAAATATCTAGTGTTTCTGATACCGGTCCTCGCAGTCCTCGCTGCGGCCGCCGGGTGCCTCTCCACAACGTTCCAGGAAGTGACCTATGAAGGTGACGCGCTGGAGATCTTCGTGGAGAATACTGATAACCCTGTTGAGAACGCTGTGCTCCAGGTAACAATCATGGAGGTGGAAGCGCTCGAACAGAACAAGGTTTTCTGTAAAGCACGGTATATCAACCTTGACCACGGGCAGAACGAGTACACGATCCCGGTGGACCTGGAACCTGGCTCATACAAAATCTTTCTGACCATATTCGTCGGCGACGAACGGAGGGCGTCCGTCATCCGCAACCTGGAGGTAGCGCCCTGAACCGGACAGGACTCGCAGCAGCACGAGGGCTTGCACCGGCGGATACCGTATTCTCTGGCGGCGTGGTCTTTAACCCCTTTGCATGCACCTGGGAGCGCGTGGACTTCGCGGTGAAGAACGGCTGCGTTGTCGGCCTCGGGGACTACCACGGGAGGCGGGAGTACAACCTCGACGGTGCCTACGTTGTGCCCGGGCTGATCGACGCCCATGTCCACATCGAGAGTTCTCTCCTCACACCGGCTGAGTATGCCCGGCTCGTCCTTGCGCGCGGCACGACAACGGTCATCGCTGACCCCCACGAGATCGCCAACGTCTGCGGAGTGTCCGGGATCGAGTACCTGCTCGCCGAGGCGGCACGGACGCCGCTGGACATCCTGCTCATGCTCCCGTCCTGTGTCCCGGCAACACCGCTCGACGCCGGAGGCGCCCGGCTCACGGCCGACGACCTCGCCCGGTTCCGGGGACGGAAGGGAGTCATCGGGCTTGCTGAGGTGATGAATGTCCCGGGCGTCCTCACCGGCGCCCCGGACCTCACCGAAAAGATGCGCCTCTTTGAGATCATCGACGGCCATGCACCACTCCTCTCAGGAAAGGATCTCAACGCTTACATCTACGCAGGTATCCAGAGCGACCATGAATCGACAACATTCGCAGAGGCGAGGGAGAAACTCCTCCGGGGGATGTACATCATGATCCGGGAAGGCTCGACCGAGCAGAACCTTCGTGACCTCATTCCGCTCGTGGATGCCTGCACAGCGGCGCGGTGCTGCTTTGCCACCGATGACCGGCACGCCGATATGCTCGCCGGAGAGGGGCACATCGACGACTGCATCAGGAAGGCGGTAGCATGCGGCCTCGAGGTCGAGCAGGCGCTCCGCATGGCCACGCTCTCCGCTGCCGGGCGGTTCGGGCTCCATGACCGCGGCGCTATCGCTCCCGGGAGGCTTGCCGACTTCTGCGTCGTCGACGACCCCGACCGGTTCCGCGTCCTGCGGACGTTCAAGCGCGGCGTCGAGGTGATTGATACCGGCTACCGCCCACCGGCCTGTCCTGCGGTTCCCCTCCGTGTCCGCATGCCGGAACCCGGGGATATCCAGATCAGTGGCCGGGGAGAGGCGCGGGTGATCGGTATCGTGCCCGGGCAGATCATCACACGTGATCTGCGCTATACGGTGGATGCCGACGCCATCCCGGATACCAATCGTGACATACTCAAAGTGGTCGTCACCGACCGCTACCGAAGGAGGGGCTCCGGGGTCGGGCTCGTCCAGGGTTTTGGCCTGCTGGAGGGGGCGCTTGCCGGGTCGGTATCCCACGACTCCCACAACATCATCGCCGTAGGGGCCGATGATGCCGTGATCATCCGCGCCATAGGGGAGGTAGTCAGGCTCGGTGGCGGGCTCGTGGTGGTCTCCGGCAACGATGTGACTGCCCTGCCGCTCGAGTGTGTGGGGCTTATGTCGGTCCTTCCCTACGAGGAGGTCGTGCGGCGCCTGGAGGCTCTTCTGGAGCATGCCCGGCACCTCGGGGCGGTCGAGAACCCCTTCATGTACCTCTCGTTCCTCGCCCTGACCGTCATCCCCGAGGTGCGGGTCACAGAGCGGGGAGTCTTTGACGTCCGGGCCTTTGCGGATGTACCGCTCTTCTGCAGGTAAGGGCCCATCAGAAGGCGACGATGACCGCCCCGGCAACCATCATCGCCGCGCCGAGAGATCTGGCCTGCAAATGCCCTTCGCCAAGGATAAAGATCCCGTATATGACGGTAAAGAAGGCGCTCAACCGCTTTATTGCAATCACATAACTGGCAATCTGCAGAGAGAACGCCATGTTCGTGCCGACGGTGCTGAGGGCAAGCGCCGCACCGGCAGCAAGGAACAGCGCGGGGTGCTGCTTGAAAGTTATGGCGGGCTTGGAGCCCTTGGCCAGAGAGACCGCAAGAAAGACGCTCCCCGCCATCAGGAGGACGACGCCCATGCCAAAGTAGGGGTCGGAATTCAGCAGGACCACCTTGTCGTAACTCAGGCTGATGCTGAAGAGGAACGCCACGATGAGCATGGCGCGGATACCTCCGGTATGCATCATCTTCCGGACCGGGTCAAGCGGTTCTTCGAGGCTATGTGATGTTGCGTTCAGGACGTATGACCCGGCGACGATGAAGAGAATACCCGCGAGACCGACCATCGACGGCGTCTCGCCGAGGATGACGTAGGATGTGACAACGAGAAAGACCGGGGTGAACGAGAGCATGGGGACCGTGAGCGAGAGATCTACCTGTCTCAATGCCTTAAAATACAGGGCTGCAGCCAGTATGTTGGTCATCGCGGCGATCAGCGCAGCGGGGAGGAAACCGGGGCCCAGATCCGGAAACCCCCGGGCCGAGGAGACCGAGAGGAGCATGGCCGCCGCTGTCAGGAAGACGCCGGAGGCGAGGAGATGCGGATCAGCCTCGTTGCCCCACTGCTTCAGGAGAGTATAATAGGCCGCTTCGAAGACCGCTCCAGATAGAGCAAATACAACCCAGAGCATGCAGTGGGCTGCTACCCCGCCACCCTCTATATAATATTTTGCCACGCTACCCCGAGGAGGGACGACCACCCGCCCCGTTCACCACAGTGACCCGGACACGGCGCCGGGCGCGAGAACGGCGATCACGAGGATAAGGAGGGGCTGGTGCAGGAAGTAGATGAGGAGCGAGTGGCGGCCGAGAATCGAGAATGGTCGGGCATACACCGGTTCTGCCGCCCTGATCGAAAACCTCCGCTGTCCGTCAGGATAGAAGAAGAATCCACAGGTCATCCCGATGAGAACGAGGCCAAACCAGGGGAGGAGCGGCACGTAATCGAGACTCGCAAAGGATGCCGGGTGGACCCCAAGCCAGAGGAGAAGCCAGGGACCCGGGACAGCATTTGTGATGTAGCCAGCGATGATACAGGCGATGCCCAGAATGAGGTTTCTCGCGCCGAACCGCACGAACAGCGGAGCCAGCAGGATCGAGATCCCGATGAAATGCAGGATGCCAAAGACTATGTAGACCGAAGGGACGAGGACCCGGGTGATGACGGTGATGACAAGACCCAGGGAGAATATCTTAAGACCACGCCGGATGTACTTGAGCGCAAGGTCGCGTCTTGTGAGTTGCGGCGCAGCCCGGGCGTAGCTGATGGTGAAGGAGACCCCGACAATAAAGATGAACGTCGATGCGGTCAGGTAGGCAAGCATCCTGAGAAACCCGCTGGAGACGTTCAACGGCAGGACTCCGAGGAAGCTGAGGTCAAATGCGGAGTGGAAGATGATCATCGTCACGACGGCGATACCGCGGACGAGATCTATCTCCCAGTAACGTTCCGCAGACATCGCTCCCCGCCGTCAGAAGAGTCTCCTGAGGATGGGGGCACCACAGTCAGGACAGACCTTCATCCCGGTGATCTCCCTGCTCTGCTCCTCGGTGGGTTCATTATAGATCCGGGAGAAACCGCACCCCCTGCTGCACTCAAGAACGATGAACGGGCTACAGATCCGGCCCATGCCCCTCTTCCCTCAATCTCTCTACCGCATGCCGTCAGATAAACATTCGCCCGGGAGGCGGGAAAGAGATCAAATATACCTCATTCAGGCCTATCATATTACGATCAGATGAGTAACCGGGACGAACATATCATAGAGGCCGTCGGCAAATGCCGGGTCGTGGTCAGGGACGGCCAGGTGGTCGAGGTCGGGGAACCCTGGATAGAAGATTGCCCGCTGGCCAGGCGGTTTGCCTGTCCGGTCAGGGAGATGACACCGGATGCGATACGCGAAAACATTGAGGCACGGATACGGTCTTTTGGGATGTGCACACCGGATCGGGAGGTCCTTGCCGGGCCGGACTTCGTCCTCTTCGGGGCATCTGAACTCCTGAGCGGTGCCATCAGGCAGGGGCTGCTTGACGCTGTGGTGATCGTCTCCGACGGGGCCGGGACACTGGTTGCGAAAGACCCCGCCCTCATCCAGGGGATCGGCGGCCGGATGTCTGGACTCGTAAAGACGAGCCCGATTCCTGATGTGATCGCACGAATTGAAGAGAACGGGGGCGTTGTTCTCGACCCGGAGACCGCCGCAATCGACCAGGTCGCCGGTGTCGCCCTGGCAATGACGCTCGGTCACCGGCGGGTCGCCGTGACCACCGCCGTGGCCGCCGAAGCGGCGGCTATCAGGGACCGGTTTCCTGAGGCCGTGATCGTCGGTGTCCACCTGACCGGGATATCACGGGAGGACGCGGCCCTGATGGCCAGCACGGCCGACCTGGTCACCGCCTGCGCATCGCGTCACATCCGCGAGGAGGCGGCGAAGACCGCGCTCCTGCAGGCAGGGACAACGATACCGGTCTTCGCGATGACCCGGGCCGGTAAAGCGATCATCCTTGCGAAGGCAGAGGAGGCCGATCGCCCCCTCATCATCCACGGAGCGCGCCTCCCGGTGGAAGGGTCACAGTCTCCAACGCCGCTCTGTTGATACCGGATCGATTCCAGGTTATCGGACTCTGTCAACCCCCTGTTCCGGTTCTTCTGGTGCTCGCCCCCATCCTCGGTCTGATGGGTGCTGGATCCGGCTTCTTCCCTGGATTCGTCATCGGGCGCTGGATCGTGGCGGGAGTCACAAGCAGGGGTGCGGGTAGAGGGGGGCCGCCCCACCCTGCCTTGCACATTCTGCGCTCCTCCTCCGCCTATGAGGGACAGTGCGTGGTGATACCCGCAGGAAAACGTGCCCGTGCCCGATGGTGAACCCGGGACGAAGCACACCCCACCCCGGGCGAACGAACAGGCCGGGTACCAGGAGATGGTCTAATCGCTACTCGCCTCCTTTTGGTGTAGATGATCGAGAATCGATGCAGAGCAACCCCACAGTCTTCACGGCTTCGCGTGTGGCTGGTGGCCCATCCACACCCCTCAAAGCAGGATGACTCGATGCGCTACCGGCCCCGGATGCCCATATGATCCAGGAGTTCAGAGAACTCCGCAAGGACGATGTCGGCCACGATCTCCGCCGTCCTGCTCCGCTCCCGGTCCCCATAGGCAGCAAAGGCGGTCACCATGCCGAGTTGTCGGCCGGGTGCGATATCGCGTCTTGGGCTGTCCCCCACCATCATAGCCTTCTCCGGCACCGTGTCGATCTGCCGGAGGGCGTAGAGAAGAGAATCAGGATCCGGTTTTCGTCTCCCTGAGACCTCCGGAGTCACCACGACCTCGAAGAACTCGATGAGCCCGGTCTTTGTGAGCCGTCGGTCTGCCTGGACCGACACCGCATCAGTGGCAACCGCGAGCCTGATCCCGGCGTCCTGCAGACACCGAAGCGTCTCTTCCACGCCAGGATAAGGCTCGACAAGGTCAAGTTTCACGTCCTCGTAGATGCGGCAGCAGACCTCGAATGTTCCAGGCTGGTATGCACCAAGGGCTTCGAGGTAGTCGCGTATGTTCCTGTGGTCCTCAAACCCGTGGGTTCCGTTGAGGAACCGCAAATAGAGTGCTTCAGGGTCGCCGGTCCCGAGGTAGTCGACCACGCACCGGCATGCCTCCCGCTTCGCTCCCACGAGGTCAAAGAGCGTGTTGTCCATATCGCAGATGACCGCTTCTACCTGCTGATGCCAAGTACCAGGAGTTGTCTGCATATCCCCAGTTCCCTTGAAAAATCATGATACCGCTCGTCGTCCTGGAAGCGCACCTTCAGTTCCTCCAGGTTGTTGCCCTTTCCCCCATACTCCCCGAAGATTGTGATGCCGTTGCACTGGATGAACCCGAAGACGACGGCCAGGTTGAAGAGCAGCCGCCGGAACGCCGGCGGCGTGCAGGATGTTACCTCCATAATGTATGGACGGTCAAGGTAGAAATACTCGAGCCCCTCGGCCATGCAGAGGTCAGCCATGTAAACATCAGAGGTCAGGAGGACCGGGAGGGCATACCGCTCCTCCTCAAACTTCCGGAGTGCCCGGACGATGTTGCGGTCGTTCTCCTCAGAGAGGTGCGAGTGCGGGGCCAACGACGGTATCGCCGTCGCCCGGTCACGGATGGTGCGGTACTCTTTCAGGGCGAGGTATGCTGCTTTCCTGGACCGTTTCATACGTTTGTTCTCGAGCTCCCCGATGAAGTCCCGGTGGTCGGGAGCACACGCCATCATCTCCTCTATCATCTTTGCCGGGTACTTGCGGTTGATGGCATACGTGATCTCGTCCCGGACGGTGTCGACGATCAGGTAGGAAGCGTGGTTGATCTCCGGGTTGTTCGTCACAAAGCAGTGGTAGAAGAGGTTTGTATCGAGGCCAAAGAAGACAGCCTTCTTCAGCTGCTCATAAGAGGTGAGCATCTCGTCGAAAGCAGCCCGGTTCGTGTAGTCAACGATACCGCTTGCAAGCATGCATTCCTGGAAATCAGAGTATGAGGGGAGTTCCCTGGCAATGGGCGCATACTCCAGGAGCCAGGCGTGGAAGGCCTCCCGGGAAGCAAGCAATTCGAGACGGAAGCCCATCCCCTCGGGGCGGGCGACCAGGAGGTCGCCCTTGTAGAGTGGGTACGAGACGCGGACTTCATCGAGGCTGTTGAGGAGGACCTGCAACTCATCCTCCCTGATGATCACATCATTCATACTACTGCATCCTCCATGAGATCGCGGATCTTCTGGATCTGGTGCGGGATCATCATATACGGTTTTGCAACGTCGTCGAGACTCTGCATGGCGAGGTAGTAGATGTGCTGGATATGAATCCCGGCAAGCGAGATAGCGATGAGCGCCCCGGCGACCGTGACCTTCCTGCCTGATGTGATATCGATCGCCACGCGGAATCCCTGGGCGATGAGGTCTTCGGCAAGCGACCTTATCGCCGCACCGCCCCTCACAAAGCCTGCTTCAGGCAGGATCTCGACCCCGATCGCAGGGGTGAACCCATACCCCTCAGAGATTATCAGGATCGCACTGGCAGCAGTCGGTGCACTCTCTGCGTAAGGTTCCTCGGTGACGATGGAGACCCGTTCGGGGCGCAACCCCTTCTCCCGAAGGACTGCGTGGTAAGCGTTGACCAGTGCCCATGTTGAGCGTCCAAGAAGTGTTATGTAGGCGTCATGAGATCCGGACATCACTCGAGGTATCACTGTTCAAGACTCATCCTGCTGCTATATAGGCTTTTTCGGGTCCCCCTACCGGGATCGGGATTTGGGTCGATATTTTGAGCCAGACAACCCGTTTTTCCCAGGCTCCTTTACCAGGTATCCACCCCTCCGTAGAGTGCACCTGATATATCAGGGGTTTACGGCAGCATTTCATCTTCAGGGCGCTAAAAATAAGCCTTTAACGCGGAAGAAACCAGGAAAACTCTCGAGATATTTGGTAAATCTTTTATGAGGGGCCCCCCATAGTGGTACAAGGAGAGAGCGAAAAAATACCCCGGAGAGAGACTATCGATGGATACCAGAAAAACAAGATCACGGACACCGGCTGATATCTGGGGACTGGCGGACCCAGAATGCCAGAGGAAGACACGCCAGGACGCTATCGATGATGGGGACTTGATCGAGATCACGCGGATGGGAAGGGATGCTGGCATCATTTACCCTCTTGCGGTCTCGGCGCAGGCCGCACAGAGTATGGTACCGTTCCCGAACATGCCGCAGGAGACCGTTACCGAGAACTTATGGGATACCCTGAATGCATTCAGGGAAAAAGCCAGCACGACGACCGCTGAGGAGTTCAAATTCCAGGTAAGCCTCTACCAGAACGGTCTCGTTCCCACAATCACCTTCAAGGCCACTGTCTCCCCCGGAGACGACGGCGAACCGGTCATTACTATCATGATGCCGGATGAAGACTGGGAGACGATTGGATACAGTCGTCACAACGCGTGCGAGACGATGCTCACCGTCGATGACGTGGCCTCGGCCCTGAACTTCACTCCCAGCCGGATCCGGGAGTTCATCAGGGAGGAACGGATCGCGGCGGTTAAGTGCGGCGGATCCTGGCGGATCAAACGCTCAGAACTCGAACGGATCATGAACGAGGGCTTCTAACGCGGCATTCCGAATTATCGGATTCAATCCGAACCTCGCTGGTATCAAGATAACTGCGTTGCGTCCATGCTCAAGTTAGCGCCGATGGGGAGAATCTCTCAATCTCCCCATACAGGGCACTATCCTCTGTTTTGTGAAGTCAGGGCTAATCCCCGCCATTTCAATGGCGGGATACAGCCCCGTCCACCAGGAACTATAACAGCATATGGTGCCATATGATTCTATGAAATGGTTAAGCAAGGGCACTGGATAAGTGCAAAGAGGGTGCGTATACAACATGAATTATCATTTTGTATGGTCAACGAAATACCACCGAAAGGTTCTGATCGGTGATGTTGCCGAGACTCTTACAGACCTCCATGTATCAATCGCTCAAGACAAAGGGTTCATCTTGAACACTCAAGAAGTCATGCCCGATCACGTCCACCTCTTTGTCACCGCCCATCCCAAATTTGCTCCTGCCACCATTGTCAAGATCGTGCAGGGGATCACTGCCAAGAAACTCTTTGAACAGTATCCATCCTTGCGAAAACAGTTATGGCATGGTCATCTCTGGAATCCGTCCTATTATGTTGGAACGTGTGGAGAGACGACAAAAGAGGTCATTCAGACGTATATCGAGACTCAGAAAGTGACGTGACCATGCAGCTGAAAGCGTATCGTTACCGACAAAATCCCAGGTCTCTCAGATGGAGCAGACGCTGGAGATATGCCGATGGGTCTATAACGAGACGCTTGCAATGCGGAAGAACGCATGGGAACAAGAACAGAAATGCATCTCCTCCTATGAATCAAAGCGCCAGATCCCCCTCTGGGAAAAAGAACGCCCTGAACTCTCCACGGTCTATTCTCAGGTCTTGCAGGATGTCTCCATGCGCGTCGATCTTGCGTTCAAAGCCTTCTTCCGACGGGTAAAGGCCGGGGAGAACCCCGGATACCCCCGGTTCAAGGGGAAGGGGCGATATGGAGTTTCACGTATCCGCAGTCGGGGTTCAAACTCAATGATGCCGGCACGCACCTCTCCGCATCAAAGATTGGCGATATCCCTATTGTTCTCCACCGCCCGATTGAAGGTAACATTAAGACTCTCACGATTCGCCGTAGTGCAACCGGGAAATGATATGCCTGTTTCTCAGTTGAGTATGAACCCTCTCCTGTACAACAGAATGATGGAGAAATCGGGATCGATGTCGGTCTCGAATCATTCGCCACCCTCTCGAACGGAGAGAATATCGAGAATCCACGGTTCTTCCGCACCGACGAGAAGGCGCTTGCGAAGGCGCAGAGGAAACTCTCGAAGACAGAGAAGGGCACTCCTGAACGGAAGAAGGCCAGAAAGATCGTCGCACGCATCCACGAACGGATCGTCAATCGGCGCCACAATTTTGCTCACCAGACTTCCCGGATGATGGTTGACCGGTTCGGTACAATTGTGTTTGAGAACCTGAAGATCAAGAGTATGCAGAAGAACCATCATCTGGCAAAAAGCATTGCCGATGTTGCCTGGAACCAGTTCATCACGATCACAGAGGACAAAGCGGAAGAGGCTGGCTCTCGCGTGATCCCGGTGAACCCCAGGAATACATCGCAGATGTGCTCCAGATGTGGTATGACCGTCAAAAAGACGCTCTCTGATCGTGTCCACTCCTGCCCGCAGTGTGGGCTCGCGATGGATCGCGACCAGAATGCGGGCGTTCAATAGTATGAGATTGGGGCTGCAATCTCAGGGGTAACCCAGGATGCCCCCGAATTCAGTCGGGGGAGCAGTCACAGAGAGTCTCCTCACGCTCGATGCCCAACTCACAAGCCCACAGACCTTTTCCCGACCCGGCGGTGCACGACTACCGCTTGAGAAGGGCAAAACATCTATCTCCCGGGACCGGGGGTGAAGGCTCCTTTCTTCAGGATGGCCACAGGGAAGAAACAGATCGTTCATATTAATCAGGAGTGAACAGGGGTAGGTATGCATACAAAAAGCGAATTCGGCAGGGGTTTTATCATCAACCTGATGCTGCTTTCACGGCACTTCGGCCAGCCCCCCGAAAAGGCCTTCTACGGCGCAGCCGATCACCTCACTGACCTTATCGTGCCGGAGCAGTTCCGGGGGACCGAGATCGACGAACTTATCGAGCGCCTCCGAAAGTTAGTGATCTGGCACCAGCCGGGCATCATGGATAAGGAAGACGCGGCAGACATCCGCAGACTCCTCAACCAGATCGGGGTCGCGATCGATAGACATCTAGGCATACCAAACCCCGATGCAGGAAAGTACGACTGACGGGAGCACTTTGTGCCTGATAGTGGGGCTATTACGTCTCATACCCACCATGAAACGGAGATGAGGCTTGAGCAGAGGCTGCACTGATGAAAAACCACCTCTCGGACCGAAGCGATTATCCACTTTCAAGGGGCTTTTCATGGAAAAACCTCCCTGGTTTGAGATCAAGACAGGGGGCTAATCCCCACCATTTCACTGGGGGGATACAGCCCATCCACCGGTATCGTTGAGGATATATTTATCACGCTCATCCGGGAAGCATTGCGAGAGAGGGCTGGCTCCCGAAAACAGATCACAGCAGCGCTCTATCGTCAAAAAGAAGACCTTCTCCGATCAGACTCACTCGAAAATCCCGCGTCCCATTCCCCCGGCTCATCGCCAGGCACCGGACCGTGGTAGGAATCACGCCAGGGAAAAATCCGGCACAGGTGCTCGATAACCAGGAGTCGATGTGGTAGCGATCGGCACCGCGCACAGAACACTCCGATTTCCTGTACCTCCCCGCACACGGCCCGACGTATACCCACCCCCGGGCGAGGGTCATGAAGAGGGTTCACCGCATTGCGTATCACCAGGAACGCCCGGAATTAAGAGATTATCAAGAGCCGTACACTATAAGTGCTTATACAACCAATATAGACTGTGAGTTTTGCTGCGATTCAGGACACCGCTCGTTTAGCGGAGGTCATAGATGACTGATACCTACGATGCTTCCCACATTACAGTACTTGAGGGTCTAAGACCTGTGCGTGAGCGCCCCGCCATGTATGTAGGCAGCACGGACGCCCGGGGCCTGCACCACCTGGTCTACGAGGTTGTGGACAACTCGGTGGACGAAGCTCTCGCCGGGTTCTGTGACCTGATACTGGTGATCATCAACCGGGACGGCTCAGTCACAGTAGAAGACAACGGGCGTGGTATCCCGGTCGATATCATGCCCCAATACGGCAAGAGCGCCCTTGAGATCGTCCTCACCGTGCTCCATGCAGGTGGAAAGTTCGATAAAAGTACCTACCAGGTCTCCGGTGGCCTGCATGGCGTCGGTGTCTCGGTAGTCAACGCTCTCGCAAGCTGGCTCAACGCGACGGTATTCCGGGACGGTAACGTCTACGAGATGCAGTTCCGGCAGGGACTGGTTGCAAAACCGCTCACGAGCCGCAAGGAATCTGAACACGAGATGATGATCCGGTACGAGAAGCGCTACGGCACCCGGCCAGGGCAACCACTGGACTACGAGCGCCTCCAAGGCACCCGGATAACGTTTCAGCCCGACCGTTCAATATTTGAGACCGTCGAATTCGACTACGATATGCTGGACCACCGGCTCCGTGAGCTTGCTTACCTCAACAGCGGCCTCACGATCAGCCTCCGGGATGAACGCACCGGTGATGCCGTCACCTACTGCTTCGAGGGCGGTATCAGGGAGTTTGTCGCCCGGATCGGCGAAGGAAAGAGGAAACTTCACGACGACGTGATTTATTTCCAGAAGAGCGACCCCGAGAACCTGGTCGAGGTCGAGGTGGCCCTGCAGTACAACGACTCATACTCGGAGACGGTCTACACCTACGTCAACAGCGTGAATACCCGGGAAGGCGGCACCCACCTCGAAGGGTTCCGGAGTGCCATCACCCGCGCTATCAACAACGCTGCCCGCAGAAATAACCTTCTCAAGAGCAACGACGCTCAGATCAGGGGTGAAGATGCCCGGGAGGGGCTCGTCTCCGTCATCAGCACCCGGATCGCCGAACCACAGTTTGAGGGACAGACAAAGATGCGCCTCGGGAACAGTAATGTCCGGGGCATCGTGGACTCGCTCGTCTACTCGTCGCTCACCGAGTACTTCGAGGAGCACCCAAAGACCCTCCTGGTGATCGTGGATAAAGCGATGGCAGCGGCACGGGCGCGGGAAGCCGCCCGGAAAGCACGCGAACTGGCCCGCCGGAAGAGTACACTGGAGACGATCGGGCTCCCGGGGAAACTCGCAGATTGCCAGGAACGCGATCCGGCGAAGAGCGAACTCTATATCGTGGAGGGGGACTCAGCAGGTGGTTCCGCGAAGCAGGGGCGGGACCGGAAGTTCCAGGCGATCCTCCCTCTGCGAGGAAAGATCCTGAACGTCGAGAAGGCGTCGGAGCACAGGATCCTGAAGAACGCTGAGATCCAGGCACTGATATCAGCGATCGGCACCGGGGTCGGCGACAGTTTTGACATCGAACGGGCCCGGTATCATCGGATCATCCTGATGACCGATGCGGACGTGGATGGTGCGCACATCCGGACACTCCTCCTCACGTTCTTCTACCGATACATGACAGACCTGGTCGAGAACGGCTACATCTACATCGCCCAGCCCCCTCTCTACCGGATTGCAAAAGGCAGGCAGGAACGCTACGCTTACCGGGAGGAGGAGATGCGGGATATCATCGCTGAGTGGGGTGAGAAAGGCGTCACGATCCAGCGCTACAAGGGTCTTGGTGAGATGAACGCCGACCAGCTCTGGAGCACCACGATGGATCCGGGGAACCGGGTGCTCAAGCAGGTGGTGATTGAGGATGCTGTTTACGCAAACGAGATATTTGAGAAACTGATGGGCGAGAGTGTGGATGCCCGGAGAGACTTCATCCGCAGACACGCAAAGGAGGTGATCAACCTTGACATCTGAAGGGGTCGTATCAGAAGAGGTCATCCCGGTCAACATCGAAGACGAGATGAAATCATGCTACATCGACTACGCGATGAGCGTGATCATCGGCCGCGCCATCCCTGACGTGAGAGACGGCCTGAAACCGGTCCACCGCCGCACCCTTTACGCGATGTGGGAGATGGGCAACACGAGCGACAAACCCTACAAGAAGAGCGCCCGTGTTGTCGGAGACGTGATGGGTAAGTATCACCCTCACGGCGATTCGGCCATCTATGATACGCTGGTGAAGATGGCACAACCCTTCACCTACCGTTACACGCTGGTGGATGGACAGGGGAACTTCGGGTCGATCGACGGGGACTCCGCCGCCGCCATGCGATACACGGAGGTGAGGCTCACGAAACTCTCGGAGGAGCTCCTGGCCGATATCAATAAGGAGACCGTCGACTTCGTCTCAAACTTTGATGAATCGCTCCAGGAGCCAGATGTCCTCCCGGCCAGAGTCCCGAACCTCCTGGTGAACGGGTCGAGCGGGATCGCGGTGGGTATGGCAACGAACATGCCACCCCACAACCTCAAGGAGGTCTGCAAGGCGATCTGCCGCATCATCGATGAACCGGGCGTATCCACGGAGGAACTGATGCAGATCATGCCTGGACCTGACTTCCCGACCGGCGGGATCATCATGGGAACCAAAGGTATCAGGGACGCGTATCTCACCGGGCGCGGGAAGTGTGTTATCAGGGGGGTCGCCGAGATCGACGAAGAAGGGCGGACACCGCAGATCATCATCACCGAGATCCCCTTCCAGGTGAACAAAGCCCGCCTGATAGAACATATTGCAGACCTTGTCCGCGACAAAAAGATCGAGGGGATCACCGATATCCGCGACGAGTCTGACCGGGATGGCATGCGGATCGTAATCGACCTGAAGAAAGGCACCGCACCCCAGGTGGTCCTGAACTACCTCTACAAGCACACGGCACTTGAGTCCACCTTCGGCATCATCAACCTCGCCATCGTCGACCGCCAGCCCCGCACCCTGAACCTCAAGGAACTTATTCATGAGTTCCTGAAGCACCGGGTGGAAGTCGTCCGGCGGCGGACCGAGTTTGACCTCAGAAAGGCGGAAGAACGGATGCATATCCTCCGTGGTCTCCTTGTGGCGCTCGATAACATCGACGCTGTCGTCGCCACTATCAGGGCGTCCAGGACGACCGAGGAGGCTGAGAAGGCGCTGGTGGCAAAGTTCGCGCTGGATGAGGTGCAGGCGGACGCGATCTTAAAGATGCAACTGCGCAGGCTTGCGGCGCTTGAGCAGCAGAAGATCCTTGATGAACACGATGCCCTTGCAGAGGAGGTCAAGCGGCTCAACGCGATCCTTGCAAGCGAAGCGAGCATCCTTGCCGAGATCAGGAAGGAACTTGTCGAGATCAGTTCCCGTTACGGTGATGAGCGGAGGACCCGGATCGGACGGGCGGCCGAGGCCATCGAGATAGAGGACCTCATCGAGGATAGACCGATGCTGGTCTCGCTCACCTCCTCAAACTACATAAAAAGGATCGACCTTGACACCTACCGGAACCAGCGGCGTGGAGGCCGCGGCGTCATCGGGATGGCCACAAAGGAAGACGACGGTGTCGAGAACGTCTTCGTCGCGAACATGCACGACTATCTTCTCTGCTTCACCGACAAAGGAAGGGTTTACTGGTTGAAGGTCTACGACCTCCCCGAGGGGCAGCGGACAAGCAAGGGCAAGGCGGTCGTCAACCTCTTAAATCTCGACGGCGACGAAAGGGTGACCACGATGATCCCGGTCAGGGAGTTCAGTTCTGATCACTACCTCTTCTTTGCGACGAAAGGCGGGACGGTTGCGAAGATGGCGCTCGACGAGTTCTCGCGGCCACGGCAGACCGGGATCAACGCCATCAACCTCCGCGACGGTGACGAACTGGTGGACGTGAAGGCAACCGATGGAAACCAGGAGTTGATCCTGACGACGAGGTTCGGGCAGAGCCTCCGGTTCCACGAGGAAGCCGTCCGCGTGGTTCGCCGGAACGCGATGGGAGTGCGGGGGATCAGGCTCCGCCACGGCGATACCCTGCAGGCTGTATCCGTGGTCGAGAAAGACCATCTCCTCACCATCACGGAGCAGGGCTTCGGGAAAAGGACGGAGTTTGAGGAGTTCCGCGGCCACGGCAGGGGTACGCTGGGCGTGCGCAACATCGTCGTCGACGCCCGGGCCGGCGGCGTCGTAGGGTCGATGGCGGTCTCTGAAGATGATGAGATCATCGTAATGAGCGCATCCGGCATCGTCATCAGGACAAAAGTCTCTGAGATATCGATCCAGAAACGGAACACCCGCGGCGTCCGGATCATGAAACTCGATGAAGGTGACCGCGTCATCGGGTTTACCATTCTCGACTCCGGGGAACGAGATGAGGAAGAGGTGTGAGTTCTCCTATTTCTTGCGCTCGTATCCCAAAAGTCCCTCACCCCAACCGTTCTCTATAACCATCTCAGCGTGGAGCGCTTCTTCTACGAAAGGCTCCATTTGTGCCTGGTTTGAGCATGTCGGGTATGACATGCTTACAGAAACACTCTTGAGGGGTCTGGTGACGAAGCAGGAGGAGGCTTCTTCGGGTTTTTGAAGCAGTGAACTGCTGTTTATACCGCCATCCTGTATGGGTTTCGCGCATCCAGCATCGAAGCGGGAGGTTTATCCGGGTGCGGGAGACAACAAGGGTCATGAACGAGGTCTTCATATGACATTCCGTACGACGATTCAGGTAGAGACGCACGGGGAGGGGGAGATCGTCAACCTCACGCCCCGGGTAGAGGAGGCAATCACTGCGAGCGGTGTGCGGGAGGGGCTTGCCAGCATCTTTGTCGCGGGTTCGACCGCCGCCATCACCACCATCGAGTATGAGCCTGGCGTGCTCTCGGATCTCCTCCGGGCGCTCTCGGTCATCGCCCCGCCAGATATCCCCTACGCACATGATACAGCATGGGGCGATGGAAACGGGCGGTCTCACGTCAGGGCGGCGGTGATCGGGCCGTCAGTCTCCGTACCCGTGATCGAGGGCAGGCTTGCATGCGGCACCTGGCAACAGATCGTCCTCCTCGAACTGGACGTGCGCTCGAGCCGCAGGAGGACAGTCTACGTCACGGTCCTCGGGTGAAACCCGGGAAAGGGTTTTGTGATCCCGGCTGCGTCACGGCATGTGACGGGCAGAATAAAACGGCGGTCGCTACAGCCCAAAATAATATCTTTCTGCCCTGTTTTTCGCCGGAATCGTTCAAGAAGAATAAGTTACTCAGTCGAGAGGTACCGTTTCCAGTTGCGATACCAGCTCCCAGATGCGGGTCCGTGCGTGGACCGGCATGTTCGGGTCGTTGCTGATCTCATCGATCAGAGAGATTGCGGTTGCAGCACGAAGACCGATGCTCCGCGATTCGTCCTGGAGGACCGCCTTTGTCTCATCTGCAACACGTCGGATGTTGCGTGGAATGGTGGAATCTTCACTGATATTCTGCAGCATCTGAATGCAGGTTCGTATCGTTTCGTCTGGACTTGTCAATGACTCACCCCGCTATTATTTAGAGGCATCCAGACATATATAAGTTGATTAAGGGTGTTGGACGAAATGACAGCTGACAAGGCTGATGAAATCATGGCCGAGTATCTCCTCAAAGGAGGAAAGATGCTCGCTAAATCCTGTAAGGTCTGTGGGTACCCCCTGTTTGAGTATAAGGGGGAGACACAGTGCGTTATATGTCCGCTGGAAACGTCAGAAGAACATTTTCTCGAACCGGAGCCGCTCGAACCAGTCCCGGCTGCTCAACCGCCCGTGCGGTCATCTGCACCGGCCACGGCCAGAGAGCAAAGCAGGGTCGTAACAGAAATCGAGCAGACGATCATCCATCTCTGCGAACGCATCAGGCGTGAGCAGCGGGTCGACGGATGTCTGACCCTGATGATGGCGGTAGAGAGGGGCGCCGAAGCGCTCGCAACACTGGATCAGCGGTAGGGCCTGCGGGCAAGATCCCATATACCCTGCGCAGTCTTTTCTCCGATCCCGTGCACGGATGCCAGCTCCTCCGGGTCGGCATCGATTACCGCCTTGAGCGACCCAAAGTGTTCGAGGAGGAGCCGGGCACTCCGGATCCCGATGTTCGGAAACGCGGCGAGTACATACTCCTGCTCTTCCCGGGCAGACCGGTAGGATTTCTTCGGATGCATCTTGCGCTCTCCGCGCTCACCTGCCTCCCGCTGTGCGAGAACGTAGAGCAACTCGGCAGTATCGTCTGCATCTCGTGTGCGTAGCAGCGTCACGTTCATATCAACCGTGATGGCGGCAAGTGTACCCCTGACGGCATTGGGGTGGACGTTTCTGACCTCATAGAGGTCTTCTTCGCCCTCGATGATCAGGACCGGCCGCGGCACCGTAGCAGCCATTGCCCTGACCTGTCCAAAGAGATCCCGCTCCACCAGGGTGTCCATGAAGTCCCGTGTAGTCTTCCTCTCCACAAGGATGCGGTCACCGATGGCGTAATCGCCAAACTCAAGACGTTGCAGCGTGATCGACGCGCCGAGCTCATGCAGACGCACCACGACCCGCGACGACGTCTCCCGGTCATCAACGGTGATCGCCGGTCCCGGGAGATCAAAATCTAAGAAACTCATCTGTCTGCTGTCGGCCCGGGTGGATGGGACAGAGGAGGGGGTGGCGGCGAAGGCGGTGCCCATGCTCCTGATGCCTCGCACCATCGCCCGCTCCCGGGTCTGGCTCACGTACCTGAACGCCTCATCAGACGTCCCTTTCGTCACCAGCACAACGATCGTGCCGCTGCCGCTCCTGCCAGTCCTCCCTTTCCGCTGGATGCTCCTGATCTCTGATGGGACCGCCTCATAAAAGATCACCATATCGGTCGAGGGGACATCAAGCCCTTCCTCGCCTACCGAGGTCGCGATCAGGCACCTGAACTCGCCCTCGCGGAACCGGTCGAGGATCTCGATCTGCTCCCTCTGCGTAAGCCCCCGCTCTGTATCCCTGGAAGCCTGACCGACAAACCGTTCACAGGCGATGCCGCTCGCTGAGATTGCGTCGACAAGCGTCTGGACGGTATCGCGATAGGTGGCAAAGACGATGATCCGGCTCTCCGGGTGCGCCGCAAGTTGTGCCTGCACCAGCTCACAGACGATGGCGACCTTAGGATGGAGTTCCTCGTTCCAGCGGCTGACCTCCTCAACGAGGTTTCGGTAGATAGGATCATTAACCAGCCGCCTGCTGGCCTTACTTCCCGTGCTTGATGCGCCTTCTGCGCTGAGCCGGTCCAGGTAGAGTTTGAGCGCCTCACTCCCCTGCGTCTCAGTAAGCGAGATGGCGTGGCGAAGTTTCATGCATTCGGCATGCAGGGATGCCGCGACGAAGGCGGAGGGATCCCGTGATTGTATACGCTGCTGGATCTGAGCGTTCAGGCGATTGAGTGCCTTTATCGAGAGTTTATCTGGTCTGGGGACCTGGAAGTTGAGTTCCGCAAGCCTGTCGAGCCGCGACTCCAGAAGCCTTCGGAGGGCAAGGAGCGCTGCCTGCAGTTCTTCTGGTAGATAAACATCGATGTACTGGATGTCGCGCTCATGGATATAGGGGCGGACATCCTCATCGGTCTCAACCCGTGTCTCGATAGCTTCGATATGGAGGTTGCAACAGACCTCCTGCACCTTCGCCTGGTCACCCCCGGGTGAGGCAGTCATGGCAAGTAATAGGGGATTGTTCGCCGTGGTGCAGTAGTGCTGGGCAATGAAGACGTACGCGTAGTTTCCCACCGCGCGGTGACACTCGTCGACGATCAGCAGCACGACATCGTCGAGGCTGTACCTTCCCGCAAGACAATCGTTCTTGATCACCTGCGGCGTGGCAAAACAGATCCGGCACGCCTCCCAGGCGGCGGCCCGTCTGTCAGGGGGGGTGTTCCCGGTGAAGATGGCAAAGTCAGATTCCTGCGGCTCAGAACCTTCCTGGAAGAGTAAGAATTGCTTAAAAAAACGGAGATGCTGCTCGACCAGCGGTTTCGTCGGCGCAAGCATGAGCACCTTCCCGGGGTGAGAGTAGAGACGGGATGCTGTGACAAGGAGCGCAACAGCTGTCTTTCCAAGGCCCGTTGGGAGGACAACCATCGTGTTCGCGTCGAGCGCCCGGAGCGCTATAGAGAGCTGGTAGCGCCGTTCCTCGATACTCTCCTGCCGGATCAGCGGGTGGGAGACGTAGTTCATACTCTGAGTTCGGGGAACGTAACTGCGCCGTTGATGAGTGCGGAGATGATCCCCGGCAGCCGCTCGATCGGCACCCGGATCTGTTCCGTGCTGTCCCGGTCCCTGATGGTAACCGTGTTGTCCTCCAGCGTGCCATAATCGACGGTGATGGTATAGGGTGTCCCGATCTCGTCCTGTCTCCGGTAACGCCTGCCGATGGCACCGGAATCATCGTACTGGGCAAGGATACGAGACCGCGTGAGCCTCCTCGTGATCGCCTGCGCGATCTCATCAAGGCTGTCCCGGTTCATCAGCGGAAAGACGGCGGCCTGGACCGGCGCCACCGCCGCCGGGAGCCGGAGCACCCGCCTTGTCTCGCCGTCGATCTCGTCCTCCGCGTAGCTGTGTTCCAGCGCGACATAGATCATCCGGTCGATACCGTATGAAGGCTCGATGACATGGGGCATCACCTCTTCGCCGCGGACCTCTACCTCCTCTTCCCTGATCTGGTAGAGGTCAGCGGGGATGAAGATCTCCTCGCCGTCGATCGTGATCCGCGCGCCATCCTCGCCAGGGTCTGAAGCGGCCAGGGCATCCGCGATCGCCTTTGCCCTGCCGCGGAACCGGGGACCAAGAACGCCCATGTCAGCTACGATCCGCCGTTTTTTAACCAGTTTCGGTTCGTCATAGGGGACAAAGACCGTCATCGACTCCCCGGAATGTTCTGCATGCGAGCGCAGGTCGTAGTCGGTACGGTCGGCGATGCCGACGATCTCCACCCACCCAAAGCGGCCGGAGTGGACCTCGGCGTCCCAGCAGTCGGCTGCATAGTGTGCGCGCTCATCAGGGAGATGCTGACGGAACCTGAGTCTTGCCGGATCCACGCCGATGGCAGTAAGGATCTGGTGCGTGAGCGCGATGTAGTAGGCGACGTACTCGTTTACAACCACCCCCTCATCCACGGCGGCGCGCATCGTGTACCTGACCGGCTCCTGGTTCTCGATCTGCCGGGCGATGGTGAGGAGGGGCACGGTGTAGTCAGCGTAGCGGTAGAAGGCAGGGTGATCCTTCTTGTCGGGGTGGACGAAGATCTCGGCCTCTGCCTGGGAAAACTCTCGCAGCCGGATCATGCCCTGGCGAGGGGAGATCTCGTTCCGGTAAGACTTTCCAATCTGGACTGCACCGAAGGGGAGTTTGTCCCGGTAGAAGCGCAGGAGTCGGGAAAAGTCGATGAAGATCCCCTGGGCGGTCTCCGGGCGCAGGTAGCCTCTCCGCTGCGATCCGGGGCCGATGGTGGTTTCAAACATCAGGTTAAACGCAAAGACGCTCGCCTCGCCCAGAGGTTCCTTGCACACGGGGCAGGGGAGTTCGCGGAGCGCTGCCTGGAGAGCCTCTGCAGAGAGCGTGCCTGCGTTCGCGATGCCGTTATCCTCCGCGATGTGATCGGCGCGCAGGTATTCGTTGCAGTGCGGACACTGCACCATCTTGTCAGCGAACTCTTTCACATGACCGGATGCGACGAAGATTGCTTCGGTTCCAACAGTGGGGCATTCGATCTCATAGTAACCTTCCTGAAAGACATAGAATGATCGCCAGAGGTCTTCGATATTCCTCTTCATCATCGCTCCGAGAGGGCCATAATCGATGAAACCGGCAACCGACCCATATATCTCAGATGAAGGCCAGACAAAACCGCGTCTCCTGGCTACGTCCATGACTTTTTCGTAAATATCGCTTGTCTCGGCCATAAGTCCTGCAGTACACTTAAGCGCCGATACTAATAAAGAATAGTTCTCCTCGCGCGCTGGATCGCCACCTGCCCCGGTCTTTCAGGTCGGCCTCGACCGGTCGAGCCCGCGAACTTTTATCGACGGGTGAGGCCACCCCTACCTTCCCCGCGCGAGCGCGATACAGCACCCATGTGGTCCTCCTCCCCTGCCCGGGAACAGGCCCCTGGAGCATCGCACCAGCCTCGCGTGCTACTGCCGATCCACCCTTCGCACCCACCAGATAAGGTGAAATAGCCCGCTCCAGAGAAGGCCTGGCCGGACATATGGGCAAAGGTTTTTTCCCCGGTCCTGCCTCTGCCCTCCTGCCGGGCGGGATCTTCCCTCTCTCTACCTTTCCACAAGTAGACCTTCAAGAAACAGACTGCCTGAAGCAGCCATTTCTCCCTCTGTTAGCACCATTTCGAGATAATTTCTTACATCCCACAAAATTATCTTCCTGCTTCGGAGGATTATATAGTAAGTTTTAAATGCTAGTAATCGTAATGTAGGGAACGTTACGCCCCGACCGGGGATCGCTTTATATAGGTGACCGAACATGAAATGGCCACCTGGACCAGACAGCGGAATAAAAGAAAGAGATAGGGACATGGCAGAAGATACCCGCAAGCAGCAGCTCCTTGAGCTGTTCACGACCATCACGAACAAAAAGACGATCGTTGAGCCGATGAGGAAGGTTCACGGTACGCTCCGGGACCGCGATGCTGTTGAGCGCGAGATCGCCCTGATCATGCGTGAGATCCTCGATCAGGGCTACTTCAAGACTAAACTCACTCCACGGCAGCTCGCAAAACTCGTGGTTGCCTATTACGACGGCAAAAACGATACTGAGATTGCAAGGACTCTCGGTGATGAGAAACTGAGCAAGACTGTGGCACGTGCACGGGTCCGCCTCAAACTCTTCAGGGAACTCGACTTCAAGATGCCGTTCGATCGCGAACTGATGATTGAACTTCTTGACTCGGGGAAGACCATGAAGGAGGTCAGCGAGGAACTGAACGTGAGCCCTTCCACACTTCGTGAGTATCGTCATGTGATCGAACAGCAGGAAGACACCACCCTGGACCCGTACCTGGAACGGATCAGGGATGTGATGGAAGATCGCGATCTCTCCGAACATATGACGCGAGGTGTCGTCAACGACGGACTGAGCGAGGCCATCGATGTCGCCGAAGCGATCGACCTGGGGGAGTTCTGAGCTTCTGGACCTCTTTTTTCCTGCCGAACTTTTTTTAATGAGCAGATCGATCTCTTCTCCATGAGATTGACCTGGCTTGGCCACGCATGTTTTTGCCTTGAAGGGTCGCGGATAGTTCTCATCGATCCATTCATTCCCGGGGGCTCGCTTCCCGTGGAACCAGACATCGTTGCGGTGACGCACGCCCATGCAGACCACCTGGGCATGACCCTGCACCTGAAGAAGAAGACCGTCGCCATCAACGAGATCGCAAAGTACCTGGCATCGAAGGGCATCCCTGCCGAGCCCATGAACATCGGCGGCAGCATCACTGTTGACGGGGTCAAATTTACGATGACGCCCGCTCTCCACTCATCGTGGGTAGAAGACGAGGGCATGGGCTTCTACGGCGGCACCGCCGCAGGGTTCGTCATCACGATGGACGACACCACCGTTTATCACGCCGGCGATACGGCGCTCTTCTCTGATATGCAGATCATCCGGGACCTCTACCGGCCAGATGTGGCGCTCATTCCCATTGGAGGACGCTATACGATGGGGCCCGAGGAGGCAATGGTCGCGGCGCGGTACATTGGAGCGCAGATTGTGATCCCGATGCATTATGGCACCTTCCCTGCCATCGAGCAAGATGTCCAGAAGTTCAAGCAGACCATCGAGCGGACGACATCGATCCAGGTCCGCGCTCTCTCACCAGGCGAGTGGATCGATATTGGTCCCGAAACCTCCGGGAAGAGAGGGGCATAGGCGCTGCATGCCCCCTCTCTTTAGCTGTGCGGGGGACTCGTGACTGCTCCCCCCCGACTTCAGCGGGGCGCATCCAGGGTGATTCATCCCTGAGACTGCAAGCCCCAATCTCACATAATACTGAAACGTCCGCGCCTTCTGATCCCGGTCCGATCAGAGAGAGTCTTCTTCTTGACGATAGAGCAGTGCTGTGATCCGTTCCCGGGAGCCAGCCCTCTTTCGCAATGCTTCCCGGGTGAGCGTGACAATTGCACAGATCCTCCTCAAGCACCGGTCAATGAGAGCCCGCCAGGTGCCTCGAGCGAGCACGCCTCGAGATCCTTCGCATCCTCGCAGAAAAACCGCTGACGGATTACTAGCGCAATGATTCTCAATTACCGGCACTCTCAACAGAGGAGAGTATCGACCTTTTTCACACTATCCGGGAGTTTTGCATCCCGGAGGACGGCTTTCCACCGGGTATACGCCCGGGTACTGCCCCCCCGGTAGGGGCGGGGGAGGAGCGCGGGCAGGGTGGGAGGGGACAAAGGCCCAGTATGGTCTGTTAATTTGGAATCGATGTACTAGAAGGACGCAATAACTGCCCGGGAAGATAGAAGAAGATGCGAGGGGTGGGATTCGAACCCACGAACTCCTGCGAGAACGGACCCTAAATCCGTCGCCTTTGACCTGGCTCGGCAACCCTCGCGCATGAATGTGGTGGAATTAGATCCAGGGGCCTTCATAGTCTACTCTTTAGTCTCGCTTGGCCGTTCGCAAGCCCCACCCTCCAGGGTGGGGTAGTTTGACATCTGGTATGAGACCCTGAATCCGTCGCCTTTGACCTGGCCAGGCAACCTCGCCTGTATGTATCTCGGTGCCGGAGGCATTATATTTGTTCTCCAGCCTGGCCGACGAAGAGTCGGGGGGCGGGATCTTTCTTGCGATAGTCTTCCCGGGCGCCGCATTACCCCACGTACCTCAAACGTATCGATTCCCAACCATCGGATTCTATCAAACCCCGTTCCGGCCAGACTCTTCCCCGGACACTGGATCGGGGTCACGCCGGGGTGCGGACTGGGGAAACCCGCCCAAAAACGGTATGCTCTGTCCCCCGTCCGGGCAGCGCGCGGAGATGCGCAGGGATGCCCCCGGGATTGTGACCTCCGGAACAAACAGGTAGGACACCTGTATATCGCAAAAACCGACCGGTAATCTTCCCTTTTGGGAGAACCGGTTATTTGAAATCGATGCACCGGTCTCACACAAAGAGAGGACACGGGGGACCACACGCTCTTTGCGAACTTCACCGTGAAGCAAAGGTTTTGAGACCGCGATCCGGCCGCGGAAATTCGCGAAGTGAGAACACAGAACGTGCGGAGTTACTGGACATAACAGAGGCGGGAGAAAAATCTAATGCCTATAAAAACCATTACAATGTTAAGAAAATCAACCCCGGTCGCTACATCCGGCGCGCGTCTAAAGGGCTTTCCTGGTTGAAAAAAGCCCGAAATGTCAACAACACAACCTTTATTGAATTGATCAACCGTATTTTTAAATAGTTGGGAAAGAATGCTGGGCGAGATCCTACATATCCTGACAGCGGCAGTCATTGCCTGGGTGCTCTTCGTAACCGTTGATATCTTCTTCAGGTTGCCAGAAAGGGGAGGTGTCAGCGGAGCATCAGCCATTGCCCGGGATATCGAGGCCAGCGGGGGCGCTCTTGCGGGCGGCAACATGATGGGAAACATCGTCTGCTCTCCTGATGCCTCGGCCGGGACGCTCCTTGCCGCATGCGGCGTGTATGTCGCCGGCATCCCCGGCGGCCTCGCTGCGGCCCTGATGGTCTTCATCGGCAACCGTATCTGCCACGACCCCGGTTATGCGGGGACCACCGGAGCGGTTCTTGCCACGTTCGTTATCTATGCGTTCACCCAGGTCGGATTCGCTGCAACAGACTTCATTGCAGGCATGGTAATTGCCATTCTCACCATCCAGGGGCTCTCACACATCCACGCAAGCAGGCTCCTTGCGCAGCTCTGGAGGTTACGGCAGTGATCGCACTGTATATCGTGGCTGTGATCGCAGTCTTCGCCGTATGCAGGGCCAGCATCGAGAAGAATACCGGCAGGAAGTTACCCTACGTGAACGTCATGAACTTCGCCATCGCCGGCGCGATCGTCCTGCTGCTTGACCACCCGCTCTCCCTCGTTGCTGCGGCAGCCTACTTCGTCGGCTCCACGCTCGAGGCAAACGCGATCGCAAGCACCTACGCAGGGGGTGTCCGGCGTGGATGACCCCCTCGTGGTCCTCTTTGCAGCCGTGGCGATCATCGGTGCGGTAAGCGCCCACCTCCAGCATGACCGCTTCAACAAACTGATAGCGGTTGGAATCACCTTCGGCGGCATCGTGCCGTTCATCGTAGACCGCGGCTACCTGGACGTCGCCATCGCAATCAGTCTGATCATCCCCATAACGACGATCATCATGCTGCTGATCTGCAGGAGGGAGACCTGTGACACCTGAGTTCATCCTCGGATGCATCATTCTCATCATCGGTGTGATTGCCGCCGCGTTCCCCCGCCCGAAGACCTACCTCTCGAGGCTGATCAGCCTCGAGATCCCGGGGCTCGGGCTCCTGCTCATCATGATAGCCTACGATGAGATGCTCGCCCTGCTGACATTCGTCGCTGTTACGGCGATCTCGACTTTCGTCCTTGTGCGGGTCATCGAACGGAAGGAGGCCGCGCAATGAAGTCTAACCGGTCGATCATCACCCGGATATCAGCTACGATCTCAAGGCTCGAGAACCTCACCGGGCTCTACGCGCTCTTCCTGGTAATTGTTGTCGTACTCGGTTTTGTCACCCTGCCGTTCATCACCTACCATGGCGACCAGCTCTACCCAAAGACCCTTGACCCGGAGAGCACTCTCGACCCCTATGACCGGGGCGGCGTGCCGTTCGGGACCACCCCCGTGAAGGCCCAGTACCCTGAGAACTCGCCGTTCGTCGGTTACGTGACCACCTACCTGACTCCGTTCAGCCAGTGGCTCGCCGATACCACCCACCACATGGGGACAACGATCGTCGCACACCCGGGAGGCATCATCGATGAGATCCTCTACAACACCCGGGGCCTCGACACGGTTGTCGAGACGAGTATCCTCTTCGTAGCATTTGCAATCGCAAGTTATCTCTTCCGGAGGGACGGCTGATGGACATCACCTACCCGGTCGGCCTCCTGGTCGTCGCGATCGCGCTCATCATCGGGTTCACAGCCATCGTCCTCGAGCGGGACGATCTTCACCGGATCCTCCTCACTGATCTTGCGGAGATCCTGGCGCTCGTCCTGATCGCCCTCGTCGCCACCGACCTTGCTGAGGCGCTCATCCTCCCGGGGCTGGTTGTCGGAATATCAGAACTGATGGCCGTCTCGGAGGTCTACATCACCAGAGAAGGACTTCGGGCCCCGCCGGCAGAACCAGCGTTTCATATCGAGGTGATGGATAGTGCACCCGGCATCCTCGCCCTGATCCTTGTGGGATACGGCATCATCCTCTCCGGATTTACCGGCGGCGTCGTCGCCGCGGTCGGTACGGTCTTCTACTTTATGTGCCGGGGCCATGACGAGCGGTTTGAGTTGATTGAGACCGTGAGCGGTTATGCATGGGCAATCTGGATCGGAGCGTTCTTCATCTTCATGTTCCTCCCGCAGTACTGGTTCTTCGCGGTGATGATGGCGGGTGGCGCAATCCTCCTGAAAGTGATGGCAAAGATGTCCCTCGTCGGGACGATGCGGGGTGGTCCTGATGTTTAACCTCCCCACAACAAACATCGGCGGGCCGGAACTCTTCGTGCTGGAGTTTGGCGATATCGTCATTTACTTCAGCCCATATACCGCGGCGCTCTTTCTCTTTGCGCTTATCTTCACGGCCCTTGCCATCGTGAGCAGACCAGAGCAACAGGTTGATATCACGTTCGGCGGCGACGCCTACTACGCAAAGGAGGTTGATCTGAATTCCCTGCAGTTCCAGCGTTTCATGGCGATCGCCTGCGGCCTTGCCACGCTCGGAGCGATGGTGACCGGGGACGTCTTCAACTTCACCCTCTTTGCCTCGATGGTGGGAATCACGAACATCGGCATCGTCGCGGCGTACCGGAACCGGCACGTCTTAAACGCGGCATTCCAGTACGGCATCGTCGCGATGCTCGCCAGCGTTCCGCTCTTTGGCGGTGCGGCGATCATCCTTGCGAACACAGGCACGCTGAGCATGTGGGAACTCTTCACTGACGCACTGGTGGTCCCCATCATCGCGAAGGCGTTCCTGGTCATCGGCATCATGGGAGAGGGCATGGCACCATTCTACGTGGCAAAGGCAGAGATCACGAGGGCGCAGGGAGCTCCGTTCATCCTGATGATTCACGTCAGTTCGCTACTCCTCTTCCTGCGCGTGATAGAGATCGTCCTATCGATGTGATGAGGTTATCGATGTGATGAAGAAACGGACAGCACTGATCATCGGACTTTCAGCGGGAGGTATCTCGGTTATAGCCGGGCTCCTTGCAACATTCGGCTACCTCTCGGTCATGGTCGCGGAACTCCTCACGGTCATCGCATTCCCCATCTTTGTCATCTTCATCGCACTGTGGTGGAACGCAAAATCTGGAGAAGAGGATATTCCATTCATAGGATACTGATATGATCGAACACCTGCTCTTTGCAACCTTCGTCGGCCTGCTCTTCCATGGCATTCATCGGAAAGTCATCGCCAGGATCCAGGGACGGCCCGGACCGCCGATCTGGCAGGAGATCCTCCATACATTAAAGTTCTCCTTCAAGGAAACCTGGATTCCAAAGACCGCCAGTCAGACGCTCTTTGTCGCGATCGTCTTCGTGGCGATCGCCATCTGGAGCGCAGCTCTCTTCGTGCTGCTCTCCGGGAGGAGCCTCCTGATCCTCTTTGGGGTCTACCTCCTCCACAAGATCGTAGAACACGGGATGGGGCTCTCTTCAGGCTCCCCGTACGGGAAGTTCGGGGCTATCAGGTCGGTCATATCGGCAGCGTCGGAGCTCCCGCTTCTCGCCACCGTCGCCGCGATCTACTTCTTCACCCACTCGCTCTCGATCGCGGATATCGCGGCCTACCAGCAGGTGCATGGCCCGCTCCTGGTCATCGCGTTCCCGGCAGCAGCGGCGATGTACCTCGTGGTCCTCTCCAAGATGCATTATGGCCCGTTCTCGATCATCGAGGCCAAGGAGATCGTCAGCGGCAACATGACCGAGCACTTCGGGGTCTGGCGCGCCGGGCTCGAGGTGGCGTATGCGCTCAAGACCTACGTCCTCCTCTACGCATTCGTCCTCCTCTTCATCGGGCAGCTTCCGTCTGTCCTGACGCTGCTCCTGATGCTCTTGATCCTGATCTCGCTCTCGTTCGTCTGCGCCGTCACCCCGATGCTCTCGCCCTACGATACCGTGACGATACAGAGCCTGATGACGGGCGCGCTCGTCGTCTACATCATCATCCTCGGGGTGGTCATGGGATGAGTAAGATACGCCTTCTGATCACGGCAGCGGCGGCCTTCTACGCGGTGATATTCCTCGCCCAGGTCGCCCTGAACGCGAGCGTGGCCGGCCAGGCACTGGCAGGGGTCGTCCTGCTTGCCGTCGCCACGGCTCTCACCTGGATGCGCGATGAACTTACCCTGAAACGCTACGAGATGGGACTGCTCTGGGTGATGGTGCTCGGGTTCCTTGTCTATGCGGTGACATGCGCTTTGGGGGTGTTGCCATGAAGTGTCTCTACGAGAAGGATCTCCGGCCAATGAAATACATCATCCTCACGAGCACGAAGCACGACGAGACGGTCCGCGAGATCGCCCGGTACCTCGATGTTCCCGACGCAAAACTCCGCCGAACGATGATCAGACGGTTCGATATGTCGCTGCTTGAGAACCTGCAGGCCAGGTGGGAGATGGGGAGGCAGCATGCAGACAGCAACGACCGGGTAGCAAAGGAACTCGGATGCGAACTCTTCACCCGCTTTGTGCCGCTCATGGACGCGGAAGTCATGCAGAATATCTATGAGGATACAAAGGCGATGCTTAACGACAGACCATTCGATGAGGCGCTCGCGAGGGGGAAGACGCGGGTACGAGAGGCGATCTTCTCATGAGCATCCTCCAGGGTATCAAGAACGCCGTGCGGTCGAGGTCGATCCACGTCAGTTATGTCGACGTCGGGTCGTGCAACGGCTGCGACATCGAGGTGCTTGCCTGCCTTGCGCCACGCTACGATATCGAACAGTACGGCATCTATGTCCATAACAACCCGCGGGAGGCCGACGTCCTCCTGGTCATCGGTTCGGTCACTCCCCAATGGGTGGACAAACTCCGCAAGATCTGGGAGAAGATCCCTGAACCGAAGGTAGCGGTCGCCATCGGGAACTGCCCGATATCGGGATGCGTCTATAACAGAAGAGGCACCCTGACTGACCCGCCGGTAGAGAAGTACATCCCCATCGCTGCGCAGGTGCCGGGATGCCCGCCCCGCCCGACCGAGATATTGAACGCTATACTCTCGGTCGCGCCGTTGATATTCAAGGACTACGAGGAGAACCTGAAATGAAGAAGACCGTCGACGTATCCATACCCCTCGGCCCGATGAACCCCTGCTGGAAAGAGCCCCTCCGCCTCAAGTGCGAGACGGCAGGCGAGCGGGTGATCAGGACCGAGGTCGAACTCGGCTACATGAAGAAAGGGATCGAACGGATCATGCGGGGCCGGCCCTGGCAGGAGGTGATGTTCCTTGCGGAACGCGTCTGCGGCATCTGTTCGGTCGTCCACAACATGGTCTTCATCGAGGCGATGGAGGAGATCAGCGAGATAACGATCCCTCCGCGGGCTGCCTACCTCCGGGTGATCGCAAACGAGCTCGACCGGATAGCCAGCCATCTCATCGCGAACTTCTCCTACTGCTACACGATCGAGCACGAGACGCTCGCGATGTACCTCTTAAACACCAGGGAGACAGTGCTTGACAACCTCGAGCGGCTCACGGGTTCAAGGATCAACACCGCCTACATGATCCCGGGCGGGGTCAGATTCGACCTCCTGCCCGAGGACGCTGCGGCGATGCTTGCCGACCTTGCATGGGTGGAGGAGGAGATGAAACGGCATGTCCGGATCTTCGAGACCGGGCCATTGATCGCGCTCCGGAGCCGCGGGATCGGGGTCATGACCCGTGAGGAGGCGATCCTGGCACATACTGTCGGCCCCACGGCCCGGGCGAGTGGTGTCCCTGACTGCGATCTCCGCCTCCGCCACCCGACCTACCGGGAGCTGGGTTTCGAGCAGGTGACCAGGACCGAGGGCGACAACTTCGCCAGGATCATGGTCAGGTTCCAGGAGATCTTCCAGAGCATTGACCTGATCAGAAGGTGCGTGGATACCCTCCCCGAAGGTCCGATCCGGGGCGGGGGGTTCTGCAAGGCAGGTGAGACCACATACAGCGGCGAAGCTCCCCGGGGCGAGCTGACCTACCACATCAAGACCGACGAGTATGGCAGAGTGCTTGATATCGCGATCAGGACACCCTCGATCATGAACGTCGAGGCGTGCGCTCACTCGATGATCAAGGATGCCACGTCGATCGCCGACGTGACGTCGACGTTCATCAGCAGCGACCCCTGCATCGCATGCAACGAGAGGTAAGACAGAGGTTATGCGATCGATCATCTACTACATACGAGAGTTTCTCCGGCCAGAGTGGTTGAAGAAGTTCTTCTTCGCAAAGACCGCCCCCCTGGTCACCCCCCCATACTTCAAGGACTACCCATCCCTGACGGGCAAGGAGTGCACAGGATGCTTCTCCTGCATGATGATCTGCCCGGCGCCCGGAGGCATCGAGGTCCTCCGCCAAAAAGACCGGTGGGAACCCGAGATCTACCCGGGTCACTGTATCAGGTGCGGTCTCTGCGTCGAGGCATGCCCTGAAGATGTCCTTACAAGCGGACGGGTCCTCGACGTCACCCGGCACGATAGGACGGCGTTTCGGTCATGGTACCACCTCGAGGTCGATAATACCCTCTGCATGCGGTGCGGGAACTGCTGTGTCTCCTGCCCGATCAATAAACAGGAAGACCCGCAGCTCGGGGCGACCGGAACCTCGTCGAGCGATGAGGTGATCATGCGGATCGAGGATGGCCGGGTGCAGATACTCCACGAGGAGAAGTGCACCGGATGCAAGACCTGCGAGACCAACTGCCCGAACCAGGCGATCCGGGTCGCCCGTATGGTGGAAGGGGTGCATGAGGAGGTGGAGGCATGAAGTATCTCATGATCACCGGACGGACGGTGAACCAGGGCGTGACCGTCGAGAACAAGACCTCGGTCGAGTACGCTGAGGAGACCTCCACCTGCTTCATGCACGGGTTTGATATGCTGGAACTCGGGCTTGATGATGGGGACGCCATCAGGGTTACCGGGCCATGCGGTGCAGTCGTCATGCGGGCGGTGGCGTCGGTTGAGGTGGAGATTGGCACCGTCTTTGTCCCGTATGGGCCGTATGCCAACCACATCATCGATGCCGATACCCACTCTACCGGTATGCCAGACTTCAAGTCTCACGTGGTAGAGATCGAACCGACAGACGAAGAACCAAAGACGGTTCACGAACTGATGGAAGAACTGGGAGGGCTTGCGTATGACGATCGTTAAGGATGTGGTCTGCCCCTTCTGCGGCTGCCTCTGTGACGATCTCGAGGTGAATGTAGAGGGGGGCCGGGTAGTCTCCGTCGGCAACGCCTGCGAGCTCGGCGCAACGAAACTTGCGGGCGAGAAGAGGATGAAGAACCCGATCCTGCGTGACGGAAACGAGTGGAGGGATATCACCTACGATGAGGCGATACAGTATACCGCCGATATGCTTCTTGCGGCCGAGCGCCCGCTCCTCTACGGATGGAGCGGCACCCACGGGGAGGCCCAGTGCGTGGGGGTGCACATGGCCGAACTCGTGCGCGGTGTCATTGACAACACCTCCTCGGTCTGCCACGGGCCATCGATCCTCGCCATCCAGGAGGTCGGGCACCCCGGGTGCACGCTCGGTGTCGTGAAGAACCGGGCCGACCTCGTGATCTACTGGGGGTCAAACCCAATCGACGCTCACCCCCGCCACCTCTCCAGGTATACATGCTACGCCGACGGGTTCTTCCTCGAGAACGCCTTCCGCGACCGGAAGGTGATCGTCGTGGATATCAGACGGACCGATACCGCGAACCTCGCTGACGAGTTTGTGCAGATCAAACCTGGCGGCGACTACGCGGTCCTCTCGGCGCTGCGGGCTATCATCCGCGGAAGGACAGAGACGATCCCGCCGACGGTCGCAGGCGTCACCCGGGAGCAGCTCATCAGGGTGGCCAACCTCTGCAAAGAGGCAAAGTTCGGTGCGGTCTACTTTGGGCTTGGGCTCACGATGACCGGAGGAAAGTACAAGAACGTCAGGAACGCCATCGAACTTGTGGCTGAGCTGAATCGGTACACGAAGTTCACCATCTCGGCGATGCGGGGGCACTATAACGTCTATGGTTCCAACGAAGTAAACACCTGGATGACCGGCTACCCCTTCGGGATCGACTTCTCCCGGGGGATCGCCTTTTACAACCCGGGAGAGACCACGGCGGTGGACGTCCTGGCGCGGAAAGAATGCGACGCGGCGTTGGTCGTCGGGAGTGACCCGGCCGCCCACTTCCCGCGCCGGTGCCTGGAACACCTTGCCGATATCCCGGTGGTCCAGCTCGACCCCTACCCGAACGCCACCACAGCGTTCTGTAACGTCCAGATCCCGGTGGCGGTGACCGGCATCGACGCGGAGGGGACAGCCTACCGGATGGATGGGGTGCCCATCAGGACCAGGAAGGTCCTCTCCACTGACTACCCCTCTGACGAGGAGGTCCTCTCCCGGATATATACGCTGATGCGGGAGGAACTGGGAGAATGAGCGAACTCCTGATCAAGAACGCCTGTGTCATCGATCCCCTCAGGCGCATCAACGCCGAGACGATGGATATCGCTATCCGCGATGGAAAGATCGTCGAGGATGTGAGCAGCGCCGCAGAGGTGATTGACGCCCATGGTGCGCTCACCCTCCCGGGCGGGATCGATTCACACACCCATGTCTGCGGGACGAAGGTGAACTTCGGGAGATACATGAGCCCTGAGGATATGCGGGCCGGCAGGACGCCCAGGCGTGGGGCGATGCACGCCACGTCAGGCTACAGCGTCCCGACCACCTACGGCAACAGTTACCGCTACAGCGCGATGGGCTACACCACGCTACTTGAGGGCGCGATGGCGCCGCTTGAGGCCCGCCACACTCACGAGGAGTTCGTCTACACCCCGCTCCAGGATACGATGGCAAACACCCTCTTCGACGGGAACTGGGCGGTCATGGAGGCGATCCGGGACGGCGACACGAAACGGGTTGCGGCCATCATCGGCTGGACGCTCCGGGCGGTGAAGGGGTTTTCTGTCAAACTCACGAACCCGGGGGGTACCGAGGCCTGGCAATGGGGCAAGAACGTCTCGTGCATCCGGGACCCGGTGCCCTACTTTGAAGTGACGCCAGCAGAGATCATCAGGACGACCGTCGAGGCAAACGAGCTCCTCGGCCTCCCGCACTCGGTCCACCTCCACTGCAACAACCTCGGGATGCCAGGAAACTACACCTGCACGCTCGGATCCCTCGGTCTCATCCCTGACCTGAATCCGAGGCGACAGACCCTGTATGCGACCCACGTCCAGTTCCACGCCTACGGGGGATCGGGGTGGAAGGATTTCTGCTCGAAGAGCGAGCCGATTGCGCGGTTCGTCAACATGCGCCCGCAGATCGTCATCGATATGGGGCAGGTGATGTTCGGCAGGACCACCACGATGACTGCCGACGGCCCGATGGAGTTCAACCTCTACCGCCTCTATCGCGAGAAGTGGAGCAACCACGACGTGGAACTCGAGACTGGTTCCGGGATCATACCGATCGTCTACCGGCGCAAGAACCTGGTCAACTCGGTCATGTGGGCGATCGGTCTTGAACTCGCGCTCCTCACGAAGAGTCCCTGGCAGTGCCTGCTCACGACCGATAACCCGAACGGTGCGCCGTTCGTCAAGTATCCTGAGATCATCGCTCTCCTGATGAGCAAGAAATACCGTGACGCCGAGTTTGCCACCGTCCACCCTGATACCGGGTCCCGGGTGCCCCTCCCGGCGATCGAGCGGGAACTGGACTGGTATGAGATCGCGGTGATGACCCGGGCCGGCCAGGCACGGGCGCTCGGGCTCCAGGATCTCGGTAAAGGCCACCTGAAGCCGGGAGCCGAGGCTGACGTCGCCATCTATCCGATCCGGATCGATGAAGTCGACCCCTCGGTCGACTACCAGAAGGTGATCGAGGCGTTCAGCCAGACCGAGTACACGATCAAACGCGGCCGGGTCGTCTCGCGGAGAGGCGAGTGTCTGGTCGACGGGAGCAACGCCACGTTCTGGGTCAGGCCGAAGGTCTCCGATGAATATGATATGGGAAGAGACCCTGAATTTATCGAGAATTTCGACCGTTATTACACGGTCCGGATGAGGAACTATCCAGTGCAGGAGAAGTACCTGAACCGGAACCGATGCATCGAGACAGAGGCAGCGATATGAAAGTCACGCTCACGATGAAACCTGTCGCGAGGTCGTTTATCCCCATCGAGGCTGAGTCACTTGTTCCGAAGAACTTTCTGTCCGGCACCGACCTTTCGGTCTGGCGGGGGAACCGGGAACTTGGGATCGACGAGATCTTCTCGGTCACCGTGGAGGGGGAAGCCGACCGGCCAGAGGATGTTGAGATCGTCATCCTGGGCGACGATACGTTCCGGCTCAAACGGGTGGGTGAGTATATGGACGGCGGTAAGATCACCATCTTTGGTGATATCGGGATGCACTGTGGCAACTTCATGAGCAGCGGGACCATCGAGATCCACGGCAATGCCGACGGCTGGCTTGGCCGGGAGATGGCAGGAGGAGCGATCCTTTGCCGGGGTAACGTCGCCAACTACTGTGCATCGGGATACCGTGGCGGGAGGAAGGGTATGACCGGCGGGACCGTGGAGGTCTTCGGCCGCGCCGGCGACTTCCTGGCAGAGAACATCTCAGGCGGCACGGTGATCGTGCACGGTGATGCCGGGGATATGGCCGGGGCAGAGATGCGGGACGGCACGCTCATCATCCACGGGGATTGCTACCGCCCTGGTGCTAACATGAAGGGGGGCTCCTGTTACGTCTACGGGACCGCGCACGCGATGCTCCCTACGTTTAAGAAGATCGGGACAGTTCGACACGAAGGACGGACGCTTATCCACTTTACCGGTGATGTTGCGAACCGGGGAAAGGGAAATCTTTTTGTGAAAGACTACAGATACCTGGATTGATGGTCAGACACGAGTGCGGGTTTGAGGCCCCGATCCACTGTAAGAGGTGCGGGAGACCGCTATCGAGCGACGAACGTACGGGTCTTTACTGCCCGCACTGCGGAAGAAGGGTGAGTATCCTCTGTCCCGGCTGCGGGCGCCTCTGGTGATCAGACCCGATTTTTCACCCACTGAACGTACTGGGCCCGTAACTCCTGGATATCACTCTCTGTCAGGTCTTTTTTTCCGGTTCGGTGCAGGTAGGATTCCAGTTGTCCCACGACACATTCTGCATCCAGGAAGTCATCGGCGTCCAGGTAGATAGGCACCTTCTCGACGTTGATCGCCTCGCCGCAGATCGGGCAGAGCCTCCAGCGCTGGTAACGATCCACGTAGGTGAAGGTCCTGCAGCCCGGGCAGCGGATGACAAGGTACATTTATGGGAGTGTGCGGCCGGCTGAATATATATTTATCTTTCTTGCATCCTGCGACTGACGACACCCCTGGCAGGACCACGGAGAGAGACCCGCAGTTTCAACCCGCGGAGGAAGCGCATCTTTCAGCTTTTGCTGTTCAATTTCGCTCCGCATGGTTACATCTTCATGCCTGATGACGGCAGAAATTATGGATACTGGTTCTTGCGTCCTTCCACGGCTCGTATACCGCCAAAAGCCTTATGATATCGGTTTGTGCAACGCCCGACCAGGAGAACCCGGCTATGGCGCAGGGTCTCCGCTGGATCTGGTCTTAACCGGAGGTAGCCTGGCCACGCTCCAGATCTCCCATCTGGAATACGAGCCCTGACCTCGTCCTCCCGGACCAGATCTAGCGTGGATCTTGCGGAGGAGGGACCAGGTTCGACGGAGACGTTTGCATCCCGGATGGGAGAAGAGATCGTATACACAAACCAGACCCTTCTTCACCTCCCGGTCCATTACACTCCATGATGCCAGACGACCGGGAGATCATCAGGAAGGCGCTCAGGAGAGCGCGCACGCTCGGTGCCGACGTGGCAGGCGTCGTCCCTGCAACAAGGCTCATCAACTGTCCCTCAGCAGTCGCAGACGGATATCAGGGATCGCAGAGGGACCGGGGAACCTACATCATCCTCGGCCTCCACCATGACCCGGAGCATCCTGAACTCGACCTCTGGGAAGAGGGTCGGGGAACGCCCGGAGACCGGATCCTCGAGGGGATCGGCAGACGCCTCGGCCTCTGGCTGCAGGAGAACTACAGGACCAGGACTGAGGTCATTCCCTACCAGATCCAGGACGGCGGCATCTACCTCAAGGATGCGGCGTGCATGGCAGGCATCGGGAGGATGGGGAGGAACAACCTCGTCCTCGTCCCCGGCTACGGACCGAGGATCCGGTTCCGGGCGGTATGGGCGGACCTGACCTCCCCTGACCAGGATCTGCCGGGGCACGATACCCCCTGCGCCGGCTGTGAGGGCTACTGCATCTCAGCCTGCCCTATGGACGCCTTTGCCACCGGCAGGTACAGCCGGGACCGGTGCATGGCGCGGATGGACGCCGATAAAGCCTCTGGCAGGGAACGGATAGACCACTGCCGTGCCTGCGAACTTGCATGCCCCGTTCGGTCATGATCAGCCGGCAGGGTTTGCGTCGCAGAAGCCCCGCTGATGCTCCAGGGTGGCCGGTGATCCCGGGCATGCCGTAGATAGCAACGGTCTGCCTCGCGCACACGACCTAAAACACCATAACCCCGTCAACCGGCGTCTTCCCCGCGACCTTCCGAAACTCCGCGAGGCTTCCAAACGGCCGGCGTGCGGCGATGGCGGCGCTCCTCTTCTTCCCGATGCCCGGGATCCATCGGAGCGCCGCGACCGGGAGGGTGTTGACCTCCACCGGGCAGGGGAGGGCTGTCACCGACCGCATCCCCTGGTCTACCACGACGGTATCGAGCACGCTTCCCACCGGGAGAACGAGCGGGATCCCGACCAGGATCGGGTAGGACCCCATCTGTCGCCCAAAAGACAGCTTCCCGGAGACCTCGACGACGACGTCACGGAGGATGGTGCCTGTCGGGAAGATCCGGCTGAGCATCGGTCCGTCGAACTCTCTCCTGGTCCACTCCTTGAAGGCGCGGAACCGGGTGTCGTGCATCCCGAGGGTATTCTTTTCATAGACCGCTGTCCCCTCAAACAGCATCACCTGCCTGATGTTCACACGCCGCACCAGGAGTCCGGCGTCAAGCACCCGCCGGAGAAACGCCTCGTTCGCGTCGAATGTCGCTGGCGTCTCCCCCGCAAGGCCGATGACGAAGTTCAGGCCGGGAAGAAGTTCCGGGATACCCCCGCTCCGCTTCCCCCCGATCTCATTCACGATCTCGATCGCGCGGAAGACATCGTCAGGCATGGCTTTGAGGTTGTTTGCCACCACCACCGCCGGGTCGGCGGTTTCCATCCCGAAGGCTGCAGTGTCGCCCGGGGTGTGACCGTCGACTATCGCGGCGAGCGCCTCCCGGGCCGCCTCCTCGTGCCGGGCGATGGTGCCCGGGTTGATGTTGTCGATGTGCAGGGTCAGGAGATCAGGAGCCCTCGCCCGGATGGCAGAGAAGAGGTCCCGGAGCACCTCCGGACGCGGGACCGGGAACTCCCCGCCGCTGCTCTGGTAGGCGAGGAGGTCGGGCTGCCGACCGAGCCTGAAGTGGCGAGCGCCAGCTGCACGGAGCGCCGCCACCTCCTCAGCGATCCCCTCGATGCTCCGGTAGCGCGGAAGACCGTAGAATGGCTCGGTGCAGAAGGAACACCCTCCGACCGTTGCCCGGGAGCACCCGGTGGCGGTCTCGAGCTCGCACATCACGTACGGGAACGCCGGGTGCCGGGCGATGATCCCGGCGCCCGCGATGCACCAGTGGTCAGTCCGGGAGTAGTCAGTCACACCGGCGGGTTCCCCGCCCGAGAGCCAGGCATCAAGCGCGACCGCCGGTGACCCCTGGAGCATGACGTCGAACCCGGCGATCGCCTGCCTGATGGCTCTCTCCCCGCCGCCGGGTGCATAACCAAACGTGATCGGCCCGCCGATGACGGTGGTCGGCTCCCGAAGCAGGAGCCCGAGCTGCTGGATCTCCGTGAGGGTCGCAGGCTTCCCCCCGATGTAGGTGCCGGGAACGGTCCTTCCTGCGATCATCACCACAAGATCGTCGCCGCGGCCGGCGACCAGGGCCGGGTCAGACCTGACCTGATCGATGGTGACGTAGCCGGGTACGTAACCATGCTCTATCAGGACCCCGGCGACCTCTCTCACGTAGGGGGAGATGTAGGGCGCAACACCCAGGCACGCAGGCTCGTCGACGTAGCCATCGATGATGAGAGCACTAGAGGTCATACCCGATCAGGTGGAGGAGTTCCCCCGCCCAGAAGAGTTTTCCCCGCTTGACGGGGTCGACGTTCCGGTCGGCAAGGTCAAACCCGATGATCCGGATCGACGCCGCACCGAGGTCATCGGCGGCAAAGACCGCCCGGTCACCGTCGGTGAACCCGCCAAAGTTATAGACGTGAGGCAGAGGCACCGCCTGAGTGGTGGCGACCAGCGGGCCCGGGAGAAGCGGGAGCCAGTGGCGGAGGAGCGGGAGGTTATCGCCGTGGGCGTGCACGACCATCACCGTCCCCTGCCGGGAGAGGTCGATGAAGACATCGGTCGCGCCGTCGAGGTCAGTGAAGACCGCATCAGCCCGGATACCGTGGTCAGCGAGCACTTCAGCAGCGGCATCAGCGGCGAGTACTGTCCCCTCGACCTGATCGAGTTCCTCAGGGAGGCAGGGCGCGTTCCCACAGACCGTCACCGCCCTGTCCTGGATGAGCGATTGAAGGAGCCCGAGATCATCCCGACCTCCGGCAAGATCTGCAAGCAGCCTGGCGGCCGCCTCGTCTGCCTCGCGCTCGAACCCAAAATATTCAAGAATTGCGATATAATGTGGTTCCCAGTCCACAAACTTCATTAACCACCCTCGTTGTTATCCAGGCCGACGATGTTAGTGAATCGCTTGAGGATCGGGTCGATGATCAGGTCGAGCAGGGTCTCTTTCTCCTTCACCATGGAGAAATAGCTGAGCGGGATCATGGCGGCGGCCATCGTGGAGTGTCCACCGGCCTCACCGATCTCGCCGAACGCCTCAGCCATCACGTTCCCGAGGTGGAGTCTGATGTCCTTGTTCCGCGCCGACATGACAATATTCTGGTCGCTGATACCGTAGACCAGTGCCGTGTTCACCCCCTCGAGGTTGATCAGGATATCGGCAGCCTGCGGGAGCGCGTCGCGGTTCCTGACGTAGCCAACGTTGGAGAAGAGGTATCCGCTCTTGATTCGCCGGTTCTTGATGGCACTTCCTATGATCTCCACGGTCTCCAGCGATATGGAGGGGGATGTGATCTTGTCGAGGAGGTCGGCGTCGGTCAGGGGGAGGAGGAACGCCGCGTAGTTGAGGTCCTGGGGGGTGACGTTCCTCTTGAAATCTTTCGTATCCGCCCGGATACCGTAGAGTAGCGCGGTGGCTACCGATTTGCTCACGGGGATATCGAGTTCCATCAGGTACTGGGTCATGATGCTCGCTGTGGCGCCGACCCCGGGCCTGATATCGACGAAGTCGGCGACAGCGGAAGGGCGCTCGCCGTTCTTGTGGTGGTCGATGATGATGTTGACCCGGGTGGTCTTTGGGAGTTCGTTGTTCACGCCCGGCCCTGACGAGTCGACCAGAGCGATGTAGTTGCATTCCTCAAGGATCTGGGGGGTGAGCCGTTCCATCTTGATCTCGAGGAGGTTGATAAACGCTCGATTCTCCTGGTGTCCGATGTCCCCTTCGTAGAGGATGCGGCACTCAAGTTTGTTGTGGCTTGCGTGTCTGGCGATCATCGAGAGCGCCATGGCGCTTGAGATCGCGTCGGGGTCGGGGTTTAGATGGGTGACGATACAGAGCGTCCCCTCCCAGGAAGCAAGCATATCATAGAGCCGCAGAGCGAGTCTTGACGAGTGGAGTTGCCTGATATAGTGGATGGCGGTCTTCGCGACCACTTCCTGCGGATAGAGGACGATATCGGCACCTTCCTGCTGGAGAAGGTCGACCCCGACCGGGTCGGTGGCGCGTGCGATGACGTAGGTTGCCGGGTAGCGGTTCTTGATGGTCTTAAGCGCGGCCAGGTTGGCATCCCTGTCGTTTGTGAGGATGAAAGCGACCTCCGGTACCGGCAACCCCTCCACGAGGTCGGGGTCACGGAGATCACGAACAAATGCTTCGTACTTCTGGTCGCGGAGATCTTCCACCCGCTTCTCGTCCTTATCTACGATGATGAGATCTTCATCTTCTCGTGCGAGCTCCTCTGCAACGTTATAGCCAGTGCTCCCGCAACCAAAGATGATATACTTGACACGTTCTTTTGAAACGTTCTGGACCGCCTCAGGCATGCGTACAATGGTGTAACTTCTCATATTATTAAGGGATTCCATTTTAGCGAGTTTCGGGAAGGCCCCGCAAGGTTTATACCCTATCCCGTGCTACACTATTAGGTCAGATGCATGGGCCTGTAGCTTAGTCGGCAGAGCGACGGACTCTTAATCCGTAGGCCAAGGGTTCAAATCCCTTCAGGCCCGCTGAAGACTTAATTTTGCGCATTCTGTCTGCATCCTTACCTATCGCATGATCGTTTTGGTGGTTGATCTTCCCATATCTTAAGGAAGGCCCCGGTGGGGGATGGGGCGCTCACCCGGCCGGTCGATCTGCACTATCCTTTGCTAGTATCGTAGTTACTGCAGGGGGCCGGACGTTGTGATTCCAGCAGTATTCCAAGGGCTGATGGATGTCCCTGCTATATATACTCTGCTTCGGTGGAAAAATCGGGAAGATCTCATGTATGATAGGTGAAGAATACTAGGAGAGGTCTGTACCGTACCCGATCACTGAAAAAGGCAAGAATGGTCAGAAAGGAGCCCGACAAGAAAGGAGCCCGACAGAATGGGTTGTATCGTGCGGGAATGATAGGTCGCATAACGATACCAGCTCTTTCCGGATGAAGCCACCGCGCATCTTTTGATACCGGTCCGCAGGGTATAGACCCCATTCCCTGGTGGCTGCCCGGAGTTTCAAAGGACTCTCATTTGTCTCGGTCTTCTTCTCAACCCTCGTCACGGCCCACCTCTTCTTCCCGACAGTCTTTGCCAATTACCAGGCAATCGTGAATCTCTGAGAAGAGCACCTCTCCTCGGCAAAGCCCCTCCGCGCCCTCCGCGTGCGACTGGCGATCCGCGCCAGGATCCGCAAAATAGGGTGAAATGATCCACTACTCACGGGACCGGGCGTAGCGGAGGATGAGGTCGGTCGCTGCCCTGATATCCCGCCCCTGTTTCTTCGCTTCAGAGAGGTAGGCGGAGTAGACCTCGTCGGTTATGAGCCGTATCTGTGGGCGGTACATATCGGCATGCATCATCAGGTCAAAGCACCGGGCCTCGCTCTCGGTCAGGTCAAGCGGCCGGTACTCTCCAGTATGGGGGACGAACGCCGGGTTCTTCTCGCGCGGGGTCCTGACCACAAGGTCTGCAAGCGGTGTTCCGGGGATGGGCTCGGCGCTGCTCACGAAGACGTCATCGAGGCAGAGGCTGGCGATCAGGTCTTTCGTCGCCTCGTAGTCCCGCTCCGTCTCTCCGGGGTAGCCGACGATGAAACTTCCTGCAACTTTAAGGTCGTGCTCACGGCACCGCTCCACTGCCTCCGCGACCTCCCTGACGGTGACGCCCTTGCCCATCAATCGGAGCACCCGATCGCTCCCTGACTCGATCCCGAAGAAGACCCACCCGATGGTGTACTGCCTGATGGCATCCAGGACCTCATCGGTGATGCAATCAACACGGATGTCCGGGGAGGAGACGTTGCGCGGCCCCATCACCCCGGCCATCCCGCGGAGGAGGGCGACGAAGGCCTCCGGGTCCATCTCCCCATCCAGGGAGCCGTAGAGCGACCCGGTTCCCCCTGAGACCGAGAGCCGTGTCGCCCCGCGCGCTGCAAACGCCTCTACCTCCTCGATGATGTCCGCGAGCGGCCTGCTTCGGATCATCCGCCCAAAGAACCGGGGCACCTGGCAGAATGTGCACCCGCCGATGCACCCCCGATGGGTCTCAATGTAGGCACTTGCGCCACGGATGCTCTGGCTCCCGATGTCGTCCGGGATCAGAGGAAGCGGCCGGTCGATCGGGGCTGGCGGGGCGGGGGGCGTCACGATCACCTGGTCACCGTCGAGGAAGGCGATCCCGGGGAGAGTATCCGAGACCCCCTCCTCGACGAGGCGGACCACCGTCTCCTCTCCTTCACCGACGACCACCGCGTCGGGAGCGAGCTCTCCGAGCACCATCTCCGGCGCTGCCGAGACCGGACCCCCCACATAGACTGTTCCGCCCCCTGCGCGGTGGGTCCGGATCAGGTTCCGGATCTCGGGGTCAAGGAGGTGCTGGGTCGAGAAGAGACTCATGAGCAGGAGCGAACCGGCAGGGGGGGCAGTAGCTGTCCGGGTGAGCGTCACCCGGTGGCCCGCGTCGCGGAGGACGCCGCCGATCAGCATGGCGCCGTAGGTATAGATACCCGGGGAGAGGATCGTGATATTGTCCATGATAGAGTATCGGTGGAACAGTATACAAAGAGTGAGGCTTTGCTGCATCCACACGTCACAACGATGCAGCCTGCCTGGACCTTCTGGCTTCAGCGACGGTGTGAGCGCCCCGGTCTGATGCAGCGACCAACCTGATCTGGAACCGCATAATCTCGGTAATGAGGGGATGCGGGTTCTGCTCAATCACCTCCTTTGCCACGGCACGGGCCTCCCGGAACCTTCCCGCCCTGCGGAGCAGATCTACGAGGAGCGCCTCGTCCGCCCCTGCCTGGGGGGCCAGGCGCTCACCCTGCTCCCACGCCCGCCGCATGAGGTTGACGGCACGTTTCCGGCAGATCCGTGCAGGCACGTCATCCCCTTCATCATCGCAGGCCCAGGCGGCGTGGAGGGAGGCCCATGCAGCCTGAGCCTGCGCACCGAGATCCTCCTGGATTATCGACCAGCAGAGGAAGGTGTTTGCTACTCTGGGAAATTTCCGGGAGTCGAGCTGCTCCCGGTATCGGGGTAGTTTCACGACTTCGGCTGCTCCCTCCTGGGCTTTTCCCGGGTTCGGGGCACAGTAGCCGCAAGAGGGGCACCGTTTGACCCATGCGTAGATGGTGGACCGTAGGGGTTCGGCGGGGCGGGTGTCGAGGTCTCGCGAACCGATAGAGACGACTGCTTCGGGGATGCTGAATCGGCAGGTCTCACCACAGACTGCACAGATGCTGCTGAGGTAACGGAGACGAGTCATTGATGGGCAGAGTTACATAATACTTAATATATACTTTACCCGGGATGAAAATCAACAGAAGGATGCCCGGATACCTGAACCAGTGCTGTGTTGCATAAACCTGGTTCTTCGACCCAAAAGTAGAAGATACGGACGTCCCTTCCGGCTCTTCACCTCTCGCCTGAGTTCATCGACTGGTGAGCTTGAGCTCCTTTGCCGGATGAACGCCGGCAAACCAGGTCGACCGTTTCAGTATCCTGAAATTTTATTGCGTGGATGGCTCGCATCTACACCTTCCTGCAGATGTCCTACCGCCAGATGGAGGAGGTTTGTCCGGAGACTCGCGACCTTCCTCCCCCGGTCTCGTGGCGGCGGACTATACCACCCTCTTTCCGCCGGATCCAGCGCCTGGATCTCCCGTTACCGGGATGTCATCA